>Ga0210085_1000109_pt1 | contig 36344 bp, 36 predicted proteins | sample China_Galinas_PW_5_FD_184866 | JGI IMG/M metagenome (GOLD analysis project Ga0210085, IMG submission 184866) | Wetland microbial communities from San Francisco Bay, California, USA, that impact long-term carbon sequestration - China_Galinas_PWC_D1... | ecosystem: Environmental > Aquatic > Marine...
GCGCAGATCTTGGCACTACTGGCCATCGGACGACTGTAACTAATTGAATACGCACGGCTCAGATCTCGCCGGAAAAAGAGAATCAAAGGGTTACACGAACTCGGCCGGCGGAAATGACAAAAATGGGCCAAGGCTACCTTCTTATGCGAAACAGGTGGAAAGGATCCTGTGTTCGGCTACTAAGTCAGGTTAGAGGGATAAGATAGCCCCTGTCGGCGGTGTCTTCCAGCAAACAAGCGAATCGCTTCTTGAGGTTCGACAGTCGAATCAGCATGCGAAGGCTTCCCCTCTCGATTCCTTGCACCAGGGTCGAGGGATCGAAATAGGCCTTCGCATTCTCGACGGACAGGACGAAAGGTGGTTGTCCCTCCCGTGCCAGGAGGTAGCTCATGATGAGGGCACCGGTTCGGTGGTTGCCCTCGATGTAGAGCTCCGGCTGGCTGAGGATATGGATATAGACACCTGCCGCTCTCCTCCAGACATCCTCTCCATTATTGCGTTGCAGCCATTCCGTCAGAGCGCCGATCCCGCCGCCTTCCTGTCCGTAGAAATGCCGCTCGGTCGAGGCGATGTGCCGAGCGAACTCCTTGCGCCTGTTCAGGTCGGGTCCACAGAGCACGAGGGTATTCAGATCGAGGAGGCTTCTGGAATTACCGAGCTCGAAGAGATCGATCCCGCTTGCAAGGGCATCGTCGACTCGACAGTACCCCGCCATCAGGTTGTTGCGGACCTCGTCCGACATGGGGTCGCGCGGAGCGCAGAGGGTTGCGTTGATTCGCCCGAAATCAGCCTGGACGGCCCGCAGGGTCGAATCGATCTGGGGGAGGTTGAGGCGGGCTGGACGCATAGGAGGATCCCTCTACCAATGGACAAGCCACGCGATCAGTCGGTGAGCCCGGCCCTCATGCGGCGGCCTTTTGTGCGTCAGGTCTGCAGCATTGGGCACACGCGATACTCGGTTCGTGCACCATCTCCACTAGTGCACCGCTGTGAAAATCCCGAGACCGTTTCCAATCGGGAACACTCCCTATTTTTTCAGTCGGTTGCAGCAATCATAACGGTCTCGGGACTTCCAAAGCACAGCACTAGCGGACGCTTGCGACGGCCTGGAGCGCCTTTGAGACGATGGCTTCGGGAAGTGGAATATAGCCCATTCCTTCTGCGAAGCTCTGTCCATCCGTCAGCCCCCAGTTCATGGCCTCTTTGAGCGCTGTGGCTTTTTCGGGTTGCGCATACTGCCCATAATGCAGTATCCAGGAAAGGCTCACGATAGGATAAGAATTCGCCCCCTCGGGATCCAGCAAAAACAGCCGCAGATTTTCTGGCAATCCCTTGGCCGCAGCTGCCGCCAAGGCCGCCCGCCCACTGGCTGCGTCAGGCATCACAAAGGCACCCGACTTGTTCTGCAGGGTCGCTATGGGCAATCCCAGATTCCTGGCAAAACCGTACTCCATGTAGCCGATCGATCCATAGCTGATCTTGACCTTCTGCGCGACCCCTTCGTTGCCAATACCGGTCATTGCCGCCCCCGGCCAGTCGATGAGCTTTCCAGCACCCGGTCCCTGGTTGCGCCAAGCCGGGCTTATGGCGCTCAAATGGCTGGTAAAGACAAAGGTCGTGCCGCTGCTGTCGCGCCGGACGACGGGCTGGATTGGCCTCGGCGGCAGATTCAGGTCCGGGTTTGCCGCCACGATACGCGGGTCATCCCACTACGAGATCTTGCCGAGAAAGATGTCTGCATAGACGTCCCGGGGAAGCTCGAGCTCGCCCACGACACCGGGGAGGTTGTAGGCGAGCACGACCATACCCGCGGTAGCCGGGATGAGCTTGACACCCCTGCTGACCTGAGCGATCTCGGCGTCGTTCATGGCCGCGTCGCTGGCACCGAAGTCGACTTTCTCGGCAATGAAGCGCTTGATGCCTTCGCCGCTGCCGACCCCCTGATAGCTGAAGTCGGCATCCGGGTGTCCTTTCTTGTACTGCGCAATCCATTTCTGGTAGAGCGGCTCGGGAAAGGTCGCGCCTGCGCCCTTGATTTGGAGGGGAGGCTGGGATTCGGCCAGTCTCTCGGCGGGCTCGCCGTTCGAGGAGACCGAAAAAACCGACAGCAGGATCGCCGCGCTGACCACGGCAATTTCCGCAAACCTCTTCATGACGCGTTCTCTCTCGCTCAGGAATCGCGCCGCAGGCACGCAACAAACCTCTCGTCGGCCCACTCCGGAATGATGTGGGACAGCTCGATCAGCTGAACTCACCGGCCACGTATTGCCTGGTGAGCGTTTCGCGGGGGTCTTGAAAAATCTGTCTGGTCTGGCCCATTTCCACCAGGTAACCGGTGCGCCCGCCCTCGGAGATATCGACGCCGAAGAAGGCAGTGGTGTCGGCCACACGCGTGGCCTGTTGCATATTGTGGGTCACCAGTGCGACCGTGTAGCGTTCCTTGAGCTCGAGCATCAGCTCCTCGACCTGGCGCGTGGCGATGGGGTCCAGCGCCGAGCAGGGCTCGTCCATCAAGAGGACATCCGGCTCGGTAGCGATGGCGCGTGCGATGCACAGGCGCTGTTGCTGACCGCCGGAAAGGGACAAACCGCTGTTCTTGAGCTTGTCCTTGACCTCGTTCCAGAGGGCGGCTCGCTCCAGGGCCTTCTGCACATGCTCTTCCAGATTACCCTTGTAGCGGTTGAGCCGCAGCCCGAAGGCCACGTTGTCGTAGATGCTCATAGAGAAGGGGTTCGGCTGCTGAAAGACCATGCCGATGTAGCGGCGCACCACCACCGGATCCACCTTCCTGCCGTAGATGTCCTGTCCGTGGTACTTGACGTGCCCCTCGAAGCGAAAGATCGGGATGAGATCGTTCATCCGGTTCAGGCTTCTGAGCACCGTGCTTTTGCCGCAGCCCGATGGGCCGATGAAGCCGGTGATCTTCCCCTTTTCGATGGGCACGCTGCTGTCGCGTACGGCAAGGAAATCGCCGTAGAAGACCTTCTCCAGATTGCAATCGATGACCACATCGCCCAGCGGGGCGAAGGCGGACGCCTCGGACGCAACCACTTCAGCCGTTGCGCTCATATGTGTTACCTCGAATAGAGTTTCTTGATCCGCCCGTTACACCTTGGGCTGCCCGAACAGGCGCGCCAGGATGTTGAAGACGAGGACGATGAGGACCAGCACCAGCGATGCCGCCCAGGCCAGCTGGATCTGGTTCTCGAAGGGCATTGCCGAAAAGTTGTAGATCAGGATGGACAGGGAGGCGGTCGGCTCCATCATCTGGGAAATGTAGTAATTGCTGAAGAGCGCGGTGAACAGGAGCGGGGCCGATTCGCCCGCGGCCCCGGCCACGGCGAGCATGACGCCGGTCAGGATGCCGGGCAGGCCCGTCGGTAACACGACTTTCCAGATCACCTGAGTTCGGGTACAGCCCATGCCGAAGGCCGCGTCCGTCATGCGCTGGGGCACCTGCTTCATGGCTTCTTCGGCGGCCAGCACGATCGTGGGCAGCATCAGCACCGCCAGGGAGACGCCGCCGGCCAGGGCCGAGTAGCCGAAGTTGATGACCAGGATGGCGTAGGTAAAGACACCGGCCAGGATCGAGGGAAAGCCGGTGAGCGTCTTGGCAACGAACCGGGATATCCCGGCCAGCTTGCTGTAGGGTCCCAGAACCGCAAGATAGACGGCGGCGAGGATCCCGATGGGGATGCTGATGATCCCGCCGATACCCACCATGACCAGGGTGCCGACGATCGCGTTTCCGAAGCCGCCGCCCGTCTCGAATCCGGCAGGCGGCAAGGCGGTCAGGGCCTCCAGGTCCAGCCGCGCCCCGCCCTTGATCACGAGCATGTAGATGACGGAGAACAAGGGGATGCTGCCGAGGATGGCTACGGCCCAGGTCAATCCCGTCAGGATTCCGCTCTTCATTGCGCGCCGCTCGAAGGGCTGGCGCTCCAGGCGAGGCATGGACATGAGCGCTTCCTCGAGCACCGCATCTGAAATCTGGTCGAGTCGGCTCATTTCTTACCCTCGAACTTGCGCATGGTGTATTGCTGAATGCCGAGACCGACGACGTTGACGAGAAAGGTGATGACCAGGAGAACCATGGCCGCGTACATCAAGGCGCGGACCTCGACCGGGCCCGCCTCGGGGAAATTGGAGGCCAGCAGCGAGGCCAGGGTGTCGGCTGGTGCGAACAGAGATAGGCTGATCTGATTGCTGTTCCCGATCAGCATTGCCAGGGCCATGGTCTCCCCGAGGGCGCGACCAAAGCCCAGTACGAGTGCAGCGAGAAGACCCGACGAGGCCGTGGGAAGCATGACCTCGAGGATGGCCTCCCAGCGCGTGGTGCCCATGCCGAAGGCGGCTTCCTTGACCTTGTAGGGAATACGCCGGAAGGCGTCCACCGAGATGGCGGCCACCGTGGGCAGGATCATGATCGACAGAACCAGGGCGGCGGGGGCCAGACCCGGACCGCTGAGCTCGGTGCCGAACAGGGGGATGAAGCCCAGATGTGCGTGCAGCCAGTCGGCTACCGGCCTGAGCAGGGGAATGAGCACATAGATGCCCCACAGGCCGTACACTACGGAAGGAATGGCTGCCAGGAGCTCGACGATGGTGCGAAAGACCGCGGTAACCCGGAAGCCGAGGAAGTCTTGGGTCAGAAAGATGGCGATGCTGACGCCGAAGAGGCCACCGATGATCAGGGCCAGCAGGGAGCTGTAGAGGGTGCCCCAGATCTCCGGCAGGACACCGAACTGATCGCGATTCGGGTTCCAGGTCGTTCCCGTAATGAAGCCCAGACCGTCTTCCCTCATGGCGGGCACTGCTTTGCCCCCGATCTCCCAGAGGATATGGGCGATCAAGAGAACGATGAGGGCGGCGCAGGTGAGGGCAACGGCGCGGAAGACGGAATCGGCGAGGTAGTCGCCGGAAGAGGGTGGACCGGAGACACTCGTCACCGCCGTATTGCTCTTGAATGGATTCGAAGCCATGCTCTCGGGTCTGTCCTGAAATGCTGCCGGGATGAGCGAACGGGTTGAGCGAACGCATCGATCCCCAAGGCGCTTCGATCAGGAGATGGGGGAAGCGCCCGGGGGATGCCGCAAGGGAAAGGGGGCTACTGGATCATCTTTACCACTTCGAGATCCTTGTCGACGACATTCTTCGGGAGCGGGATGTAGCCCATGGAATCCGAGATCTTCTGGCCCTCGGTCAGGCAATACTCGACCAGCTCATGCGCGGCCTTGGCCTTCTCCGGTGCCATTTTTTCCGGGAAGAGCAGCCAGGTGAAGGAGGCGATGGGATAGGAATCCGCACCGGCGGGATCGGTCACCCAGACGCGCAGATCCGGTACATCCTCGCCGGGCAGGTTTCCCTTGGGAAACTCGGCACTGGCCAGGGCCGCGGCACCTGACTCGGGAGCGGGGGCCATGAACTTGCCGGCCTTGTTCTCCAGCTGGGCGGTGGGGGCGCCGGTCAGCTTGGCATAGCCGTACTCGATATAGCCGATGGCGCCCGGGGTCTGCTTGACCGTGGCGGTCACGCCGTCGTTCTTGGGTGCCTTGACCAGCTTGTCATTGGTCGGCCAATTCGGCGACTTTGCATGGCCAACGGTGTCCTCGAACTCCTTGTTGATGGCGGAGAGGTGGCCAGTGAACACGTAGCTCGTGCCGGAGGAGTCGGAACGGACGACGACCGTGATGCTCTCATCGGGCAGATCCACGCCCGGGTTGGCGGCGGCGATCTTGGGGTCGTTCCACTTGGTGATCTTGCCCATGAAGATCTCGGGGTAGACGTCGCGCGGCAGCTTGAGCTCCTTGACACCCTCCAGGTTGTAGGTCAGGACGACCTCACCGGCCGTCATCGGCAGCAGGACCACGCCGTCCTTGACCTTGCTGATCTCCTCATCGTTCATCGCGGCATCGCTGCCCGCGAAGTCGACGACCTGGTTGATGAAGTCCTGGATGCCGGCACCGCTGCCTTTGGACTGATAGTCCACTCGTATACCTTCGTGAGCTTTGCTGAAGTCCTTGAACCACTTAGAATAAATTGGAAACGGGAAGCTTGCGCCCGAGCCGTTCAGCGTGACCTCGGCGAAGGCAGAGGGGGAAACGACGGCTGCCGCCAAGCAGCCGCAAAGAGCGGTCTTTTTGAGCAGGGAGGTAACTTTCATGATGTGGATCTCTCCGGATGGGGATACTTGGGCGCCCGTGACATCCAGGCGCCCGGAAATTGTCCCCGAAATGTGCTCCTATAATATGTCGCCTCTGTTACATCCTTGTTACGCTCGGAAAGGAGGGGCCCCTTCGGGCGAGGCGAGAAGCTGCCATCTGCTGCGTTGCCCGAGCTTGAGATCAGGAGTGGCTATGGTCCTAAATTCCCGCGCTCGCGCGCCTTGCCTCTGACCGTTTCAGCCTCGCTGAACGCGGCAAAATAAGGTGGAATGGGGTGCTGGGGATGCGTCGAACGGGGCATTCGTTTATCCTCCGAGGGTCCCTACAGCTCTTGGTTGCAGGGGCCCTCGGTAAAGTGCAATCCCAGGCCGGTACCTCGACAGGACTTTCCGGCTGTATGGTATGAACAGACTGGAGTGACGGAGACCCGAAAAGATGTCTACACCGCTCGATTCCTCGCTTGTCGCGGCTCAGCTCGCATTCTTCGGAAACCTCAGGAAGAACTGGGGCTGGCTCCTGGCATTCGGCATCCTCGCGATCCTGCTCGGTATGCTTGGCTTGGGAATGACGTTCGGATTGACCCTGGCCAGTATCGAGCTGTTCGGCATATTGCTCATCGTCGGTGGCGCCTTTCAACTCTTCAATGCCTTCAAGTGCAAGGGCTGGAAGAGCACCGTCTGGCACTTGTTGATTGCCCTGCTCTACATCGCCGCAGGTGTCATCATGGTGATCGATCCCGTGCTAGCGTCCGTTACCCTGACCCTCGTGATCGCCTGGATCCTCATTGCGGTCGGCATCATGCGTAGCATCATGGCCTTCCAGATGCGTAAGGCGAGTGGATGGTACTGGCCCTTGATCTCCGGCATCGTGTCCATTGCCCTGGGCGTCATGATCATCGTCCAGTGGCCCATATCCGGACTCTGGGTCATCGGTCTGTTCGTCGCCATCGAGCTTATTCTCCATGGCTGGTCCTACGTCTTCGTGGCCCTGGCGGCACGCAAGGCCGGCAAAGACGAGACAGCAGCTGCTTAGGCGATTTCTGGCAGAGGACATACCAGCCGCTTCCATAGCTTGCTATGTATCGGCTGGCATGCTTATTGAGCACCTACGATCCCGGCGCTGTTCTGCCAATGCTTCGCTTAGGCACGGGTCTCGGGCGGTCCTGCCCGAGCCGCTCGCTGCTTTGCAGCTCACCGTGGCATTCTGGTAACGTCACTTTCCGGCAACTGCCTTAGCCGCCGCCACTCCGTCCGAACAATGGCCTACGAAGACATCGCGCAGATCCTGATGATCGCGTCCGGATTCGCCATTCTCGTCGGGTACCACGTGCGCCTATTCATCCGCTTGCATCACCGACCGGATACCACGTCCATCGGACTGGCGAACCACATGCGCACCTTGTGGGTGAAGAACATGATGGCGGAAGGAAAGAAGGACGTCCTTCCCGTTCAGACCCTGCGTAATCTCACCATGGCGGCGAGCTTTCTGGCGTCCACCGCGATCCTCGTGGGTCTCGGAATCCTCAACCTGGCCATCGGCAGCGAGACGATGCCGGCGGCGTCCCAGCTTCCCGTGTTCATCGGGTTTCACAGTCACACCCTCTGGACCATCAAGCTGATGCTCCTGTGGGCGGTCTTTTTCTTCTGCTTCTATAACTTCATGTTGGCGGTACGCTACTACAACCATACGGCCTTGCTCATCAATGTTCCGCCGGATCAGCACACCTCCGAGGCCCTGCATCGACCCGGGTTCCTGGTACGACTGCCCCAGGTCAGCGGAGTCGCGCCCGGGGTTCGGATGGTCGCCGAGGTTTTCAACCAGGGTGCCGCTCACTACACCTTGGGCATGCGGGGATACTATCTGGTAGTACCCATCGCGCTATGGCTGATGGGCGCCATTTGGCTCTTCGCCGGCGCCCTTGGCTTGGTGTTGGTGCTGCACCGCATCGACAGCCGGGCTTGAGCCGTCCCGGATCACCTCGTCTGCGGGCACCTGGGCTGCTTGCCAGTCCCAGGTTGCCGGTGTTTCGTGAGCCTTGATCTCAGAAGGTGGCCCCTCCGATCCGAGGGCACGAGACAAGCAATGCGGTACCTGTTTAGAAACACCAGCTTTCGTGCCTATAATGCAAACTTTGAAAGGGGCATCGGGCCGCCTCCATGCGTGGCTCGGACCCGAATCCAGACGAGGAGACATTCGACCAATGAAAGACACGCGTAAGCTTGCCGCCGCTTTCATCACTGCCAGCGCTGCCGTCTTCGCGCAGCAGGCATCCGCCGGCTTCCCCTTCTTCGACAACTTCTTCAACAACAACGACGACGACTATTACGACCGCTATGGACGCTACGGATACTATGGTGGCGGGCCTTGGGGCTATGGTGGCCCCTACGGCTATGGCGGCCCCTACGGTGGTTGGGGCGGGCCCTATGGCTGGGGAGGCCCTTACGGTTATGGCGGTTACTACGGCCAACAGCAGGCCCCGGCAGCCCAAGCCACCCCACAGCCGCCGCCTACCCCCGAATGATCATCGGCAGTATCTCGTGGCAGGCGGCGAAATCTACCGCCGTCTGCCCGCGACCGCTGCCTCGGCGGCGAGGTTGCAGGCCTGCTCCCGTGTGAGGTACCTCCAGGGCAGAGGTACCAAGCTTGGAACCAGCTGCCGGTAGCGCCCATAGAGCTCGCCGTGATAGACGGCTAGCTTCTTCTCCTCCAATCTCGATCCCAGCACGAAATAGAGGGTGATCATCATCGCCGTGGTGAGGAGGGCGGGGTCCATGTCCCTGGTCCAAACCAGCACCAATCCCAGACTGTACCAGGGATGGCGCACGTAGCGGTGTAGTGGCGAGAGGTGGAACCTCTCCTGGTCCTCCACCGAGAACAGGCCGTCGCACCATTGTCTCAGTCCCAGAAATTCCAGGCCGTCATACCAGCGTAGGGACCACAGAAACCCGAGCACCGCCGCAAAGGCCAAGGTGTTGGTTATCCACCAGCCGAGTCCGGTCCACTCCCACAGCCAGAGTCCTGATCTCCAATAGGTCAGCGCCAGTGGAGGCAGCAAGAGCAAGGTCGCGCACAGGTTGAAGAACAGTCGGTAGCCGCGCATCCACTGGGGGTGCGCCCGAGCCACCCGGTGCTTCAACCAGAGGGAGGCAAGCAGGGAGTGCAGCCCGAAATAGATCAGCCAGGCGAGCACCAGCAGCGCGAGGCGAAGGAAAATGGTATCGATCGACATCGGGATACCCTCTGCAGCCGGCTTGAATTTCCCTGAGCTAGTGATGTGGAGTCACGCAGTGAGGGTCGGACTCGGACTCTTTCCGAGCGTTATCCTGCTCATCCGCTACGGCCTCTTCGAGGTCGGTGATCCCCTGGTGCGCGCCTGGCCCTATCGGATCCATGTCTGATGGCCGATGCGCTGTGTGCCGAGTGCCATGCGGACATCGCCGAGCAGCACGCGCACAGCATGCACCCCCTGATCTCCTTCAACAACCCCGGCTACCTCCAGTCGTCCTGGATGGCACCCTCCCAGGAGCATACCCGGATGCAGGCAGAGATCCGGGCGAACGAGCACGGCGAGCTGCCCCAGCCTACTTGGCCCCGAAGTGCCCCCCGCTCTTCCCTCCGCCGTTCGACATGGGTAATTTTTTCGTGATTGCGATTAGCTATCATGATGTTAGTAAAAATAGATTTGTTTAATTTACATCAAGCTACTATAAAAGTGGATACCGACCAGAACCAAGTCGCGAGCACACCAGGAGACAACACCATGTCCGACAATAAATGCCCGTTTCATCACACGGCCGGCGATGGCACATCGAACCGGGATTGGTGGCCCCACCGGTTACGGCTGGAAATACTTCGCCAACATTCCTCCGAGTCGAGCCCGATGGATGGGAATTTCAATTACGCCGAAGCGTTCAAGACCCTGGATCTCGATGCTGTGAAGAAGGATCTTCGTGAGTTGATGACCGATTCGCAAGACTGGTGGCCGGCCGACTTCGGCCACTACGGACCTTTATTCATTCGGATGGCCTGGCACAGCGCCGGAACATATCGCACCAGTGATGGACGCGGAGGAGCCGGGACCGGGAACCAGCGCTTTGCCCCCGTCAATAGCTGGCCCGACAACGTCAACCTCGATAAGGCACGGAGGTTGCTCTGGCCGATCAAGCAGAAGTATGGCCAAAAAATCTCCTGGGCCGACCTGATTATTCTCGCTGGCAACGTTGCTTTGGAATCGATGGGGCTCAGAACCTTCGGTTTCGCTGGCGGCCGTGAGGACATTTGGGAGTCCGAAAAAGATATTTACTGGGGCAATGAGAGCACCTGGCTGGATGACAAACGCTATTCGGGCGAGCACGAGAACCTCGAAAACCCGCTTGCGGCGGTTCAAATGGGTTTGATTTACGTAAACCCGGAAGGCCCGGACGGTAATCCGGATCCTCTCGCTGCTGCAAAAGATATTCGAGATACGTTCACGCGGATGGGAATGAACGACGAAGAGACGGTCGCACTCATCGCGGGTGGTCACACCTTCGGCAAGACTCACGGCGCCGGTGATGCCGCATTGGTGGGTCCTGAGCCGGAAGCGGCAGAAATCGAGGAGCAGGGCCTGGGCTGGAAGAGCAGCTTTGGCACAGGCAAGGGGGGTGACACGATCACCAGCGGTCTGGAGGTCACCTGGACGACAACACCAACGAAGTGGAGCAATAACTTTTTCTGGAACCTGTTCGGGTACGATTGGGAGCTGACGAGGAGTCCGGCCGGTGCGCATCAGTGGATACCAGCGCATGGCGCCGGCGCAGGCTCGGTACCCGATGCCCATGCCCCATCCAAGCGTCATGCGCCGACCATGCTGACCACGGATCTCGCCCTGCGCTTCGACCCGGTATACGAGGAAATCTCGAGGCGCTTCTACGAGAATCCGGATGCGTTCGCGGACGCCTTTGCGCGGGCGTGGTTCAAGCTGACCCACCGCGACATGGGGCCGCGCACACGCTATCTCGGCCAGGAAGCTCCCGCCGAAGAGCTCATTTGGCAAGACCCGATTCCTGCGGTTGATCATGTGCTGATCGACAACGAAGACATTTCCACGCTCGAGGACAAGATCCTGAGCTCCGGCCTGTCAGTCTCAGAATTGGTTTCGACTGCCTGGGCGTCCGCTTCCACCTTCCGCGGCTCCGACATGCGCGGCGGCGCAAACGGCGCCCGCGTTCGCCTTGCCCCTCAGAAGGATTGGGAAGTCAACCAGCCGGACAAGCTGGCGGAGGTGCTGAAAGTCTTCGAGGCAATCCAAAGGGAATTCAACGGCACGGGATCTGACGGCAAGAAGGTGTCTCTCGCGGATCTGATCGTGTTGGGGGGTTGCGCAGGCGTTGAGAAAGCGGCGAAGTATGCCGGCTACGATGTGAAGGTTCCGTTCTCCCCGGGGCGTATGGACGCTTCGCAGGAGCAAACCGACGTGAGCGCCTTTTCCGTATTGGAGCCGATTGCGGATGGGTTCCGTAACTACCAAAGGGTCAAATTCACTGTCTCGGCGGAGGGGCTTCTGATCGATCGCGCGCAATTGCTGACGCTGACCCCGCCTGAGATGACGGTGCTCGTTGGGGGCATGCGTGTCTTGTGCACCAATTTCGGACAGACCAACCACGGTGTCTTCACCAACCGTCCGGAGGCGTTGACGAACGACTTCTTCGTCAATCTGCTCGATATGAGCACGATCTGGAAGGCCACCTTGGCGGACGGAGACCTGTTTGAAGGCAGAGACCGCAAGACGGGTGAGGCCCAGTGGACAGCAACCCGTGTCGATCTGATCTTCGGCTCGAATTCCGAGCTGCGCGCCCTGGCAGAAGTCTACGGGTCGGCTGATGCGCAGGAAAAGTTCATCAATGACTTCGTGGCGGCTTGGAACAAGGTGATGAATCTGGATCGTTTTGACATCGCCTGATCCTGCCGTCATCGTTATCCAAGTCCTTGCAGGGCAGGTCCAAGCCAGGGTGGGGCGGGAAAGCGTAGCGCATCCTGTTGCGTCGAATCGGCGGGATGCGCTACGGTTCTATAGAATGGATATCCTTGTCTACTCGTTTACCCGGAGTATCTCGGATATCGTCGATTCCCTTGTAGTGCAGGGCGGATATCTGCTCCGAGATCAAGCCGATCAGCAGGGTCAATAAGGCGGAGAGGAGCAACAATGCGCTCATGTTGGTGAAACGGTGCCCAACCGAATAAGTATAGCCGTAATAGCCTAGGCCAATTAGAAGCAAAAAGGCGGAAATGGGTAAGAAAAGCCGCATTGGCGAAAAAAGTGCACCGATCTTAAGAATGATCACGAGAAATCTCACTCCGTCCTTGAGCAGTCTGATGTGGCTCTTCCCCGTTCGCGCTGCCGCCTTGATGGGAACATAGCCCACCGGAAGGCCGGAACGAAAGAAGGCCATAGTGATGGTCGTCGGGTAAGAAAATCCGTTGGGAAGCAGGTAGAGGAACCTGATGAAGTGATGTGCCCGCGCCGCGCGGAGCCCCGAGGTGAGGTCCAGTATCCGAAATCCCGTCATCAGGGATGCAAGGCGGTTGAAGAAGCCGTTGGCCAGCTTACGAAGGAGGCCGGCATGTGACCTGTTCGTCCTGGCGCCGACCACCATGTCGTAGCCTTCGTCGAGCTTGGCGAGCAAGCGGGGTATGTCGGACGGATCGTGCTGTCCATCGGCATCCATGAAGACGAGGACCGCTCCCTTTGCATGCCTGGCTCCGGTCTTTACCGCGGCACCGTTTCCCATACAAATGGGATGGGAAACGACCCTCGCCCCATTTGCCCCGGCGACTTTCACCGATGTATCCGTGGATGCGTCGTCGATGACCAGGATTTCCGCCGCAGGCACGCATTTGCGTATCGCGGGCAACAACTCGCGCAGGCCTTCCGCCTCGTTTTTACAGGGCAAAACGACGGACACGGAGTAATGGGTGACTGCGCTCATACCTGGCTACCACAAAGGGGGGTGTCAACGTGTAGCGAGCCATGATGCTAGAGCGAGTAGCTCGCATCCATTCCACGCCGAAGAAGGACCTGAGAAAAAGGAATCTGTTATGTTTTGTGTGGGAAGAGAGGGTAGTTTCGACCTTCTGGCTCAGGCACACCGGGCAGGTCCGTCAAATACCGAAAAAGAAGCCCGACCAGATGCCCACGCCAAGGGTCAAGGCGACCGAGGTGCCTGTAACGAACGATGTGGCAAGCGCCGGCCTCGTGGGTGCTGACTCTTGGCCCTCCTCCGCCTGGAAGAATGCCAGCAGCAGACGCAGATAATAGAAGAAGGAGGTCGCCGTGGCGAGTACCAGTACGATCGCCAGGGTCAGATTGCCGTCCTGCATCAGGGCGGTAAGCACGAAGAGCTTGGCGAAGAAACCCACTGTCGGCGGCAGACCGGCAAGCGACAGCACACCCACCGCCATTGCCATCGCCAGCCATGGATGACGCCCGGCCATACCGCGATAGTCGGAGATGCGTCCCTCGCCCGTTTCCCCGGACAAGGCCGTGAGCACGGCAAACACGGTCATGTTCATCACCGAATAGGCGAGCCCATAGTAGATGGCGGCATGGTAGCCTGCCTCGGAGGCGCAGCTCAGCGACGCCAGAACATAGCCGAAGTGGGCGACGGTGGAATAGCCGAGCAGGCGCATCACCTTTTCCTGCCGCAAGGCGAGCAGGTTGCCGACCACCATTCCGAGCAAGCCGAGCATGGCGAGAATCTGAGCCAGGTTTTCCAGAACTGACGGAGGCACCTCGCTCACCAAGCGCACCAAAAAGATCAACGGGGCCACCTTCACCACTGTGCCGAGAAGCGCCGTGACAGGCAGCGGCGCCCCTTCGTAGACGTCGGCTACCCACATGTGGAAAGGCACCAGGGCCAGCTCGAACCCGATACCGACGAGGAGCAGAAAAAATCCGGCGAGGGTCAGCAATGGCAGGCCGCGCGGGCCGCTCACGCCCTGGTTGAGGGGCCCGAGGTCCAGGGTGCCGGCGCCACCGTAAATCAGCGCCAGACCATAAAGCCAGAACGCGGCCGCCACACCGGAGAGCACCGCATACTTGAGGCCGCCCTCGATCGCGCCGCGCCGTCCCGGCTGCCAGGCGATCATCCCGAACAGTGGCACAGCGATGAGCTCTAGCCCGAGAAAGGCGGCCAGCAGGTCAGTAGCCGCGGCCAGGATGTACATCCCCAACAGGGTGAAGAGCACCAGCGCACAAAACGCCTCGCTGATCTCGTCCCTGATTGCGGCAGAATCGCGCGCCAACAGCATCGCGGCGAAGGCACCGGCGCTGGACAGCGCATTGAAGCCGAGGGTAAGCGCATCGATGCGCAGGCCTCCGTCCATGGCGGAGCCGCTGTGCCCCCAGAGTCCCAAGCTGAGTGCGAAGGACACCACCAGGAGCAACAGGGTTACACCGTAGGCCCACTGCTGCCGCCCCGGCACCGGTAGGACCCCGATCAGCAGCACGGCAATCGCCCCCAGCCCGATGACCAGATAAGGAGACAACAGGAGGAGATCGGCTGGTGACATGATGGCGGCTCTCGACCCTTGGATGGGTTAGGAATGCATCTGCGCAAGGGAGGTGGTGAGGGGCCCTAAAGGCGACAGGAATGCCTGAGGATAAAGCCCGAGCCCCAGCAGCAGCAGCGCGGTCACGCCCATGACCAGGGTCTCTCTGATGCCGAGATCGGGGAGCGGGGGTCCCTCGCGCAAGGGACCGAGCATGCTGCGCTCGTAAGCGCGCAGGAAGTACATCACGCTGATCAACACGCCCAACGTGGCGATCGCACCCCATACCAAGCTGCTCTGCACACTGCCGGCAAGAATCAAGAACTCGCCGACGAAATTCGCCAGGCCAGGAAGCCCTACGCCGGCCAGCAGGCAGATCAGGAACAGGATGCCCATACGCGGCATGGGCCGGAACCAGCCGCCCATCCGATCGAGATCCATGCTGCGCCCACGCGCCTCGATCCAGCCTGTAACGGCGAAGAGTCCGAGCTCGCCCAGACCGTGCGCCAACAGCAGGATCACCACCCCATCCAGCGCTTGGCGCTGCCAGGCGAACAGGCCGAGCACGACCAGACCCATATGACTGATGCTGGAATAGGCGATCACCCGCTTGAGGTCGTTCTCCACCAGGGCCAACAGCCCGGCGTAGACCACGCCCACCGCCCCCAATGCCATTCCGAGAGGCGCAAAGGTCTGCACACCTTCGGGAAACAGCGGTAGGCAGAAGCGCAGCACACCGTAGGCGCCCATGTTGGCCATGGCACCTGCAAGCATGATGGAGACGGGTGCTTCGGCACGGCTGTAGGTGTCCGGTGCCCAAAGGTGTAGCGGGAACATCGGGATCTTGACCGCGAAGGCCGCCAGCATGCCCAGCATCAGCCAGAGGCTTGTCCGGGCGCCGAGCGGCGTGTGCAGCAGTGCCAAATAATCGAAGGTGTAATTGCCGGTGGCTTGGCCGTGCAGCAGGTAGAGCACGAGGATCGAGACTAGCAGCAACACCGATCCGACGATGGTGAAGAGGAAGAAGCGCATCGCCGCCCGTCGCGCCTCGGCGCCGCGCCGCGCCGCCAGGAAGAAGATCGGGACGATCATCAGCTCCCAGAAGACATAGAAGAGCACCAGATCGAGCGCCGTGAGGACGCCCATGATGGCGCCCTCAGTAATCAGAATCAGTGCCCCGAAGGCGGGCTCGTTGGCCGCCGTCTCCCAAGCCACCAACAGGGCGCCGAGCGTCACCACTGACGTCAGCAGGGCGAGCTCCAGGCTCAGTCTGTCCATGCCCAGCTGGTAATGCATGCCGAGTGCGGGCAACCAGGGTATCTGCACCTGCGCGAAAAAGCCGCTCGTGTCCGCGGAGGACCACAGAACGAGACACAAGGCGACCTCGATCAGCGCCACTGTCAACACCGTCCAGCGTGCCGACAGGGCACAGCGACGCAGCAACGACCAAGTCAGGAACCCCCAGACGATCGGAAAAAAGATCAACAGACTCAACATGCCAGGTCTCCTAGAGACGCCACAGGAGATAACCCAGCATCGCCGCAGCCCCCAGTGCCATGAAGCTGGCATAACGGGCGGTACCGCCGTTCTGGGACAGGCTCAGCACACGGTTTCCCAGGCGTAGCACACCGGCCACCGAGCCGACCAACGCATGGTCGAGGGCTGCCGTCTCGATGCCGCTGCGCAAGGCGCGCGCCAGCCCGAAACAGGGCCGCACCACCAGGACATCGTAGATCTTGTCCAGGTACAGGCCGGTCGCGAGCGCGGGTAGCCGGCCTGTGCCCCGGTCGACCAGCTCGGCCCGTGCCAGGCGCCAACCCCAGGCGATGCCGGTCAGAGAGGCTGCCATGCCGAGCAGCATCAGCACCACGGAGAGCGCGCCCTGCGGCATGGTCGGCATTCCGAGCTCACCGGCCAGCCAGGGCAGCAGCAGGTGCGGCAGATGCGGCCAGTCGCTGGGGAACTGCACGAAGCCGAGGCAGATACTCGCCACGGCCAGAATGCCCAGCGGTACCCGCATCGACCAGGACATCGCATAATCCTTGACCGGGCTGCGCGCCTCGCCGGGGAAGATCAAGAAATACAGACGGAAGGTGTAGGCACCGGTCAACACCGCGCCGATGATGGCCAGAGCCCACAGCAGCCAGCCCTGAGGTGCGGCCCAGGCGGCCTCGATGATGGCGTCCTTGCTATAGAAGGAAGCGGTGATCAGGGGTACCGCGGCGAGCGACATGGCGCCGGCCAGGAACACCAGATTCAAATAGGGCGCGCGCTTGCGCAGGCCGCCCATGTGACGGATGTCGTGATCCTCGTCGAAGTGCTCGATCACCACGCCGGCGGACATGAACAACAGCGACTTGAAGCAGGCGTGGACGGCGAGGTGGAACAGCGCCAAGCCATAGGCGCCGATGCCCACGCCGAGGAACATGTAGCCGATCTGGCTGATGGTCGAATAGGCGATCACGCGCTTGATGTCGTACTGCCCGAGCGCGGCCAGGCCGGAGAAGGTCAGCGTCAGCGCACCGACCAAGCCGACCAGCCACAGCATCGCCGGCACCAGCTCGAACAGCGGGTGCAGGCGGATGGTCAGGTAGACACCCGCGGTGACCATGGTCGCCGCGTGGATCAGCGCGGAGACCGTGCTCGGGCCGGCCATGGCGTCCGGGAGCCAGGGCGAGAGCGGCAGCTGCGCCGATTTGCCAACCGCGCCGACCAGCACCAGCAGCGCGATCCAGCCGAGCAGCGTGCCGTCGGCCGGCTGCGCCTGCAACGCCGCGAACAGGTTTTGCAGATCGACCGTGTGGTAGTGCGCGAAGATCAGGAAGATGGCCAGCGCCAGCGCCGTGTCGCCGATGCGCGTGACGACGAACGCCTTGCGCCCGCACCAGGCGTTGTGTCCGTCGCGGTACCAGTGTGCAATGAGGGCGTAGGAGCACAGCCCCATAACCTCCCAACCCAGGTACAGCAGAATCAGGTTATCGGCCAGCACGAAGCTCAGCATGCCGAACACGAACAGGTTGAGATAGACGAAATAGCGGCGCTCGCCGTAGTCGCCGGCCATGAAACGATAGGAGAACAGGTGGATCAGGAAGCCCACCCAGCTCGCCACGCTGAGCATGATCAGCGTGATTCGGTCCACGCGCAGGCCCACCGAAACCTGCCAGTCGCCGACGTTCATCCAGGTGTACAGCGTCTGCTGCAATACCTGCGTTGCGCCGCCGCCGAGCCACAGACCGATGACGGCCGCCGCGCTCACCGCCAGCGCGAGCACGGCCAGACGGGCGCTGTTGCGCGACCCCCACCAGTCGCCGCCCACGGTGTTCAGCGTGGCACCGGCCAGCGGGGCGACCGGAATCAGCCATAGCCAATGGCTCATGGTGCGGTCTCCTCGGGTGGGGCATCGTCGCGCAAGGTGGCGACGTCGGCGAGACTGGTGGCACGCAGCCGCCGGTAGGCCAGGTACACCAGCACCAGGGTTACGGCCAGCTCGGCACCTGTGATGGTCATCAGGAACAGCACCAGCACCTGCCCGGTGGCGTCATGCCAGTATTGTCCGGCCGCGGCGGCGGTCAGGCCGGCGCCGTTGAACATCACCTCGATCCCGATCAGCACGAACAGCAGCTCGGTGCGCAGCAACACCATGGCCAGCCCGATCAGGAAGAGGGCGCCACCGGCCGAGAGTGTGGCAACGTAGTCCATTCAGGTATCCTCCTCCGCCTTGCGGCTGAGGTGGAGCACCGCGGTCAGCGCCGCCAACAAGAGCAATGCGGTGGCCTCCACCAGCAGAAGGTAACGCCCGAAAAGCAGCTCGCCCACCACCTTGGGACCGACCGGGTCGATCTCCTGCACCGGGACCTGCACATCGGTGGTGAACAGCAGGACGCCTTCGACCAGCAGCACCGTCAGCACCACGAGCGGCACCAAGAACCGGATGCGCCGGGTGCGGTCGCGCCACCCGGGATTGTGCAGCGTGGTGATCATGAACACCAGCAGCACGGCGATGGCCCCGACGTACAGCATTATCTGCAGCACCGAGATGAAGGGCGCACCAAGCAGGTAGTAGATGATCGCCACGGAGATCATCGAGATCACCAGATACAGGGCTCCGTACATGGCTTGGCGGGCGAAGAGCGCCGCCAGGGCCGATCCCAGCATGAAGAAGACGTTGAGCCCGAAGATGAAATCCCAAAACATGGCATGCGCTCAGGGCAGGTTGGAGAAGGGGTCCACCGGTGGCGCCTCGTGCTCGGAAGCGCCGATCGGTTTGCCGGCGATGGGAACACCCGAGTGACGGTAGAAGTTGTAGTGGGGATGCTTGCCCGGCCCATCGATCAGCAGGTCTTCCTTCTGGTAGAGCAGGGCGTTGCGGTCACGCACGCACATCTCGAAGTCCGGTGTGAGCTGGATGGCCAGCGTCGGGCAGGCCTCCTCGCACAGGCCGCAGAAGATGCAACGCGCGAAGTTGATCTGGAAGGTCTTGGGGTAGCGGCGCTCGTCCTTGGCCGCTTCCGTGCCTTGGATGTCGATGCAGTTTACCGGACACACCGCCGAGCACAGGTAGCAGGCGACGCAACGCTCGTCGCCGTCCGGGTCGCGGGTCAGGACGATGCGGCCCCGGAAGCGCGGCGGCAGGTCCGGTTTCTGCTCCGGATAAAGAACGGTATCGCGCGGTGCCGCGACATGTTTCAGCGTCGCGGCGAGGGAGCCGAGCATTCCGCCGATGGTTCTGGTCAGGCTCATGGGTCTGTCTCTCCTCGCGACCTTCGCAGTCACTTCCACAGCAGGCCGACCAAGGCCGTGCCCATGATGTTCAGCAGTGCCACAGGCAGCAGAAACTTCCAGCCGAAGGCGATCAGCTGGTCGTAGCGCAGACGCGGCAGGCTGGCTCGCAGCCAGAAGAACAGCAGCACCAGGGCCAGGGTCTTGAGCGCGAACCAGGGCACTGCCAGCCAGGGCTGGAAGGGGCCATGCCACCCGCCCAGGTACAGGGTGGTGATGAGGGCCGAGATCAGCAGCATGCCCAGATACTCGCCCAGGAAGAAGAGCCCGAAGCGCATACCGCCATATTCCGTGTTGAAGCCGGACGCCAGCTCGTTCTCCGCCTCGGGCAGGTCGAAGGGAATCCGGTGCGTCTCCGCCACACCGCAGATCAGGAAGATCAGAAAGCCGACAGGCTGCAGCAGGATATAAGGGATCTCCTGTGCTTCCACGATGCGGGCCAGACTGAAAGAGCCGGCCAGCAGCACTACGCCCATCACAGCCAGGCCGAGAGACAGCTCGTAGCTGATGAGCTGTGCGATGGCTCGAATCGAGCCGATCAGGGGGAACTTGCTGTTCGAGGCCCAACCGCCGAGGAAGACCCCGTAGGCGTTGAGGGAGCTCATGGCCAGCACGAAGAGCAGCCCGATGTTGATGTTCGCAGCCCAGCCGAGGTTGGGGCCGATCGGGACCACGACGAAGCTGATCAACACGGCGCTGGCCACCAGGATGGGGGCGAGCGTATAGAAGAAGCGCTCCGCGAAGGGTGGCACGAACGCCTCCTTGCTCAGGAGCTTGAGGGCATCCGCCGGTGCCTGCATGAGCCCGAATGGACCGGCGCGGTTCGGGCCGTAGCGATCCTGCAGCAGTCCCAGCACGCGGCGTTCCGCGAAGACCAGCAGCGCCGCAACCACGATCAGCGCCACGGCCGTTATACCGAGTCCCACCAGGATCAAGAGCCAATGCAACAGGGTGCTCATGAGCAGGGCTCCCAGTCCAGGGGGTCTCCCTCGTCCGCAGCGAGCCGTACCAGGCTCACCCGGGACAGCCCCAAGGTCCCGCGCGGACAGGCGGCGTCAAGTATCAGGGGCAGCACCTGGGCGTCCCTGGCCCCCCCGCGAAGGCGCAGTCGCGTGCCGGCGGCCAGACCACGGGCTGCGGCATCCTCGGGATGCAGGTGCGCACCCTCTGGAGGCGCCAGCGACTGCAGCTCCGGCGCGTGCCGGGCGAGTTGCTCGTCGCCGTACCAGGTCACCAGGACGGCCTGCCAGCCGCCGTCAGTTTCCGGCCTCGCCGGATGGCGGCTGCCCTCGGCACTGTCGCGCAGGTGCGCGAATCCGGCGGCATCCACGCGGATGCCGGTCCTCCCCGGCGTCGGCGGCTCGTTGAAGAACTGGTAGGCGAGGACCTCGGCGTTGCGGCGCACCCTGCCGACACCGGCGCGCCGTCCGAGATCGCAGACCGCCTCGAAGGCAGTCGGCAGGTACGGCTCTCGCGGTGCCAGGGGGGAGGCGACCGGTCCGAGGCCAGCGAAGAAGGCATTGGCCGGGGTGTCTTCCTCGGGGAGCACCCGGGCAAAGCCCTGGGCCAAGCCGGCGTAGTTGACGAAGGTGCCGGAACGCTCCGTGAAGGCCGCCAGGGGGATGAAGATATCCGCCTGCTCGGTGGTCTCGGTGCGCACGCAATCGAGCACCAGCAGCAGGCTCAGCTGCTCGCGCAGGGCGCCCCACCTGCCGGCGCCGATGCCGCTGCCGAAGGGGTCTGACCCCAGCACCACGAGCTTGTCCGACCGTCCGCTCGTGACGGCCTCCAAAACCCGCTCACTGTCGCCGGAGCGCGACAGCAGTGCGGTGCCGAAGGCGTTGGCATTGGGCAACGCGAAGCCCAGCCGGGCCCCCAACGCCTTGGCCACCCGGCCCAGCTCACGGCAGGCCGGCGCTCCCAGGGTCTCGGCGACTCCGAGCACCATGGGGTTGCGTGCCGCCTGCAAGGGCTCGAGCAAGGGCGCAAGACTGGCGTTCCGCACACTGCCCTCGGCGGCCGCACGCAGGGTCTCGATCAGCCAGAGCAGCTCGCGTGGTCTCACTTGGCGGCACTGTTGGGCATGCAGCGCCAGGGGTGCCGGGCCCGTGTGCAACAGGGCCAGCGGATGTCCGGCACGCACCACTTGGCGCACCGCCAAGTCCAGCATTGGCGCTTGACCGGTCAGATCACCGACCGCCAGCACGGCATCCGCAGCGGCGATCTCGGCGAGCGTGGGTGCCTGGGTGCTCAGCGCGGCCGCCTCGGCGATGGCCGCTTCCAGGTCCGGGTTGGGGTGGGCGGTATAGAGGCCATGCAGCCCCCTCATGAGGGAGCGCAGCGCGGCATTGCCCTCCATGTCCTCGCGCACCGAGCCCAACCCGGCGACCGTGCCGTCAGGGGCCTCCGCGAGGCGGTGTGCCACGGCGTCCAGTGCCTCCTCGATGCCGACCTCGCGGCCCTCGACGCGGGCCCTTCGCGGACGGTTTTCGACCTCGGTGTAGCGGTGGCCGTAGCGCCCGCGATCGCAGATGAACCACTCGTTGATGCGCTCGTTGGGGCGGCTGACTACGCGCCGCAGGCTGCCCTCGCGGGCACCGGGCAGGATGTTGCAGCCGACGCTGCAGTGGGGGCACACCGAGGGTGCCGTCTGCAGGTCCCAGACGCGGCTATAGCTGCGGCGGTAGACACGATCCGTGAAGACGCCGGTCGGGCAGATCTCCACCAGGTTGCCGGCGAAGGGACTCTCCAGGGGGCCGTCCTCGCTGCGCCCGAAATAGACCCGGTTGCGCGAGCCGAATGCGCCCAGGTCATCGCCCAACGCATAGTCCTGGTAGAACCGCACGCAGCGGTAACAGGTGATGCAGCGGTCCATGCTGTGCCAGATCAGCGGCCCGAGATACTGGTTGACGAAGGTGCGTTTGGTGCCTTCGTAGCGACGGTAGGGCGGGCCCACCGCTACGGTCATGTTCTGCAGGTGGCAGTCGCCTCCCTCGTCGCACACCGGGCAATCGTGGGGGTGGTTGGTCATCACCTCCTCGATCACCGACTGGCGTGCATCCACCGCGTGCTGCGCTTGCAGCGACACGCGCATGCCCTCGCTCGCCGCCAACATACAGGATGCCATGGTGCGCGGGCGCTCGCCCTCGCGCGAAGGCTGCAGCTCGACCATGCACAGGCGGCAGGCGCCCAGGCTGCCCAGCGCCGGGTGGTAGCAGAAGTGCGGGATCTCCACGCCCGCCCGGCGTGCGGCCTCGAGCACGTTCTGACCCTCCTCGAAGGGGATGGGCCGCTCGTCCAGGTAGAAGGTACCCATCAGAGGACCTCCCGAACCGGCTCGCGTTGCCAGGGGCAGCCTCTTTCATCGATGTGCCGTTCGATGACGTCGGCGAACAGGTCGAGCCCCGACTCCAGAGGCATCACCGCACCGGGGGCCAAGGCACAGAAGGAGTTCGGCGCGATTTTTCCGCACAGCTCCAGCAGCAGCTCGCGGTCCCCTGGTTTGCCCCGTCCGGCCTCGATGTGCTCGAGGATGTCCTGCACGTAGGGCAGGCCGTCACGGCAGGGGGTGCAGAAGCCGCAGGATTCGCGCACGAAGAACTTGTTGGTCGAGATGAGGAAGTCCAACGGACAGGTGGCATCGTCGAGCACGATGATGCCGCAGGTGCCGAAGCGCGAGCGCAGCTTGGCGACCGCATCGAAATGCATCGGCGCATCGACATGTTCGGGCAGCAGGAAGGCTGTGGAGGCACCACCGGGCAGGAAGGCGGTCAGTTCGCGCCCATCCAGCAGGCCGCCGGCGTGCTCGTAGATCAGCTCGCGTGCGGTGGTGCCCATCGGCAGCTCCCAGAAACCGGGATTCTTGACAGGGCCGCATACGGTGTAGAGCTTGGAGCCCTGGCCGCCGTTGATCCCCTGCGCCTTGAACCAGTCCGGACCCTCGAGCACGATGCCAGGCACCTGACACACGGTCTCCACGTTGTTCACCAGGGTTGGACGGTCCCACAGGCCCTTGACGAAGGGGAAGGGCGGCTTGGCGCGGGGATTGGCGCGGCGTCCTTCCAGGGCGTTGAGCAGGGCGGTCTCCTCGCCGCAGATGTAGCGCCCGGCGGAAAGGTGCACGTCGATGTCCAGGCTATAGCCGGAGCCGAGCACCTTGCTCCCGACCAGATCGGCCGCGCGCGCCTCATCCACTGCACGCTGAAGGCCCTGCGCGCCCTCGGCGTACTCGCCGCGCACGAACACGAAGGCCCGGTCGGCGCCCTGGATATAGCCGCCCACCAGGATCGCCTCCACGATCTGGTGGGGGTCGCGGTACAGGAGCTGGCGGTCCTTGAACGAGCCGGGCTCGGTCTCGTCCAGGTTGATCACCATGTAGTGCGGGCGCGGGGCGTCGGCCGCCACCGCCGACCACTTGCGCGCCAGGGGGAAGCCGGCACCGCCGTAACCGCAAAGGGCGGTCTGGCCGATCTGATCGATCAGGTCCTCCGGCTTCTGTTCCAGGGCCGCCGCCAGCGCGCGATAACCGCCCCTGGCGCGGTATTGGGCCAGGTCCGGCGGTCTCGGCAAGTCGAAGTTGCGGCTGAGCACCGGCTCCATGTCATTGCCCCTCCTCGTGAGCGGTCTCGATCAGGGCAGCGAGTGCTGCCTCGTTCAGAGGCCCCTGCGCGACATCGTCGAGCAGCGCCGCCGGGGCGCGGTCGCACAACCCCAGGCACACGTGTGGCAGCACCGTGACCTCGCCGTCCCGGCTCACCTGTCCCGGCGGAACGCCGGTGAGCCGCTCGGCCTCGGTGAGCAGCGCTGCGGCACCCGCCATGTGGCAGGCGACGCTGTCGCATACGCGCAGCAGGTGGCGACCCACCGGGTGACGGAACAGCAGCGGATAGAAGCTGACCAGCTCGTCGAGCTGGGTGACCGAAAGCCCGCACAGCTCGCTCGCCTCGCGCAGCGCCTCGTCGTGCAGGTGGCCGTATTTCTTCTGCAGGAACTGCAGCGTGTAGATGGCCCCGGCACGTGCCTCCGGATAGCCCGCGATATGCTCGGTGAGGTGGTGTCTCTCTTGCTCGCTCAACATGTCGAAATCTTCGCGCTCTAGCGGTCGAGGTCGGCGAGGACATAGTCCATGGAGCCGATCGTCGCGATCAGGTCGCCGAGCTGTCCCCCCGCGGCCAGCCAGCCGAAGGCCTGCACGTGGGCGAAGGACGGCGTGCGGATGCGCACTCGGTAGGGATTGGCCGAGCCGTCGGAGACCAGGTAGTAGCCCATCATGCCCTTCGGGGCCTCGGTGCAGAAAAACGCCTCCCCCGCCGGGAAGCTCATGCCGTGTCCGGTACCGATGAAGTGATGGATCAGGGTCTCGATGTCCTCCAGGGTATGGTCCTTGCGCGCAAAGGCGAACCGGGCCTGGTCCGAGAGCACCGGCCCGTCCGGCATACGCTCGGCAGTCTGACTCACGATGCGCAGGCTCTGGCGGATCTCCTCGATCCGCAGCCGGGTGCGGGCCAGGGCATCGCCTTCGGTGGCGGTCGGCACCTCGAAGTCGTAGTCCTGGTAGTCGCAGTAGGGACGGGTCTTACGCAGGTCCCATGCCAGTCCGGTGCAGCGCAGGTTGGGCCCGGTGAAGCCCCATTCGATCGCCTGCTCGCGGGTGTAGCGGGCATTATCGCGGGTGCGGGCCTGGAAGATGGGATTGTCGACGGTCAGGGCCACGAACTCCGGCATCGCCCGCTCGATGCTCCGCACACAGCTGTCCACCGCCTCGCGCCAGCCTTCCGGAAGGTCGAGGGCCACGCCGCCGATGCGGAAGAAGGCCGGGTGCATGCGCCCGCCGGTGATGAGCTGCATCAGATCGAACAGCTTCTCGCGCTCGCGGAAGCAGTAAAAGGCCGGCCCCATGACGCCCATGTCGTGGCCGTAGCTGCCGAGCCACACCAGGTGGGCGTTGATGCGAAACAGCTCGGTCAGCAGCACGCGCATGACCACCGCCCGTTCGGGTACCTCGATGCCGGTGAGCCGCTCGACCGCCATCACGTAGGGCAGCTCGTTGGCCACTCCCGCGAGGTAGTCGATCCGGTCACAGTAGGGGATGTAGTTGTGGAAGGTGTGGCGCTCGGCGATCTTCTCCGCGCCCCGATGATGGAAGCCGATGTCGGGGTCGAGGGAGAGGATGGTCTCACCGCGCATGCGCGCGATCAGGCGCAGGATGCCATGGGTGCCCGGGTGATTCGGGCCGATGTTGAGGATGTACTCGTCCTCGCGCTCTCCGGGCTGGCGGGTATCCTCGACCTGATAGGTCGCCATCAGCTCGCGGTAGCGCTCTGGCGGCAAAAGATAGGGTCCGTGGTCGGTCGCCCGCCCCGGATAGGACTTGCGCAGCGGATGCCCTTCCCAGTAGACCGGAAGCAGGATCCGGCGCAGGTCGGGGTGGCCCTCGAAGCGCAGACCGAAGAGGTCGTAGACCTCGCGCTCGTACCAGTTGGCGTTTGGCCAGATCCCGGCGATGCTCGGCAGTGGCCTGCTCTCGTCCGGAATCTGTACCACCAGGCGCAGGTCCCGGTTCGCGGACAGGGACACCAGATGGTAGAAAACGCTGAAGCCGCCACCGCGACCCGCCTCGTCCACGGCGGAGAGGTCGAACAGCATCTCGTAGGCGGGGCCCTCTGCGCCCCGCTTGAGCCGGGCGAGCAGGTCCGGCAGCTCGTCCGGGCGTACCCGTCGCTCCTCGACCTCCGAAGGACTCGGGGCGGCGGATGGCGGCATCGGGTCTGCGGTGGCCGGCATGCTCATGGTCATGGCACCCGGATGCCCAGGGGCTCGCGCTCATCGGAGCGTAGATTTCGGGGAGAGGCGGCGATCTTCTCCTGTAGAAGGGTGATGCCTTGTAACAAGGCGTCGGGACGTGGCGGACAACCGGGTACATAGACGTCCACCGGCAGGATCTGGTCGACGCCCTGTACCACGCTGTAGACGTCGTACATGCCGCCGGAATTCGAGCAGGAGCCCATGGAGATGACCCACTTGGGCTCCAGCATCTCGGCGTGCAGACGTACGATCATCGGCGCCATCTTGGCGAAGATGGTGCCGGAGGTGATCATCAGGTCGCTCTGACGCGGCGAGCCGCGCAGCACCTCGGCGCCGAAGCGGGCGATGTCGTAGCGGGGCGTGAGCGCCGTGGTCATCTCGACGAAGCAGCAGGAGGTACCGAAGTTGAACGGCCACAGGGAGGACTTACGGCTCCAGGCCAGCAGCTCATCCAGACGGGCCAGCATGAGCTTGAAGGGCCCTTGGCTCCGGGGCGGTCCGATGTCGCGTTGCAATACCCGAGTCTCAGTCATGAGAGGGCCCCCTTACGCCATTCGTAGATCAAGCCCAGAAGCAGGATCAGGATGAACACCAAGGCGCCCAAGGTGGCGGTGATGCCCGCATCCCAGTAGTCGACGGCCCAGGCGAAGAGGAAGGCAGCCTCGAGCTCGAAGATCAGGAAGGAGACCGCCACCAGGTAATAGCGCATGGGAAAAGGGATGCGGGCGTCGCCGGTCGGGGGGATGCCGCTCTCGAAGGGGGTCTCCTTTTCCGGGTCGCTATGGTAACCACCCAGGAGATGGTTGAGCATCAGCGTCATCAGGATCACGCCGACCACCACCAGCGCGAACAGCCATACGATCAAGCCCAGCGTCAGATCCGACATCTGCGCCTCCACATGACCGGTTGTCGCACCCCTCGTGCCCAGGATCCCGGAATCCGGCGCGTACCCGGCGACCGGAGCGTTGCAGGGCACGCCCGACCCGAGACCGGCCGCCCGCGACGGACGCGCACCGACGTCGGAGGCAGGAGATGCCCGACAAGGCTCATACAGGCGTCTCCGGGCGGTGCGTCCGCCCGCTGGCGTGACCCGGAAGCCGTTGCTTGATCATTCACACTGATGGTCCGTGAAGCGGTTGTTGCCGAGCTTGACGAGGTCGAGAACGATCTTCCGGGCGAGATTGTATACGCAGATGCAGCCGATGTCGCGCCATGGCAATCGGGGTATCAGGTTGGACAGGGCCACTTCAGCCGAGGCCATGGTAACGGACAGTACGGCGTGTATAACCACCAGGATAGAAGTGATAACCAGAAATGAGCATGTGCTACAGCATTCCGAGCGCAAGCGATTCACCGGTCGAGGGAGATTCGTCCACACAGAAAATCACCCTCGATGATGTCGCCACGGCTTAGGTGATGGCGTATCACAACGCCCGGCATCGACTCTGAAGGCTTTCCTAAAGCAGGAGTTGCGCCAAAAGAACGGAGGCTCTGAGCCCACGCTCTCTTGCCTATTGCAGGCGACGCGTTGGTCGAAATCGGCCGAAGATGCGGTGTATTTGCCCCATTCGGTGTTTGGGTCGTCCGCGCTCCAGCTGTCCGCGACGATCCCCGCGGGCTATGGGTCCGCTATGCGCCCCCCGACTTATTCACAGAAAGAGTCTTGACTGGACACTCAAATCGTGGCGGCAGTGCATCTTTCCATCAGTATACGCTTATACTTTGATCATCTTGATTTCCCAGACAAATGCGTGCGGATAAAATTTGGTCAATTCGAGGCGCTCATTAGGTTTTTCCTCGCCTTCCGGGGAGCGGACAGCAAGTTATCCACGGCCTTATCCACCGGATTTGTGGATAAGGATGCTTCTATGCAGGCCGAGGATCACGTACCCGGTGGCCATAGCCGACCGGCTTGACAAGCACGAGCGTATTACAAAAAATCTGATCCTCATACGTGGTGGTTCTTGCATTGGCAAGTGCATGAGCCTTGCCCATCGCCCGGGCGACATCCGGAGAGGAATCCCCAGCAGATGCATATACCGGACGGCTACCTGAGCCCCTCGACCTGCGCCCTGGCCTACGCGATGGTCGTGCCCTTTTGGACGGTGGCGCTCCGTAGAGTGAAGGAGCTCTTGCAGACGCGCCTGGTGCCCTTGCTCGCCCTGGTGTCGGCATTCTCATTCCTGGTCATGATGCTCAATCTGCCCCTGCCCGGTGGAACCACGGGGCATGCCGTCGGTATTGCGGTGGCGCCGATCCTGCTCGGGCCCTGGGCGGGGATGCTCGCCATCTCTATCGCCTTGTTCATCCAGGCACTCTTTTTCGGCGACGGGGGCATCACCACCTTCGGTGCGAACTGCCTGAACATGGCGATTGCAGGGCCTCTGGTCGCCTACGGAGTCTATCGTCTGTTGTCCTTCAAGGCGCCCCTGACCGCTACGCGACGCGTGCTCGCGGCGGGCGTAGCGGGCTATGTTGCAATCAACGTGGCGGCACTGCTGGCCGCAATCGAGCTGGGCATCCAGCCGCTTCTGTTCCACGACGGTTCAGGCGCGCCTCTGTATGCCCCTTACCCACTGCAGATCGCAGTTCCTGCGATGATGGCCGGACATCTCACCATCGCCGGGTTTGCGGAGACCTTGATCTCGGGCGGTGTAGTAGCCTACATCCAGAAGACCGACCTCGGATTCCTGCGGCTGTCGGCGCCCGGTACCTTGCGGATCATCGACCCGAGCGAGCCGTCCGCTCCTGTTGTCCACCAGCGTACGAGTCGCGCCCTCTGGGCCGGGATCGCGGTCCTCCTGATCGCGAGTCCATTGGGCCTGCTGGCCGGCGGGGCTGCTTGGGGCGAGTGGGGCATCGTGGACTTTCAAAGCGAGGCCGGGCGCGAGCAGATCACCCAGGCGTCGGGGAATGTTCCGCCGCCGGCCGAGGTCCCCCAGGGGATGGAGCGTCTTGCTGGTTTCTGGATCGGCCCGATCCCGGACTACGCGCCCGCCTTCATGCGCCAGGAGGCATTCGGCTACTTCTTGTCTGCCATGGTAGGCACGGGTCTGATCCTGTTGGCCGTTCTTGGCCTTTCTTCCATGCTTCGACGGAGACAGGTGCGACGCTTGCTGCGTGGCCCCTGATCTCCAGCCCGTGGAGGTGCAGACCTTTCGCCGTAGCCGACGCCATGTGCGGAGCGACTTACTCGAACGACTGTTCCGGGGTCTGCTGGAGGCGATGGAGCTGTCCGCGCATGCCGAGCGGCGGGCCGCGCGTGCCGGCTTCCTTCAGGGCCTGGACCCCAGGATCAAGACCCTGGGGCTGCTGTTGCTGGTTCTGACTGCGGTCCTGGTGAAGTCCCCTGTCCCACTTGTCGGGCTTTTCGGCTTTGCGATCTTGCTGGCGTCGGGCTCGCATATCGGCATAGTGGGACTCGCGCGCCGGGTTTGGCTGCCCGTGCTCCTGTTCACCGGTATGATCGCGGCTCCCGCCCTTTTCCTGGTGCCGGGAGACACCTTGGCTACCGTGCCCCTCTTGGACTGGACCATCACCCGGCAGGGCGCGCGCAGTGCGGCTTTCCTGATCGGCCGCGCCGAGACGACGGCCAGCTTTGCCTCGCTGCTCGTTCTGACGACGCCCTGGCCGCATGTGCTGAAGGCGCTGCGCAGCCTTCGCGTGCCCCTCGTGGTGATCGTCATCCTCGGCATGACCCACCGCTACATTTTCGTGCTGCTGGGTACTGCCGTTTCGATGCTGGAGGCGCAGCGCAGCCGCCTCATGGGTCCGCTGAGCGGGAGGGAGCACCGACGGCTCGCCGCGGCGAGTGCGGTGGTTTTGCTCGACAAGGCATTGCACCTGAGCACCGAGGTCCATCTGGCGATGATCGCCCGCGGCTACCGGGGCGAGGTGCATCTTCTGGACGATTTCCGCACCCGGTTATCCGATTGGATCGTTCTGGCGGGCTTCCTTGCGGTCGCGGCGGCGGCCCTCGGGCTGCAATGATCGCTGACGGCTCCCGCGGTCGACCGGCCAGGATGCGATTCCGCAGCACCCGTTGATGGAGGCCAGTGACATACCCACACCAGGGACACCGGCGTACGAGTTGTCCGATGTCCATTACTCGTACCGGGATATCCCGGCGCTGCAGGGGCTGAGTCTGTGCATCCCGGCGGGAGAGCGGATTGCATTGCTCGGCGCCAACGGCTCGGGCAAGTCGACCCTGCTGCGGCTGCTCGATGCCCTTTACTTTGCGGACCGGGGACGGGTCCTGGCGTTCGGCGAGGTGCTGTCGGAGCTGCGCCTGCGGGAAGAGGCGGTGGCCCACGCCTTTCGCCGACGGGTCGGCCTGGTGTTTCAGAATCCGGACGTGCAGCTCTTCAATCCGACGGTTTTCGATGAGCTCGCATTCGGCCCACTGCAGCTGGGCTGGGACGCCGGGAAGATCCGGCGGCGCGTGAAGGAAACACTCGCTGAGTTTTCGATCGAGGCGCTTGCCAATCGTTCGCCTCACCGCCTCTCGGGCGGGGAGAAGAGGCGGGTTGCCTTGGCATCGGTGCTGATCACACGGCCGCAGGTGCTGTTGCTCGACGAGCCGACCGCGGACCTCGACCCCCCCACCCAGAGCCAGGTCGTCCGTTTCCTGGGCGGCTGCCGAGGGACGGGGCGGACGCTGGTCATGGCAATCCACGACCTCGGCATCGTCGCGGAGATCGCCGATTCCTGCATCGTGCTGCAGTCCGGACGCCTGGTCGCGGAGGGCTCGCCGGCGGAAATCCTCGGAAACGAGTCCTTACTGCGCTCGTTCGGGCTCCTGCATCGGCGCTGACACGAGCACGTAGCGGGCCACACCCAGGCACAGCTTCATTCGCGCCCTGCGCGGATCCCCGCGGTCGGGACGAACGGCAGCAGGGACTCGGACCTCGTATTTTCGCAAAGAACGGGAATCACCATTGCTCGACTCGTGCCGCTATCATGGCTCCCACAAGCACGCCCCTTCCCCGGGGGAATGCCCCGACCGGATGACCTGAGATGCAGCGAATCACCATTACCCTCGACGACGACCTCGTTGAGCAATTCGAGAAATACCTCGGGCAGCGTGGCTACGCCAACCGCTCCGAGGCATTCCGCGACCTGGTACGTGACCGACTCGAATCAGATCGCCTCATCCAAGACCCCGAAGGTGACTGCCTCGCCACCTTGACCTATGTGTTCGACCATCACCAGCGCGATCTGGCCGCCCGCACGACCGACCTCTCACATGAGCATCACGACCTGACCCTCTCGACCCTGCACCTGCACCTGAGCCACGACAGCTGCATGGAGACGGTCGCCCTGCGCGGGCCGACGAGCCGAGTGCAGGCATTCGCCAATGCGGTGATCTCCCAGCCGGGTGTTCGGCACGGAAGGCTCTACGTCCTGCCGATCCGGATGACCGAGGAGGCCCATGGCCACGGGGAGGCGGACCGGTCGCACCCGCACTGGCACTTGCAGCCGATTACGTAGCCGTGCCCGCCCGCCCGCCTGCTGGCCGGAGCGGTGATGAACGCTTGAACCTTGCCCTGCGCATACTCACCTTAATCGCTAACGAGAGGGTATCTCGAGGAATTCCGAGGATGGGACCTTTCTAGCCATCCATTCACCGTTCCCCATCGGCTGGCAGGCGCTCTCAATGCCCGACAACACCAAAGAGCATCCCATCACACGCCTCGAGATCGGCATCGAAGGCATGACCTGTGCCTCCTGCTCGGGCCGCGTGGAGCGCGCCCTGACCGGGCTTGCCGGGGTGACCGAGGCCAGTGTCAATCTCGCCACCGAGCGTGCCAGCATCGCCTATGATGAGCAGTTGACCGGCCCCGACCAATTCATCCGGGAGGTGCGTGAGGCCGGCTATACCCCCTTGACGACCGACTGGGAGATCGGCGTGGGCGGTATGACCTGCGCCGCCTGCTCGGCCCGGGTCGAGAGGGCCTTGAATCGCCTGCCGGGGGTGATCGAGGCGAGCGTCAACCTGGCTACGGAGCGGGCCAGTGTGCGCTACGTGCCGGCCGCCCTGGAACAGGAAGAGATCCTGATGGCCGTACGGGATGCCGGCTACGAGCCGCGCGTTCTGAACGGGGAGGCGGGTGAAGGGCGCGAGGAGCAAGCGCGCGAGGCGGAGCGGCGCGCCATGCGCCGCGATCTGTCCCTCGCTCTGGGCCTGACCCTGCCGGTGCTCGTGCTGTCCATGGGGGCGGCCTTCGTGCCGGGACTGGAGCGGGTCTTGCTGACACTGGCCCCCGTCACCGTTTGGCACTGGACCGAGGCGACGCTCACCAGCGTCGTGCTGCTCGGGCCGGGTAGGCGTTTCTTCCGCCCCGGTTGGATCGCCTTGCGTCACCTTTCTCCCGACATGAACACCCTGGTCATGAGCGGCACCGGTGCCGCCTGGCTCTACAGCATGATGGTGCTGGTCTGGCCTGCCCTGTTCCCCGAGCAGGCGCGTCACCTCTATTTCGACTCGGCCGCGGTGATTATCACCGTCATCCTGCTGGGCAAGTATCTGGAGGCGGTAGCCAAGGGGCGCACCTCGTCGGCCATCAAGAAGCTCATCGGCCTTCAGGCCAAGACCGCTCGGGTCTTGCGGGAGGGGCGGGAGGAGTCCATCCCGGCATCCGAGGTGAGACCTGGCGATCGGTTGCTGGTGCGCCCCGGCGAGCGCATCCCCGTCGACGGCGAGGTGAGCGACGGCGAGAGCTATGTGGACGAGTCCATGTTGACCGGGGAGCCCGTCCCGGTCGCCAAGCGTGGGGGTGACCGGGTCGTGGGCGGTACCCTGAACCAGCACGGTGTCCTGAAGATCACCGCCACGGCGGTCGGCAGCCGCACGGTACTGGCCCAGATCATCCGCCTGGTGGAGCGGGCCCAGGGCTCCAAGCTGCCCATCCAGGGTCTGGCCGATCGGGTGGTCCGGGTGTTCACGCCGGCGGTCATGGTTACGGCCCTGGTGACCTTTGTTGCCTGGCTCCTGCTCGGCCCGCCCCCCGCCATCACCCTGGCACTGGTGAGCGCAGTAGCGGTGCTGGTGGTCGCCTGCCCCTGCGCCATGGGTCTGGCCACCCCCGCCGCCATCATGGTCGGCAGCGGGCGTGCCGCCGAGCTTGGGGTGCTGTTCCGCAAGGGGGAGGCCCTGGAGGCGCTGTCAGGGGTAGATACCCTGGTCTTCGACAAGACCGGGACCCTGACCCTCGGCCGCCCGCGACTGACGGATCTGGAGGCCGTCGAGGGTGAGCCCGCCGCCGCCCTGCACCTGGCCGCGGCGGTGGAGGCCGGCAGCGAGCACCCTCTGGCCACCGCCATCGTTGCCGCCGCCGAAACCGCAGGGCAAGCAGTCGCCGAGGCCCGCGATTTCAGGGCCCTGCCGGGCTATGGCGCCGAGGCCCGGGTCGATGGTCAACGGGTGTTGGTGGGCGCGGACCGCCTGATGCAGCGCGAGGGCATCGACATCAGCACGCTGTCGGAGCAGGCTGGTGCGCTCGCGGAGGAGGGTAAGACGCCGATCTATCTCGCGGTGGACGGGCGGCCACGTGCGCTGTTGGCGGTGGCCGATCCGGTCAAGCCCGAGGCACCGGCGGTGGTGGGCGCCCTGAGCGCGCGCGGGATTCGGGTGGTCATGCTGACCGGCGACAGTCGGCGTACCGCCGAGGCCGTTGCACGGCGCTGCGGCATCGAGGAGCTGCAGGCGGAGATCCTGCCGGACGCCAAAGCGGCGGCGGTGTCGGCCCTGCAGGTCCAGGGCCGGAAACTGGCCTTCGTCGGTGACGGGATCAACGACGCCCCCGCGCTGGCCCAGGCGGAGGTCGGGATTGCAGTCGGCAGCGGCACCGACATCGCTATCGAGGCGGCGGACGTCACCCTCAGTCGCGACGATCTGGGCGGGGTGGTCACGGCCCTGGAGGCCGCACGCCATACCCTGCACACCATCCGCGGTAACCTCTTCTGGGCCTTCTTCTACAACGCTGCGTTGATCCCCTTGGCGGCAGGCATCTTCTACCCGCTGCTCGGCTGGCACCTCGATCCGATGGCCGCCGGTGCGGCTATGGGACTTTCCAGTCTGTTCGTGGTAACGAACAGCCTGTGCCTGCGGCGGTTCAAGCCCTGGCGATCCGATGCAGTCACCGGCGCCGAGGTTGCGGCTTTCACGCAATCGCCGCGCGGTGGCGAAGCGACCGGCGAGCGGGCCGATGAGCTGAAACCGGTGGCCTGAGTCGGTAGACTCGGGCCGGGCTGAGAACGAGAAATCCAATCGAGGAGCATGAACGAATGAATCCCATCAAGCTGAGTATCACGGGGATGAGCTGCATGCACTGCGTGAATGCGGTAACCAAGGCCCTGCAGGGCGTTGCCGGGGTCGAGAAGGCCGAGGTGAGTCTGGAACCGGCACAGGCACTGGTGTGGGGTGAGCCGGATACCGGGGTCTTGATCGCCGCCGTTGCAGCGGAAGGTTACGGCGCTACAGCCGAGGATGCTACATAAAGCCGAATGGAATGAAATGCTGGCAGTTGCCTACAGTTGAGCATGCTGTCTTTGCGTTAGATTGACCGATCGATGTGGGTGGGGCATCGAGACACCAGCGTCCTCTGGCGCACATCCCCAGCAACCTATGGAGCTTGGTGGAAATCCGCCGCAAGCAATCGTCAGGTAGGCGAGAACGCTGCCGATAGACACAAAATGGAGCAGACCATGGTAAACGGAACAGTTTTCGCCTTGATTCCCGCACCGCCCGGACGGACCGCCCGGGCTCGACACCATTGTCCAATCTCGATCTGAGGAGATATCTTCATGCGCCGCATCCTTCTCGCGTCCGCCATCGCCCTCGCCGCTTCTCAGCCCCTGACTGCGGCACCCTACAAGGATCTTCCGACCAAGGATCTGCCGCCGGTGGGCACTGCCGAGGCCTCGCAGGTGGTCGCAGGCAGCGAGACCATTGACGAGGTAAAGGCACCGCTGAGCCAAGTGTCGAGCGCGGCCCTGGCCCAGGGCCGCGAGGTCTACCGGGATTTGCGGCGCGTATCACGGGCCGCCGCGCGCCACGACGAGATCGACACCAAGCTGGCGCTGAACGACGCCAGCCGGGTATTAGACAATTTCTATGAGCCGGCGGCGGCACGGGCCCTGCGCCAGCAATCGGCCATTATCCGCGATGACCTGACCGCCGAGGGGGCTACACCCGAGCCGGGTCTGTGGCTTCCTCTGGAAGCAGAGCTGGACAAGGCGCTGATCGAGGTCCCGGCTGAGCACCGAGCACAGGCGAAGAAAGCGGTGCAGGCGGGTCGCGCCGCGGCCGCCAAAGGCGACCGCAAGGGCGCCCGGCAGCACCTGGAAGCGCTGGAAAAAGAGCTCGACTACCGTTGGGGGCTGCTGCCCGTCGGCAAGATCCGCGGCGATCTGCATTCCGCGGAAATGGCGCTGAATCCCAACCCTCCCTATTGGAAAGGCATCGAAGAGGCGATGACCAGTGCCCTGAGCGCAGTGCGCTGGGTAACGACCTCGGAAGCCAGCGGCTGGATGAGCGCTTATGAGGACGCTGTGAGCGCGCGTAACCTACTGCCGGCGAACGAAGCCGCAGCTCGCTCCGCCCTGCAGCGGGTTGCCGCCAATCTGAAAGGTCTGACCGAAGCCGCCCCCTTGGCCAAGAAGGCGCAGGAGCTGGCGGGCGAGACAAAACCAGCACCGGACTCCGTGGAGGCACTGATCGGCAGTCTGCGCGCCGGGTTGCCAAAGGCCGGGAAAGGCAGTAAGTAACGGCGCTGGGAGCCGGCCAAGCGGCATGAACAGCTTGGCCGGCTCCCAACGGGCCGACCCGGGGGGCGGCAGGCCATACCATTACCCACATCTCTCTTCGATGCGGCGCTGAGCCTCAAGCGCGAGCACGAAATCGGGGATACGTTGTAGACCGATCCAGAGCGTTTTTGGACCGGGAAAGCCATCGTTTTTTCGGTTGAGAAATCCCCCAGAGTGGCGGCCATACGCACCATCGTATCGAGAGATGGCGGCTTCTCGGGCGGCGACTCGCGTTGAGTGACCAGATAGACGGCCTTCCAT
>Ga0210085_1000110_pt1 | contig 36225 bp, 32 predicted proteins | sample China_Galinas_PW_5_FD_184866 | JGI IMG/M metagenome (GOLD analysis project Ga0210085, IMG submission 184866) | Wetland microbial communities from San Francisco Bay, California, USA, that impact long-term carbon sequestration - China_Galinas_PWC_D1... | ecosystem: Environmental > Aquatic > Marine...
GTTTTCGATATTCGGATCTTTTTGCGCGGTTAAAAACAAAAAACCATCTTTTTCCATGGCTTCCTCGACAGCACGTACCGATTTTTCACGGCCGATAAACAGCGGAAGGAGCATGTCGGTAAAAATCACAATATCCCGAACGGAAATCAAAGGCAGCGTATCGGGAATCACTGCATCTTTTTCATCTTCATCAATGATGCTGATAAGATCATCTTTGTCAGTTTCAGCCATTTATTCTCCTATAACTCAAATCAATAAAAATTTTGTCGGTTTCCAAATGCCTCTCTTTTTAATTGAGTTAGATGTTTTCATTTAGACAATCCATATAATAAAACACAAATTGGTTTTGACAATGTTTCTATATGTATAAATTCATTACCTCTTTAAAGCAACATTTTTGACAGATTCTTTTCCCCGTATTTCATGGGCACCACCACGGCAGCAATACTAAGAAGAAAAACCAGAATAAACGATCCACCTGCCCACAACCATTCAAAAGCAGTCAATCCTTTTCCCTGAATATTCGCCATAAAAAAGCGATAAACCGGCCCTGCTTCAATAATGATAACAGCTCCAACATATCCTGCACACAACATCATAAACAGGAGACCTCCGAAACTGGTCACTGTTTGGGCTGGATTTTCCGATTTGAAATCAGGGTACGCTGCGCCGAAACCGATACCCATCGATACAACTCCGGGAACCAGTAAAAATATGTCAACCGTTGAGAGCACCATCATAAAAGGTGTCACTTTAAGCAAGATATTTGTTGCAATAATCAAAATTTCAGTCAAAACGAGCAACGGTAAAAAATAAATAAAAAATTTTATCCAGAGATAGTTTCTCAGATCTATGGGGACCGATTTTACCAACCAGAATGCATCCCCTTCGCTGCTGACCGCAGGATATGCAAATCGGGCCGTGATGCTAATAAGAACAAAGCCAGCCAGGCCGATGTTCAAAAATGATAACAGGTTCTGGAGGTAGACGGTCTTTATCGGAGCCTTTTCCAGAGGAAGGGCATTAAAATTGTAAACATATATGACAACCAACGCAGCTATTAGAAAAAGCTGGGACCATTGTGTTTGATCTCTGAAAAAAGTCCGTATCTCCTTTGACATAAAGGCCCTGCAGGGACGTGACAAAAACCTTGAAAAACGGTGCCCTGAATATTTGTATTTAAAAAGCCGAATCTGGGCTGTTTGGGTCTTTGAAAGTCCCTTGAAGTAATACGCATTTGAAATAATGATCGCTGAACAAACCATTACCCCTGCCCCACTCAAAGAGAGCAGCGTGTGAAACAGTCCTTGCATTATATGTCCCGAAAGTGTCGCTTTTATGCTGTCAAACGCCCATGTGCTCGGAAAATATGGTGGTGCCGGCGCCTTTAAAGCTTTGAGATAAAAAAGCACGTTCGCAAAAGCTTCGGGATCAACAAGACGTTCGGGGCGTAAAAAACGAAAGGCAAAAAAGAGTATAAGAAAAAAGCAAAGGCCCATGAAAATAAAGATGTTTCTGATGCGATTGGCCGGAACAAAATTAACAACAATCATAATTAAAATAACGCTTATGCCTGCTGCAATAATAGAAAGGATTAAAATGACCAGGGTAATAGTGCCATAGAAAAAAAAACCGGCCTCATAAACAATTCCATATGAAATAAAGACTGGAAATGTATAGACAATGACCATCCAGGAACTGTCTAAAGTACTTTCCATCCACCTTGCAATAAAAATCTTATAACTTGGGACGGGCATGGAATTCAAAAGAGACAGATCTCTGCTGAGGTACAGTTTGGAAAGCGATGTTAAAATGTTACTGAAAACAAGGAGTGAAAAAAAAGTGAGAAGAACCATGGATAGCAGTTTATAAGCAAGAACATCACCAAGTCCTTCAATCTTTTTGAAATACCCGATGATCCTTAATGAAACAATGAATATCCCACCCCAAAAACATATACCGATGGTTCCGAACAATGCGAGTTTATATCCCCTGCCCGCATCGTTTTTAAAAAGCCCCTTGTTTTTAAAGGATAAATATCTTGGCGTTAATAAGGTGGTGACATCTTTCATTTTTCAGTCAATTTGATGAATATTTCTTCAAGATCGGCATCTTTATCTTTGATATGGCGCTTCAAATCTTCCGAAGTTCCTGTTGCAACAAGTGCTCCTTTATGGATGATACCGATGCGGTCACAGATATCTTCAGCTACTTTCAGGGTGTGGGTCGACATGAAAATGGTGACACCTTCTTTTGCAAGGTGCTGAAAAAGCGACTTAACCATATTGATCACCAATGGATCAAGACCCACCATGGGTTCATCGATAATGATCACTTCAGGATCATGTAAAAGAGCTGATGCCATTACGAGTCTTTGTTTCATACCATGAGAATAGGACTCGATCAGGTCGTCTGCCCACTCAGAAAGGGAAAACAACTGTAAATTTTCTCGAGATTTATTCAAAAAGGTGCCTTCATCAACGCCATACAAATCACCGATAAATTTTAGGAATTCAATGCCGGTCAGTTTTTCATAAAGATAAGGCCTATCAGGAATATAGCCGATTTTACTTTTAGCTTTTTTCGGGTGATCTTGAATATTTATACCGCAAATCATCACAGCCCCCGAGGTTGGGGCAAGTACACCGGCCATCATATTTATCGTGGTAGTCTTTCCGGCACCGTTAGGACCGATGAATCCGAATATTTCACCTTTTTCGATGACAAGGTTCAGACCGTTAACAGCCTGGAAATCGTTGTATCTTTTCGTTAAATCTATGAGTTCTATCATTTTTATTGAAACGCTATAATTTTTAATCTTACTTTACCGATAACATTCATAATGTCGAGCTGCTGCTGCATCGTCCCGCTTGAAAACCGAATATGAGTTACATCTGCCGGCAGTTGACCCAGCGTTGCATCCGCGGTTATCCACTTTCCGATGTAAAGCGAATTCCAAGCATGGTAATAAAATTTGCCATTTAAGTAAACAAGTCCGGCCTCAATCCGTGAAGGTATACCCGCACCTCTAGCAAGGGCAGCCAGCAACACGGCATGTTCGTTGCAATCACCGACCTTGTTCATTAAAGTGGCAAGGGCATCAGGCAATGACAGCACCGGGCGTTTTTCAATATTTTTATGGACCCATGTCATGAGCATGTTTGCCTTTTCCAATGGCGTGTCATCGTCGGTAATTATTTTTTCAACTACGTTCAAGATCTTGGGATGATCAGACTCAATAAAGGGTTCGGGCCTGATAAAGCGATGAGGTATGGAATTCGGATGATGCATGACATCCGTTAGTTGCGCCGGATCCTCTTTTCGAATAATCAAAACATTATCTTTAAAAACCTGCCTTTGGCCTTCAAGATGGACATTTTTGGTGTTTATTCCGATGATTTCAACGTCGATTCTTTCAAGTGTTATTGGGTTGTCAAAAATTACATTGGACGGAACAGAAGCAATCTCGGTCAAATCTTGAGAAGATTCATCAAGAAGCCCAAAAAGTGCGTCTTTACGTGTCGTTTTTTCTAAACTGAACCCCAAAATCCCCCTCTCTCTAATAACCTCACCATTTTCTCCTATCCAGGCCAGCTGAGTTGCCCCTTGATACTGTATGGTCACTTTCATCGAATTCTTTTGAATGCCCATATTCAGTATGTTTTCTTTGCCGATAAATTTGACGGTAACAGGTTCGCTGCTCATACTCATTGGATCAAAAACATGCAAAATAAACTCGTCTCCGGGCTTCATCCCGGAAGCATAAACAGCGTGAACTATCCCGGAAGAGGTAAATAGTTTTTCTTTGATTTTGGTATGAACATATTTATCAGAACCTACATCATGTGTTTTAACGGAAAGCAGGTTTCCTGAAACAGATCCTTGTGCAGAAAAATTGAATCGTCCTGAACGGATCTCAAAATCAAATGAAGACAGGGTAAAATCTTTATTGAGCTTTCCAGCGGTTTTGAGGATGAGATCCTGGATCAGGCCCATTGTCTTGAGGCGGAGATAAAGGGTTTCTTTTAAAAAATACCCCTTTCCCTTTTTAGAGATAACGGTATGTGAGGATCCGATTTTACGGCCATTTTGCAAAATATTCATCCACGAGTCTTTCTCGGATACCCGCTCTACCGAAGATGAAGCCAATTCTTTGGATACGGAATCGGATGTGTTAAATACACCCAGTCGAAAAGAAAAAAGAATCGCAAAAATGAGTCCAAAAAAACATAAAAGAATCCAAAAAGGTTTCATTGGTACCTGATAGGTGTTTATAAGATTATTTCACTGCAATGATTCAACAGGGGTAACAAAATATTCATTGAGATTTTTTCAAAATCCTTATCCAAAGGATCGTTTTTACCAAAGCTGCGTTCAAAATAGGGATCTTTTGACTCTCCCCGTGAAAAATCACTTCCCCTCCATTTTTTTTGTGCCGCATTTAAGGCTGCCGACGGTGCCTGTTTCCTTTGCAATATCTGATACACATATTCAAAGGACGATACAGGAAAAAAGGGCAACGGCGCCGACATTCCTTTCCAGTAATTATCAAGCAGTGATTTTAGGATATCCAACGCACTTATAACAGGTGTAAATTCCCAGGCAGCATCTTTGCATAGCAAAAAGCTTCGCAAAGATCCTTTATCTTCAAGTATAACACTAGAAATAAGATGATATATCCATGTATTCAAAAGGTATTTCGGTTTTGTATTTGCATATATGGGTTGGATCAGACCGTTTTCATAAACATCCGTGACATGATCGAGTATCCTATAGCCTGCAATGTCAAGTTCAACATCAATGTCTTCAACGCGGTGGCCTTTGGTGTGGTCTTTAATTTTTCGAACAAAATCTTCGGCATCCGAACTCATTTCATTGTAAATATATTCTCCCACTTTCCCATGAGGGAGTTCTCCGGAGGCCTTTATTGAAGGATAAATATCTTTCAAATTCAATCCTGAGAGTCTTGTTTTCACAAGTTCCTGTTCCAGCATATATTTTCCAAGATGATCCAAACGAAAATTTTCTCTTTCATCAAGGACATCTGCTCTTTCTTGTAAATATATTCCCAGGCGTTTTTCAAACAGATATTTTGCCGGATTATTGAAAAAGATGCTTAGCTCTTTAATGGAAAGGTCTTTGAATTCTTTGTCGGGTTCGGTCAATCTTGTTGAAATCAGAGGAATCGCTTCTTTACGATCAAACATTTTTGAGCTTGCGATAAAATTCTCGTAAGAGTAACTGAACAGGTCACTGTTGTTTTTAAAATATTCCGGTGAAAATGCCTGAAGCCGATGGAAAATGACCATCTGTTCCTCTGAACATCCAAATCCTTCTTTGATACAATCTAAAAGTTCACTCACAAGAACAGAAGGCGGAATCCTGGCGTTATCCTGAATGCTCTGCCCCACATAACTGATATAAAATTTATTTCTTGCGGATAGAAGGGATTCCAGAAAAAGATACTTGTCGTCATTTTTTCTGTTTCGATCACCGACCCTCGGATGTTTTGTCATAAGATCAAACTCGAGTGTTTTTGTCTCGCGAGGGAACGCATCGGTGTTCATCCCTACAAGACAGACGACTTTAAAAGGGATACTTCTCATGGGGAGCATTGCACAAAACGTAACACCGCCTGAAATAAATCCTCTTCGAAAATGTTCACCTTCAATAAGACCCCCCAGATAAGATTGTACGACCTCGATATTTATGGTTTTGTCAAAACCGGATGATGCTTCTATTATAGACATATCATCCAAAAAACGCCTGAGAGTCTGAATTTCCGCTTCCGAGTCTTGCTCCGGGGTAAAAAACTGTTCGATCATATCAGAAAATACCTGACTCCAGCCACTTAACGTTCTGGCCTGATTTAGAGAATTCACACGGTTTATAAGGCAGTCAAAAAACCCTATAAATTTTCCCAGGATTTTTACCTCTCCCCCCTCGATATGATCATAAGGAAGGATTCCGGAGAACATTTTACGCCCAAAACCCGGCATGGCATATCCTAATAGCAGTCTTTCAATTCCAGCTTTCCAAGTGTTTTCCGAAAAAACCGGAAGACCAAGTTTACGGCGGTGTTCTGCATCGATTCCCCACCGGATATTGGTTTCTCTGATCCAGCGTTCAAGGGTTTCGATTTCCGCTTCGGATATATCGATATTTTCTCTAATTTCCGGCACCTCAAGCAATGCCATGACATGGTTAACGCCCATCCGAGTATTTCTTAGATCGAGAATCGAAAAGAATCCTTTAATAATGCGACTTTCTGTCATGATGCTCTGGTCTGCAATCGTGAATGGAATCCGTTTTTTTTCATCGATCTGAGTTCCGAAAACAGCCTGAACAAATGGCGCATATAAATGGATATCAGGTGTCATGACAACGATATCTTTGGGCAACAAATCCGGGTCTTCTTCAAATATGGCAAGAAGATTGTCGTGAAGCACCTCGATTTCCCGCATTGGACTGTGACAGGAATGAATCTGAATAGAGGAATCAATCCGAATTATTGAGTCGTGAGTGTTGGATGAAGGAAAAGAAAACTGTCTGGATTTTAAATTTAAAATATCCGATTGGATTTTCTCAAGTATTGTACGGCTTTGATTTTCTGTAAACAGCTCGAAAACCTGACTGTCGATATCACTGATCAATGAATTAAAATTTCTGCCCAAAGTCCCCATGGAGGCCAGCAGTCGATGCCCTTCATCGAAATAAAGATCTTTTATAATATTTGATGGCGCATGTTTTTTCCTTATCTTTCTGGTCTCCCGATCGGAAACAATATCTCCCCAGTATTCTTTACATGGGTTCATCAGGAACAGGTTTACCTGAGAATGGCGTGATATTTCAACAAAGGCCTCGAGATGAAAAATTGGCAAATAAGATATACCGAATATTGAAATTCGGTCAGGGAAATGTTCTGTTTGACGGGGTGATGTTCCAATATTTTCTAAAAAAACCTTCCGGAGTCCGGCCCGATGCAAATGTTCCTTTCCGCACGAAATCTCGCGCCATAGATCTGCCTGCCAGTGATGGCCCCTCCCTTTTTCCCAATTGAATATCATCTCGGGCCTGAAAACAAGATACTGGTCAAAAAGATCAGCGATTCTTTTCGAAATCTGAAACAGTTTGATCCCGGTGTTCTCATCAGCAAGATAGCGTTTTACCCTTTCAAAACCCGGCAAATGGAGACATTCAGGAAGAACTTTCATGATTTTAAATGTCATTGTCAACGGATCAAAGAAGGATTCTTCGGGGTTATCCGGGATCGTTTGTTTAAACATTTCCTGTAAAAATGTGTTGGGAAAAGGAAAAAAACAGTTTGCGCAGATACCGTTATGTCGGGCAAGTTCCATGGCTACCCAACGCTCCATTCCTCTGCTCTGAACGACAATAATCTCAGGAGACAACACAGAAGAAAGTGGCGCTCTTACGATAAGCGCCAATTGTTCGGCAAGGGTTTCCATGTAGTTGCTTGTAAATATATTAAGGCCGTTCATTGTAAGTATATACCTCGGTTGATATCGATTGATATCATACTATAATGAATATTAAATATAAAGCGCTTTTCCTTTGAGTAACACATCGTTTATGCTTGATTTCGATCAGTTAGGGTTTGCAAAAATGATTTTGTACAAATTCCATTTTGAACAAATTTCTTGACTTTAATGTTGTTTTTTAATTACTTGAATAGATCTGTTCAGGTGCTCGTATGAGAATAATAGGGAACCCCGTGAAATTCGGGGACGGGCCCGCCGCTGTAATCCCGCTTTTTTCTATATTTTAATAGAAAAAGGAACCCTCTTAGCACTTATGGCCACTGTCTTATAAATAGTGTCCATCCGTAACTGAGGATTTTTGTTCAAGATCTCCCGTTGGAAACACCGGGATAAAAAGGCATGCGAAAAAAATAACCACCCCGTTGAAGTACCGGGACAAGCCCCGTTAAAAAACCGGAATCTTCGACCGGCATATAATTGATATTCCGAGGATTGTTTTTTGAGCATAACGCAGAGATTGGGCAAAAAGACCATTTACGGATAGACACTAACCAAAGATGGGAAGGTCGCTATTGGGGAGGGAAAGTCAGAAGACCTGCCTGGACAGAGGCTGAAGCCTTCGAGGATATGAGGTGTCAAATGATCTTGAGGATAAAAAGGGACATTCCCGGATCGATGTATTTCGGTCCGGTTTTTTTATTTAAGGCAGCACATTAGCATTTTGAAAACATACCGCTTCAGGTATAATTAAATTTTTGCTGAAAGAACTCGTGAATAAGGGCTCGTAATGAAAGAACCTGCTCGGACTAATAATAAAGATTTCCGTTTCATCAGGAGTTTTTATCAACAAAGTTAAATCGCCTTTGGTTCTTTCAAAACGATCCCTAATCCACTCAAACAGCTTCCAGTCATAAATTTAATCAAACCTGAAGCTCCGTTGAGATCAATTTGTTCCAAAGGACTATACAGTTACAACTAAAGATATGATAACATTAAGATACATAACAACCGTTTTCATGATTTCGGTATTTCTGTTAATTTCATTGGAGCCCACAGCTACTGCCAAAAGCGTAACCGATCAGTTGGGACGGCACGTCACGGTTCCGGATACACCTCAACGGGTGATATCGCTTGCTCCAAGTATCACGGAGATTGTTTTTGCTTTAAATCAAGGTCATCGTTTAAAAGGAGTAACAACGTACAGTGATTTTCCCTCTGAAGCCGTTAAATTACCGAAGGTTGGTTCTTATGTTCATCTCGATTTGGAGAAAATAGTGGCATTAAAACCGGATCTTTGCATAGCCATCAAGGACGGCAATCCACGAATGATCGCGCAACGGCTCGAATCTTTGAAAATACCCGTATATGCCGTGCACCCCAACAATTTAGAAACTATTATGAAAACAGTTCTGGAAATGGGAGCACTTCTAAATGCCGAAGATCAGGCCGATAGACTGGTTCAGAACATGGAGTTGAGGATTCAAAAGGTAAAGTCTCTGGTGGCAAAATCCACACATCGTCCCAGGGTCTTTTTTCAAATTGGTGTTTCCCCCATTGTGTCTGTGGGAACCCACACCTTTATCCATGAACTTATTGATATAGCCGGAGGGACCAACCTGGCTGCGGGAGGCATATCGTATCCCCGGTTTAGTCGCGAAAAGGTGCTGGCACTTTCACCGGAAATCATCATCATCACTTCCATGGCACGAAAAGCGTTATTTGAAAAGGTCAAGGCTGAATGGGAAAAATGGCCTAATATGCCGGCAGTTCGAAACCGACACATTTATGTTGAAGATTCCAATTTTTTCGACCGTCCCACACCCCGGCTGGTGGATGGTCTCGAACTATTATTACGGTTAATCCACCCGGAGCTTGCTGAGAAAATACAGTGAATACTGGAAAAACACCTTTTCTTATCAAACGCATTGTAACAGCTTCATCTCTGCTGATTCTATTATTGGGCTTTGCCATGGTTTTAGGGATTTCCATGGGATCCACCCATAGTGGAATCAAGGATATTTTTCAAAATCTTTTGGGCGCAAAAGATTCCGAGTCCATGCTGAATACGATTATATGGCAAATCCGCTTTCCAAGGGTGCTCCTGGCGGCTCTGGTGGGCGCCGCACTCTCTCTGGGCGGCCTTGTTTTTCAGGCATTGCTTCGCAACCCGCTGGCAGAACCTTATATTCTCGGCATTTCAGGAGGTTCGGCTATCGGTGCGATTGCCGGTATCCTCATGGGCTTTTCCCGGTTCCCGGGTGTAAGTCTTATGGCTTTTACCGGTAGTATTGTTACACTACTTTTAATATTGGCCATGTCTTCCGGGCAAACGGTCCTGAAAAAAGATGCACTTCTGCTTTCAGGCGTGATGGTGAATGCATTTTGCGCGGCAGTGATCATGTTTTTAGTTTCCATGACCCAGGATTCCAGACTCCACAATATCATTTTCTGGCTGATGGGAGATCTTTCCATGGTAGATATGAAACATGTCGGCATTCTTGCCTCAACCCTCTTACCCTGTTTTGTTCTTGTTTTCTGGCTTTCCAATCCGATGAATCTGCTTCTCTTGGGAAAGGAAATGGCACAGTCATTGGGCGTAAACATAAAAGCAGTTACGTTTACGCTTCTTGTAGCGACGTCCTTTATGGTCAGTGCAACAGTGTCATACTGTGGCCTTGTGGGGTTTGTCGGCCTTGTCATGCCGCACATGCTTCGGCTTGTTTTTGGTCCGGATCATCGGGTGCTGGTTCCGGCGTGTGTTTTTGCCGGTGGCACCTACATGGTTTTTTGTGATTTGCTGGCAAGAACCCTTCCAAGACAGGGAGAGATGCCGGCCGGCGTGATCACCGCCATGATCGGAGCACCCCTGTTTATCTATTTATTGAAAAGGTCCAGCAAATGAATATGGCAATTGTTGCAAACAATCTGAGTCATTCATTTGGAGAGGACCTGATTCTCAGAAATGTTTCTTTTCAGGTGCCCAAGCGCGATTTCTTTATTATCATCGGCCCCAACGGCTCCGGCAAAACCACATTGATGAAAATAATAGCCGGAATTTTAACCTCTCAAAAAAATGAATTAAAGATCCTGAATCGTTCCATCAATCAGTATCATCGCAAAGCTTTGGCACGAACCATTGCATTTGTTCCTCAGATGCTTTTCGTCGATTTTCCCTTTACCGTAACCGAAATTGTACTCATGGGACGTTCACCCTATCTCGGCATACTGGGGCTCGAGGAAAAAGAGGATATGGAAATCGCCAGAAAGGCCATCGCCTTTACCGGCTTGGAAAATCTGGCACATCGAAAGCTTGATCAGCTCAGTGGCGGTGAGCAGCAACGGGTCTTTATTGCAAAGGCCATTTGTCAGGAACCCGATATTATACTTTTGGATGAGCCCACAGCATCATTGGATCTTGCTTACCAGGTTCGAATAATGGACTTGATGGAACAACTTAAAACAGAAAAAGGCATTACCGTTGTGATGGTATCCCACGATGTCAATCTTGCAGCCATGTATGCGGATCATTTACTTCTGCTGCACAAAGGTCAGGTTCTGTGTCAAGGACTTCCGGATGAAGTGATCACCTACCAGACTTTGGAAGCAGCTTATGGATGCACACTTTTAGTGGACGAAAGCCCTCTTGGCAAAAGTCCACGAGTGACCTTGGTTCCGGGAAAATATTCAATTAGGGAGTAATTTGTGAAAGAAACAACGCTTGTTATCGGTGGATGCAGAAGCGGGAAAAGCCGCCATGCGCTTTACTTGGCGGAGCAGGTTCCCGGACAAAAGATCTTTATCGCAACCTGCACGCCCCAGGACAAGGAAATGGAACAGCGGGTGTTACGTCATCAACAGCAAAGAAGCAGTTCCTGGAATACCCTTGAAGTGCCGGTTATTTTGCCTGAGGCCATTCATAAACACGGTATCAAAGGACATGTGATCCTCGTGGACTGTTTGACGCTCTGGATCAATAATCTTATCTTGGACGACGAGACAACTCAAAACTTTGACAACCATATTCAAAGACTGACCCAATCCATTAAAAAGGCCGAATGCCCGGTGATTTTGGTATCAAACGAAGTGGGAACCGGTATTGTCCCTGAAAACAAACTGGCCAGGCTGTTTAGAGATATGGCCGGATTTGCCAACCAGAAAATCGCAGCATGCGTAAACGAGGTCATATGGATGGTGGCCGGTATTCCTGTGAAAATAAAATGAAACGTTTAATCGCTGCATTGCAATTTTTAACCATCATTCCTTTGGGGAAATCAGCCATTTATGATCCCAAAGGAATGGTGCGGTTTTTCCCTGTTGTGGGTATCCTTGTCGGTGGATTGTTGTCCATTTTTGATCATGTCGCCCTAAATTTCTGGCCGGAACCTGTAACCGCGGTTCTCGACGTTGTCCTGCTGGCTATCATTACCGCTGCACTTCACCTGGACGGATTGGGAGATACTGCCGACGGTGTTTTAGGACACAGAAGCAAAGAAGAAGCGCTGTTGATTATGAAGGACAGCCGAATCGGTGTTATGGGACTTGTGGCCATTATTTGCACCTTAGCCGTCAAATGGGGAGGTATCATGCATATAAGTTCTCACCGGATGCTCTTGCTGGTGCTTATCCCTGCCTTTGCTCGAAGTGGTATGATATTCGGCATACGCTTTTTGGAGTATGGAAGACCCGAGGGCGGCACCGGGTACGATGTTTTTGGCGAACCTTTAACGCTGTCTGCTTTCCAGTGGATGTTGATCCCGGTAATACTCTCCATTTTTCTTGGATGGAAAGGAATCTGGTTAAACCTTATTTTTGCAGCCTTGACCATCATTATCATATTTTATTACAAAAAACGCATGGGATGTATTACCGGTGACATGCTGGGCGCCATGACCGAAATCACCGAGGCGCTTCTTTTTTTGCTTGTTTCAATATAGCTGAAATATTTGGTTCAGCATAGAAACTCTGGCTCTTTAGGTCAGATATCATTGGCCCTGCCTTGGAGTTTTGTGTCTAAAATCACAAATTCTAAGCACCAAATTACAAATAAATCTCAAATTCCAATATTCAATGACCAAAACCTTATAGCACGAGACATTGTTTGGTTTTTCGAATTTCGGTCATTGGACATTGTTTGATATTTGATATTTGTGATTCTATCAATTTAACAAAATAGCTAAGGTGTAGCAGGTTTTTTTAACTTTAATTTACTTCACACTTTAGCTCACTTGTAACTTTATTTCTATGCACCCTGCCCTGCCAAAATCATACAAAAGAATGTTTCCATTTAAGATCGGAACCACATCATTCATTTATCCGGACAACTATGTCCGGAATGTTAATATGCTTGCCCCGTATCTTGATGAAATCGAACTGATTTTCTTTGAAAGTGCCCCGGACGGCCTTCCGTCAAATCTTGACATAAAAGAACTGTTATCTTTAGCAAACAAATACGATCTTTCCTATAATATCCACCTTCCCCTCGATATATTTTTAGGCGCACCGGAACCGTCCACAAGGCTCTTTGCCATAGAAACCATAAAACAGGTCATGGACCTTACAGCGACCCTTTCCCCAACCAGTTATACTCTTCACCTGCCATATGAGGAGATTGATTTTGAGAATGAACGGATTAAAATATGGAAAGAACGTATACATCATAGTATGGAAGCAATATGCACCTCTGATATCAACAGCAGAATAATATCCATCGAAACCCTGAATTATCCGATCGAATGGGTGGAAGACATCCTGATCGATTTCAATCTTTCCGTCTGCATGGATCTTGGTCATTTGATTTTATACGGACTGGATATGAAATATGTTTTTGACAGGTATAAAAACAGAACGTCAATCATCCATCTTCACGGAGCCAACGATCGTTGCGACCATCAGTCTTTGGATCTTTTGTCAAAATCGGATTTAAAGACGATTATTGAAATGTTAAAACAATTTAAGGGCATTGTTTCCATAGAAGTTTTTTCCTATGAGCATTTAAAGGACTCGCTGAAATATCTTAAAAGCGTTTGGACAAAGCATGACGTTTAAATTCATATTTCCATTTTTTCCTTGACTTTTCTGTCACTTTTTCTTTATGAAATCCAAGAATTGTTCAGATGCTCATTTTGAGCTTAATAGGGAACCCCGTTAAAATCGGGGACGGGCCCGCCGCTGTAACCCTGCCTTTTTCCGAGTTTGCTTGGAAAAAGACCTTTGAAAAATGTAAAGGTCTTTGGAAAAAGGAACCCTTTTGGCCATTGTATGCCACTTTTCGATTGCGAATGGGAAGGCCGCCAAAAGGGCTGGGAAGTCAGAAGACCTGTCTGAACAAATGGCATTGAGACCTTCGTGGATTGAAGGTGCCTTGTTAGATCTTGAGGGTAAAAATGGGACATCCCCGGATCGATTAAGTCGGTTCGGGGATTTTTTTTCCCCCGGACCCTAAAAATTACTTTTTGGGGAAAGGAGAAAATTGTGAAAAAAAGAATGTTATTTTTGGGGTGCCTGGCGGTTTTCCTTTTTGTACCATTTTGTTGGGCAGAAGATCCAACAAAAGATGAACCATCCATAACATCCATGGAAGAGGTGGTGGTAACCGCCACACGGCAGGAAGAAAAAATATCATCTGTGCCGGCAAATGTAACTGTAGTAACCGAAAAAGATATTAAAAACAGCACCGCCTATGACATCCCTGATCTTTTAAGAAGCCAAGTAGGTGTCTATGTTAATGATATCGCAGGAAACCGTCGAAGTTACACGGTCGATCTTCGAGCTTTTGGTGAGACCGCATCATTAAACACATTGGTATTGGTTGATGGAAGACGCATTAATCAGGCAGACTTGAGCGGTTCCGATTGGGCTCTGATTCCTCTTGACAGGGTAAAAAAAATTGAAATTATCAGGGGTGGAAGAGGAAGTGTTCTTTACGGAGACAATGCTTCCGGAGGGGTTATTAATATTATTACCAAAGAAGGAGAAGCATTTAAAACAGGCGCCGAAATAAACGGGGGTAGCTATGATACCTTTAAAGGAAGCGCTTTTGTGAGTGGAACTCAGAGCAAGTTGTCTTATGCGTTATCGGGCAGTTATTTGACATCAGACGGATACAGGGACAACAGTAACACCGAAGCCAAAGATCTTGGGCTTAATCTGGATTATTATCAAAACGATATCGTGAAGTGGAACTTGAGCAGTGGCTTTCATAAAGACAACACCGGACTACCGGGAGCGATCAAGACCAGCGAATTTGCAGCCGGCGCATCAAGAACAGACTCGCTTCAACCCGATGACTATGCCGATGTTGAAGATTATTATGTCAAGGGCGGACCTGAGATATTTTTCTTAAGCAACAGCAAATTTAAAATGGACATCTCTTTTAGAAAAAGAAACTCATTATCTTTCGCATCATTTGACGCCGGAAATTTTACAGGAGATACTGATATCAACACCATCGCCGTATCCCCACAAATTATTTTCAAAGAAGCCGTCTTGGGAATTAACAATCGCCTGATTGTCGGTTTCGACTTTACGGATGTCGTCGAAGACATCACTAATAATTCTATATTTTTCGGGACCCCTTCCACTGGAATATTCGAACTGAAAAAGAAAAATTACGGTTATTATATCCACGATGAGATCAGGCCATGGGAAAATTTTTCAATATCCGGCGGATACCGGTATGACCGGGCGGAATTTAAATTTAAACCAAGCACTCCGGACAAAGAAACAATGAGCGAAAACCTGTTTGCGGCCGGAGCCGATTACAATTTCTATAATAAATCATCAATATATATCAGTTTCGCCCGCAGTTTTAGATATCCGGTTTTGGATGAAATTTTCAACTTTTTTACAAATACGATTGATACGACCCTAACACCTCAAACTTCCGACAATTATGAATTTGGAATTCGCCATTATTTTACAGAGAGTTTTTTTGCCAATGTAAACTTTTTTCGCATTGATACCGAAAACGAGATAATTTATAATCCCAATAGCTTTTCAAATGAAAATCTCGACGGCAATACGCGTCGGGACGGATTTGAATTTTCTGTTACCAAAATATTTGATAAAGTTACGCTGAGCGGTAATTATACTTTTACGGATGCAACCATTCGAAACGGGCAATTTGCAGACAAAGCATTTCCGAATGTTCCAAGGCATAAAGCTGCACTTACCGGTCTTTTTACCCTTGGCAAAGGTTTTTCATTAAACGTTGACGGTCTCTACGTGGGGAAGCGGCCGTTTATCAGTGACTTTTCAAATGATTTCGAGGATCAGGAAGATTACTTGATTGTCAACACGAAACTGAAGTATCAATGGAAAAAGATCACAGCGTTTTTAAACATTAACAATATCACGGATGAAGAATACTCGGAATATGGTGGCATAAGTAGTTACCCGATCATCGAAACCGGTTTTTATCCATCACCTAAAATCAATTTTCTTGCCGGTATTTCGGCTGACTTTTAATTTTTTATTTTTCCGTATATAGCAGATGTCCACGGACTTATTCGTGGACATCTGCCAATCATCAATAGGAGAATATATGCTGGATCTATTTATCAGCGGGGGGCCGGTCATGTATCCTTTGCTGGCCTGCTCCATCATCGTAATGACCGTAATTATCGAAAGGATTTTTTTCTGGATCAATATGGATCAGAACAGGAATAAGGCACTGGTTGACGAGGTGCTTCATCTTTGTCGTACAGGCGACTGGGAGTCCATAAGATCGAGAACCCGAGGTTCTAAGGATTATATTATCAAAATCCTTGTCACCGGAATTCTTCATCGAGACTTTTCCATGGCCAAAGCCATGGAATCTGCCGCAGCCGAAGAAATCAAACTGATGCAAAAATATATGGCGGTCATCGACACCATGATTACCGTGGCGCCTTTGTTGGGTATCTTTGGTACCGTCATCGGAATTATTCTTTCTTTTGAAGTTCTTGGCACAACAGGCATCGAACACCCACAGGCGGTAACAGCAGGAATTGCACAGGCTCTGATCACCACTGCAGCAGGCCTCGGGATAGCAATCCTATCGGTCTTTCCGTACAATTATTTCAATTCCCGGATCGAAAAAGCTGCCCTTGATATCGAAAAATATGCCACCAGTCTTGAGATCGTTTATGATAAACTGGTCAACAAAAATGTCGGACACAAAGGAGAGTAAAAATGAAGGTTAACTTTCAGACGAGCAAAAAAGTCCGAATCGAAATGCTCCCCCTGATCGATATTGTTTTTCTCCTCCTCGTGTTTTTTATTTATGCCATGCTTTCCATGGCTGTTCATCGTGGGCTCCCGGTTTTGCTTCCATCATCCGTTTCTGCTAAAATCGATAAAGAACTCATTCTTTCCATTACGGTAAAATCAGACGGAACCCTTTATGTTGACAAAGAACAAGTCAGCCTCAATGATCTGGCATCGTTTTTGAAAACCAAGTCTGCGTCCGAGAAAGACGTCGGTATCCTGCTTTTTGCCGACCGCAGTCTTTCATACCAGAATCTTTTCCAGGTTTTGGATCAGATCAAGATGGCGGATATCCATCGAATTTCACTTCAGGCAGATGTTGAGCAACACCCATGAAACAGTTATTGACAGCCATGGTACTCGCTCTTATCATTCATGGGCTTCTACTTGGAATGAACTTCAAATGGCCCGGAAGAATATTTCTTGATAGACCCAAACCTCAAGCCTTCAAGATGACGTTGACTTCGATACCCATTCAGACGACACCCGAACCTTCTCTTCAAAAACCAAAACCGCTATTAAAAAAGCCGACCATTGTTAGAAAAAAGAAAAAAAAATCCAAACCCGAACGGGTTTTAAGAGCGACACCTAAAAAAATGGTACCGATCCCGGTTCAATCTCAAAAAAGAGAGGTCACAAAAACAATCCCCGAGGAAACCCCTGAAGAGACCGATTCTCACTTTGATTCCGAGCAAACTGTATCAAAATCACTTTTAAAAGTCGAAAAAGAAACTGCTTCAACGATATCGCCGCTTCAAATGATCCGTGAAGCCAAACCCCTATATCGATCAAACCCTTCTCCAAAATATCCCGGAATTGCAAGAATTAGAGGATATCAGGGCAACGTCCTGCTGGATGTTTTGGTTAACAAAAACGGTAAAGTGAATGACTTAAAAATCTATAAATCGAGCGGTTATCCAGTCTTGGACAGAGCGGCAGTATCTTCGGTAAAACACTGGTTATTCGAGCCCGGTATGATCGGAGAAAATAAGGTGAACATGTGGGTCAGAGTGCCCATACGATTTGAATTAAGATAATAATTTCCTATGAGAAAAGCGCCATGTATAGCAATCCTTGGAACAGGGTCTGAAGTTGGAAAGAGTATTGTTACAACGGCGCTATGTCGCCTTTTTGTGAAAAAAGGCCTGCGGGTCGCACCGTTTAAAGCCCAAAACATGTCCAACAATTCCGGGGTGACCCCTGAAGGGCTCGAAATGGGGCGTGCCCAAATCGTCCAGGCCGAAGCCGCAAAGATTGTGCCCCATGTGGATATGAACCCGATTCTTCTAAAACCCACAAGCGACATCGGTTCACAAATTGTACTTTTAGGAGAAGCTTTGACCAACAGCACGGCTAACGAATATCATGGCAAAAGACATAGCTTGTTTTCTAACGCCTGTAACGCACTTGACCGTTTGCGTAAGGCATATAACCTGATTGTTATGGAAGGGGCAGGGTCTTGCGCTGAAGTGAATCTCATGGCCAACGATATTGTTAATTTTCGCATGGCCGAATATGCGGATGCACCGGTGGTTTTAGTTTCAGACATCCACCGTGGCGGTGTATTTGCCCAAATCGTCGGAACACTGGCATGCCTCTCAAGTAAACAGCAAAAAATGGTAAAAGGATTTATCATTAACCGCTTTCAGGGTGACATCACCCTTTTTAAGGACGGTGTTCGCTGGATAGAAGAACATACCGGAAAAAAAGTTTTCGGCGTGATTCCCTGGTACGACCATTTCCACATTGAGGCAGAAGATTCTGTGGTCATTGAAAATCCCGGTGCCGTGTCAAAGCACGAATTCGACGTTCCGGCAATTGCCGTCATTCGTCTGCCCCATATTTCAAATTTCACCGATTTCGACCCGCTCTCAAATCTGCAAGAACTCGATGTAAATTTTATAGAAAAACCTCAAGATCTTAAAAATTTTAAAGCGATTATATTGCCTGGATCAAAAAATACCCGATGGGACCTTCGCTGGCTGAAAAATTCCGGATGGGCTGACATCATAAAAAAATACAGTAATACGGATGGACATGTTTTAGGTATTTGCGGCGGATATCAGATAATGGGCCGTTTTGTTCACGATCCCCAGGGACTGGAAGGGACATCCGGGACCTCTGAAGGGCTTAATCTTTTGCCCATAGAAACAGTTTTAAAGGCGCCCAAAACTACCACCCGAACCCGTTTTTTATGGAAAAATATTGAGGGCTCAGGTTATGAAATTCACATGGGTGAAACCCGAAGATTAAGTGGAGATGCTCTGTTCAACATCATTGAACGCAACCTTTTGCCGTGCCAGACCGAAGACGGATGCGTAATGCATGATTCAAAACTTATGGGAACTTACATACACGGAATGTTCGACACACCGGCAATTACCCAAAAATGGTTAAAAACCATCGGCCTTGAACACATTGAGGTCCCCGATATAAATCACCTTGAAAACAAGGATAAGACGTACGACCTCCTGTCAGCGCACTTTGAGAATCATATGAATACACAAGCCATTTTTGATTTGATTTAAATTGAGAAATACGTATGAGTGCTTGGGGATTTTTTTTTGTAAATCTCGTAAAAGGAGCAAATTGCATGAAACTTGAAGAAATTACAACGGAAATTAAGCCGGTTGAAAATGAATGGATTCAAAAGTCCCGCGAACGGACAGCTCAATTGGTGATGCCCACCCGCGCACTTGGAAGACTTCACGACATTTCAGAACAGCTCTGCGGCATCCAAAAGACCCTGAAACCTTCCGTGGATCAAAAGGCCATCTTGATTATGGCCGGCGATCATGGTGTTGCAGAAGAAGGTGTCAGCGCTTATCCACAGGAAGTTACCGGCGCAATGGTTCAAACATTTTTAAGAGGCGGCGCAGGGATTAACGCCATATCTCGACACGTGGGTGCAAAGGTGCGGATCGTTGATATGGGGATCATCCCTGAACTCGATCCGGATTCACTGGACGGCGGAGATCAGTTGATGGTGCGAAAAATTGCTCCGGGGACTGCAAATCTGGCAAAAGGGCCGGCCATGACACATCAGGATGCTGAAAAATCAATCTTAACCGGATTCCAACTGGCCGCCGATCTCTTTGATGAAGGCATTGAATTGCTGGGCACGGGAGACATGGGCATTGCCAACACCACACCATCCGCTGCCATCGGAAGCGTGATCACCGGCATAAGCCCAAAGGAAATGGTCGGTCGTGGAACCGGGGTTGATGAGGACGGATTTTCAATAAAGCTGGAAACGGTGAAAAAAGGCATTCAGATCAATCAACCGAATGCCCTTGATGGGTTGGATATATTGGCCAAAGTCGGCGGCTTCGAAATTGGTGGTATCGCCGGATGTATTCTGGCTGCCGCGTTCCACCGTCGTCCTGTTGTTATTGACGGTTTTATTTCAACAGCAGGCGCTCTAATTGCATACTCGCTTTGCCCCTACGTAAGGGATTATATTATTGCAGGACACTGTTCAGAGGAAACAGGCCATCGATATATGTTGAAATTTATCGGGATAGAACCTGTCCTCGACTTAGGAATGCGACTGGGTGAAGGTACCGGCGGTGCGTTGGCGATGAGTATCATTGAAGGTGCGGTTCGTGTCTTTAATGAAGTGTTGACCTTTGAAGAAGCTGGTGTTGCGGATAAAGAGTAAGCAATCAAGTCAATAGGGCCTCGGCATTGGTTTGCCTCTGAAAGTGGATGATCTCTTTTCAGGCCCAACAAGTTATAAGTGCCTAAAGTGAGCTAAAGTGCCTAAAGTTATGGAGTCGTTTTGCTTCGCTGATTTTATATAATTGACAGAATTCCTTAACTTTAGCTCACTTTAAACTTTAGTTCACTTCAAACTCTTGTAACGTTTTAAATCGTCGGAATATTATTCTCTTCTTCAGCAATTAATCGCATAAGATACTGGCCGTATTCGTTCTTGGCCATGCTGGTGGCAAAGCTCGCCAATTCTTTTTTAGAGATGTAACCTAAGTCATATGCAATTTCTTCTATGCACGATACCTTAAGCCCTTGTCTGTCTTGAATGGCCTGGATATAACTGGCTGCTTGCTGAAGGGCTTCCTGGGTTCCGGTGTCCAGCCAGGCAAAGCCTCTTCCTAAAAGTTCTACCTTGAGCTGTCTCCTTCTTAAATATTCAAGGTTCACATCCGTAATTTCAAGTTCTCCCCTGGCAGAAGGCTTTAAACTGCCGGCAATATTGATTACCTCATTATCATAGACATAAAGGCCTGGTACTGCATAATTCGATTTTGGCTTCTTGGGCTTCTCCTCGATGCCGATGACATTGTTATGCTCATCAAATTCTACAACGCCGTAACGATTTGGGTCTTTGACCAGATATCCGAAAATTAAACCGCCATCTTTAAGTTGAACTGCACGTTTTAGAATATCCGTAAGGCTGTGTCCATAAAATATATTGTCTCCAAGAATCAGGCAGACCGGATCTTTCCCGATAAATGATTTGCCGATGAGAAAGGCCTGGGCCAGACCTTCGGGTCGAGGCTGTTCTTCATAAGAAAAGGACAACCCCAGTTGGGAACCGTCTCCAAGGAGTTTTTTAAACAAAGGCAAATCCTCAGGCGTTGATATAAGAAGGATATCCCTGATGCCAGCCAGCATCAAAACAGACAACGGGTAGTAGATCATCGGCTTGTCGTAGACCGGTAAAAGCTGTTTGCTGACAACACGGGTAATCGGATACAACCGGGTCCCTGATCCACCGGCTAGAATTATTCCTTTCATATGAGCCCTTCCTTATTTTTCTTATGCCATGACGATCTTTTCTCTGTTCTCTTTTATCCCTTTGGTCGCATTACGGGTATCGATCACCAGGTTGGCGTACTCGACAATTTCGGCATAGTTATAGTCACTATGATCGGTAATAATGACGACGGCATCCATACTTGAAAGCAATTCCGGAGTAATGGGCGTCGATTCCATCTGAAAATTGTATTTACGGGTCGTATGCAGTTTGGGTATCCAGGGATCATTGTAATTTACATTGGCACCTTTTTTCAAAAGCATCTTCATAATGGCATACCCCGGAGATTCTCTATCATCATCAACATCTTTTTTATATGCAACACCAAGAACCAGAATGCGGCTGCCATTGAGGCTTTTCCGATGGTTGTTGAGTGCCTCAACTGTTTTTTCAATCACATAATACGGCATGGAAACGTTGATTTCTCCGGCAAGCTGGATAAAACGGGTTGAAAAGTCATATTCCTTGGCTTTCCAGGCAAGATAAAAAGGGTCAATGGGGATGCAATGCCCGCCCAGACCGGGCCCTGGATAAAAAGGGGTATAACCGAAAGGTTTTGTGGCCGCAGCCTCAATCACTTCAAAAAGATCGATGCCCATTTTATGTGCTAGAATTTTCAGTTCGTTCACCAGGGCAATATTTACGGAACGAAACGTGTTTTCCAAAAGTTTGCTCAGTTCAGCGGTCTGGGTCGAAGAAACCGGAACGGCCCGGGTGATGGAATTATACATCGCACAAGCGGTGTCCAGACAGGATTTGGTAATCCCTCCCACCACCTTGGGAATATTCGTGGCGGTATATTTTATGTTTCCCGGATCTTCTCTTTCCGGCGAAAAGGCCAGGAAAAAGTCCTCCCCGACCTTCATATCGTTTGAAGCAAGACGGGGAAGAAGCATCTCCTGGGTGGTTCCGGGATAGGTTGTACTCTCCAGTACAATCAATTGTCCTTTGCGTAAATTCTCGGCAATGGTCTCCGTTGTTTGCAAAAGGTAGCTCAAATCCGGTTCCATCTTTTCCGTAAGCGGTGTCGGAACACAGATCAATATACAATCCGCCTCGCCAAGACGGCTAAAATCGATGGTCACATCAAATTGTTTTGCACCGAACATCTCCTTGATCGATTCAGAAGGAATGTGTTTGATATATGATTCTCCATGAAGAAGTTTGTCGATCTTTCTTGAATCGAGATCAAACCCGATTACACCAAAACCTTTCCGCCCGAAATGAATGGCCAAAGGCAGTCCGACATAACCCAGGCCGATGATTCCAATGACAGCAGTTTTTTGTTCGATCATTTGCATCAACTTTAAACATGCTTCACTTTTATCGCTCATATCTCGTCCTTTAACTTTATCGGTTATGTATCAACCGGTAATGAATTTGCTTTAACGCCAATGACAATTAGCGATTCATCCCCGGTGTTTTCCAGTATAAACATCTGATTTTCTGGCAGTACCAACGACTGTCCCGCTTTGAAAAGCCTGGTCTGATCGTTGGTTGTTAATTTGGCGGCACCTTTAATCACGATCAGATGCTCGAGTGTTAAAACATCTGTTTTGATTTCACATTTTGAGGTGGGATACATGTCGCGTCTTACGACGCTGAAATCAGGCGTTGCTTCCAGAACAGTTAAAGTTCCCCATAGTTGGTATGATGTCTTATGTTTTTGGAATTCTTTTCTCCCTTTGTCCTTCAGCTTTTCAACAATAGATTTTACATCACGGCTGTTCTCCAGATCAGAGACAAAAACAGCGTCCGGCGTTTCCACAACAACCATGTTTTTTATTTTGTTGGTTGCAATCAGCCGTTCATGTCCCATGATTAAAGAATTTTGGGTGTTCTCCGAAATAACATCGCCCCCTATGACATTACCGTTTTTATCCTTTGGTATGAAATCATAAAGGGATTTCCATGATCCAATATCGCTCCATCCAAAATCTGATGGCAAAACAGCTGCTTTATCTGTTTTTTCCATAACTGCATAGTCAATGGAAATATTCGGCACCTGTTGATATTCTTTCAGGGGGACCAGGGTTTCTTCCAATGGTAATTGCTTCATTTTATGGAGAAGTTCAGCATGGTGGATACCTAATTCCCGGATCATTACCGACGCTTTAAAGGTAAACATGCCACTGTTCCAAAAGTAATTACCCGCGTCAATATATTGCTCGGCGGTTTTCAGGTCAGGCTTTTCAACAAATCTTTTTACAGAAAGCGCTCCAAACTCGATATTTTCGGCGCCCTCGATATATCCGTAACCGGTTTCAGGATAATGCGGCGTTATTCCAAACGTCACGATATATCCCATTTCAGCAAGTTTAACTGCGGATTCCAATCTTTCGTGAAATACACGTTCATCTCGAATAACATGATCCGCAGGAAATATACACAATACGGCATCCTTTTCTTTTTGAATCACCTGAAGCATTGCCAAAAGAATGGCGGGAGCGGTATTGCGGCCGCAGGGTTCTGCAAGGATCTTTTTTTCGGAAGACACCCCCATCTTTTCCATGTGCCTCGCGATTTCAGACACATGGTCTTTTCCGCAGACGACACGGATATTTTCCATGTTTAGCGTAGGCATCAGCCTTCTGATGGTACTTTGGATAAGTGAATCCTTACCGATGAATTTGACGAGCTGTTTGGGATAAAGTTGTCTCGATACGGGCCACAAACGTGTTCCTGACCCGCCGGCCAAGAGAATCGGATATACATTCAGTTTATTTTTCATTAGCGGGAATATGGAAGTTAAAGGAACGTTAAAATTACCGTGATTACAAATTGCAACGCATCTGTTTTGTTCGTAACTATCGACCTAGAAACACTTATACTTTAACAGAATATATCAAATCAGACCTAAGCTTCAGTCCTGTGGCAAAATGTAACCACCTTCGTCTCTTTCCACTTTAAAAGAAAATGGTATGTTTTTTGATCACTTTATATCTCCTGTGATATTCTTAGCGGCTTCTTTTTGATGCCATACCCAGGCTGTTTTGATAATTGTTTCCAGATTTTCGTATTTGGGTTTCCATCCAAGCGATGTTTTTATTTTTTCAGAACTTGCGATGAGTCTTGCCGGATCACCCGGCCTTCTGTCGGTTTCAAGAACGGGTATCTTTTTACCGGTTATTTTTTTAGCCAATTCAACCACCTCCCTAACCGAATATCCCTGGTTGTTTCCCAGGTTATAAACAGCACTCTCCTCACCTGATAAAAGGGCTTTTAGCGCCAGCAAATGTGCCTGGGTTAAATCACTGACATGGATATAATCCCTGATACATGTTCCATCAGGCGTGGGGTAATCCGTCCCGAATATGCTGATATTCTTCCGTTCACCAGTGGCAACTTTTAAAACCAGAGGAATAAGGTGGGTCTCCTGGGTATGACGTTCTCCGATGGTACCGGATTCATCCGCACCCGAAGCATTAAAATATCTCAGGCAGATATATTTTAATCCATAGGACAAATCGCAATCCTGAAGCATCCTTTCGACAGCGATTTTAGTTGCACCATATGGGTTTGTGGGATTGCAAGGATGATTTTCCGTTATCGGGATTTCCATTGGTTCTCCATAAACCGCAGCAGTGGAAGAAAAAATAAACCGTTTGACACCATGTTGAATCATTGCACTCAACAGCGCTGTGGTTGCGGCCAGATTGTTTCGATAGTATTTCAGGGGATGTTCCACAGATTCACCAACAATTGAAAATGCCGCAAAATGCATCACCGCGGAAATACGGTGTGATGAAAATAATCGGTCGAGCATCTCTTGATCACCAAGGTCGCCTTCCACAAATGTTCCCCCGGGCAACAGGTCATGATGGCCTGTGGAAAGGTTGTCTAAAGTAATCACTTCATGCCCCGCATCAAGCAAATCTTTGACCATATGAGAGCCGATATATCCGGCACCGCCCACAACCAAAATGGTTTCTTTTTTCATTGATGTAGACTCCGTATTTACAAATGCATGTAGAACATATCTCAAAAACAATCTAAGTGCCCATGGCAGTGTTGCGAAACGGTTCAAAATGCTCACATACTACGTGTATGCTCCGCTTTTTCACCGTTTCGCGCCCCCGATTCTCGGGATTTCGCAAAGCTCAACTTGCTATTCCTGAACCCTATAATCTAATCTTTGAGATAGGTTCTATCTATCATAATGTGTCTTAATCCAGGTCTGATATTCACCACTTTTAACCCGCTCTACCCATTTTTCATTATCCATATACCATGTTATAGTATCACGAATTCCGGTTTCAAGGGAAGCTTCCGGGAACCAGCTCAACTCCTGACTCAATTTGCCGAAATCAATGGCATATCTGCGATCGTGACCGGGTCTGTCTTTGACAAAAGTAATCAAATCCCTTCGGCTCCGTTGATTGGGAAGTCCTTTCATCTCATCCAAAACATCACAAATCATTTCCACGAGCTTAATGTTCGCCATTTCACTGTTGCCGCCAATATTGTAAGTTTCTCCGTTTATTCCCTGTTTTATAATTTTCCAGACGGCAGTGCAATGATCTCTAACATATAGCCAGTCCCTGACATTTCCACCGTCCCCGTAAACCGGCAATGATTTTCCTTCCATAGCGTTGAGAATGATCAGCGGAACAAGCTTTTCCGGAAACTGATAGGGACCGTAATTATTTGAACAATTGGATATGGTCATCGGCAGGTCGTAAGTCTTATGATATGCACGTACCAGATGGTCCGAAGATGCCTTGGTAGCAGAATACGGACTGTTGGGTTTATACGACGTTGTTTCCGTAAAATACCCTTGATTGCCCAGGCTGCCGTAAACCTCGTCTGTACTGATATGGTGAAAGCGTATCAAATGATCGAGTCGTGATCTTGCCGACTCCAGCAAATTAAATGTTCCGACAATGTTGGTCTGTATAAAAGCGTCCGGCTTTACAATCGATCTATCTACATGAGACTCTGCCGCAAAATGACATACGCTGTCGATGTGATAATCTGCGAATATTTTCGCCATCCGGGTTCCATCGCAAATGTCAGCCTGGATAAAGATATATTGTTCTGGATAAATTGCTTCAATGTCTGCCAGATTTTCCGGATTTCCGGCATACGTAAGATTGTCGACATTTATGACGCGACCGGCATAATCGGATTCATTTAACAGATACCGGATAAAATTTGCGCCGATAAACCCGCATCCGCCTGTGACCAACATATTTTTCATCAGTTTACGCTTCCTCTTCTATCTCTTTTAACAGAACCTCACGAAAATTTAAAACAAATTCGTCAACATCAGATTTCCAGTCAGCCATGATATTCATTCCTTTTTCTGTAAGATTCCGGTTTTCAAGGATAGAATTCATGGGCCTAGCAGCGGGCATCGGATATTCTTCAGTTGTACAAGGAATTATTGTATGGGGAACATCCATTTTTTTAAGAAAATATACGGCCAATTCATACCATGTACAATATCCTTTTGCAGCTGCATGAAAAACTCCTTGAGCATTGGTCTCAACAAGTCTTTCAATTTGAAGTGCCAGACGATAACTCCAGGTCGGAGAACCGAACTGGTCATTCACCACTTTTATTTTATTATCGGAACTCCTAAGGGATAGTTTTAGCATTGTTTTTAAAAAATTGTGGCCCCTGATACCATACAGCCATGCTGTTCTGAGAATTATAAACCGATTCGTGGCTTTTTGGACGGCTTTTTCACCTTCTATCTTGCTCCTTCCGTAACTCGAAATTGGGTTTGTTTTGTCTGTCTCCACATACGGTTCCGGCACCTTTTTTCGGCCGTCAAAAACATAGTCGGTTGAAATATGAATCAGACGGTCGCCATATTTATCCACGCATTTTGCAAGATTTTCAGCACCTGTTACATTCGCCTTCCAGGCCAATTCTTTTTCGATTTCACAATCATCGACCCGGGTATAAGCGGCACAATTAACGATGATGTTCGGCCTAAATTGATGAACCAACGATTCTATGTCCGGCAGTTGAGTGATGTCCACCTCATCTATATCGACACCCAAAACTTCATGGGTTTTACCAAGAACTTTTGTGCAGTCAGTGCCGAGCTGTCCTTTATCACCGGTGATCATAATCTTCATTTTCATTTTTCTCCATTAGACTTCACCGTTCAATCTTTATCAGAACCTCCCCAAAAAGGAAGGAAAATTTTTCGCTCATATAGAGTGAAATCTTTGCAAAATAATTAGGACAAATGCATATGATTTCGGTACAGCGAAGCGACGGCGTGTTTCTCTTGGAAACCGACTGACTGTCTGAAGGGGCTTTAGCACGCGTTAGCCCGAACCGAATGAAATGATGGCTAAAACAATCAATGCGACAATTTAGACATAAATGGTTCTAAATAACTCAGGTACGGCTCGGGCTTACGGGTGCTTAAGCACAAGTTTCAGTCGGTTGGAAAGAGAAATACGCCGTCGTGGAGCGTTCTTCCGTGTATTGGAAATCCAATGCATTTACTCTGGAAAACAATTTGACTCCCTTTTATAAATTGAATTAAGGTGATCATCATGGCTTCGTTGGATATTTTTGTGGATCAATATATAAATTATCTGGTTTTCGAAAAAGGGCTTTCGGAAAAAACCATTGAATCGTACAGCAGTGATTTATCCAAATTTCTCGAATTTCTCAAGCAAAAAGGGATCAAAGACATCACCCAGGCGGATACACCCCTGATATTAAAACACCTGATCGCTTTGAGAGAATCCGGCCTGGGATCAAGATCATGTGCCAGACACCTCATCACGTTGAGGGGATTCTACAAATTCCTGGCTCAGGAAAAGATTCTCGAGTTTGATCCTGCCAAACTCATCGATCTTCCCAAAAGCGGTCTTAAACTTCCGGATGTGCTTTCCGTTTCAGAGATTAACCTTCTTTTAAACATTCCAGACAGTAACAAACCCCTGGGGAAAAGAAATTCCGCCATGATCGAGCTGCTTTACGCCGCCGGCCTAAGGGTTTCAGAACTGGTCAACCTTAAATTTCTGGATGTAAATCTTGAAGCCTGTTTTGTCCGGGTCTTGGGAAAAGGATCCAAAGAAAGGATCGTACCTTTTGGTCTCTATGCAAGAAATAAGCTTGACGACTACATCAATAATTCGAGGCCATTGCTTTTAAAAAATCATATCAGTCAATATCTTTTTATTGCAAGAGCCGGAAAGCCGATGACCCGCCAGGGTTTCTGGAAGCTTTTAAAACAGTATGTAAAACAAGCCGGCATCAAAAAAAAAGTCACTCCGCACAGCTTTAGGCACTCTTTTGCCAGCCACCTCCTCGAAGGCGGGGCTGATTTGAGAACCGTTCAGGTGATGCTTGGCCATGTTGATATCTCTTCCACCCAGATTTACACCCACGTTGCCCGTGACCATCTCAGACAGATTCATGAAAAATACCATCCAAGAGGATGATTGAAAGAGATTAAGAAGTTAAGAAAATCAGAAGGTCGGAGTCTATAAAACATACCAACCTCCGACTTCGCCATAATAGTCTATGGCTAATATACCTGAATCTCACTTTCCCACCTTCATTCCTATTTCCTATTTTCACTTTCCTCTTTCCTATTGCCGGCCCCCTATCCTTCTGCAAATCTCGACGGTCAAACAAAATACGATATCCGGGGCCAACTGTTCGGCAATGGTTTTATCGAACAAGATTTTCGCCTCAGCAGCAAATTCATCATCCTTGTCCCAAAATTGAACAGCCACAGGAATACGCGGTGTTATTTCGAAAGCATAGGCTGCATCTGCCATATCCAGTGGAATGCCATCGAGTCGCTCACAGACTGCTTTAAATTCCTCGACATTGTTTTCATATCGCTTCTCGATGATATGGGTGGGTATTTTGTGTGGTCCACGAAAAAAGGTGGCGCCGCCGGGAATATCTTTCTCGGATATCCATTCTTTGCTGATGCTGATGTCCTTTGATTTTAAAAGATAATAGATAATAAACAGTCCCAATAAATGTCCAACATCCGGATTATTCTCCTGAAGCCGTATTATTTGGGACTCCTGGGGATAGATGCCGAAATCTTCACCCCAAACGGATATTAGATACCCTTTTTTCATGGGATCATAATCGCATAATGCAAGCCGGCAAACATCTTGGGGATTCTTTTCAGCCAGTTCAAGAAAATAACTTTCGTCGATAGAATTTGTCATTTTATATTTAATGCCTCCAATGATATTTCAAAGATAGCTTCCTGTTTTTTCTTTACGATCCCTTGCCGCGAGTTTTATCCGCCTCACCGCCAGCGGCATCTTCGACCGGCGTGATCATGCGGTTTAAAAAAAGATTATCCATGTAGCGATTGTTTAGAAAAACTCCCCGACCCTGAAATAAATGGAACGAACTTCTTGTGGATTATGCAAAATATACAGTCTTATTTTATCTCGTCAACTGTTCGATAATCTGCCGATGCTCAGGAAAAAGATTAACAAGAACGTCGCGTTCTGCGATTTCAAAATCAGCAAAATCGAAACCGGGCGCAACTGTACAACCCACTAAAGAAAATGAATCCCGCGATTGCAAGTTTGCACCAAACCATGATCCATGCAGAACCATTGTCTGGAAAACCTCACCGTTGTCCAAATTCATGCCCAGCTTTATCTGAGAGTAAATTCCTTGCTGGTCGATGATATGAATAATCAAGGGATCACCAATATAAAAGTGCCACAATTCATCTTGGTTGATGCGATGAAATGCTGAAAAATCGTTACTATGAAGAAGAAAATAGATCGCCGTACAAAAGGACCGGTCACCGCTGAATCGTTCAGGCAATGCGTGCTTGTCGATGTGTTCAACAGATCGATATGTTTCTTTAAAATATCCACCCTCCATATGGGGTTCAAGATCAAGCCTGTCGATCCAGAATTGAGCATCATTCATGCCACTACTCCATTTTCTTTTCATCCTTTTCAATGTCGTCCAATATTTTAAAAACATATCTTGCAGGCCAGTCTGCAACAGCACCGGATAATGCGACTGAAACTGCGGTAGCTTCCAATATTTCTTGACGACTTACGCCTAAGCCAACAGCACTGCTGACATGATACTCGATTCAGCCATAGCAGGCTTTTGATATGCTAATTCCCAAGGCAATAAGTTCTTTGTATTTTTGTGCAAGATCACCGCTTTCAAGCGCCTCCATTTCAATTCGATCCATGTCTTGAAATGTTTTGATGCCGCTCTTTTGCATTTGCAAATTATATTTTTGCCTCAATTTTCTGGTTTCGTCTGTGTCGATAAACATGATTATCTCCCATTTGCCATTTGCGATGTGATTGCTGTAGTATCGTGATTCCCTTTAATGTGTATATCAGGTTTTATCCATTTCTTTCTTTCTTTTGTCTTTTAAATAAATCGCCTTAGAGAAACCATCACCCACTGACCTTTCCTCGATATGAAAAAGCTTTGTGGCTGTCATCAGTTCTCCTAATTTTCTATAGCCATAGTTTCGTGGATCAAACCCCGGCGACTGTTTGGCAATGTTGCTGCCGACAGCCCCAAGATGGGCCCAGCCACTGTCATCCGAGGAAGCCTCAACGGCGTTTCTGAATAAATTGACCAGTTTCGTATCTTGCTTAAGCTCCTTGGAGGTTCTGCGACGAATGGTCTCGGTATCGTCATCCTTGGATCGCAGCACTTCAGTGAATATAAACTTGTCACATGCGGAAACGAATGCTTCAGGCGTTTTTTTCTCCCCGAATCCATAAACGACAAGACCGGCCTCTCTGATCCTCGAGGCCAGCTTAGTGAAATCACTGTCGCTGGAGACAATGCAGAATCCGTCGAATTTATCCGCGTAAAGCAAGTCCATTGCATCGATGATCATTGCACTGTCAGTCGCGTTTTTCCCCAAGGTATATCTGAACTGCTGTATGGGTTGAATGGAATACTGCAATAAAACTTCCTTCCATCCCTTAAGGCCGGGCACCGTCCAGTCGCCGTAAATTCTTTTTACATTGGCTGTTCCGTATTTTGCAACCTCCGATAACAGCCCTTCAATAATTGACGGTTGGGCATTATCTGCATCGATTAATACTGCCAATTTTACAATTTTTCCGTTAGCCATGTTTTTATCCTTTATGATTTTGTTGAAAATAGCATTCGAGCCCACGATAAAACAACCGTAACGATGGTGGCGCCCATACAGTATATCTGATGTTTTTTTTCCAGAAGATAACAAAGATACAGAGCATAGAGAAGTCCGAGGCAGATTCCCGCTATATAGCCGAACAGATGCGCCGTAAGGTCCGAGTGCTTGCTTGAACCCAGCAATCCGAGCAGGGCCAGGCCACCGGCAAAAGGAAGCCATGCTTTCATCCGTTGGCCGGTGATTTTTATCTTTTTACTTAGCTGATATGCGGCCAGAATACCGATAGCACCAAATACGGCAGTTGATGCGCCGATTGAAATATGACCGTATCGATATAAAACTGCATTGGCCAGGTTGCCCAATATCCCGGTCAGCAGTATCATCAGCCAGCCGACACCTGCCCCGGTAATGCTGCACACCGCAGTGCCGAATATGGCGATTCCAGCCATATTGCCTGCCAGGTGCGGGTAGCCCGAATGCAGCATCAAAGCAGTAACGGTCCTGTAAAACTCCCCATGCAGAATATCGTAAGCAGACGCACCATATTCCCTGACAATCTTATCTGCGTTACCGGACATGTTCACGGCGATACTGCATGCCATTAAAATCAGGCTTGCCCATATACCTGTGAAAGTTTTATGATACGTTTCTGTTTCCTGCACATTCGGCAGCGGAATAGGTGGATTCTCATCAATATATTGTTCGATAAGTTCCAATGCCCTGTCGTGAATCGTCTCATCAACCCAAATGTCCAGGCCGCTGTCGGATCTTTTTATGGAATACGGCAGAGCATATGCATCCAGCACCAATCCATAGGAGTCGGCTTGGTCTTGTGTGAGATTTTTGCATAATATTTCAATCAAAATTTTACCGCAAACCACCCCACAACCAATACAATGATCCAGGCAAAAGAAATGGCATAAAGGAAATTCTTCCAATGATCTCCGAGGTAACGTTTGGTTGATTGAACGACCCATGTCCAGTTAAACCAGACATGAACGACTAAAAGCGGCAGAAGTAAAAGCGCCAGATAAAGATGGATATCCGCCCAGTCATGACGGTGAAGCCCTAAGAAATATTTTTGAGAGGAGAATCCTTGTCCTTTTGGAATTACAAATCCCAATAGAAGACCCAAAACCGTTACTGAGGTCATGTCGATAAATAGCATTACATTAATGAAATATTTAAGCGTATTTTTTTTCAATTTGTTTTCCTTATCAGTGTTTAGAGAATAAAGCCCAAAAGAATGGAGTGTTTTTTTCTCATATCACGATTACGATTGAATTTCAATAGGTTATATTTGTGGATTAAATATGCCACAGTGTGCTATTCGCCAACTGAATGGCAAATACATATTTTCCTTTCGGATACGCCATTTTAGTGCTTTACAAACAATTTCTTAAATTGAGAAGGCGAAAGAAGCCCAGTAGGATCATTTGAGAAAACATTTAGCATATGCAGTAAACTATTTATAGACTTGAGCGTCTAAATAGAAAAAAGCGTGCGAAACAAAACAGCGGGAAACTCTATGTTTTTGCACCAGAGAATGATCATTATGTCAACATAATATAAGGATTTACTGATGAAAATTCATATGGTTATATTGGCTCTTATTTTGTCTGTTTTGCTTGTCTCATGCGCGCACTATCCTCCTGACCGATACAACACCCAAGCAGGGGCAGTAACAGGTGCCGGAATGGGTGCTTTAATCGGCCAGGCGATTGGGGGCAATACTCAGGGTACGCTCATCGGACTGGCCGCAGGAACCATTCTTGGTGCCCTGGTCGGTAATGCTGCCGATCAGGATTATCAGGCTGCCAGAGACGCCGCTCAATATGGTAAACCTGTCATTTATTATGATAAAAACGGACATGCCGTTGAAGCCATTCCAGAAGGCTCGAACGATCCCAATTGTCAGCAAGTGCGGAAACGGGTTTGGGAAAACGGGAAGATGATAAAGGAAACCGTTGAAGAAGTCTGTAGTTCTCCGCCTCCGGTGGTCCGGTATTATCCACCGCCACCGCCGCCTGCTTATTACTACGGTTGGTGGGGATGGCCGGTTGTCCCCTACTTTTCCTTTAACTTTGGACGGTCATACCACCATGGTTATTATCGGCACCGTCCTTACGCGCATCGCCATGGCTGGCATCATTAATAAAAAAGGGTACAAAGGTGTCAAGGATTCCAGGGTTCAAGTGAAAAGCAAAAAAAATATCCAAAAACAGGAACCCAGATTCTTTTGGCAGGGATTTAATTTTATTGGATATAACAAATTGTTTTCATTGTTAATAAAAGGTTTCTCAAATATTTCTATGGAATATGAACATGGCTATGATTCCGCGATTCAACAATTTGATAAACATCAAACTCGTACTGTAAATATCAAACAATTTTTAATTCATAGAATTAATTTTCTTCTACCGATTTACAGCTAAAAGCCGTATTGACAATAGAATCTTCATTTGGTATTCAAATTCTCATACAATTTAATTTTAAAGACCATCTGCCGGCAGCGGGATCCGCACATTTAAAATATTTTTCCCCTCTTTAGGTCGATATTTCCATTGACGCTATATTCTTAAAGAGCATTTCCAGCTGATCAAGTCTTTAGAAAACAACCCTTTGAATTCTTGTACGTTCTTCTCCAACCAAATTAGGGAAGAACCATTTTTGTTTAAATCGAGTATTTTTGAAAGGAGTATCAGAATGCAATTATGTTCCCAAGGAATTAAACGATTGATCATGGCCGTCGCGGCCATTTGCCTTCTCGCCGGGCCGGTATGGTCAGCAGATAAAGCAGCATCTTCCGCTAAAGAGGCATCTTCCGCTAAAGAGGCAGCCTCTGTCAACGGCAAACCCATTTTCAAAAGCCAGTATGAACGGGAGCTGTCTGTTTTTCAAAAACGGGCCGCACAGAAAGGCCGGCCGTTGAGCGATGCAGATATAGGAACCGTTAAAAAACGGATTTTGGAAAACTTGATTGATACTGAAGTGCTGTATCAGGAGAGTCAAAAGGAAGGCGTTAAAGTCGACAAGCAGGCCATCAACAAACAAATTGAGGCAATTAAAAAACGATTTCCTGATGAAGCGGCGTTTAAAAAAGCGCTGAAAGAAATGGATGTTTCCGAAAAAGAAATTCGAGTTCAGATTCAACGCGGCCTTTGTATAAACCAGTTGCTCGATACCAACGTGCGCCAAAAAATCACGGTAACCGAGAAAGAGACCAAAAATTTTTATGACAACAACCCGAATATGTTTAAGCAGCCGGAGCAAGTAAAGGCCAGCCACATTCTGATAAAAGTGGCGCCAGACGCAGAAAAATCCAAAAAAAATCAAGCCCGCAAGAAAATTGAAAAGGTTCAAAAAAAAGTCCGCCAGGGTGAGGACTTTGGCTTACTGGCCAAAGCCAACTCCGAAGGGCCCACAGCCAAACGCGGGGGGGATCTGGGCTATTTTGGTCGAGGTCAGATGGTAAAGCCGTTTGAAGATGCGGCCTTTTCTTTGAAAGTCGGTGAGGTCAGCAAAATTGTCGAGACCCAGTTCGGTTACCATCTAATCAAGTTAACCGACAAAAAGGCGGCCAGAACCATCCCTTATAAGGAAGTCCAACTGGAGCTCGAACAACATTTAAAAAAACAAAAGGAAAAAACTGAAATCCTAAATTACATTGAAAATCTGAAGAAATCGGCAACGATCAAACGATTTATTTAAAAGAGGAAACCGTGAGTCTTCAATGACTCCTTTTCAATTAATCCATTAAACATTTTATAGAAGCCATCTCAAAATAAAGATTTTGGTTCAAGATCAAGGCGGAGCCGAGTTTTATCCCGCAGGCATACTCAAGTATGTCGAGGACTTAAAACGAGGCTCCAACGCCGATATTGGGCTAAAAGATTATTTTGAGATGGTTTCTAATTTTTTGGCAGGCGATGCAATACGAAGAGAGATGGTTCTTCCATCGCCCCACGGCCACCACGCACCACAGATAAAAACATCTTGACTCGGGTCTGTGGTAAAAAGCAGTTGACCTGATCGAAGACCGCCAAAACTATTGTTGCACATCTTTACAATATCAGGTGCTTCACGAATGTTTGAACTGTCCCAAACATTGCTGAAATCGCGTTCCAATATCGGGCGAAATTCGTCTCTTTTATCTGCAGCAAATTCTGCCAGGAAAGCTTCAAAGCGCTGGTCCCACTTCCACGACAAAACTCCCCATGAAGCGTTTAATTTTTCTCTGGAAATCTTCTCAAGGTCCGACTTTTTAAGATTCATGACCGTTTTCCTCTTTAAAACCATCTTTTTCAAAATTACGCTTTTTTAATCAAAAGCCCATTCATCCGGAATTGAAGTCTTTTCAGGAACCAAACGCCAAATCCAGCACAGCAATCGCAGCTTACATATGTTAATTAGCGTCCATCCATGAATGTAAAACGAACACAATGAGCACTAATTATTTATGCATCATAAAAATGCAGGGCCATTGGTGACCCTGCATGTATAACATGTCAACGAACGAATACGAAACCTTTGAAAAACCTCCCTTTTTGCCCAATTTCTGCGTCAGGCTCAAATTTTAATCCTCAAAATACTCAATG
>Ga0210085_1000111_pt1 | contig 36224 bp, 37 predicted proteins | sample China_Galinas_PW_5_FD_184866 | JGI IMG/M metagenome (GOLD analysis project Ga0210085, IMG submission 184866) | Wetland microbial communities from San Francisco Bay, California, USA, that impact long-term carbon sequestration - China_Galinas_PWC_D1... | ecosystem: Environmental > Aquatic > Marine...
AGGCGTTGCGCGCCTTGCCCTTGAGGTGCTTGGTTTGACGTGCCGGGAAGCGGTAGCTCCAGGCCGACTCGATCAGCATGCGCCGGGCATGGGCGTTGCCGGTCAGCGTGATGCCCCCCTGGCACCGGCGCGTGCCGGTGGAATGCTCGCTGGGCACCAGCCCGAGGAAGGCCATCAGCTGCCTGGGCGATTCGAAGCGGCTGATGTCGCCGAGCTCGGCAAGCAATACGATCGCCGCGAGCTTGTCGATCCCGCGCAAGGCGATCAGGGAGTCGACCACCGGCGCCAGCGACCACTCGGGCAGAGCACGCATCAGATGGTCGTTGAGCTGTGCCACTCGCTCACCGGCGGCGCGCTCGGCACCGATGGATTCCTCCAGGACTACTTGCTGCCAGGGATGCGCCATCTTCAGCCCCGCCAGCCAATTCTCGTGGGCCGGGGTCCAGCGGCTCTTGCCCCGCGGCCAGTGATAGCCATGGCGCAACAAGAAGGCATTGAGCTGCTGGCGTGCCTTGCGCTCCTGCCCCTTCATATCGTCGCGCGCACGGCTGAAATCGCGCATCCGTTCCTGCTCTTGATCGGGGACCCACACGGCCGTGAGATCGCCCCCGCGCAGTAGCCGTGCTAGCTTCAAGGCATCGCGTCGATCATTCTTGATCCGCTCGCCCGGCGCCTTGGGGATCCGCGAGGGGGCAACCACCTGGCAATCGTGGCCGCTGGCGAGGATCTGGCGGTAGAGCACGTAGCCGCACGGACCGGCCTCGTCGCAGAACAGCAGCAACCCACCGGCGTAAGCCTCGCTGAGCTTGGCCAGCAGCTTCTCGACCGCCTTGGGCTTGTTGGCGATCTCCCCGCGGTAGATCGGCTCGCCTCGCCCCGGCTCGGGCACTGCCACCGCAATCGTCTCTTTGTGCACGTCCAGGCCCACGTACGCTGCATGCACATCCACGTTCTCTGCAGCACGCACCAGCTCCAGTGCCGACGCCGTCTCGATCCTCTGCTGCTCTGGGTTAACCTCTTTCATGACCTGCCCTCCTCAAGGTGGCTCTGTGTTGATGGATCATTCCGTCCCCAACATAACCCACGAGCGTTGAGGACGGGCAGGTCAAAACATGATGTCTACGCCCAGACCGGCGGCTCGGTCATCGAGGTCTGGGACGAGCTCGTCGGTTTGCCGGACTGGGTCATCGATGTCTTCGACGACGCCGAGCGGGAGTTCGGCGACGGAGTCTGCGACCTGCTGCGGCGGATCTCGATCCGGGTCAACGGAATCATCGCAACCTGCGAGCAGATCATCGCCGACGCCGATCGGGAGATCGCCGGAATCTTCTCCGCTCTGCCCGAGAGCCTGCGCGAGTGGGCCGATGGTCAGCAGGCCCATTTCCGCGAACAGCTCGCGGGACTTCACGAGCGGGTCACGACGACCCGCGATGATCTCACCAACGACTTGGCCGACCGCGGCGCCCAGGCGGTGCAGGAGGTGCGTAAGCGCATCCAGGAGCTGCGGGTCGCTGCGGGAGGCCTGGTGGGCCGGATCGAGGCCGCGATCCAGCAGTTCCTCGAAGATCCGGCCCGCTTCATCATCAACGGGCTCCTGGAGCTGGTCGGGATCGCCGCGGGGGTCTTCTGGGCACTGGTCGACCGCATCCAGTCGGTGATCCAGGATATCGCCGACGACCCCCTCGGCTTCGCGAACAACCTGGCCGCCGCCATCGGCCAGGGGTTCCAGCGTTTCTTCGACAACTTCGGTACCCACATCCTCAGCGGCTTCTTCGGCTGGCTCTTCTCCGGGCTCGGCGCTGTCGGCGTCACCCTCCCGGGAGATTGTTCTCCGGCCAGCCTGGTGACTTTCTTCCTGCAGCTGATGGGGATCACCTGGGAGCGCATCCGCGGCATCCTGGCGCGCCACATCGGCGAGCAGAACATGGCCCTGATCGAGCGGGCCGTGGAGCTGCTCGCAAACCTGATCCAGATGGGTCCGAGCGGACTCTTCGAGATGATCCGGGAGCAGCTCAACCCGCGCGACCTGATCCAGCAGGTTATCCAGGCCGGCGTCGAATTCCTGGTGGAGACCCTGATCACCCGGGTCGCGGCCCGCTTGGTGATGATGTTCAATCCGGCCGGTGCGATCCTCCAGGCCATCGAGGTGATCTACCGCATCCTCGCCTGGATCTTCAACAATGCGGCCAGGATCTTCAGCCTGGTGGGGACCGTGGTCAACGGTGCTGCGGCCCTGATCGCCGGCAACATCTCGGGGATGGCGGTGGCGGTTGAAGGGGCGCTGGCGCGCCTGATCGCACCGGTCATCGACTTCCTCGCAGGGTTCCTCGGCCTGGGCGCCCTGCCGGAGCGCATTGCCGATACCATCCGCGGCTTCCAGCAATGGATTTTGGGGATCATCGAGCGCGCCATTCGTGCGATTGCGGACCGGGTGCGCACCTTCGTTCAACGGGCACGCGCGGGCCTCGGCGGCCGCGACACGCGGACCCCCGAGGAGAAGCAGCGCGATCTCGACACCGCCGTCTGCTCGATCCGGCCGCAGCTCGGGACGATGCTCGAACGCGGCGTCTCGACGACCGTTCTGCGGGCCCGCCTAGCCGCCTGGCGCGTACAATACGGCCTCACCAGCCTGACTTATTACGGGCGCAACGTTGTCGCTGCGATCAACCTGACGGTCAACATGTACACCGCCGAGGAGATTGCGGTCGGCCGGGCGCTCGAGCCGATCCTGCAACGGGCCGAATCCCGCTATCTGCAGAATATCTCCAATCGCCGCCGCCGCCAGCTGCGGACCGCCCAGGCCCAGATCGCCAGCGGCAGAACGCCGCCCCTGCGCCTCAGCCAGGACGAAGCTGTGGCGCTCTACCGTGGTCTGCGGCGCGGCGAGAGCGAAACCCGGATGACCCGGACGCCACGGCAGCAATACCCTAGGCAGGTCGTGGTTTCGACCGAGGTGCAGGGTTACACCGCCCGGGTCAGTGACCGCGCCGCCGGGGGCGACGACACGGTCACGCCGCAAGTGCGGACGCTCCAGGACCTCTAATGTTGAGGATGCCGGTCGATATCGACCCAACATGCTACCGGGCGATCCTCGCCTGTTCCGTGGCAACCCGGTCTTCACCCCCGTGAACGCCCAGATCGAGTATCAGGCGCCGAGGGATATCGGCGCGGTGCGCGGATTGCGCGACGAGGTCGAGGTTTCGCGACACGAAGGCAACCTGCCGGCCAACCGTATCGCCGGCTCGCTGGTTGGCATGGGGTTGATGTCGGAGGCCGAGCAGACGGTGGGCCGATCGGCCGGGATGGCTACCGGCTACAGCGCCGAGGCTGGCTCGGGAGGCGTGCAGAACCGTGGCAGCGATCAGCAGATCGAAAACGCCACGGCGGTTCGTCAAGGCAGCTACGCAGTGATATTCGAGGCCCTGCGCGCCGCGTTGCACAGCCACGCGGAGGCTTTTGTCAGCACCCGACAGGCGCAGTCCACGCGCGGTGTGGCCCAAGCTTTCGAGAGCTGGTTGATGACCGCGCTGAACGCCGGAGGCGAGGTCGAGGACACCGCCGAGGCGCGGCGAGCTGCACGCCGGCTCGAAGCCGCGCTTCTTCGCTTTCTCCGGCAGACACGTCCCAGGTAACATCCGTCCATGCAAATCGAGTCTTTGTCTCTTGTTCTCGCCGATGGTCCCAGCGACCAGGCCGTGGCCGATGCGATCGTCGCCCTAGTGGACCAGTGGCGCACCGATGGCGTCGTGTTTGCCCTGCGCGAGCGGATCGAGGGCGACGGCGTGACCACTTTCGTCTGGGAGGACATCCATGCCACCAGAACAGAGCTTCGCTTGACGTTCGACGTCTACGCCGCTGCGCGCTATGTGAGCGCAGCGTCACCGTCCAAAGAGGCGCGCAACGCCCTGTTCGACCGCCTGGCGGGCGCCATCACAGCGGTCGACCTGGATGACCTAATGGTGGCCGCCGATTCCCTCGATCCGCGCGACCCTGGGGCGATCCTACGCTTAGCGCTCGGCCTGAATCGGCACTATGTGCCACGAGCACACGCGATCCTGCGCAAGGCGCTTTCACATCCGGACGTCGAGGTCCGCGCCTCGGCTGTCGAAGCGGCTGGCCTGCTTCAGTGGCGGGTGCTGGCAGAGGATCTGGATGCGGCCATTGGGCGAGAGACTGATCACGGGATAGCCCGTATGCTGGCGGGCGTGCTCGCCAATCTTTCGGATGGAGAGTGACGCATGGGACGGATGCAAGAGACTCGGATGGTGGGAGGCGGAACCGGCGCCGGGTCACCGTTGCGGCGCAACTAGGCCGTGGTGGGCACCACACATATCTGGCGAAGCGCCTGCGGAATGCGCCAGTTCCGGATACTCGGATTCGTAGTCCTGCCCGCCGGCGACTTCCGGATCGTCTCGCCCTGGGGCGATGTGCGCTCGGTGGATGAAACGTTCCTGCTGCGCTACAAAGTGGACGTCGGCGACGCCAGCACGGACGGGCCGGTGTCGGGCGGCCCACACGTTGAGGAGTGGGCCGACCTGCTGCAGCCTCTCTTCGCCATTGAGGGGCAGCAGGCGTTGAGACAGGTAATGGCCCCAGGCCAGGCTCTGGTGGCACCCGGGACGCCTGATCCTCTCCTCCGACGACCGGATGCTGATCTGTGTCCAAGAGTGACTCGAAGCGACCGCTGCCGGACGACGAGAACGCCCTGGTGGCGATCATTGCCCAGGCCATCGCACGCGCCATGCTCCGCGATACCCACGACAATGAATACCGGGGCCAGGTCGAGCTGTTGCAGCGGGACTACGCCGCCCACAGCCGCATGGCCGAGGTCCCGGGTGTTCCCGCCCTGGTCGCCAGGATCGCAGCGCTCGGCGGTCCCTACCGATCAGATTCTGCTCGACCTCCAACGGCTCCTCGCCGAGCCGGGGCAAGACTGAACCATTGCCGTCGCGGATCTCCCCAAACACGCCCGCCTGTGGACCTCCTCCGACCCCGAGCGGCTGTTTCTGATCCAGGAGCACGCCATCCTGCCCGGCGGCGACCTGCAGGTCCGCACGGCCCTTGGCCAGACGCGCCGGATCAATGCCGCTGCGGCCAGCCGCTTCGAGGTCAGCCGCGACCAGGCCGACGCCTGGCTCCAGGCCCAGGCGAGCGAGGTCCTCGGCCGAGCCCGCTACGCCATCCTTTCCGCCGTCACCGCCGCCAGCCAGGAGCGCGTCCAGGGACCGCTGCCGCCCGGCGCTGGGGAACCCGCAACCCAGCGCGAGCATGCCGAAAACTGGCTGGAGATTGCGGCCAACTTGGCGGAACGCTACGGCGAGCCGGGTGACGACCGCTCCCGGGCCGCGGCTCGCGGGGTCCGGCAGCTCGCCGGACAACTCATGGAGGTGGTCGCGGCCGCTGCCAATCCCGATCCGCAGCGCCGGGCAGGGCGCGGGATGCGGCCGCGGCTCTGGACCGGGAGCTTGCAGGGACCGGCAACGACGCCCCCCACGCGGCCGCCGGCCTCGCCGAGCGCCTGAGCGGACTGGTCGACGCCTTTGTCGATTCCGGTGACGCCGAGGCTACCGCAGTGAGAATGCAGGGCCTGGCGAAACGACTCGAGGACGTCGCGGCGACAATCGCCTCGAAAAAACGGTAAGACGTCGACACCGTGGTCGAGCATACGCCGAGCTCAGCGCAGCACATACGCTGCCCGGCTGGCCGCGTTGGAGCCCAGACCGGGCTTTCTTCTAGAGCAACTCTGAGCCTTCAGTCGAATGGCTTCGGTGACGGCGTCTTGTCCGTCGACGGGGGCAGGATCGGGATCAGAAACGAGGGCTGTGCACCAGTGAGGGTTTTGAGGAAGGCTACGATCTTGGCATTCTCCTCCTCGGTGAGCTTCTTTCCGAGCTGCAGACGGCCCATGATATCCACTGCCTCGGTGAGGGTTTGTGCCTCACCGTCGTGGAAGTAGGGGTAGGTCAGCTCCACATTGCGCAGTGTCGGTACCTTGAACTTGAAACGATCTGCGTCCTTGCCGGTCACACCGGCCATGCCCTGGGCGTTGCTCTTGGTCTGGTAGGGCTCGAAAACGCCCATTTTCTGGAAGGAGTTGCCACCCACGCCCTCCCCGTTGTGGCATGCCACACAACCGCTGGTCTTGAACAGCTGGTAGCCCTCCAGCTCGTAGGGTGTAATGGCGTTCTTATCGCCCAGCAGCCATCTGTCAAACCGCGAATTCGGTGTCTTCAAGGTCTTCTCGAATTCTGCAAGGGCCAGGGTGACCTCGTCGATGGTGATCTTGTCGTTGCCGAACACGAGGGTAAACTCGACGACATACTCGGGGATCGACTCCAGCACCCCGACAGCGAGGGTGTGGGAGAATGCCATCTCGCCGGGATTTGCGATCGGGCCGCCGGCCTGGGCCTGGAGATCCTTGGCGCGTCCATCCCAAAATTGGGCGACATTGAGGCTCGAGTTGAGCACGGTCGGTGCATTGATCGGTCCCTGCTGCCAGCGATCGCCGATAGAGGTCTTCAGATTGTCCGTGCCGCCCATGCTCAGGTTGTGGCAGGAGTTGCAGGAGATGAAGCCCGACTTGGACAGGCGCGGGTCGAAGTAGAGCTTCTTGCCCAGCTCCGCGAGGGCGAGATTCACTTCCTTGACGGGCTCGATAGGCTGGATGGGCTCTTCGGCAGCGAACAGGCCGCCGGAAGCCGCGATCAGGACCGTTCCCAGCAGGGCATGACGGAGCTCTATTTTCGATTTCACGGTTTCCCCTCTATCAATTCATGGAAAGCTGCTCGTTGCTGGCAGCGAGCTGATTCTGGCGAATCCCGTAAGTCCGTCAAGGATATTTCGCAAATCCAAGCGCGATCTGTCACGGGTAGGCGAACGGACCTGTTCAATCCAGATCGCCGGGTGCGCATTTGTCTGAACAAAGGCTACGCATCGACTTCCGCGTGGTTGCGTCTGTTTCTTGCCGACAAATGCCACGCGACCGTCGTACAGGTCAAACCCCGCTTTCCCCCAACAACCTCGCCTCTGCCGCATCCAGTGTGTCTTGCGTCCCCTGGAGGATCAGGGCGTCACCTGCACGCAGGACCATCTCGGGATCCGGCTCATCACCGCAGATGCCGGCGCGGCGCACTGTGACCACCTGCACGCCCAGGGTGCCGAGAGCCAGTGCGGCGATGGGCTGACCCACTGCATAGGCTTCGCTCGGCAGGACCACGGTGTGCAGCCGGTAGCGATTCAGCTCGTCCATATCCTCGATGGCCTCGCCGTGGAAATAGCGGCGCAGGCGACGGTAATGGTCGGTGCGGGCCTGCTCCACCACCTGGGCGATCTCGTCGGTGTCCACGGCGAGGCTGTGCAGCAGGCGGGTGGCGAGCATGAGGCTGGATTCCACCGACTCCGGTACGACGTGCGTAGCACCGGCCTCCTCCAGTGCCTCGAGGTGCGCGTCGTCGCTGGCTCTCACCACGATGGGAATGTCGTCTCGTAGGCCCCTGGCGGTATGGATGATGCGCTCGGCGGTGTGGAATTCGTCGAAGGCGACAACCAGGGCAAGGGCCCGATCGATGCCCGCCGTCTCGAGGATCTCGGGGTGGGTAGCGTTGCCGAAGAACGCCGGCTCTCCAGCCTCCCAGGCCTCTCGGATCAGCACCGAATCGACGTCGAGAGCAACGTAAGGGATGTCTTCCTTCTTCAGAAATAGCGCGAGGTTCTGGCCGATGCGGCCGAAACCGCACAGGATGACGTGATCCTCGAGGTGGCTGGCCTCTTCGGTGAGTTGGTGGGCCTGGGCTTCCCGGCTCTGGAGATAGCTGCGACAGACGCGTTTGGCGATGTCGCCGTTGCGCCGCACCAGGATGGGCGCGATGACCATGGACAGCACGACGGCAGCGATCACCGGCTGATTTTCCTCTGCCGTCAGGAGGCCGTAGCCCATGGCCAGCGCAAGGAGCGCGAAACCGAATTCTCCGCCTTGGGCCAGAACGAGCCCCGTACGAAGCGCTACGCCGCTTTCATTGCCGCCGAGCTGCAGCACTGCGGTGATGAGCAGGCCTTTGCCGATGACTACGCCTGCCACCAGCAGGATCACCCAGTGCAGGGTTCCCGGCAGAGCAAACAGATTGAGCTGCATCCCCACCGTGATAAAGAACAGTCCCATCAGCACGTCGCGGAAGGGCCGGGTCTCCAGCTCCACGTGATGGCGATATTCGGTGTCGCCGATGAGCATGCCCGCGATGAAGGCGCCGAGCTCGGCCGACAGGCCCACCGAGTGGGTGATCGAAGAGGAGGTCAGTGCAACCAAGAGCACCGCGAGAGTAAACAGCTCCACCGAATGCGCCGCGGCCACCCAGTGGAACAGGGGGCGCAGGGCCCAGCGGCCTACCGCGAGCATACCGATAACCACTGCGATGCCCTTGACGAGCGCCAAGCCCAGTGCGGCGACGATGCCCGATTCCGCCTGACCGCCGAGAATGGGAATGATAACGAGAAAGGGCACAACGGCGAGGTCCTGGAACAACAAGATACCGAGCGCCAGTCGTCCGTGTCGTGATTGCAGCTCGAGCTGTTCGGTGAGCTGGCGAGCTACGATTGCGGTGGACGAAAGGGCGAGGGCGCCACCCACGACCAGTGCACCTTCCCAGCGGATGCCGCTCGACCAGGCGATTGCCATGACGATAAGGGTGGTGAGCCCGACCTGGGCGCCGCCGAAGCCCAGCACCGCGTGGCGCATGGACAGCAGCTGGGGAATGGAGATCTCCAGTCCGATCATGAATAGGAGAAAAACCACGCCCGCCTCGCCTAGCAGATGGATCGCTTCGCTTTCTTGAATCCAGCCGAGCGCGTGGGGTCCGGCGATGACGCCCACGAACAAATAGCCGAGGATCGGCGGCAGGTGGACACGTCTCAGGAAGGCGACGGCCACTACGCTCAGGGCAAGCAGGACCAGCACATCGCTGACAGCGTTCTCGGACATGGGGCCTCGTTTGGTTGTCGTGCTCGCAGAGCTTGTGAAAAATTCGGCCGTTGTAGCACGGACGTTCAGGCGCGTACGCAGTAGGCATCCGATTTGTTCACGAGCTCTATAGGGACGCCGTGCATTTTCACACGCCCTGGGGCGAAATCGGCTATCCCAGGGACAACAAAAACCCCGCCGAAGCGGGGTTCTGTGGGGCTCCGGGAGTTGTCTACGCCCTGCTGCTGAGCTTCTTTCCGCCCGAGGAGCTGCAAGTGGGGTCGCCCACGATCTACGTCGCCCTTCTCCTCGAGGGTTTAGGAAATCCAACCGCCTGTGTGGTCCTGATGAAAGGTCATTCGATGTTCTGCACTTGCTCGCGCATCTGCTCGATCAGGACCTTCATCTCCACCGCCGTACGGGTGATCTCGATGTCGGATGACTTGGAGCCGAGGGTATTGGCCTCGCGGTTGAGCTCCTGCATCAGGAAATCCAGCCGTCGGCCGACCGGACCCCGCCCCTCCAGCACCGACCGCACTTCTGCGATGTGGGCATCCATACGGTCCATTTCCTCGTCCACGTCCAGACGCTGGGCGAGCAGGGCGAGCTCCTGCTCCAGGCGGTTGGAGTCCAGCTCGGCACGTATCTCCTCCAGGCGATCGAGAATACGTCTGCGCACCTCCTCCATGACCCGGGGCATGCGCTCCCTGACCTGGGAGGCACAGACGGCGAGCTTGTCGCAGCGCTCACGTATGAGGTGGGCGAGCCGCGTGCCCTCACGCTCGCGGGTCGCGACCAAGGAGGTCAATGCCTCGTCGAGCAGCGCGAGCGCCCGCTCCATTACCGGCCCCAGGTCTGGCGCCTGGTCCTGAAGCACGCCGGGCCAGCGAAGCAGCTCGAAGGGGTCCGGCTGTGCCTTCCGCCCGAGGAGCTCCGCCACCTCGCCCCCGGCGGCCAGGAGCTGCGCAAGATAGTGTCGGTTGATGCTAAGGTTTCCGCTTGCTCCCTGCACGGGGGTGAAGCGAAGGTTGCAATCCAGCTTGCCGCGTCCCACACGTGCGGCAACGCGCTCGCGCACCGCCGGCTCCAGGGCCCGCAGGTCTTCGGAAAGGCGTACGAAGGGCTCGAGGTATCGATGATTGACTGAGCGCAGCTCCCAGGTCAGCTCGCCCTCCGTCCCCGTCGAGGATTCGCGAGCAAATGCCGTCATGCTCTTTGTCACGGAAACCTCCGAAGCTCCGGGTCTCTTGCGAAGGCGGTGGGCGTCCATGGGGGAAGCGGACGCTACGACAAGAGATGCTTCAACAGCTCAAGCTATCATACCGGAAGACGCCAACCCGGAGCTATCAAGTGGTTCGTCTCCCGCCTCGCTATGACCACCGAGATACAGGGGTCCACCCGCAACATGGTACCCGCCCGCGACAGCCTGCCTCCGGGCGCCGTTCTCAACAACTACCGCATCAGCAGCACCATCGGCAAGGGCGGCTTCGGCCTGATCTACCGGGCCGTGGACGAGGAAAGCGGAGACGAGGTCCTGATCAAGGAATACATGCCGAAGAAGCTGACCCGTCGCATCTCGGCATTCCGGCTCGCCCCTCTGGACGAAAAGTACGCCGAGCGCGTCATCAGCGGGCGCAAGCTGTTCTTCCAGGAGGCCGGTGCCCTGGCTTCTCTGCACCACCCGCACATCGTCAAGGTCCTCGGATTGTTTCTCGCCAACGATACGGCCTACATGGTGATGCAGTACGAGCCCGGAAAGAATCTGGGCAACTACGTCCACGAGCGCAAAGGCGGGCTGAGCACCAGGTTCATTCTTCAGGTCTTTCTTCCCATCCTGGATGCCCTTTCGCTGATGCACTCGCGGTCCATCCTGCACCTGGACGTCAAGCCGGGTAACATCCACCTGCGTCATGGAAACAATCCGCTGCTGCTCGACTTCGGGGCGGTGCAGCTGCTCGGTCGGGAGCGCAAGCCGGGCGCGCATGTCATCACGGCCGGCTACTCTCCGGTCGAGCAATATCACCGTTCCGGCCGAATCGGACCCTGGACGGATGTCTACGCCGTCGGGGCCAGCCTCCGTGCCTGCATCGAGGGCAAGACACCTCCGTCCGCGGTGGAGCGCCACAAAGGCGAGATTCTCGAGCCGGCCAAAGACCGGTTCCGCGACCGCTATCCCCTGTCCCTGCTCGAGGCGGTCGACTGGGCAATGGAGATGCATCCCAAGCGGCGGCCCCAGCACGCAGCCGAGCTGCTGCATGCCCTCGAGCAATTTGCAGGCGAGCTGCCCGGGTCCCGCGACCAGGAGTCGCAGTCGCTCGAGATCTCCCGGGCGGACGGCCTCCAAGACCCGTAGCCGGAATCCCTCGCGGGGTGAAGGAATTGACGAAGCGCTCGGGGATACCGAAGATGTCCGCCTCGATTCGAGCTACAGCGAGTATCCGATGCGACCATCCCTACGCCGGCCCGAGCAACTGCGTCCGCTGCGCTTTACCCGCGGCTTCACTCGTCACGCGGAAGGCTCCGTTCTGGCGGAGCTCGGGGACACCCGTGTTCTGTGCACGGCCAGCGTCGAAGAGCGGGTCCCGGGCTTCTTGAAGGGCCGTGGCAGCGGCTGGATCACCGCCGAGTACGGGATGCTTCCGCGCGCCACCGGCGAGCGTATGGCGCGCGAGGCGGCACGCGGAAAGCAGGGGGGTAGGACGCTGGAGATCCAGCGCTTGATCGGGCGCTCCTTGCGTGCAGGGGCGGACCTGCGGGTCCTGGGCGAGCATACGATTCAATTGGATTGCGATGTCATTCAGGCCGACGGCGGAACTCGCACCACCTCCATCAACGGCGCCTGGCTCGCCCTTCACGACGCAGTACAAGGGCTCATGCAAAAGGGGGCGCTATCCAGGGATCCGCTGATCGCCCAAATCGCCGCCGTCTCCGTCGGCATCTACCAGGGGCAACCCGTGCTCGACCTGGATTACCAGGAGGACTGCGGTGCCGAAACCGACATGAATGTCGTCATGGACGAGCGGGGGCGCTTCGTCGAGATCCAGGGTACGGCGGAGGGCAAGACCTTCTCACGCACCGATTTGAGCGCCATGTTGGACCATGCGGAGACGGGTATCCGGGAGATCCTGGCAGCGCAGCGCGCGGCCCTCGCAGAGTGAGGCGAGCCCAACGGCAACGGCGCAGACGGGCGGCAATCGAAATCATGAGCGGAGCACATCGAGGCGAAACCATCGTCTTAGCCAGCAATAACGCCGGGAAGCTGCGGGAGATCGAAGAGCTCCTGCGATCCGAGGAGATCGGGGTCTTCCCCCAGGGCGAGCTCGGGGTGCCTGAGCCAGAGGAGACCGGTCTGACATTCGTCGAGAACGCCATCCTCAAGGCTCGGAACGCCGCGCGTCACAGCGGCTTGGCGGCCATCGCCGACGACTCTGGGATCGAGGTCGACGCGCTCCATGGAGCTCCCGGTATCTATTCCGCCCGCTTTGCCGGCCCCGGCGCATCGGACGCGGACAACCTGCGGCAGCTGCTCGAAGCGCTTCAGGGCGTCCCGGAGCCGCAGCGCAGCGCGCGCTTCCAATGCCTGATGGTTTACATGCGCCACGCAGCGGACCCGACTCCGATGATCTGCCAGGGGACCTGGGAGGGGCGCATTCTGTTTGCCCCCCGCGGCGATAACGGCTTCGGTTACGATCCCGTATTCTATGTTCCGGGCGAGGACTGCAGTGCCGCCGAGCTCCCCTCCGACACCAAGAATCGGCTCAGTCATCGGGGACAAGCCCTGAGGGACTTGGTGCACCGCCTGGGGGGTGCGGATCATTAGGCGATGAGAGCTGAGCGGACAGACGTAGCGACACGCCTCGAAGCGGTGCGGGCGCGCATCCGCGCCGCCGAGGAGCGCTTCGGGCGGGTGCCGGGCAGCGTGACCTTGCTGGCCGTGAGCAAGAAGCAGGATACGGGGAAGATCCGCGCGGCTATCGCGTCCGGGCAGAAAGCCTTCGGGGAGAGCTATCTTCAGGAGGCCGTCGAGAAGATGGATGCCCTCGAGACCTTGGGTGCCCGTTGGCATTTCATCGGGCGTATCCAGGGCAACAAAACGCGCCAGATCGCCGAGCGCTTCGATTGGGTCCACAGCCTGTGCAGCCTCAAGCACGCCCGGCGTCTGAGCGAGCAGCGCCCGGCAGGTCGGCCGCCGCTGGCGGTCTGTGTCCAGGTCAACCTGGACGCCGAGCCGGGCAAGGCCGGGCTCGCCCTGGGGGAAGTCAGCGACTTCATCGCCGCATGCGCCGGGCTGCCGGGGCTGAGCCTGGTCGGGCTCATGACCCTGCCGGCCCCCGCCGAGGGCCTGGAGGCTCAGCGCCGCCCCTTTCGGGAGCTGCGCAGGATGCGGGATCTGCTGGCCACGCCCGAGCGGCCCTTGGAGGTGCTCTCCATCGGCATGTCCGCCGACCTGGAGGCGGCGATCGCCGAAGGCGCGACCCTGGTACGGGTGGGGACGGCCATCTTCGGGCCGCGCGAGGGCTGACGACCTCGCGCGAGCTTTGTAGCCCGTTGCATGGCACCCAAAGTGGCACCCAGTCGCAGCACCGAAACAGCCCACGAGCAATCCTATGACACGAGAGACAATCGCCTTTATCGGTGGCGGCAACATGGCCACCAGCCTCATCGCCGGGCTCATTGCCGACGGCCACGAGCCCCGGGCCCTGATCGTGAGCGATCCGGACGGCGTCAAGCGCGAGGCCCTGGTCGAGCGCTTCGGGGTAAAGACGACCGAAGACAACAGCACGGCCGTGAACGACGCCGGACTCGCCGTGCTGTGCGTCAAGCCGCAGATGGCCGGTCCGGTCTGCCGGGGGCTTTCTGCAGCAGTGGGCCGGCAAAAGCCGTTGATCGTCTCGGTGATGGCCGGCATCCGTGAGCAAAGCATCCAGCAGTGGCTGGGCGGCGAGGTGCCCCTGGTGCGGGCCATGCCCAACACCCCGGTGATGATCCAATCCGGCGCCATCGTCCTGCACGCCACGCCGGAGGCCTCGCCGGACCAACGTGACCGGGCGGAGACCCTGCTGCGTGCCGGTGGTCTGACCCGGTGGGTGGAGCGGGAGGAGGAAATGGACGCGGTCACGGCCCTCTCCGGCAGTGGCCCCGCCTACTTCTTCCTGCTGATGGAGATCCTCGAGCAGGCGGGTGCCGAGCTGGGGCTGGATTCCGAGAGCGCCCGTTTGCTCACGATCCAGACGGCCCTCGGTGCCGCCCGCATGGCCATGGAGAGCAGCGACTCGCCCAGGGAGCTGCGCGAGCGCGTCACCTCCCCCGGCGGGACCACCGAGCGCGCCTTGGATGTCCTGGAGGCGGGCGGTATCCGGGAGCTGGTGACCCGGGCGGTGAGCGCTGCCCGGACGCGATCCGAAGAGCTCTCGAAGCTACTGGCGGAGACCCCATGACCAGCTCCTACCTCACAGATCCGATCGTCTTTCTGACGCAGACCCTGCTGGGTCTGTACGCCGCCCTGGCCATGCTGCGGTTTCTCCTTCAATGGGCTCGCGCGGATTTCTACAATCCCGTGTCCCAATTCGTGGTCAAGGCGACGACCCCCGTTCTGCGTCCCTTGCGGCGGCTCGTCCCCGGCTATGCCGGCATGGACATGGCCGCCCTGGTGCTCGCCTGGCTGGTGGAGAGCCTCGAGCTCTTCATCCTCGCCCTGATCGCAGCCCCGGGGGTCAATCCGCTCGGGGCACTGGCCTGGGCGCTGCCCGAGCTGGCCGGCTTGACGATCAATATCTTCATCTTCGCCGTTCTCATCCGAGTGATCATGAGCTGGGTCAATCCGGACCCTTACCATCCGATGGCCCGTCTGCTCGACAGCCTGACGGAGCCGGTCATGCGTCCGGCGCGCCGCCTGTTGCCGCCGATGGGCGGGTTGGACCTCTCGCCCGTGCTGGTGACGATCGGCCTGGTCTTGTTCAGGATGCTGCTGATTCCGCCGCTCAGCTACATCACGGGCAATCCCTTCTGACGGAATGGCAGCACGCGAAACCTGGTATCGCTGGCAGGAAGGGGCCTTGCTGCTCAGCCTGCGCGTTCAGCCCCGAGCGAAGCGGGACGAGCTGGTCGGCCCCGAAGGCGGCTATTTGCGGGTACGAATCGCCGCCCCGCCGGTCGACGGCAAGGCAAACGACCATCTGCGCCGCTTCCTGGCGGATGCCTTCGGTGTGCCGCGATCCCGGGTGGAGCTGGTGGCCGGAGCCCAGGCCCGCCACAAGCGAGTACGCATCCAGGAGCCCCGCAAGCTGCCGGCTCCCATCGAGCCGGAGTAAGGCGATTTCTGTCAAAAAATATACCAGTCTGCTTGTCCTTTCAGAAATACCCGGGGCGTGGCAAAAGGCTCGCCTCACGGGTGGTTTTTGGTGTAGCCTCCGTCGTGCATAGAGAGATGTGATTCACACGAGGATGGAGAAATCCCAGATGAAGTCCCTTCGATTCGCTCCCCTGCTACTGGTCTTTGCCCTGTTCGGATCGCTGCCCGCCCTGGCCGAAAACAGCACGAGTGCCGGTGGCTTCACGATCCATTACAACGCCTTTACGACCTCCACTCTGACCCCCGAGGTGGCCAAGGCCTACAGTATCCAGCGGAGCAACCGGCGAGGCATGCTCAACGTGAGCATCATCAAGGAGAAGGAAGGCACCACGGGTACGTCGGTCGCAGCGCGCGTGGCGGTCAAGATGGTGGCCCTGACGGGTCAGAGCACGGACCTTCCCATGAAAGAGATCAAGGACCAGAATGCGGTCTATTACATCGGCCAGTTTCCGGTCCAGAACGAAGAGAAGATCAATTTCGTCATCGACGTGACACCGGCCGGGTCCGACGAGACCTTTGTCGTACACAAGGAGCAGCAGTTTTTCGGGAACTGAGGGCGTGGGCCTCTGTGAGCAACGCCCAACGGATCAGGTGAGAAGGAGCTGCCATAGGGCATAGAGCCCGAAGCCGGTTACCAACAATCCGGCTGCCCGCCTCGCCCATACCTGGTCCGTCAGACGCGCTGCCGCGCCGGCCAGCATCCCCATTACGAGGAGGTTCGGCAAGGTCCCCAGCCCGAAGGCCAACATCAGCGCGGCGCCGTGGAGCGCGCTACCCGCAGAGACGGCCCAGATGAGAACGCTGTAGACCAGTCCGCAGGGGATCCAGGCCCAGACGAGGCCCAGTCCGATCGCCTGGACCGCACTGGCGATGGGCAGCAGGCGCCGGCCCAGCGGCTCGAGAAGCCGCCACAGACGCGCACCTGCCAGTTCCACCCTGTCGAGTCCCCGCCACCAGCCCCCGAGGTAAAGGCCCAACGCGATCATGAAGACCGCGGCCAGGCCGTAGAGGGCACGCTGGGCGTATTGCAGGGGCATGATCTCGACCATGAGGGCACCGAGGGTGCCCATGAGGGCACCGGCCAGGGTGTAGCCGGCAATCCGTCCGCCGTTGTAAGCCAGTTGGTATGGAAAGATACGGGCAAGACTGGTCCGCGCATTCCCTGGCAGTCCGGCGGTCAGCGTGCCCACGATGCCTCCGCACATTCCTACGCAGTGCACCCCCCCCAGCAGACCTACGAGAAAGGCGGCCGCCAGTGAGCCCGTGGTCATTACAATGGAGCTCGCGAAGCGCGTTCGCCCCCTCTCCCTTTATGGGAGAGGGTTGGGGAGAGGGAACGATCAGGGGCGAGGCGGCATTTCATTTTCTTGGGTGGCTCGACTCGCTCCATGATCGTTAGCGTGACTGCTCTTCCACCGGCTGTCCCGCGGACGAGTCGGCACCGGCCCTGTGGGCGATGGCGGCCGGCGACTGGACACGTATCAGGGCCAGTACCAGAAGGATGGCCGGCAGGCCAAGCGCCGCCGCATAGGTGAAGAAGAAGACATAGTCGGTGGCGTCGACGATGTCCCCGGAAAAGCCCCCGAGGAACTTTGCCGGAAGCAGCATCAGGGAGCTGAAGAGCGCATATTGCGTGGCCGTGTAGGCGCGGTTGGCCAAGCCGGACAGGTAAGCGATGAACACGGATCCGGCGAGACCGCCGCTGAGGTTATCGGCAGATACCACGAGCGCAAGGAAGCTGATATCCGCCGGCTGGGTCGCCAGCCAGGCAAAGATCAGGTTGGTTCCCGCCACCATGAAGGCGGCCGCGAGCAGCATGCGCATGGTGCCGAAGCGCGCCACCAACACCCCGCCCACTGCCGCACCCACCATGGTCATGATCAATCCGAACACCTTGGTGACGCTGGCGATCTCGTCCTTGCCGTAGCCCATGTCGATGTAGAAGGGATTGGCCATGACGCCCATGGTGATGTCGGACAGGCGAAAGACCGCGATAAAGGCTAGGATGAGCAGAGCCAGCCTGCCGTTGCGGGAGAAGAACTCGGTAAAGGGGCAAACGACGGCGCCGATGACCCAGGCGGCGATCTCGCGCCAGGCTCTGGGCAAGTGGGCGGATCCTTCGATGAATCGCACCACCCGCTCCTCCTGCCGCCAGGTTTCCCGACTCACCCTGTGGACCGGCTCCGGGACCAGGAGGACGGTCAGCACGCCCACCCCCATGCACGCCGCCATGATGTGGTAGGACTCTGACCAAGATAGATATTCCGCAAAATAGAGGGCCCCGGCGCCGGCCATGATCATTCCGATCCGATAGCCCATCTGGTAGGTTGCGGCCATGGCTCCCTGCAGCTCCGCGGCCACCGACTCGATGCGCCAGGCATCGATGGCGATGTCCTGAGTCGCTGAAGAAAAGGCCACGAGCAAGGCCGCTCCTACCAGCAGACCCAGCGTCTGCCTCGGATCATTTGATGCCATCAGCAGCAGCCCGACGACGATTCCCGCCTGCGCCAGAAGCATCCAGGCGCGACGCTGGCCCAGGACGCGGCCGAAGAGCGGAATCGGAAGCCGGTCCACCAACGGTGCCCAGACGAACTTGAGGGCGTAGAGGGTCGCCACCCAGGAGACGTGGCCTATGGTGCCGCGGTCGACTCCAGACTCCCGCAGCCAGGCGGAGAGGGTCCCGAACACCAGCAACAGGGGCAGGCCCGCAGAGAATCCGAGAAAGAGCATGGCGACGACCCGGGGGTGGCGGTAAACGGCCATCGCCTGGAGCCACGCACGACCGGCACTTGTCCGCCTATCCATCCACCCTCCACATCATCTCGTCGCCGAATGCCGGCCCGGGGTTTTCACACGGGGACAGTTTCCACAGACAGGAGCCAGAGGAGCTGATCGGGACCCGGGAGGCGAGCAATCCCTCTCCGCCGAGGGGGCGGCATCGCGCCGAACGCGTTCGAGGATGTATCATAGCAGGATTGCCGCGCCACCGACCCGATCGACCCGAGATGCTGGATCACCAACGCGAATTCCTCGACTTCGCCCTCGCTACAGGGGTCCTGAAGCTCGGCGAGTTCAAGCTCAAGTCGGGCCGCATGAGCCCCTACTTCTTCAATGCCGGGCTGTTCGACAGCGGTCGCAGCCTCGCCCGGCTGGGCCGTTTCTACGCGAGCAGCATCGTCGCCTCCGGCATCTCCTGCGATATGCTCTTCGGCCCAGCCTACAAGGGGATTCCCTTGGCTGCGGCGACCAGCATCGCCTTCGCCGATCACCAGGACCGGGACCTTCCCTACGCCTTCAACCGCAAGGAGGCTAAGGACCATGGGGAGGGTGGGGATATCGTGGGTAGCCCGCTCGATGGAGACGTGCTGATCATCGACGACGTCATCACAGCCGGCACCTCTGTACGCGAGTCCCTGGGTATCATCGAGGCCCATGGTGCCCGACCCGCCGGCGTAGCGATAGCCCTGGACCGACAGGAGCGCGGAAAGGACGATCGGTCGGCGGTGGACGAAATCCGGGAGGATTGGGGCCTTCCCGTGGTCAGCATCGTTACCCTCGCGGACCTGATCGAGCACCTCCGGACGGACCCCCATAACCGACGCTCGCTCCAGCTTCTCGAGGACTATCGCAGCCGTTACGGCGTATGAAGCGTATGCGTAAAGCCATCACCCTTCTGATTCCATTGCTTCTGGTCTCGACCCTGTCTTCGGTCTGCCATGGTGAGCTCTATCGCTGGGAGGACCAGGACGGCAAGGTCCATTACACGGACAGCATACCACCCGACCAGGTCGAGTCGGGTCACACGGAGCTGAGCGAAGAGGGCATCAGAGTCAAGTCCGTGGGCAAGGCCAAGACGCCGGAGGAGGTCGAGAAAGAGCAGGAGCTGAAGCGTCTGCGTGCCGAGCAGAAGAAGCTGCTGGAAAAACAGCGGTCCGAGGACCAGGTGCTTGTGCGTACCTTTCACTCCGAAGACGACATCATCATGGCGCGCGAAGGCAAGATCACCGCAATCGAGGTCATGATCGAAGCCACCAAGAACAATGTCCTGCGCCAGCAGGAACGATTGGTGAAGCTGCTCGGGCAAGCTGCGGACCTGGAGAGAACGGGGAAAGAGGTCCACGGGAACCTCATCGACGGCATCCGGCAGGTCGAGGAGGCAATCCGCGATTCCTATGCAACCATCGTTACCCAAGAGAAACAAAAGAACGAGATTCGCGCCAAGTTCGATCAGGATCTGGCGCGATACCGTCAGCTCAAGAAGCTGCCGGTGTCTAAATCCCCGCTGCCGATCCAGGAGAAGCGCCCGGTCCTCCACAACATGGTAGCCTGCGCCGGACCGACGGAATGCAACCGACTTTGGGAAAAGGCCAAGGAATATGTCCGGCAAAACGCCACCACGGCGGTTCAGACCAGTAATCCGCAGATCGTCATCACCGCCCCGCCAACCACCGAGAAGGATATCAGCGTCATCCTTTCGCGCATAGACGACAAAGGGGGCCCCGGTGCCACCCTGTTTCTGGACCTTCAATGCAAACGCGCCCTCAATGGACGAGAGGTCTGCAAAGGCAAGCGGGCAGAGACCATCGTAGAGGGTTTTCGCCCCGCGCTTGTCGGCGAGGAAACGTCGCCGGAATGACCGCTACCGGATGTAGATGTCCCGGAAGGCCGCATAGATCGCAGCCGTCAGGATCGGCCAGACGACGAACAGGCCCAATCCTAGGGGAATCGCGCCCAGCAACAGCAACCCCAGGACGACCAGTCCATAGACCGAGAGGGGCAGCATGTTCTTCAGTGAGCCAAGGAAGCTCTGCCTGATGGCCTCCATCGGACTCATGCCGTCGAGCAGAACGAGTGCAGGCGAGAACAACATGGCCATGCTCAGGGGGATAAAGAGGAGCAGGCCCACCAGCAGGCCGATCAAGACGCCGGGCCCCAGTACCTGTATCAGCGTCGCCGGATCCTGTGCCTGTAGCAGCCCCCCGGGGTCCATCTGCAGCATAGGCATCAGGGACCCGAGCAACAGTCCGAGGACTACCATGCCGATCAGGATGCTGCCCCCCAGGGACAGTAGCCCGACGATGGCTAGGGGCTCGAGGTTTTCCCGAAATCCTGCAAACAGGTGCTCGACGTGGAGCTTGTTTCCGCGATCCTGTTCTCGGGCCCCGTACATCAGGCCGGCGGCGAAGAGGGGCCACAGCAGGCTGTTTGCCAGCCCACCGATGATGGGGATGAGCCCGAGCACAATGGAGATCCCCAGGAGCACCAGAAAAATAAGTATCCAGACAAAGGGATCGGTCTTGAAGTGCCAGAAGCCCCGGGTGATCCAGCTCCAGCCCCGACCCGCAGGGACGGGGTGCGGTGTCGGTACCGATTGTTGCATGAGTATCCGCCTGCCCTCGCTGCGATCTCGACCAGTCATTCCGGAAATCGGTGCTGCACGAGCCTATCCACGATAGCGACCCGTGGCCGCATCGTCCAGGCCCTTCTCGACCTCTGCAGCCACGGGTCCGGCCGCCTCGCCGAGGTCGTCACTTCTGTCCTTGGCGATCAGCATGTACAGGGCGGGCACCGCGAACAGGGTGAAGACCGTGCCGATGGTCATGCCGCCGACCAGCACCAAGCCGATGGAGTTGCGGGCCGCAGCGCCCGGGCCGGTGACCAGCACCAAGGGAAAGTGGCCGGCGATGGTCGCCACGCTGGTCATCAGCACCGGACGCAATCGGATCATCGCGGCCTGGTGTACGGCATCGAGCTTGCCCAGGCCCTGCTGTTGCAGCTTGTTGGCGAACTCGACGATGAGGATGCCGTTCTTGGCGATCAGCCCGACCAGGGTGACCAGGCCGACCTGCGCATAGATGTTCATGGTGGTGGTCCACCCGCTGGTCCATGAGTGCAGGTTGGGATCCGGCATCTTCAACAGGGTGAAGATCAGCGCGCCGAACATGGCCAGCGGCACCGAGCCGGCGAGGATCACGAAGGGGTCGCGGAAGGAATTGAATTGCACGGCCAAGACCAGAAAGATCATCAGCACCGCCAAGGAGAAGGCTGGCAGAAACTTGTTGCCCTCGGTGCGCAGCTGACGCGACTCCCCGGTGTAGTCGAAGCCATAGCCGGGCGGCAGGATCTCGCGCGCGTTGTCCTCGAGGAAGCTCAGGGCATCGTCCAGGGTGCGCGCGCTGATACCGGAGAGCTTCACCGCGTTGAGCTGCTGAAAACGGTTGAGTGAGCGGGCCACGACATCGTGCTCGATATGGCTGACTACGGACAGGGGCACCATCTGGCCGTCGGGGCCGGTGATATGGATGTCGCCCAGCTGATCGGCGTTGAGCCGATCGACCCGCTTGACCAGCGGGATCACCTTGTAGCTGCGCCCGTCCATGTCGAAGCGGTTGACGAAATTGCCACCGGTGGCGACGGCCAGATCGGCGCCGATCTGGGACGGGCGCTTCCCCAACGCAGCCAGCTTGTCGCGGTCGAGCACCAGCGTCGCCTGGGGTTGATCGAGCTTCAAGTCGATGGTGGGGGGGAAATAGAACAGCCCGCTCCGTGCCGCCCGCTTCTGCAGCTCCCGGGCGAATTCGAGCAGGTGCTCGGCGTCGTCCGTCGAGGTGATAACGAGCTCCACAGGGAAGTTACTGCCGCCAGGCAGCGCCGGTGGAGTGGTCATGAAGATCTCGATGCCCGGTATCTGCGACACCTTTTCCTGCACAGCCGGCAGGATTTGGCTCGCGGCTCGGTGACGATCGGCCCAAGGCTTCAGCACCATGCCGCTGAAGCCGTCGGCGCCTACGGTGGCGCCAACCGACGGCGGAAACAGGAGCTGGAAGGTCAGCTCGGTCTCCGGGACATCGAGCATGATCTGCTCGGATTCCTTGGCGTGGACCGCGTTCTGGTCGGTGGTCGCGTTGGCCGCCGTATTGATGATGCCGAACAGAACGCTCTGATCCTCCGTCGGCGCCAGCTCCTTGGCGGAGAACATGAACATGGGAATGGTGCACAGGCTCAGCACGATCCATACCAGGTACACGGCAGGCCTGGCCGCGAGTGTAGCCCCGAGCGCCCGGCCATAGGCCTCGCGCAGCTGGTCCGAGTGGCGGTTGAGCCAGCCGCTCAGGCCGCGCTCTTCGTCCTGGGCGCTGCGCAACAGGCTCGCCGACATGGTCGGGGACAGGGTGAGCGCGACGAGGCCGGAGATGGCCACGGCACCGGCCAGGGTCAAGGCGAATTCCCGAAACAGGGCCCCGGTCAGCCCGCCCTGCAGGCCGATCGGGACATAGACGGCGACGAGGGTGATCGTCATGGCGAAGATCGGTGCGACCAGCTCGCGCGCCCCGAGCAGGGCGGCCTCGCGGGGCGTGCGGCCTTCGCGAAGGTGCCGCTCCACGTTCTCCACCACCACGATGGCATCGTCCACGACCAGGCCGACGGAGAGCACGATGGCAAGCAGCGTGAGCAGGTTCAGGGTGAATCCGAACAGCTGCATCAAGAAGATGCCGCCGATGAGCGACACGGGGATCGCCATCACGGGCACCAGCACAGACCGCACGGATCCCAGGAACAGAAAGATCACCAGGATCACGATCAGAAGCGTGTCGATCAGCGTCCCGGTCACCTCGTGGATGGCGTTGCCGACGTACTCGGATGCGTCATAGCCGATGCTGGCATCGAGCCCGGCCGGCATGTCGTGTCGGAGCTGGTCCAGCTCCGTGCGCACGCCGTCGATCACGTCGATGATGTTGGCGTTCGGCTGCGGAAACACGCCGGCGAAGACCGCCGTCTGCCCGGAATAACGCACCAGAGTGTCATAGTCTTCGGCGCCCAGCTCCACATCCGCGATGTCCTGCAGGCGCACGAGGGTGTCGTCCTTCTGGTAGACCACCAGGCGGCGAAAATCCTCGGCACTGTGCAGATCGGTATTCGCTGCGAGGTGGGTCTGCACCAGGGCCCCTTTGGTGCTGCCGATGGCCGCCAGGTAGTTGTTCGCCGCCAGAGCATCCCTCACCTTTGCCGGGCTGATGCCCAGAGCCGCCATGCGATCGGGCTGGAGCCAGATCCGCATGGCGAAGGTGCGGGCACCGAAGATCTCGATCCGCTGCACCCCCGTAACCGCCGCCAACCGTGGCTGCACCACCCGGATCAGGTAGTCGGTGATCTGTTCCGGGGACAGGATGTCCGACGCGAAGCTGAGATAGGCCGCCGCAAACTGTGAGTCCCCCGATTGCACGCTGATCGTCGGCACCTCCGCCTCGGTGGGCAGATCGTTGCGTACCTGGTCGACCTTGGACGAAATTTCGGCCAATGCCTTGGTCGAGTCGTAATCGAGCTTGAGCCTCGCGGTGATGATGGAGATCCCTTGCAGGCTCTTGGACTCGATGTAGTCGATGCCTTCCGCCGCCCCGATGGCGCGCTCGAGGGGCGCCGTGATGAAGCCCCGCACCAGCTCTGCGCTGGCGCCGACATAGACGGTGGAGATCTGCACCGAGGCGTTCTCGCTGCGCGGATACTGGCGAACGCTCAGGGAATGCCAGGCATTGACCCCGGCGATGACGATGATCAGGTTGACGACGATGCCGAGAATCGGGCGCCGGATGAAGAGATCGGTGAAGCCCCCCACGAGGGCGCGTCTCAAGAATCGCTCGGATGGGGAGAAAGCTCGGCCTTGGGCGCCAGTTTGTTGTCGATGACCACCTTCATGCCGGTGCGTAGCTTGAAGACGCCGCTGGTCACTACGGTCTCGCCGGGCTTCAGGCCATCGACGACATCGACGAAGTCTCCCTGTGTCTGCCCCACGCGGACGAACTGCTGGCGCAGCACCAGGTCGGGCTCACCGGTCTTGGAGCCCTTTTGCCTGTCGACCACGAACACGGAATCGCCGAAGGGCGCGTAGAGCACCGCAGTTGCAACGACGGGCAAAACGGATTGCTTGTCCGGCAGGATCACCTCGACCTTGGCGAACATGCCTGCGTGCAGCGTCTCTCCAGGATTGGCGATCCGGGACCGCACTCGCACGCTACGCGTCGCGGTGTCGACCTCCGGATTCACTGCGATGAGCTCACTGGAAAAGGTCTCTCCGGGCGCGGCGTCCGTCGTTACCCGAACCTCCATGCCCTTTTTCAGGCTCCGAATCCGCTGCTGCGGGATCGAGAAATCGACATAGATGGGATCCAGCGTGTGCAAGGAGACGATCGCATCCCCTTCGCTCAGGACTTGGCCGAGGTTGACCAGGCGCAGGCCCAAACGGCCTGAAAAGGGGGCGCGGATCGTCTTCTTCGCGATCAGGGCGTGCATGTTGCCGACCTGCGCGACCGTCTGTTTGACCTGTGCCTCGGCACTGTCCACCGCATCCCTGGACGCCAGATCGCGCTTGCCCAGCGCGCGCACCCGCTTCAGGTCCGCCTCGGCCAGTGCGGCGGCCGCCTCGGCCGAGGCGAGCTGCGCCTCCTCGCTCGCCGTATCCAATTGCACCAGAATATCCTCGGCGCTTATCGCTGCACCGGATTCGAAGCCGATCCGCGCCACCCTGCCCCCGACCTCTGCGCTCACCGTCACGCCCTGCACTGCCGCGACGGTGGCAGCGGTGGGGATCGACTGCTCCCACTGTGATTCGTCCACCCGCTTGGCGGTCACTGTCGTCGGGGGCTCCACCTTGCTCTTGGCGGCATCACCCATCGCCGCGAACTGATCGAGCTTGGCGTAGGTGATGGCACCGACCAGGATGGCAACGCCCAGGGTAGCGAGAAGAAGCTTTTTCAGCATGGAAGAAACACTGGCCAGAATCCATGGAATTCGATCGTGTCAGAGCCGCGCTGGCACATCCGGGCTCATGAGGACCGACGAAGTCCGTTGCTGCAATTACGAGAGTATTGTCGGGAAATGTACCGGAAGAAGGCAAGCGCCGGACGGGCGGGCCATGCCCATGAGGTGTGGCCTGCCCTTCCGGCCTTCGTCGGGGCCATTGCCCGACTCTATCCCTTACGACTCGCATACCACTGGAAGGTTTCAGGGATCCGTCTGATGCTCTATGCTCGACTCGCCTCATGCTCCGAATTCGCGTGGGGTACCGAGGACAGTTATGGTCCTGTCATTGTCAGTGCGACGCGAGCTCTGTCTGCGGAAGATACCGACACCAATGCTCCGAGTAGTGCATCAGTTGGTGCGCGGGCAGGGATCGGGAAAGACGCACTTCTGGAACCCGAACGATCTATGGAGGCGCGAATGCGTTGGCGAGGTGTTCATCACGTGGAGTTTTCGGTGCTGGACTACGAGGCGTCGGTCCGGTTTTACGACCGCATGTTCGGCTGGCTCGGTTACAAGAGCTTCTGGACCCTGGATATCGGTTACCACTCGACCTATTACATGGCGCGTTTTCCCATCCCCCACAGCTACATCGGTATCCAGCCCGCAAAGAGCGGCGGCAAGGTGGATTATCCGGGCCGTGCCACCGGCATTCACCATATCGCCCTCTGGGCAAAGAGCCGCAAGGAGGTGGACGCCTTCCACAGGGACTTCCTGGTCGAGAACGCAATTCCCGTCAGCGATCCGCCCATGGAGTATGCCGTCTATTCCCCCGGCTACTATGCCGTCTTCTTCGATGATCCCATCAACGGCATCCATTGGGAGCTGGCGCATACACCGCGTATCCCTTCTCCCGCGGCCTATCTACGCTGGGCACGCGCATTGAAAGAGGTAGCCCGGGATCATCCGGAATGGGGCCCTTCGGTCGCGCGGCAGGCGATGAGGACGCTGCCCTCCAGGGACTAACGACGGCTCCCTGAATGCGCAGGGACGGTTTGAGTCGGGTCTTCCGGAACATCGCCTGCCGCGCTTGCTCGGGCACCGACAAAGTATGCAATTGCCGGTGACTCATCTAATCTCAAGGTAGGGGTGGCCGAAAGGAGGATCATCGGGTTGCCTGAGCGGCTACGAGTATCCGTCCTTCCACGATTCTTTGTCGACCTGAACGAGATCTGAGCTGTAGTCGAGAGGAAGAGCGCATGCAAGATTGTTTCGCATTCGCTGATGCTTTGGGACCTGCGAAGATCATCCACGTTTATGAGCCTTCCATCGGGCTGCGTGCGATCCTCGTCGTGGACAACGTCGCCTTGGGACCATCGATCGGCGGGGTGCGCATGGCACCGGACGTGAGTCTCGAGGAGTGCTTTCGCCTGGCACGCGCCATGACCCTGAAGAACGCCGCGGCGGGACTTCCGCACGGCGGGGGCAAGGTCGTCGTCTTCAGCGATCCGAAGCTGCCCCAGGCCGAGAAGGAGCGTCTGATCCGGGGCTTGGCCCAGGCGCTGCGCAACGTCTATGAGTACATCTTCGCCCCGGACATGGGCACCGACGAAGAGTGCATGGCCTGGGTCCGAGACGAGATCGGCCGGGTCGTGGGTCTGCCCCGCGAGCTGGGGGGGATTCCTCTGGACGAGATCGGCGCTACCGGTTTCGGTCTCGCCCATGTCGCCGAGGTGGCGCAGGAATACGCCGACGTACGGCTCGATGGGGCGACTGTCGCCATCCAGGGCTTCGGGGCCGTAGGTGGCAAGGCGGCGCACTTCCTGAGTGAGCGCGGGGCCGTGATCCTTGCCGTTGCGGATTCCCGCGGAGCTATCCATGATCGGCACGGACTGGATATCACTGCCCTCCTGGAGCTGAAACAGGCCGGGAAGAGTGTGATCGACTACACGGTCGGAAAGCGCATCGCGCGTGAAGACAACGTAGGCATCGGTTGCGACATCTGGATCCCCGCGGCCCGCCCCGACGTCATCCGGGGGGACAATGTGGATCGGCTCGAGGCGAAGCTCGTGATCGAAGGCGCGAACATACCCGTCACCCGAGAGGCGGAGCGAATCCTGCACGAGCGCGGCGTACTCTGCGTTCCCGATTTCATTGCCAATGCCGGGGGCGTCATCTGCGCCGCCATGGAGTACCAGGGGGCCACCGAGCTCACCGCACTGCAGAGCATCGAGGACAAGCTGCGGCACAACACGCGTCTGGTGCTGGAGGATTCCCGGCGGCGCGGGATTCTGCCGCGGCAGGCAGCCGAGGAATTGGCGCGCGCCCGGGTGCGCAAGGCGATGGACCTGCGCCGCTTCAGCCTGTTCTCGACCGGTCCTCGATGGATCTGATCATCCTGGAAAGTCATGTGGCGAATACGATTTCACGGGCGTGGCGGACAGGGTATGAAGACGGCCAGCCGCATACTCGGCTCTGCCCTGTTCGCCGAAGGCTTCGAGGTGCAGGATGCTCCACGTTACGGGGCCGAGCGCCGGGGAGCGCCCATCTTTGCCTATGTCCGCGCCGACGAAAGCCGGTCAGCGAGCGCGGTATCATCCGCTGCCCGGACCTGGTGGTGGTCGCCGACGACGGCCTGATCGCCGTGCCGGCGGCCGGCGTCCTTGCCGGCGTCGACGAGCATAGCGTGCTGCTCATCTACAGCAGCGAGGACGCCGACACCTGGCGTGAGCGCCTCAATACAGCCGCGCGGCTTCTCGTCTCTCCGCTCGACGGAGAGTCGTCTGACGCGGCTGGTCGGGAAGCCATCGACGTTGCCTGCGCCGCCGCGGCGGCGCGCCTGCTCGGCCTGGTCTCGCGGGATGCTCTGGTCGAGGCGGTGCAGACCGAGCTGGGACATCTCCGCCGGAAGGAGGTGGCGTTGAACGTCGACAAGGCGGTGGCGGCCTATGCGGACGCGGCAGGCTTCGCTGCCGAGGTCACGGAGGGCCGGGAGGACCAGGCGGACGACTATGCTCCGCCGGACTGGGTGGAGCTGCCGTTCGAGGAGGCGAGCGTCTCAGCCCCCGTGATCCATGGGGCACTGACCAGCCTGGAGTCCAGGACGGGGCTTTGGCGCACCCTGCGTCCGGTCGTCGGCGATGCGCATTGCAAAGGCTGTTGGTGGATTTGCAGCAGCCTCTGTCCCGATGGCGCGATCGATGTGGTCGAGGGTCGTCCGGCCATCGATTACGACCACTGCAAGGGGTGCATGGTCTGTGTGGCGGTCTGTCCCACCCACGCGATTCTCGCCCTGGCCGAGCACGGGGCCGTTCCGGCGGAGACGGCGGGATGAAGCGTATCCTGCTCACGGGCAACGGGGCGGCGGCCTGGGGCGCACGCTTGGCGCGGGTCGATTATGTGCCGGCCTTTCCCATCACGCCCCAGACCGAGATCATCGAGTCCTTGGCGGATTGGATCGACGGCGGCCAAATGCCGGGACGCCTGGTGACGCTGGAATCCGAGCATTCCATGATCACCGCCGCCGGCGCCGCAGCGGCCACCGGTGTGCGGGTGTTCAGCGCCACCTCCAGCCAGGGGCTGCTGTACGCCCTGGAGATGCTGTATACGGTCGCGGGCTGGCGGGCACCGTTCGTGCTCGTCAACGTCTCGCGCGGGCTGTCGGCCCCCATCACCTTGGAGCCGGACCACAACGATGTGCTGGCGGCGCGCGACTCCGGCTTCCTGCAGATCCACTGCGCAACCGTCCAGGAGGTGCTCGACAGCGTCTTGATTGCCTATCGGTTGGGCGAGGACAGGCGCGTGCGCCTACCGGTCATCGTCAACCTCGATGGCTTCTACCTCTCGTTCACGCGGGAGCCTGTCCTTTTACCCGAGCCCGCCCAGGTGGACGCGTTTCTTCCTCCATTCCACACAGAGGGCATCGCGTTTCGCGCCAGCGTGCCCGAGAGCCAGGCAGTGGCCGTGCTGGGCGGCGGACCCTATTCCTACTTCCGTTACGAGACCCACCTTGCGCTCATGAAGGGGCTTGCGGTCTACGAGGAGGTCGCCGCGGAGTTTGCCGATCGGTTCGGCCGTAGGCACCCGGTGGTCGATGCCTATCGCTGCGATGACGCCGAGATCCTTTTCGTCATGCTCGGCTCCTTCGCCACCAAGGCGCGCGCGGCCGTGGACTGCCTGCGAGAGGCGGGCCGGCGCGTCGGTCTCTTGCGCCCGCGGTTGCTGCGCCCATTCCCGGCGCAGGCCCTCGTCGCGCATCTGACAGGCAAGCGAGGCGTCGCCGTCATCGATCAGAACCTGTCCATGGGTAAGGGGGGGTGCTGCACACCGAGTTGGCTTCGGCCTTGTACGGCCACGCGGATGCGCCGCTGCTGGTGGGCTTCGTCGGCGGACTCGGCGGGCGTGACATCTCGCCCCAGGAGTTTTTCGAGATGGCGCGCGTCGTGGAGGATGCGGTGCACAGAGGCGAGACCCCGCCGCCGCGACTCCTCTACACGCAGGGCGAGCTGCGCGAGATGCGCAAGCTGCAGGCCGTGGCCCGTGTCGAGCGCAACCGGCTGGGAGAAGGCGCATGAGCGAGACCGGCACCCGCTTCCGCAGCACCAAGGACCTGCCCTCGGCCCATCTGCTGGGCACCGGCACCCCCATGTGCGCCGGCTGCGGCGGGTTGCAGGCCTTGCACCAGATCTACGACGTCCTCGGCGAGAAGACGGTCTTCCTGAACGCCGCCGGCTGCATGACCCTGCTGCCCGTCTACCCCTTCACCCCCTTCCGCGGCTCCTGGCTCTATACGGCCATGGCCTCGGCCCCCGCGGGTGCCCAGGGTGTGCGCGACGCCCTCGACATCCTGCTCGAGCAGGGGCGCATCCCGTCCCGGGAGGACCTGCGCGTGGTCGTGCTCACCGGCGACGGGGCGGCCTACGGGATGGGCCTGTCCGCCACCTCCGGGGCGATCGAGCGCGGACTGGATTTTCTCTACATCGTTTACGACAACGAGGGCTACGGCAACACCGGGCAGCAGTACTCGGGGGCAACGCCCCACGCGGCGCTCACCGCGACCAGCCGCTGGGGGGCGGGCTTCCGAGGCGAAAAGAAAGACCTGTTCGACAGCTGGGTCGCGCACCGGCCCGCCTATGCTGCCACGGTGATCGGGGCGGAGCCGTTGGACCTGGCGCGCAAGGTGGAGAAGGCCATGTCGATTCGAGGGCCGAAGCTGATCCTCGCGCTTGCGCCCTGCCCCACGGGCTGGGACTTCGATCCCGAACGGACTGTCGACATAGGTCGCCTGGCTGTACGCACCGGCGTTTGGCCGCTGAAGGAGCTCGTCGACGGAGAGGTGGTCCACACCAATGTTCCGCGCGAGCGCAAAGCGGTGGAGGACTATCTGTGCCTGCAGGGCCGCTTCGCGCACATGTTCGAGCCCGAGCGGAACGAGGCGGAGCTGGCATCGCTGCAGGCAAGGGTGGACGCCTATTGGGCGGGTGTGGTGAGGTAGCCGGAACGCCGTCGTCTCCACGAGCCGCTAACGAAAGAAGCTGCGAGTGCGGGAGACCGAGCCGGCATTCCGTGGAGCCGGGAAAACGCGACACATCCCCGGGAGGAGAGTGACATGAGCAACCGTCATCAGGAGTTGGCCGATCAAGTCGTGGTAGCCTTTCGCAAGCATTTCGAGCCTGTTGAGAAGGAGCTTATCGGGGAGGTCCGTTTTCGGGAGCTGCACCGAATGGTCTGCGAGGCCCTCTCGGCAGAGCTGGAGAGCACCACGGATCGGGTGCAGGGACTGCTTCAAGAGCTACGCAAAGAGGTCGAGAAGACGGAGCTGGAACTCTAGTCCCGACGGGAAGGTCCGGGGAATCTCGGCTCTCAATCCAGCTCTCGTGGCTTCGCATGTCGGACGAATACTGCTCCTCATAGCCCTCGCGAATCCAGTGTGCGAAGCCGACTACCTCTCCTCGGCCTGTTCCGCGAGGACGTAGGTCCCCGGGGCGGCGGCCAACGGGAAGAGTCCCCTCTTCGGGTTGCCCATGGGAGGTGGCGCAACCTCTTTCGTCGAGCGATCGCTCAGCCATTGCTCCCACGCAGGCCACCAGGAGCCCTCGTGTTTGGGGGCAAACATGGTCCACATCTCCGGAGGAATGTACCCCCGTTCCCACATGAAATCTTCCAAGAAAGACACCTCGCTCGGCTCAAGGAAGATGGCCATATCTCCCGACTCGCTGAAGTCGGTCAGCGTGGTGAACAGAGTTACGCTCGCCAGCCGATTATCGTGGTCGCGCCCCATCGTGGCGGCCGCGATGGTCAAGAGGATGCCTCCCAGGCTGTAGCCCACGGCATGCACCTTGGCGTCCGGTGCGATGGTCCGCACCACCGCGTTGAGCTCATCCATGACGCCCATCCGGCGGTAGTCCCCAAAATCCAGGTCGCGGTCATCGGAGCTCGGATTCTTCCATGAGATCATGGACACGCTGTGGCCGCGGTCGACGGCGAGTATTGGATCAGCTCGATGAGGCCGTTGCGAAACACCACTTTTCCGGGAGTCACGGCGACGGTCTCCCCGACCTTGAACAACTCTGCGCCCACGGGCTTCTTGCCGCTGATGGTGCGCTCCTGATCCTCGAGGAAGTTCACAAGCCCTTGTACCAGGTTCTTTCCCCCTTCCGAAAGGGTCGTCTCCAGCACCTCCGGATTCGTCCACAGGAAGTTCGAGGGGGCGAGGACATCCAACAACTGACGCGCCATAAAGAACATCGCCTGCTCGTGCCGGCGCGACACGCCCCGAATCCCAGTGGTGGCGTTGTAGAGGAGTTGTTGGTACAGCAGAAAAGCCTGGTAGATGAGATTGAAGGGAGGCTGCTGCCAGCGCTCGTCCCGGAAACGGCGATCCCGAGCCAGGGGCTCGATAATGGGCGGGATTTCCTTGCCGAACAGCGCCTGAAGGGCATATACCCAAAATCTTCTCGTCTTCCCTTGCGCCTTCGTCAGGATCTCCGCTTGTTTTCCGGGGGCGATGGCCAAGTGGAAGGCCCAGTCGAGATAGGTGAGCATCATAGCCGCGGGAGAGAGACCCATCGTCCTCTTCCCGACCCACGCGTGATACATTCGATCTTCGGGCGTGGTGCTCGCAACATCTGGCGTCTGTTTCATCGCCACCACATCGCTAACGCTCTGATTAGGTAACCTTCCCCTCTGCCGCCTCGTACCGGACGGCAGCACCTCATACTCATATGCCTAATTTAACTATAGGAAATTTAGCCACCTTCCTCGTTCGGCAGTTTGAACCGCCAAGGTGCAGAGGACGCTAAGAAAAAACACAAAGATAATCGTAGCGGGGCTCTCACCCGCAAGGTGATCGCCGTATTCGGGAATATTCCTTGTAAAATTTGGGGATCTTGGCGCCTCAGCGGTTCAACTGCTCTTTTTCGGTAAAAGATCAATCCCGACTGCAGATTTTGGCGGTTTGAGCCAAAACTCCAAAAGGAGACGTCATGTCGCAGAAGGTAGTTTACGACTTCGTCACCCTGTTCGTGGTGCTCGATCCGGTCGGCATGCTCGCGGTCTTTCTCGCGGTGACCGCCGGCCTGGAACCGGCACAACGCCGCCAGGTGGCGTTACTCGGGGTCACCTACTCGTTCGTGGTCCTGCTGTTCTTCATCGTCGCCGGGGAGCTGCTGCTGATCGAGATGGGCATCCCGCTGCGGGCGTTTCAGATCTCTGGCGGGATCCTGGTGCTGCTTTATGGAATCGAAATGAGCCTAGGCTCGTCGGCACCGGGAACCAGCGCCGACCGACCCACCGGGTCCAGCATCAACGCCCTGGCCGTCTATCCGCTGGCGGTCCCGGCTATCGCCGGCCCCGGCGCGATGTTGACCACTGTGCTGTTGACCGACAATCGGCTCTACGGGTTCTGGGACCAGAGCCTGACCACTGCGGTCCTTGCCGTGGTGTTGTCGATTTATTTTGTGATCCTGTTATTCGCCAATCCGATCATGAAGCTCATCGGCATTGGCGGTGCCAACGTACTGCGCCGGGTGATGGGCATACTGTTGAGCGCCATAGCGATCAAGATGGTGCTGACGGCCTTTCAGGCCTGGTTGGGTTTGCCGGAGCTGTAACCGGCAATCACCCTCTGAGCCGACGCACTTGTGCCTGTGCTGCCTGACCGACTCTCAACGATGTCCGCTGTCGTTTCTCCCCCCTTTCGCGCCCTGGGCTCCCGGGATTTCCGCATCTATTTCAGCGGCCAGCTGGTCTCCATGGCGGGCACCTGGATGCAGCAGGTGGCCCTGGGCTGGCTGGCCTACGAGCTGTCCGGCTCCGCCCTGGTCTTGGGCCTGTTGGGGTTCGCCAGCCAGTCGCCGATTCTGCTGTTCAGCCTGATGGGCGGTGTCTGGTCGGACCGCATGGACCGGCGGCGGCTGCTGCTCTGGACCCAGGCATTGTCTCTCCTCCAAGCCCTGGCGCTGGCGGTGCTTACCTGGCTGGGGTGGATAACGCCCGTCATCCTGCTGTCGCTGGCCTTCCTCCTGGGCTGCATCAATGCCTTGGACCTCCCCACACGCCAGTCCCTACTGGTTCATCTGCTGGACGACCGCTCCCAACTACCCAATGCGATCGCTCTCAACTCCATGCTGGTGAACCTGTCCCGCTTCGTGGGACCTGCCCTGGCAGGATTCATCATCGGCTGGGCAGGAGAAGCGACGTGCTTTTTACTGAATGCCTTATCCTACCTGGCGGTGCTGCTGGCCTTGCTGGCCCTGGAGGCACGACCTGGCGGCGACGCCTCTCTGCGCCCTCTGCGCTCGCTGAAGGAGGGATTGAAGTACACCTTCGGCCATGCCGACATCCGCCTGTTCCTCATGCTGGTGGCCGCGGTGAGCTTCCTCCTGACGCCCTACGTGGTGATGATGCCTCTCTTCGCCAAAGCGGAGTACGGTGGCGACGCCGATACCCTGGGCCTGCTGGTGAGCAGTGCCGGGGTAGGCTCTCTGTTGGCGGCGATTCTGCTCGGCACCCGGCCTTCCGTGGACGGCCTCGCCCGGCGGGTGTCCTTCGTGGCACCCGTCGGCGGGGCAGCCCTCGCCCTGTTCGGCCTCAACAAGATGCTGATCCTGGCCTATCCACTTCTCATGGTGGTCGGCTTCTCCGTGGTGCTCACCGCCGCCGGAAGCAATACCTTGCTGCAGCACTGGGCCCGGGACGATGTCCGGGGCCGGGTCATGTCCGCCTTCACCTTCTCCTTTCTGGGCATCGCTCCCCTGGGCAGCCTGGCGGTGGGAAGTCTGGCCCAGGACATCGGCATCCGGTCCACATTCGTCCTCTTCGGCTCGGCCCTGGTGGTGGCCGGCCTGGCCCATGGACGCAGTCTGAAGAAGCGGCTCGGAGCAGCCCCTGCGCTTGCGGGTGAGTGATCGGAATCCGGTGCTCTGACCGTTCCTGCAATCGCACGGCAGTATGCGGAGTTGCCGGGTGTATTGGTCGGACGAAGGAGCCCGTGGCAACGACACCCCGCGTAGGTACGCGGCGTTCAACCGCGGTGCCCAGGGGGTACAATAGACACTTCAACCGCGAGATCCATGAAGGGGAAACAAACGATGATGTATGCGTTCAGTGTCGAGTTCCAGATGCCTGTAGAAAAAGCCCTGGAGCAGTTGAATCAGGCCCTCAAGGACGAGAAGCTCGGGATCGTGAGCGACGTGGACGTCCAGGCCATCATGCGCGCCAAGCTACAGGAGGAGATCCCGCCCTACCGCATCCTGGGCGCCTGCGCACCGGGCTTGGCCAAACGGGTGATCGAGGCGGAGCCGGAAGCCGGCGCACTGCTTCCATGCAGCATCATCGTGCGGCAGATCAAACCCGATCTGACGGGCATGACCTTCATGGACCCAGAGGCCATCTTCGGCCTGGCGGAGAACGGGGCGGTGGCGGATGTCGGTCGGGAAGCCCGGGAGATCATCGAGGCGGTGCGCGACCGCCTCACCGGACAGCACTCCGTCAACCTGACGGCCTAGTACCGGCGCACCGAAGCCCTAGAGACATCGGTTTGGTGGGCTATACGAAGATCGCGCGACTCCTTCTCAGGATGAGCCACGCGCTTGCCCCCCGGCGACTCGCTTTGTATCCGCACGTCGCTCCAGCAGGACCGGGGGATTGTCTCGCCGGCGGCGCCCGGCGCCGGTCACCCGGCACCCAGGTGATCCGAAATCTCCGGGTCATTCAGGTGATGCAGCCCCCCACGAGGCTGACCCCGCAGGGCTTGCCAGCCGGCATCCATGCTCTCGTCGAGACTGCTCTGCTCGGCATGGCTCACGACCTCGCGCTCGAAAAGAGTACAGAAGGCCGGGAACCGGCGGTCCATCTCTTCTGGTCTCCTCCTCCTCTGTCGAACGTGCAGTACGGAAGCGGTGAAGTCCTTCGAGACCGGGAATGCGCGGAGACCGACGAGACAATCCGCATCGATCGTAGGCACAGCAACCAACGCCTTGGGGAAGGGAAAACGCTGGACCGACTCAACCGCCAGGTGGGGCGGTGGTGCCGAAGGCATCCGACCCAGGACGTCAGCCGGCCGCGCTGATCGTGCCCCTCCACCGGCGCCGAAGGCTGAACGACACAGCCTGGTCCAATTTCGCTGGGCTCTCGCCTCGACCAGAGCTTGCTGGAACGCCGTGGCGTCCACCACGAGGCCGATGAGATGGCACGTCGCCTGGTATAGCAGCGCCGGACACCCCTACACCGGGTGCGGGCGTTCACTGCCTTCCTAATTCTACTTTGTCACATTCCCAACCTGTTGAGAATTTCACTCGAGCTGCTGTTATACATAGGCGGAATTGATCGACGCTCAGCATCATCCTCCAAGGCGCGCAACAACGCCGGATCCTTGCCGTACAGCCCATCCATTCCAACCCGGCTGAAACGCAACCCAAACGCGCGGTTATTGGCGCACGATCTCCAAGGTCAGCTCCGGCTTGCTCTTGAAACATTGCGCCTTGCCCGGTATCCTCGCCTCTTGTCCTCCACCCAGGAGGTGTGCAGGTACAGGCGGGTGTCGATCAGTGTCGACACACCAGGGCAATCGCATCAATCCAGCCTAATATTCGGGGAATCTGATAGTGTTGTTTTCTCGGTGGAAACTGGCGACTCGAATAGCAACTTGGCAAGGTAGTGCTCGTCCCAGCCCGCTTTCAGACG
>Ga0210085_1000112_pt1 | contig 36051 bp, 12 predicted proteins | sample China_Galinas_PW_5_FD_184866 | JGI IMG/M metagenome (GOLD analysis project Ga0210085, IMG submission 184866) | Wetland microbial communities from San Francisco Bay, California, USA, that impact long-term carbon sequestration - China_Galinas_PWC_D1... | ecosystem: Environmental > Aquatic > Marine...
TGGGTCCGGAGCACTCCAGTGCTCGGCTGGAGCGGTTTCTGCAGCTGTGCGCGGTCGACAACATGCAGGTTTGCTATCCGACGACACCGGCCCAATACTTCCACCTGCTGCGCCGCCAGCTCAAGCGCACGATTCGCAAACCCCTGGTGGTCATGACGCCCAAGAGCCTCCTGAGGCACCCCCTGGCGGTATCGAATCTGGACGACATGGCCGGCGGGGGGTTTCAGGAAGTGCTCCAGGATGCGGCCGATATAAAGAAGCCGAAGCGCGTGCTGCTGTGCAGCGGCAAGATTTACTATGCACTCCTGCAGTGGCGGCAGGACGCCAAGCAGGGCGAAGCGGCCATCGTGCGGTTGGAACAGTTGTATCCGTTTCCGGAAGATCAGTTGAAGGCGGTTGCCAAGCGGTACCGGCAGGCCAAAGAGTGGTACTGGGTTCAGGAGGAACCGGAGAACATGGGGGCCTGGCAGTTCGTGCGCTACCGGCTGGAAAAGCTCTTCGGACAGGTACCGGCGTACATCGGTCGACCGGAGGCCGCCAGTCCGGCCACGGGTTTTCCGGCCATTTTCAAGCGGCAACAAATGGCCATTGTTGAACAGGCAGTCGGTGTAGAACAAGGTGGGCAGGTGAGTTGATCCGCAGGGGCAGCTGACCTTTGCTTTCCTGTCTTTCGGTGGAAAGCAAAATAGTAATAAATGCTTAACGTGCCCTGCGTCTCGGCGGAGAATTGCAAGAGACGATCAGGAGCCCCTTTCAGGAGATGCTATGTTGGTCGAGATTAAAGTTCCCAGTGTTGGAGAGTCGGTGACCGAGGCGGTGCTGGCGCAGTGGTTCAAGAAAGACGGCGACCGGGTCCAAAAAGGTGAGGCGCTGTTTGTCATCGAAACCGACAAGGTCACCCTGGAAGTGGAGGCCGAGGCGGAAGGCATGCTGAAGATCAGTGTGGAAGAAGGCGAAACGGTTGCGATCGGGACCGTGGTCGGCACCATCGACACCGCGGCAGCCACCGCGGAAGCCGCACAAACCGAAAAAGGCGCCAAGGAAGAGGAGGTCGAAAAAGAGCCCACCGAGCCTAAAAAGGCCGAGGCCGCCGAACAGGAGAAAACAGCGCCGCCACCGCAGGAAAAGGCCGCTTCAGCCCATGAAGAGCAGGCCGCAAAACCGGCGACGGAGAAAAAGCCGATAGCGGCCGACACGAACCTTTCGCCCGCCGTGCGGCGGATCGTAAAAGAGACAGGTGTCGATGTCGGCGAGGTGATCGGCACCGGTCCTGCCGGACGCATCACCAAGGGGGATGTCATCCTGTACCTCGAGGCGCGCGAGGCACAAGCGGCATCGGCAAAGGTCGCGCCACCGGTCGCAAGCGAAACCACTGCAGCGGCCGCGGATGAGGAAACCTCCCGCAAACCGATGACGCCCATGCGGCAGCGAATTGCCGCGCGATTGCTCGAAGCCCGGCAGAACACGGCCATGCTGACCACCTTTAACGATGTCGACATGACCCGCGTGATGGAGATCCGTTCCCACTACAAGGACGCTTTTCAGAAAAAGTACGGCGTTTCCCTGGGGTTCATGTCTTTTTTTATAAAGGCCGCCGTTGAGGCGCTCAAGGAATTTCCGGAAATCAATGCCTTCATCGACGGTAAGGAAATTGTCTATCACCATTACTATCACATCGGGGTGGCGATCGGAACCGGCCGGGGGCTTGTGGTGCCGGTGATCCGCCATTGTGAAAAACTTTCCCTGGCCAAGATGGAACAGGCTATCGTGGACTACGTGACAAAGATCAAGGAAAATCGTCTCGATTTGGCCGACCTGGAAGGCGGCACTTTTACCATCACCAACGGCGGGGTGTTCGGTTCCCTTCTGAGCACACCGATCCTGAACACGCCTCAGAGCGCCATCCTCGGCATGCACCGCACCGAAAAACGACCGGTGGTAATCGACGACCAAATCGTCGTGCGCTCCATGATGTACCTGGCCCTCAGCTATGACCACCGCATCGTGGACGGTAGAGAAGCAGTGACCTATTTGCGGCGCATAAAGGAATTCCTCGAAAACCCGGAACGGATGATAGTGGAGATTTAGCCATGGCCAAGACAGAAAAGTTCGATCTCGTGATCATCGGCGGCGGTCCCGGCGGTTACGTGGCGGCGGTGCGGGCGGCCCAGCTCGACATGCGGGTTGCCTGTGTGGAAAAGGAGCCGCGCCTCGGCGGCGTGTGCCTGCGGGTGGGCTGCATTCCGAGCAAGGCGCTGCTCGACTCCAGCGAGTACTATCACCTTGCCAAAGAGCGATTTGCCGAGCACGGCATCAAAACCGGCAAGTTGACCCTCGACCTGCCGGCCATGATGGCCCGTAAGGACAAGGTGGTGGAGGACCTGACCGATAATGTCCGCAAGCTCTTGGAGCGCAACAAGATCGAAGTTGTTCACGGCACGGCCCGCCTGGCGGGTTCGGGCCGCGTCGAGGTGACGAACGCCGAAGAAAAAGACCGGCGGCAGACCCTGGAGGCAAAGTCGATAATTCTTGCGACCGGCAGCGAACCGGTGGCGGTCCCGGGCCTCGAATTCGACGGTAAGAACATCATCAGCTCCAGCGAAGCCCTGCAGTTGCAAACCGTGCCCAAGCAGCTCGGTATTGTCGGCGGCGGCTATATCGGATTGGAGCTGGGATCGGTCTGGCGGCGTTTGGGAGCCGAGGTGACGGTCATCGAAATGCTGCCGCAAATCGTCGCCGCCCTGGACGGTCAGGTGGGACGCACCCTGCACCGTATTCTCAAGAAACAGGGCTTCGACTTCCGATTGAAGACCAAGGTCACCGGTGCCAAGGCCAGCGCCAAGAAAGTGACCGTTACCCTCGAAGCCGGCGGCAAGGAAGAAGCCCTCAAATTCGACAAGCTCCTGGTGGCCGTGGGTCGGCGGCCTCTAACCCGCGGTTTGGGATTGGAGGAGATCGGCATCGAAACGGACGCCAAGACCGGAGTAGTGATCGTGAACGAAAAGTTCCAGACGAAACAGCCGGGTATTTACGCCATCGGCGATCTGATCGCCGGCCCCATGCTGGCGCACAAGGCATCGGCTGAAGGCATTGCCGCGGTGGAAGGCATCGCCGGCCTGCCCGGGGAGGTCAACTACGACGCCATTCCCGCCATCATCTACACTGCCCCCGAGGTGGCCAGCGTCGGCCTGACCGAAGAACAGGTAAAGCAGCGTGACATCCCCTACCGTGTCGGCACTTATCCCTTTACCGGTGCCGGGCGGGCACGCTGCCTGGGTGAAACCGACGGCTTTGCCAAGGTGATCGTGCACAAAAAAACGGATCGCGTTCTGGGCGTTCACGTTATCGGTGCGCGGGCATCGGAAATGATTGCCGAGTGCGTGCTGGCAGTGGAATTTGGAGCCTCCGCGGAAGACATCGCCCGCACGGTTCACGGCCACCCGACTTTCTCCGAGGCACTGATGGAAGCGGCAATGGCCGCCTCCGGCCGCTGAAGGCTCCAAGATAACGGTTTTGGATGTCGTCATCGGTCGGCGGCGTATGACACAATGCAGCCGTCTTCCTCTGGTCTTTTCAAAACCTTTATTTGGACGCCTTTAATTCGAAAATAGAATTTTGATGAACGCCCGGCATCGAACGCTGGACGCCGAATAAGGAGGTAGCTTCGCTCCGTACCGACCAAATCCCGCATAGTGGGACAAACAGGCTCAATCGACTCAACGGGCTTAACGGGCTAAACAGACTCAACCGACTCAACCCCTAAAGCATCGACCACCGCGGCCTTGTTGATGACGACCGGCTCCTGGGGCACGTCATCGTGAATCCCCTTGCGGCCGGTTGCGACCGCCTTGATCTTGTTGACCACGCCTTGTCCTTTGGCGACTTTGCCGAAGACCGTATAGCCCCAGCCCTGAGGATTTTTGGCCGTGTGGTTTAGAAAATCGTTGTTTTTGACGTTGATAAAAAATTGGGCCGTGGCGCTGTGCGGGTCCGAAGTGCGGGCCATGGCCACTGCGTAGGCTTCGTTCTTGAGTCCGTTGTCGGCCTCGTTTTGGATGGGTGACCGGGTCGGTTTTTCCTTCATATCGGCGGTCATTCCTCCGCCCTGGATCATAAAACCGTCGATGACCCTGTGGAAGATGGTGCCGTCGTAGTGACCCTCCTCGACGTACGCCAGAAAGTTAGAGACGGTCTCGGGGGCATTTTTTTCGTCGAGGTCCAAAAAAATCTCGCCCATGCTGGTTTCGAGCTTTACCATGTTATTTCTCCCTTGCTTTTTCAGTTTCCGCAAATAAATAGCCTAAGGGGCAATAGGGTCTGTAAATTCAAAAAATAGTTAATAATGTCATAATTTTATCTTATTGACGGATAGGCTGTCCTGAGGCCGTTTTTTGAAAAAACGATCTGCCAAAGCTGGTTCCGTCTGGCCCGAAAAGAACCGGCGCATGAAAGCAGGTAATACGTCCACATGCGGTAGAAGCGCTGATCGTACGTTTTCCGGATGCGGTGCCAGTTTTCGGTGACGTTGCGGTGCCACGCCATCAGCGTGCGATCGTAGTGGGAACCGAAACTGTGCCAGTCTTCCAAAACGAAGAGCCCTTCGGCGGCGGCAGCGATCTGTCGGGCCGAGGGCAGCATCGAATTTGGAAAAATGTAGGTCGCAATCCAGGGGTCCACGGAGCGCACCGACGAGTTGCCGGCGATGGTGTGCAGTAAAAAAAGACCGTCTTTCTCCAGGCAGCGGTGGACCACCTGCATGTAGGTCCGGTAGTTGGCCACCCCCACATGCTCGAACATGCCGATTGAAACGATGCGGTCGTAAGTCCCCTGAAGATCCCGGTAGTCCTGTAGCTCGATCTTCACGGGCAGAGCCTCACCGAGCCGCCGGGCCAGCTTGAGCTGCTCGCGCGACACCGTGATGCCGGTTGCCTCTGCGCCGTATTTCTCTGCGGCGTAGATTGCAAAACCACCCCAACCGCAGCCGATGTCCAGCACCCGCGTGCCCGGCTTCAGATCCAGTTTCCGGCACGTCAGCTCCAGCTTGGCTTCCTGCGCCTCATCGAGCGTATTGACCGCCCGCCAATACGCACAGGAGTAATTCAAGCGCTTATCCAACATGACCGTGAAAAGGTCGTTGCCGGTATCGTAGTGGCGCTCACCGATGTGAAAAGCCTTGGCGCGGCTCTGCGGATTGGTCAAACGGGTTTTAAGTGCCGCCCACAAAACGGCTTTTGAGCGGCGCACTTTTTTGTCGAGCCGGGCGCCCATGATCCGTTCGAAGAACTGATCCAGTGCTTCACAATCCCACCACCCGTCCATGTAGCTTTCGCCCAAAGCCAGTGAACCGCCGGCAATGACGCGCGGGTAGAAATCGGGGTTGTGGACCTGGATGTCGCACGGCTTAACTCCGTCTATCCGCACTCCGGCATGATCCAGAAGGTCCTGCATCAGTTGCTTTTCTGGAGCGTTTTTCAAGTCGCCGTACCCGTTTTCAATTCACAGCGAAGATCCGAAAAGTCATTTCAATGGTCGAAAAGGACTTTCCTGCCACTTTATATCCTGAGCTGAACTTGTCAACCTATCGTTTCTGTCCTTGCTGCCGCGGCGGGTCACCTTCTTCCCATGTTTGGATGGCATCGAGGAACCGTTTTCCGAATTGGCCGGCTTTTATTTCACCAACCCCAGTAATCTGCAACAGGTCCTTGCGCGTTCGCGGTCGGCGGGCGGCCATTTCTTTGAGCGTTTTATCGTGAAAAATCACATAGGCCGGTAATTCCATTTCTTTGGCGATTTCGAACCGCACCCGGCGCAAATGCTCCCAGAGGCCCATAGAGCGATCGTCCAAGGAGGCCGGTATCGCATGGCGCGTGTCGCGGCCGATTCTTGGGGATTTAACGGCCTCCGAGTCCTTGCGGAATCGAATCGTTTGCTCACCTTTTAGAAGTGGCCAGCTTTTATCGGTCAATTGAAAGCCGCCTTGTCCCGCCGGATCCGCCGCCAAATAACCCGCAGCCATCAACTGGCGAAATACGGAGCGCCACTCCCTGTTCGATAAGTCCTTGCCGACCCCGAAAGTCTTGATCGTGTCGTGTCCGAACCGTTTCATGCGATCGGTGGTTTTCCCGAGCAGGACCTCGGTGAGATATTGGGCCCCGAACCGTTGTCCGGTTCGATAAACCCCGGAAAGCGCCTTCTGGGCCGCTATCGTGCCGTCCCAGGATGCCACGCCTTGCTTGCACGTTCCACAGTTTCCGCAAGGGACAGCCAGCGATTCACCGAAATACCTCAACAGCACCTGGCGGCGGCACTCGATGGTTTCGCAGTATCCCAGCAGGGCATCGAGCTTTTGCTGCTGAACGCGCTTGAACCTTTCGTCGCCCTCCGACCGGTTGAGCAGTTGGCGCACCGCGACCACATCTGACAATGAGTAGAGCATGAAGGCCTCTGCCGGCTCACCGTCTCGTCCCGCACGTCCTGTTTCCTGATAATAAGCTTCCATGCTCATGGGGACATCGAAGTGAACCACGAATCTCACATCCGGCCGATCGATACCGAGACCGAAGGCGATGGTGGCCACGACAACCAGGGCTTCTTCCCGGGCAAAGCGCTGCTGCCGATGGTTCCGCTCTTCGGAAGACAGTCCGGCATGATAGGCTGCGGCATTAACGCCTCTTTGCGAAAGCCAAGCCGCGATGTCGTCCACCCGTTTGCGGCTGCGGCAGTAAACGATGCCGGTCTCTCCCGGATGCCTCTTTGCAATGAAATCGTGCAACTGACGTTTGCCGTTTTCCTTCAGTTGCACCCTGTAGCAGATGTTTGGCCGGTCAAAACTCGACACGAACTGCGTTGCCCGACTTAAATCCAGCTTCTCGAGAATATCCCTGCGGGTTGCTGCATCGGCCGTGGCCGTCAACGCCATGCGGGGAACGTCCGGGAATCTCCGGGTCACGGAAGCGATTTGAAGGTACTCCGGTCGAAAATCGTGCCCCCACTGAGAAACGCAGTGGGCCTCGTCGATGGCAAACAAGGCAACCGGAAACTGTGACAGAAAGCGCTGGAACGTGTCGGACAGCAGACGTTCCGGCGCAATGTAAAGCAGATCGGTCTCGCCCGACGAAACGCGCCTTTCCACCCGCCGGGCGGCATCTGGTGCCAGGCTCGAGTTCAAATAGTCGGCACGGATGCCGTTCTGTCGCAGACCGGTAACCTGGTCCTGCATGAGGGCAATCAACGGCGAAATGACAAGTCCCACTCCCGGGCGGATAAGAGAAGGGACTTGAAAACAGATCGATTTGCCGCTGCCGGTCGGCATCAGAACGAAAACATCCCTGCCGGCCAGGGCTTCTTCGATAACATCGAGTTGATGGTCACGAAACGTGTCGTAGCCAAAAAATTTCTGCAGAATGTGTTGCGGCGTCATGCACTCTCCAATGTTCGTGTTCATCCTGCGGCCAACCGGGACCTCTCGGACAGATTCTAAAATGACCGCATGGATGGGCGCTGTTCAGATTTCATGGTCCAGATCCGCGGGGCGTGCTTTGAGCTTCGCGATCACCTCTTTGTCCACTCGAAAATTTGAATGCACGCTGCGGCTTGGGATGAAGACATCGGATAGCTTGCAGAAGCTTCTGCAAACTGAAAAAAGCGCGGTTCTGTCGAAGGGCCGTAACGTAAAATGATGTATGCTCCGGGTGGGGCGCCGGCCCGACTCGAGCAAGTCTGAAAAGGGGGTCAAGGCGGCGGATGTCGCTTTTGATCGGTGGGCCGCTTTCGGTCGGAGGAAAAGGACGAATCGTTACTTATCTTTCTTCTTTTCCTGCTTTTCCTTCTTCTTTTCTTTAGCGGTTTTGCTGGGCTTCTTTTTCGTGTCTTTCTTGGTGTCCCTGGATTTGGCCATCCTCTCCTCCTGGACGAATCGTGTCATCGTCAGTAGCCGTACTTTACCGGCAAAAATATCATAGCGGTCCCGCAAGGGTCAATTGTAAAATGGGTAGAGGCTGATATGTGGGGCTTACCGAATGTTCGACTGAGGGATCGCGTTCTTGGCGATACCTTTCGATACGAGATCCTCGTCGCCTGAACCGGCCAGGTCAAAATCGATCAAGGGTTGCTTACCGAATTGACTTTTCAAGAATTCCACCATCAACACGCCGACCCGTTCCTCCCGGTTGAGAATTTGGGCATAGCCCCCGTTGCGAATGAGCCGGCTGAACCGGTCTTCGGAAAGTTCATTGTGTTTCATGGCGTATTGTTCGAAGTTTCGGGCATAGCTTTTTATGAGGGTGTCCAGGTTTTCATCGGACAGGTTTCGCATCTGGTTGTATTTTTGGGCCAGTGTTCCGTCATCGGGCATGTCTTTAGATTCCATGACGTATTTAAGATTTTTGATAAAGCGCTCGCTGCCGGCGCGAATGTGACTGGGTTTGACCATGTTCATGCCCAACCAACCTGCGTTGAGCCATTTGAACAACGTCACATTTGTAACGTTACGGTTGTTGCCTGCCGGGCGAAAAATCATGACAGAGGACGTATCATAAATAAATGTGTCCATCCATTTGAGAATGGCGGGTGAAAGTCCCTTCTCACCGGAATAAAAATAGGTCCAGTTGGGGTCGTCGACGATGACTGCCCGTTTGCCCACATCGGAGGGACGGATCATCTTGGAGACGGAAATCAGCAGGGGGCTGCCGCGATGCTGAAGGAGGATAGTCAAGCGATCCAGGTCGTAGCGGTAGTAGCCGCCCGTTGACGTGTCCGGAGTGGTGACCTCGTACTCCCGCCCCCGAAGCACCAGGGGCTTGTCGAGCGTTGAAAGAGACTTCCAGATTTCGATATCTCGTGCGACAAGGTCGCTTTCCGGATATCGACCGCTCAGCCGCAGCTGTTTGGGTAATATCACGTAGCTCGGTATTTTTGGATTGAAGCCATAGCGCAAAATGCGCTCCAGGGGAGCCTGGATGTCGCTGCGCACGCACACGCCGTAACCACTCGCGCGCTTGGCCGGGTCGGCTGACCGGGCGCTTGCGTCATCGGCATCGGTATATTCGAGCAGGGATTGAACGCGGGTCGGGTCGAATGCGGTTTCCGGCTGTTGGGCCAAATCGATTAGGTAGCTCAGTCCGTTCTCGACTTCGGCGTCCAGTGCCGGCTGGCGCGACGAATTTGTAGACTGTTGTTCCGATGCCTGAGTAATGGGAAGCCCGAATGTTGTGATCGATAATGCCAAAATGATGATAAACAGCCAGGTTTTATTTTTTGATCGTTTCATGATTTCTAATCGCAAAATTTAATTGAACATTCATTATTATTTCGAGTGTTCATTGAATTATTTTCTGAATCCGTGGTTTGACAAGCGCTCGCCCGCCGCTGACTCTGTGATATTAAACATTCATCTTAAGGCTATTGGCGAAAATGTCAAATACAAGCCCCAGAAGTGTAATACTTTTGTAAAACCAAACTAAATTCTTTCGGTGAAGACCGCTGTCCTCTAAACTGCCTCAAAACGCCCATCCGCGCTAAACCTCACACTTGGAGCCCAAAATGGATAACCATCCCGCCCTCCCGCACCCCAAAAAAACGCACGCCAGGGTTCTGTTGTGCGGCGTGTTCGGTCCGTTTGCCCAGGATGATGATTACGGCAGCCGCACCATCAACCCGATGGAGCTTTACCACAATCAGGTCACGCGTGTACAGGGGGCTTTTTCCCTGCGTATGTTTCATCGGTCTTTCGCCCTGTTACTGCTCCAGGCGAACATCGACGCACCGTGCACGGTCCTCGATTTTGCCGCCTTGGATCGCTTCATTCAGGAACTCGAAGAGACAACTTATGACATCATCGGAATAAGCGCCATCATACCCAATGTCGGCAAGGTCAAAAAGATGTGTGAATTGATTCGCCATCACCAGCCGAACGCCGCCGTTGTCGTCGGGGGACATGTGTCCAACAAGGAGCGGTTAGACGAGACGATAGACGCCGATCACATTGTCAAAGGCGACGGCATCAAATGGTTCAGACAGTATCTCGGCCAGCGCACCGATGCACCGGTTCGGCACCCGGCGGTTTACTCGGCCTTCGGTTCCCGTGCAATGGGAATCACCATGCGGAACAAACCCGGCGATACGGCTGCCATACTGATCCCCTCGGTCGGATGTCCGGTGGGGTGTAACTTCTGCTCGACCTCGGCGCTGTTCGGCGGCAAAGGCAAGTTCGTCAATTTCTACGAAACGGGCGATGAGCTTTATGCCGTCATGCGGCAAATGGCGCATGAGCTTCAGATTCAATCGTTTTTCGTGCTCGACGAAAATTTCCTGCTCCACCGCAAACGGGCACTCAGGCTGCTGGAGTTGATGCAGACTCATAATGAAAGCTGGTCGTTGTGCGTCTTCAGTTCGGCGCGGGTTATCTGCTCTTACTCCATGGAACAGCTCGTGGGACTCGGAATCGGCTGGGTTTGGATGGGAATCGAGGGGGAGAGCAGCGGCTACAGAAAACTCGAAGACGTCGACACCCGTGAACTGGTGAAACGGCTGCAGGCCCACGGCATTCGCGTCCTCGGCTCCTCCATCATCGGGCTCGAACATCATCGTCCCGATACGATAGAAAGCGTCATCGAACACGCCGTCGGCCACGAGACGGATTTTCACCAGTTCATGCTCTACACGCCGAATCCCGGTACAGCCCTGTATGAACAGCACAGGCAAGCCGGCTCGCTGTTGAGCGAAGCGGAGTTCTTACCGGCGGACGCCCACGGACAATACCGGTTCAACTACCGCCACCCCCATATCCGAGACGGCCAGGAGGAGCGGTTTCTCCTGGATGCCTTTCAGCGGGATTTTGAGGTCAACGGACCCAGTGTGGCGCGGCTGATAAGAACCCTGCTGACCGGTTGGGCGCGCTATAAGAATCATCCGAAGGAGCGGATCAGGGCCCGTTTCGCTCGCGAGGCGCAGCCCCTGAGGTACACCTATGCCGCCGCCGTTTGGGCAATGCGTCAATACTACCGCAAAGACGCGCCGATGTTCGCGAAGATGGATCGCCTGTTGAAGGACCTGTGCCGGGAATATGGGTGGAAAACACGCTTGTCGGCCCCGTTGATCGGTCGTCTGGCCTATGTCAAACTGGTTAAAGAAGAAAAGCGCCTGGCTGCCGGCTGGAGATACGAGCCGACAACCTTTTACGAGAAAAACGCGGCGGCATCGGATCTCGAAGGCAACGACAGGGCGGCCTCGCGCATCGGGGCCGGCGGCATCCGCGCCGTTCAGGTAATTCCGGCCGCTTCGACGAGAACCTGAAATGGGTCAATTTCGGCCGAAGCCCTTCGGGGCTTAGGGTTCACGAAAAAATAAGTTCGCAATTTCTGCGTCAATCGGAGACATCGCTTGTGCGGTGTATACGAGTACGCTTCCCTGCAATTCCATGATTTCCTTGAACTTGCGAAAAATGGCTTATTTCTGGAGCGGAAACTACTTTAGCACCCATCCACTAATGGTCGATAACACGAGTAAGACTGATTCATAAATGATAATTTTTTTCGCTGGGCAAGGCCACACAAAGGTTTACGGCGAGGCATACTGAACGTACGCCGCAGGCTGAAACTTGCGGAGAACGACGCCCAGCGTAAAAAAGGCCATTTATGGACGGTACTACCTTAAGTACGTGGCGACCTCATTCCTCCAAATAATTTTTCTTCGCTTGAAATCTATCTGGTATTCGAAGTCCCGCAAAAAATTCATGCCGAGCAACCCTTGACGCTCTACCAATGGGTCTTTGTGCTCGATGATACTGACCAAGACATTTTCTTTCTTCAGCGGGCCAACCTTGATGTAGCTCAATTGGGCCAAGCGGGATTCGATGCGATGTCCTTCGGCAGAGAACAGCACGGATGGTGTCATTTGCTGAATGGCTAAATTGTTGGCGATATCGCGGTGCAATACCGTAATCGAAGCGCCGGTGTCCAGGAGTAGCAAAACTGTCGTTTCCCTCGACTGGTAGCCCAGGGTGACGGGGAGCAAAATCTGATTGTTACGAATGATGATCGTGGTCTCGATCTGGCCGGTGAGTTTGCTGAGCAGTCTGTCGTTTTCCCTTAATTGCCTTGCGATGCTTTCTCTGGCTTCTAAATCGGTGTAGAATTTTTTACCATTGTCGATCATTATGAAGTTGCCGGTATGATCGACGCCGATTTTGAACATTCCTTTTTCACCTATTTCAAATTTTCCCGCATCGGCTTTGTCAATGTACCAGCTGCCGTAGTTGTCGGTCTGCAAATAGACGCCCCCTTCATCCCTGCCGATAAGATACGTGTTTTCGGCGTGAAGGAAAGGAACCCACCAGCAGCTAAATAGGATAAAAACCACAAACCTGAAAATATTCAATTTAACCGCCATGAACTTTCGTGGTGCACTCATGCGCGTCCATTTTTTACATTTACTACTTTGTATTACTTCGATAATCGCCTGAGATGCCATTAGTATTGTGTATAGTCCTTTTTGTAACCATTCACAGGGTTGCAAAGTCCGATGCGCTTCAAACCACCTAATTGTAGGCGTTTACAGGGTGCCGCAGATGCAAGGCGTCGGGCGCACAGACGTACTTTTGTACTTCAAGTGCCCGACAACAAAGCAGATGCGGTGCCCTGTGAACGCTTACTCCTTTTTAATGTTTTCGTGCAAGATGCAGGTATTAACTGCCGACATTGCAGTTGTAGCCATGCAAAAATCGTGGTAAATCTTCATTTGATATAATTACAATGAGTTAACGAAAAAAAAGATATGGAAATAATGGATTTGTAAATTTGTCTACATAAAAAATGGGAAGATTACTCCATATGTGGGTAGATTGAGATAGGAATAAAAACTCCTCGAAATGAGAAGAGACATTTTTTGGCGATTGAGAAAAATACTTACGAAGATAAAACTTTCACTTCATATATTTATATAACCAAAACATCACACCGGTATTTCAGCCCCCCCTGTTTAAAAGACTTTTTACAGTTGCATGGTTCTTGCAATTCGCCGATCATACCTGTTGAGTGCTGAAGGTTCAGACTGATATTATGACTCTGAGAACCGAAAGCTAATAGTTGTAAGTAATCTCTGTAATTACTACTCATGCTTGTGCGAAAGGCCACGGTCCAATCGGTTCTTTCCCACCTGCCCGAGAGAGAGCATGCGCTTTAATGCATGTTTTCTCTTCTCGAGACGGCTTCGCAGCTTATTGTTCTAAAGCCGTCGATCTGTCGGGAGATTCTATCTCCCTATAATACGAAAAAGTACCCTTCGCTAAAAACGTTGCCCTAACGAAATTTGCGGCCTCTCTGCGGTCATTGTCATCGTGGTTAAGCCTATATTTTTTTACGCATAAGATCAGAGTTTTCTTTCAAAAGCGGTAGAGACGTTAACCAACTATTTTATAATTTGTTACGCAACGACACCGCCTATTCTGATTTCTATAGAGGGGACTTTTGCGTATGTCAAAGAGAACGTTTTTCTTTATCCTTGCCACGCTTTTAACCGGCTCGGCAATTATAATTACCTTTCACTTACAAAATATCGATCTCTTTTTTTCGGGCAGCTCCAAGCATTTAAAAAGAATATCTTACCGTTTTGTTATTCAAAACACTTCAAACCTTGTCGTTAACCGGGCTGAGCTATGGGTGAACGCACCGGTGGCGGAAACATCAACTCAACGCGTCGTAAAAATATCGTCCTCTCACCTTTACGATGTTGAAGGAGATGACTTCGGTAATCGGATTTTTCATTACACTTTCGATAATCTGCCACCTTTTGCATCCAAGGTCATCACCATAAGGGCCGATCTGCTAATGCGTGAGCGACCCCTGCAAAGCGTCCGAGTAACCAACGAGGTTTATCTCGTTGAAGAACCGTTTATCGAAACCGACGACCCTCTGGTTCGTCACCTTGCGCTGTCCCTAAAGGCCGGAAATTCTCTGGCTACTGCAAAAAATATATATCGTTGGATAACAGGCAGCATCCGTTACGTTGGATACGTCAAAAATAACCAAGGTGCCAGGCAGACCTTGCAAACGAAACAGGGCGACTGCACTGAATTGATGTACCTCTTTGTTGCTCTTTGCCGTGCAGCGGGTGTTCCAGCGCGTGGTATCGCCGGTTTCCATTGCCCGGAGAGCGCCGCACTCGATCCGGCACAGTATCACAACTGGGCCGAATTTTACGCCGATGGCCGCTGGCGGCTCTGCGATCCTCAAAAAAGGGTCTTCATGCAGCAGACCGCCGACTATGTCGCCCTTCGGGTTATCAGCCACTTACCCGAGACGTCCGGTTTTGATTTCGATCGCTTTGAAGTGGCGGGCGAGGGCGTGACGGCCCGTATATGCTCCTGAAGCACTCATTTCGCAGACTTTAAGGCTACGGAGGAAATAGATGGGGAAGAGTTACATTGGGAAGAAGTCCCGCAGGTTCTTTGTGTCATTGAGCGCGGCCTTTATGGCCGGCCTCGGCCTGTTTCCAACGGTCCGAACGGCCGCAGCGGTGGTGGATACCGTGTGCGCACAGGTCAAGATCGAGGTCAAACAGGAGCTGACACTGGAACGGCAGGCCTTCGACGCTCACATGCGCATCAACAACGGCCTTTCCAATATTTCGCTCGAAAATATCGATATCAAGGTGTCGTTCACCGATGAGGACGGCACACCGGTGCCGGCCAGCTCCGATCCAGGTAATTCAGAGGCACTTTTTTTCATCCGGCGTGATTCAATGGAGAACATAGATGCCGTAGACGGCACCGGCAGCATCGGTCCTGCTACCTCGGCCGACATCCACTGGCTGATCATACCGGCCCCCGGCTCTTCCAACGGTCTGCAGCAGGGCAAACTTTACAACGTGGGTGCCAAGCTCACCTACACCATCGGCGGCGAAGAAAACGTTACCGAGGTGACCCCGGATTATATCTTCGTAAAGCCGCTACCCGACCTGGTGCTCGACTACTTCCTGCCCCAGGAGGTGTACGGCGACGACGCTTTTACCCCAATAGTCGAGTCGTCGGTTCCATTTTCGCTGGGCGTTAGGGTCAAGAACATCGGCAGCGGAACCGCCAGAAACCTCAAGATCGACTCGGCTCAGCCGAAGATCGTCGAAAATACTCAAGGGCTTTTACTTGGATTTGCCATCGAAGGCAGCGAAGTCAACGGCAGTCCCGCAACCACCAGCCTGCTAGTGGATTTTGGAAATATCGAGCCTGCAACTGCGGCAACAGCCCGCTGGAAGATGACCTGCACCCTCTCGGGTCGGTTCATCTCCTTCGATGCCCGGGTGTCGCATTCAGACGAATTGGGCGGAGAGTTGACCTCACTGATCAAGCAGGAAAACACCCGAACTCACACCCTGGTGCGCGACGTGTTGGTGGATCTGCCCGGCCGGGATACCGTGCAGGATTTTCTGGCGTTAGACGAGGACACCTACCGGGTTTACGAAACCGACAGCTCCGACACGGAGGTCTCGGATCAATCGGGCGCGAGCACTCTCGTGATCACCAACCCGGTTGGCTCGCGGCTGGGTTACTCATTGACCACACCGGTGACCGCAGAGTTCATGTTCGTCAAGCTGCCGGACCCCAGCGGCGGGCAGAAAGTTATCGTAGAGGCCGTTCGAAGTGACGGCAAGACAATCAGGAAGGAAAACATCTGGCTTTCCAAGACACGCAACGGTCAGGGCTGGGATCATTTCATCAATCTGTTCGATGTAAACACTACCGGTGTTTACAGCCTCATGCTGGATGACTCGACGGTTATGCCCCAGCCGCCGGTGATCGATTTCATTCCCGACCGCACCGGCGTCGAGAGCCAGGGCCTTGCCTTTACTGTTACGGCCAGTGACCCCAACGGCACCGTCCCGGAACTTGGGGTCGAACAGATGCCGTCAGGGGCGGTTCTATCAGAACAGGGGAACGGCACAGCCGTTTTCAGCTGGACGCCCTTCGTGGGCCAGGCCGGGCGCTATGAGGTGGTCTTCACAGCCACAGACGGCGCGCTGACCGCCTCACGGAGGGCGGCGCTCATTATCAACTCCGTGCTTGACAGCGACGGCGATGACCTGCTCGACACCTGGGAGTTGGAGAAGTTCGGCAGCCTATCGCGCGACGGCAGCGGTGACTATGACGGCGACGGTATTTCCGATCTCGAAGAGTTTCTGCTCGGCTCAGACCCCTCCATCGGCGATCACGCACCCACCGTGCCGGTTATAGAGTCACCGGTGGACGGGTCCGAGGTGGTGGTCAATCAGCCGCAGCTGGCAGTGGTCAACAGCAGCGACGAGGACGGGGACAGCCTCACTTACCAGTTCGAACTATACGCCGATCCGGGCTGCAACGAGCCGGTCGCGAGCGAAGAAGGCGTGCCGCAGGGAGCCGATACCACAAGCTGGACGGTGCCGGTGGAACTGACCGAAAACCTCTGTTATTACTGGCGTGTGCGCGCCTCTGACGGGTACAGCTTCAGCCTGTGGGTCTATGGAACGTTCGTGGTCAACAGCGTCAACGAGCCGCCCGGAGGATTTTTTATCAGCCACCCGCGCGACGGCATGCTGGTCGACACCGTTCGTCCGCTGCTTGAAGTGACCAACAGCCGAGACCCGGACCCGGGCTTTCTGACATACGGCTTCGAGGTTTATGCGGTCAGCGACCTGACCATTCCGGTGGCTTCGGTGGCCGGTGTCCCAGCCGATGCGTCGGGCATCACCCACTGGCGCCTGGAAACAGATCTTACCGACGGTGTGACTTACTACTGGCGGGCGATAGCCTCCGATGAGCTTGATGCCCGGTCCGAAACCGCGGTGGGCGCTTTTACGGTCGACATATTTCATTCCTCACCCTCGGCCCCTGAGATTATCGCACCTCGGGCGGGTGTGGAAATTGCTGCGACGGAACTCGAGCTCACGGTTGTCAACGTGAGCAACAGCACGACCGTCGCGTACTTCTTCGAACTGGACGTCGCAGAAACTTTCGACAGTCCTTTGAAGATGGTTTCTGAGGCGATTCCCGCAGGGCCGGGGGGCGCCACCGCCTGGAGGGTCGCGGGTCTTACCGACAACACGCGCTATTTATGGCGGGTCAGAGTCGGTGACGGCGAAGCCGACAGCGCCTGGACCACGGGCGACTTTTTTGTCAGTGCGGTCAACAAAACGCCGCCGGCCCCCTCGGTACACAACCCCGGCGACCGCGCCTGGGTGGGAGATCTGACGCCCGAACTCACCGTCAATCCGATTATCGATCCGGATGGCGACAGCCTCACCTATCGGTTCGAGGTGTTCATCGATGAGGACCTGACGAATCTGGTCCACCAGCGAGTTTCCACTGAACGCAGCTGGAGTGTGCCGGTTGAGCTGGCCGATAATACGCACTACTTCTGGCGTGCGCGGGCCGAAGACGAACACGGCGCACTCGGCAATTGGACCATTGCTTCCCCGTTCTTCGTTCACACCGCCGGCCGTAACGAGGTGCCCAATATCAGCATTCTTTCGCCGGCCGAGTCGGTTGCGACCAAGGCAGCCAGTTTGCTGATTCGATGGGATGACAGCGATCCGGACAGCAGCGCGCGGATTGCCCTCTACTACGACAACGACGCTGCTGGTGCCGACGGCATTCTCATTGCCGAGAACCTGGCGGAAGACCCGGATGGCGGGGCCGATAGCTACAACTGGGACATTACCGCTATTGAAGGTACCTTCCACCTGTATGCGACCATCACCGACGAGCAGAACAGCACGACGGTTTATGGTTCTGTGCCGGTGACCATTGACCGCACCCCACCGGAAATTACACTCTCTCCCCCGGGCGGCAGCTATCCCACCCCACGCAGCGTGACGCTCTCGACCGACGAGTCTGCCGAAATCTTCTACACCCTGGACGGCAGCGAGCCGACCACGGCCGCAGCGCTCTACAACACCTCGGTCGAAATAGCGGCGAGTACAACCCTGAAATGTCTGGCCGTGGATGCCGCCGGAAACATCGGACCGGTTTTATCTGAGACCTATACCATCGACTCCCGGCATCTTATGGTCAACGTGGGTACCGACAAGGGAAGGATGCTCTCCGGCGTAAAGGTCTACGCTTTTTCCACTGCCGGATCGTATACCGGTAAATCCGGTACCACCGATGCCGACGGAACGGCGGTCTTCAATTCCGACGATTTCTCGGCCGGAGACTATAAGTTTCGAATAGACTTTCTTGGCAACCGGTTTTGGTCTGTTCCATGTTCGCTGCCGGAAGACTTACAGACGGACGTTGTCATAGATGAGGAAACCGCCGAGGTGACGGTGCACTTCGCCGGTGCCGAGGCCGAAGGTGTCAAGGTTTATCTTTTTACAGCCAGCGGCGGATACCTGGGAACTTATCAAATTACCGATCAACATGGAAAAGTCTCTTTCATCCTGCCCATCGGAATTGCCTATTCTTTCCGGACCGATATTCTCGGCAGCCAGTACTGGAGCCTTTCGAACACTATCGTCGCCGGCGGCGTCAACCAGTTGGCCTTAGATGCCGGCGGCGGCCGCTACCAGATTACCCTGATGGAAAAAGCGGAAACCCCCATGCCGGGTGTCAGGCTCTACCTGTTCAACCAGGTCGGCAGCTACCTTGGGCAGTATCGCACGACACTATCCGACGGCACGGTCAAATTCGAGGTTCCGGCCGGGACTTACAAGGTGCGGGCCGATTACCTCGGTTACCAATTCTGGAGCGATGATACAGCGGTCACAACCGACACTGCCGTCGATTTCGAGATTCCCCACCGGGATGTGGCCGTCACCGTCAACGGCATCTATCAGGGCGCGATCGACCCGCTTGAGGGAATCAGGGCCTACCTCTTCACCGAAGCGGGCGCCTATCAAGGCCTATATAGAACTACGGACAGCAGCGGAAGAGTTAACTATCACCTGCCTAAGAAGCCTTACAAAGTGCGCGCCGACTATCTCAGTCGGCAGTATTGGGGCGATGTGTTTGCCTGGGACGATCCGACCCTGTTTGCAGACCCGGTGATACCAATTGCCATGGCCGATGCCGACATTACCGTAAGCGGCGGCGGGTTCCCGCTGACCGGCAAGCCGGTCTTCGTGTACACAACCACCGGCGACTACATGGGGCTCAATCAAACCACCACCGCCGACGGACAAGTCCACTTCCGTATACCAGAGGGCGACTATAATTTCATAGTCGATCACCAGGGTAACCGGTATTGGAGCGGGGATAAATCACTGGTGGCACACCAAACTAACCCCGTCGACATCCCCACCGGCGGTGGCAGCTTCACGGTCACGGTTTCTCGCGGCGGTGGCGTGCCGCTGAGAGGAGTGAAGTGTTACGTTTACGGTGCCCAGGACGTCTACCTCGGCCTCTACGGGTCAACCGATGCCGAAGGCCGAGTCGCCTTCGATCTAACCGACGGCAGCTACCGGTTTCGGATCGACTATCTGGGCGACCAATTCTGGACTGCGGCAGCGACGGTACCCGATACGCTTTCAATCAATCTCGACATCCCGCATGAGGCGGTCGAGGCGGTGGTTCAAACTGGTTATGGGCCACCAGCAGGCGTTCGCGTCTACCTGTTTGCCGAGAGCGGGGCCTACCTCGGGCTTTACCGGCAGACCGATGTGAGCGGTAAGGCGGTTTTCGATCTGCCGGTGGGCCGCAAGTATATGTTCCGGGCCGATATCCTCAACAGTCGGTATTGGAGCGGTCTTGCGGAGATTACCGGCGGGTCGGTCAACACTGTACCCATCCTTGCCGGGGGCGGCCGTCTGCGGGCCGTGGTGCGGGAGCGGGATGCTATACCCATGCCTGGTGTGCCGGTTTATCTTTACAGCACCGATGGTCGCTATCTAGGTTTGACTTTACCAACTGACGCGGCCGGCGTCGCCTTCTTCGACGTGCCGGGCGGCAATTATCAACTGCGGGCCGACTACCTGGGCTATCAGTTTTGGCAGCAAGACATCGCGGTGGCATCCGATACCGACACCATCCTGACCATCGCCCATAATCAGGTGGAGGTCACGGTCGCGGGCCTGTTCCAGGATACGGCCCAAGGCCTTGCAGGCTTAAAGGTTTACCTTTACAGCCCCACCGACAGTTATCTGGGGATCAGTCGGACCACCGCTGCAGACGGCAAGGCAGTCTTTGATCTGCCGCAGAAGGAATACAAGGTGCGGGTGGACTATCTGGGCAGCCGACACTTCTCGGGTCTTTTCAACTGGCAGAGCGTGAGCGTTGCGATTCCCATGGCCGATGCGGCCATCACCGTCACCGGCGGCGGGTTCCCGCAGGAAGGCAAGATCCTCTACGTCTATTCTGAAGCTGGAACCTACCTGGGTCTAAGCCAGGCCACCGATAGTGATGGGAAGGTTGCCTTTCGCTTGCCTGCCGGTTTCTACAATTTCCGAGTGGACTACCAGGGCAGTCAATTCTGGAGCGGGCTGCAGGTTATCGAGACCGGCTACGCCAACACCATTGTCATTTCCGTCGGTGGCGGCTCGTTCGCCTTTGTCGTGGAGAAAAGTACCGACGTGCCGCTCGCCGGGGCGAAATGCTACGCCTTTAACAGCGGCGGAACATATCTCGGTCTTCAAGGGGCCACAAATGATTTAGGCCAGGTTTTCTTCGATCTGGCAGAAGGCGTTTACAAGTTTCGGGTGGACCATATGGGCTACCAGTTCTGGAGCGAAGAATACAACACCGGCATTACCTCTGCGGGAACCCTCTATCTCGGCCAGCAGGATGTCACGATCACGGTTGAAGGCCGCTATTTGAGCACCGCACCATTGGAGGGATTGAAAGTTTACCTCTTCACTCCGGCCGGCGCCTATTTAGGCCAACACGCGGTCACCGACGGCAACGGACAGGTTCACTTCAGCCTGCCGAATCAGGACTACCAGGTACGGGTGGACACCCTCGGAAACCAGTTCTGGTCGAATGTCTTCCAGCAGACCGGCACCATCATGTCCATCCCCCAGGGCCAGGTGATCGTTAAAGCCTTGAGGTCCGGGGCGGCTTTACAGGGCGCTAAAGTCTATCTCTTCAGCGAAAGCAGCGTTTACCTTGGCCGGATAGAGAGCACGGAGGCCGAAGGCAAAGCCGAATTCATCTTGCCCAGCCGCTCCTTCAAGTTCCGCGTGAACGAAGGCGCAGACCAGGTATGGAGCGATGTCGTGACTGTCCCGGCCGGAGCGAGCATCGAGGCAACGGTCGACCTCGATTAGGGTATTTCTCCATTCGATGGAAAGAGCAAGAAAGCATACTCCCCCCGCGGGAGGGGGTTAGGATCGACGTCTTAGTTGGAAATCGCGAGAGTTACCCCTCCCGTAAAGGGAGGGGGACAGAATACGGGGTAGAGAAAATCACCTGTTGTTTTGAACCGAGACCACTTAATCGGAACCACAAGTCATGGATAAACGAAAATTGAAACAATATTTCATTTTTCTGATGGTTGCCCTACTGCAGGCCACACCCGAGCCTGCGGCTGCAATAGATACCGCAACGGCTGGCAAAGTACCGGAAGAGCTGATCGAGGGTGCGCCGATTAAACCGGATTATTCACTTGTGGTCACTGCGACTGAGCTTCTCAACAAAACCAAGCACAACAAAGGGGTGACCCTGGTGGACATCCGCAGACCGGAAGAGTTCGAGCGCCTCCGGATTCCCGGCTCCATCAACGTCGCGCTCCACGCCCTCAAAGCCAAGGCTTATCTCAAGGCGCAGCCGTTCGTGCTGGTTAGCGCCGGCCTCGAGTGGCGGGATCTCGAAGACGAATGCCGGCGACTGCGGAAAGATGGCTTCATGCCGTCGATTCTCTTCGGCGGCCTGGTGGCGTGGCAAAGTCAAGGCGGGCCGCTTGAAGGAGATCGTCTGCTGGCTGCGTCATACAGAGAAATCCCTGCACACCTTTTTTTTTACGAAAAGAAATACGAAAATATAACGGTTTTTGACGTCTCAGCCAAGCCACTACCCGATGCCCAAAAACTGATTCACGGAAACGTTCACGTGAAAAACATCGAAAGCCTCGTGAAGCTTGCCAAGCAAAAGGGTCTTAGATATCGCGCCATAGTGTTGTTCAACGAGAACGGTGAGCTGTACGAGAAGTTCGATGCGGCCCTGAAGAAGGCCGGGATTTCGACTGCATTCTGCCTCAAGGGAGGCATAAATGGCTACCGGCATTTTTTAGAAAACACTACCCTTTCATGGAAGTCGAAAGCGGAGCGGGTCGTTACATTGGGGGGATGCGGCACCTGCAGCTCGGCTATCCAGGAGGAACAAAACGTAGAATTCAAGCGCCACTGATTAAGGCTTTTTAAACTTTGCCTTTTTTTTAATCCTCTCTCCCGGTGGGAGAGGGCAGGGTGAGGGGAGTAAGAAGAGTATTTTAAAGCCTTGTGAACACAAAAAAAGTTCTAAAACCATATCAGCTCGTCAATGGGGAAGTAGATAAGCTAACAAACGAGCGGAGAGGAAAGATGACCGATAACTGCAACCGGGGTAGCCGTAAAGGATTTATGCAGCACCACATTTCAGAAGCGCCGGGCTTTAAGCCTCAAGGAAGGTTTCTTTGTGTTCTTTTTCTGTTTTCGGCTATACTTTTTTCCTTGTTTGTCATGACGGGTACTTCTTTCGCTGAAACTTATGTCAGCGGCAATATCACTTCGAACACCACTTGGGGGGTGGCCGGCAGTCCTTACATCGTCACCGGTGATGTAACGGTGCGTCACGCAACGGCAACCTCGGGCGGCACGGTGGCGGTACTGACGATTGAGCCCGGGGTGGTGGTGCGTTTTGCTCCTGGTACGGGGATATACATAGGTCAAGACAGAGCGAACAGCGGTTACGATTACTACGGTGCGCTGTCGGCTCAGGGGACTGAGGATGCCCCTATTGTTTTTACTTCTAATTCTACTTCTCCATTACCCGGTGACTGGAAGGGGATCATATTCACGAATTTCACGGGTGATGCCGCAAGTGTATTGCGGAACTGCATGTTTGAATATGGTGGATCTACAAGTGAGAAAAAGTGGAACATTTACTGTGGAGGAGCCAATCCGACGATAGCCAATTGCACGATACGTTACAGTAGCGGCACAGGCATTTATCTGGAGTCATCATCGCCCACGATCGAATCAAATCTGATTACAGATAACGGACAAGATGGGATTTTCGGTGATGGTGGTTCGTCGCCAACAGTTAAGGACAATGTGATTAACAATAATGGCGGTGTAGCGGTTTGCGTGCGCCCTAATCATGTCAATAGAATCACCGGGAATTCAGGAGTTGGCAACGGTGAAGACGTCATTAAGGTAAGTGGGGGGGAAATAACCGCTAGTGGCACCTGGGTTAAGCAAGATTTCCCCTATGTTGTTGCCGGTGATGTAACGGTTCGCCATTCAACGGCAAGCGCGGGTAACGCGGTGGCGGTATTTACGATTGAACCCGGGGTGGTGGTGCTTTTTGCGCCTGGCAAGGGGATATACATAGGTCAAGACAGAGCGAACAGCGGCTACGACTACTACGGCGCACTGTCGGTTCAGGGAACCGCAAATGAACCGGTCGTGTTTACCTCCAACGCCTCTTCTCCGGCACCCGGCGATTGGAAAGGGATATATTTTCGAAATTTTACAAACGATTCCCAGTCTCTTCTTGAGCATGTCATCGTAGAATATGGTGGAAACCCCTACAATGCAAATATTTACTGTGCGGGAGCCTCACCGACGATTAAAAAAAGTACGATTCGATATAGCAGCTCCCACGGCATCTATGTTGACGGCGGTTCATCCCCCTTGATTGCTGATAACCTGTTTGTTGGTAACAATGACAGTCCGATCAATGTTCATGCTCTCAGAGTGTATCGGCTTAGCGGCAATTCAGGGTTCGGAAACGGAAAAGACTATATCGAGGTTAGAGGCGCTGATATCACAGGGAACGCATTTTGGTCTAAACAGGACTTGCCCTATGTGATCACCGGCGATGTAACGGTGCGTCACGCAACGGCAACCTCGGGCGGCACGGTGGCGGTACTGACGATTGAGCCCGGGGTGGTGGTGCGTTTTGCTCCTGGTACGGGGATATACATAGGTCAAGACAGAGCGAACAGCGGTTACGATTACTACGGTGCGCTGTCGGCTCAGGGGACTGAGGATGCCCCTATTGTTTTTACTTCTAATTCTACTTCTCCATTACCCGGTGACTGGAAGGGGATCATATTCACGAATTTCACGGGTGATGCCGCAAGTGTATTGCGGAACTGCATGTTTGAATATGGTGGATCTACAAGTGAGAAAAAGTGGAACATTTACTGTGGAGGAGCCAATCCGACGATAGCCAATTGCACGATACGTTACAGTAGCGGCACAGGCATTTATCTGGAGTCATCATCGCCCACGATCGAATCAAATCTGATTACAGATAACGGACAAGATGGGATTTTCGGTGATGGTGGTTCGTCGCCAACAGTTAAGGACAATGTGATTAACAATAATGGCGGTGTAGCGGTTTGCGTGCGCCCTAATCATGTCAATAGAATCACCGGGAATTCAGGAGTTGGCAACGGTGAAGACGTCATTAAGGTAAGTGGGGGGGAAATAACCGCTAGTGGCACCTGGGTTAAGCAAGATTTCCCCTATGTTGTTGCCGGTGATGTAACGGTTCGCCATTCAACGGCAAGCGCGGGTAACGCGGTGGCGGTATTTACGATTGAACCCGGGGTGGTGGTGCTTTTTGCGCCTGGCAAGGGGATATACATAGGTCAAGACAGAGCGAACAGCGGCTACGACTACTACGGCGCACTGTCGGTTCAGGGAACCGCAAATGAACCGGTCGTGTTTACCTCCAACGCCTCTTCTCCGGCACCCGGCGATTGGAAAGGGATATATTTTCGAAATTTTACAAACGATTCCCAGTCTCTTCTTGAGCACTGCGTCATAGAATTTGCTGGCCACACGAATAACGCCAATATCTACCTCAACAACGCCAAACCCACCCTCCAATACAACACCATCCGCAACAGCAGCCATTCGGGCATTTATGTGAACGGTACCGGAAGCAATGGTGCGGCGATCAACTGCAACAACCTGAAAGACAACCACTACGGTGTTTACACGATTAGTGACGCCCTGCCGGTGATTACCGGCAACAACTTTTTACGCAACCTCAACGCCGGTGTCTATAACGCTAGCGGGGTGACGGTTGTGGCCGAGAACAACTGGTGGAATGACCCCAACGGCGCCAACTTCAACGGCGACGATGCGTCCGGCACCGTTGATTTCACGCCTTGGTTGATGGCCGCCAGCGACTGTATAACCACTCCACCCACCAATACGCCCCCCTTTGCGCCCAAGAGTCCCAACCCGGCCAACGGAGCGGTACGCGTGCCGGCAATCGACGGCATCCTCACCGTCAGTTGGCTCGGTGGCGATCCCAACCCGTGGGACACGGTGACCTACGATGTTTACTTCGGCGATGCGGCCGACAACCTCATTATCATTTATACCGATACCGATGTCACTTCCGCTCAGATGTCCGGTCTTTTGACCGGCACCACCTACTACTGGCAGGTCGTGGCCCGGGACAACACCGGTGCGGAAACCCAGGGTCCGGTCTGGCACTTCACCACTGACGGGCCGCCGTCCGACCTGGTGGTCGCGGACGTCACCTGGGCACCCGCAGAGAACCTGGCAGCCGGGCAGACCATCACCTTCACAGCCGCCATCACCAACACCGGTACCGGACCGGTGGTGGACGCCTTCCAGGTGGCGTTTAAGATCGACGGTGTCTCTATCGGTTCGGCTTCTGCCGGCAGTATCTTTCAAGTGGGCGAGAGCGTCCAGGTTACCAGATCCTGGACGGCCAAGGCGGGTGATCACAACCTCGAGGTCACCGCCGACAGCGGCGGCAAGGTGTCCGAGTCCGACGAGTCCAACAACACTTTGTTTCGCACCCTGCCGACCATTATCGATCCGACACCGCCCGTTATGACTGGCAGCAACCCAATCGATGGCGCCTTTGTTCAGACGGTCAACCAGATCCGCTTTACGCTGGTCGATCAATACGGTGTGGTCGACGATGCGGCGGTAATCGCGAGTGTCACCGTTCTTGGCGGCGGCCAGTTGCTGAGTGGTACGGTGCTTGAATCGAACGATCAGTTTACCTTCGTACCCTCGACCGCTCCCCTTCCGGACGGCGTCTACCAGGTTGCGCTGACGGCGGCGGATGTGTCCGGCAACACCCAGGTCTACAGCTTCGCCTTTACTGTTGACCAACAACCGCCGGCCGCACCGGTCATCACAGGCGGCGCGGTGGCAACCGGCGTTATTCGGGTGCGTCCCTTCGACAACCGCTCCAACACAGCAGTCATCACCCTCACGGGAACACGTGATGCCGATACCGGCGTGTGGGTCGACAACATCCGCAAGGTCGACGTCGGCAGCGGTGATTGGTCGGTGGCCCTCAACCTGCCACAGGGCGCCAATGCTTTGGAGATCTGGGTCCAGGATACCGCCGGCAACCGCAGTTATTCTGTCTGGGTGGATATGCTCGTCGATTCCGTGGCTCCGTCGATTACGTCGATAACGCCGGAGAACAACAGCTTCCTCAACGTGCCGCCGGACATGGTGGTGGTCGGTTTTACGGAGGCCACCACCTCTTTGAATCTTGATGACAGCACCCGTGCGCTCAGAGATGCCGGACTGAATGTCGTGCCGGGAACCTGGTCGGTTGCCGGCGGCAACCAGCTTGTTTTCGCCCCACCGGCGCCATTGCCTGAATCAACCTATACCTTGGAACTGCAGTTGGAGGACGAGCTCGGCAACCGGGGCGCGGCGGTTCAGTATAGATTTGCCGTCGACACCACAAAGCCGCCGACCCCGGCGATCGACCCGGTCACCTCACCCACCCACAACCCCAGCCAGATCATCGGCGGCTCTAAAGAAGAATACGCCGCCATTCTGTTGGACGGCCAACAGATCATCGGTAACACTGGCGACGCGACCTGGCAGCACACGGTTGCATTGACCAACGGAATGAACAATTTCGCATTTGCAGCCAAGGATCGGGCCGGCAACCAGAGTGAAGCGGTGAATGTCGGGATCCTCTTCGATGATGTGGCACCGGATCCGGTAGCCACCCTGACAGCCAGCGGCGAGGGCGACGGCCGCACGGTCTATCTAGACTGGACCGGCTACAACGAGGCGGTCCACGGTGACATCGCATCCTACCGGGTGTACGTCGGGTCGGCGCCCTTTGCCGATGTGACCGGGCTGACGGCATACGGCACGGCTACTGCCGGACATTTCACCGCCACTGTTGAGGGTCTCGCCAAAGGGATCACTTACTGGTTCGCCGTGGTGGCGGTTGATACCAGGGGCAATACCGATCCCGCCGTGACCGCTGTTCCCGGTATTCCCGTCGACAAGGTGCCCCCGGAGAACGTCACCAACCTGCGCGTCTCGGTCTCCGAGAACGACCGGTTGGTCTTCAACTGGACCCATTCGGCCGACACCTTTACGGATCTGGCCGGCTACCGGGTTTACTTTGGCGAAGAGACCACGGCGGTTGATATTCCCGCCGCAGTGAACTCTTATGAGCGCAGCGGTCTGAGTCCGGGCTCGGCCTACCTGCTGCGGATTTCTTCTTTCGATGGGGACGGCAACGCCAGCAGCGGGGCGGCCGCGACCGGCTACACCCTGCTGGCAAACCCTGCCGGTCTGGCCCCCCAGCCTTACAGTGGCTATGTGGACTTGACCTGGAATGCCGCCGCGCCGGCCGAGTACCTCAAGACCTACCGGGTGTACGTGAGCCAGGGCGATTTCACCAGCGTCACCGGCATGGCGCCGGTGGTTACCACCACCGCTGCGGCGGTCAAGGTGGCAGGGTTGACCAACAATGTACCCTACTTTTTTGCCGTCACTGCCGTGAACAAGTCCGACGGCGAGCAGAAGGCGGTTACAACCGTGACCGCCACACCGGTAGCCGATACCGAGGGGCCGGAACTCTCAAACGTCATGATCGAGAACGTCCCGCTGGTCAGTGGGTACACCCTCACCAGACCGGCCACCGTCTCTCTGGATGCCGCCGATCCGGCCGGGGTGAGCCGGGTGGAATTCCTGCTGGACGGTGCGCCAGTACGCACCGACTACAGCGCGCCGTATACGGGTTATCTCAACATCGTGCCCTTGGCCGACGGCGCCCACAACTTGCAAATTGCTGCCTATGACACCCTCAACAACGTCACCATGGCCGATTACACCCTTAATGTCGCCTTGGAGGTGCCTCTGGCGCCGATGATCACGCAGCCGGGCAGCGGGGTCGTCACCAACAAACCGACCGTGACGGTTTCCGGGCACGCGGAGAAGGGCACCGAGGTGCGCCTTTACAACAACGGTATCGAGACCGGCCAAGCGGTCGCCGTGGACGCTTTGGGAAATTTCGGCTTCACCCTGACCCTGGTGGAAGGGGAGAACCGCATCCGGGCCGCGGCCCGGTATCCAGACCACACCGGATTGGGCCCGCTGAGCACAGAGGTTCTGGTGACCCTAGACACGACCCTCCCTTATGCTCCCACGGCCCTGACGGCCCAGGCCAAGGAGGGCGGGGTGGTCAAGCTCAGTTGGCAACCACCCACCGAAACCGCGGCCGCAGGCACCAATCTCTATCGGGCGCAGACCTCCTTCGGTGACGTCGGCGAAGCCGTCAAGATCAACGTCAACTTGATCACGGCCGCTTCTTTCAGCGATCTGCCGCCGGAGGACGGCACCTGGAACTACCGGGCGACCACCGTGGACACTGCCGGCAACGAGAGCGAGCCGTCGCCCGAGGCCACGGCCGTGTCCGATGCCACGGCGCCGCGAGCGGCGGCCGTCGTCTACGCGCCCCAGGGCAGGTTCGACCCCGAGACCGGCGCCATGGCGCCGGGCACGGTCGATATGGTGCTGACGGTCAGCGAGCCACTTCAGACCGCGCCGTATCTGAGCATCGCCCCCGAGGGCGGTACGCCGATTCCGGTCAGTCTGTCCCGCGACACAGACCTGACCTACACCGGCTTCTTCGTGATTGCCGAAAACACCCCCACCGGCGCGGCCTATGCCATCTTCTCGGCCCGGGACGTGGTGGGCAACCGCGGCACCGAGATCGATGCCGGCGCCGTTATCGAGATCGACACCGACGGGCCGACGGTCAAACGCCTGGCGGTGGTGCCCGAAGACCCGATTCAAAACGACCAGCAAAATCCTGTCAGCGTTACCCTCAGTCTGGGATTGACCGAGGCCGTCAAATCCGGCGATGTGCCGCAGCTCTCCTACCTGCTTTCCGGTGCCGGTCGGTCGGCCGTAGCTGTCGACTCGCTCACCGAGGTCGCCACCCAGCCCGGCGACGCCCAGAGCTGGCAGGCTGCCTTTAGCCTGCCGGCCGATGCCGGACTGGTCGATGCAGAGACCATCCACTTCGTTTACCAGGGAACCGACGAACTGAGCAATGTCGGCGACCGCATCGCCGCCCCCAACCTGTTCCAGGTTTACCAGGGCGATCTTCCGCCGCTGGCACCGCCGCTGAATTTTGCCGGCATGTCCCTTCCCGGCGGCCGGATCCGGCTCACTTGGGAGGCGGTGGAAGAGGCGGTCGGTTACCAGCTCTTCCGGCAGGCGCCGGGCGAGAGTGAGCTGACGGCTTACCAGCGTATAGAGGGCGCGCTGGAATATGTCGATCAGCCGGGCCAGGATGGCCTGTACACTTACGCCATTGCCAGCATCCGCTCCGAAAACGGTCAGGAGGCGCTCAGCGGTTTGAGCGATCCGGTCACGGTGGTATCGGATTCGGTACCGCCGCTGGCTCCCACCGAATTTACCCTTGAGTTGGTGGCCAACGGCATCAAGTGCACGTGGCAGCCCCCGGTCTACACCGAACCGATCACCTATATTCTTTACCGGGCAACGTCCTCCGAGATCACCTCGGTCGAGGGGCTTGCGCCGCTGGCTGCTGGTATCGAACAGAGCCTGGTGGTCGATCCGCATCCCTCGCCCGCCGCCCACTGTTACACGGTCACGGCCGTTGATGCGGCCGGCAACCAGTCCTCGCCGGCTGTCTCTGCCTACCTCAACTTCCAGCTGCTGCCGGTTTCCGGTATCACCGTGGTTCAGGCCGACGCCGAAGCGCCAATCGTTACCTGGACCCATCCGGGCGGCAGCATTGCCGGCTACGACATTTACCTGGGCACGCAGGCTGACGGGGTCAAGCTGAACGTCGAGCTGCTTGCCGAGCAGTCTTACACCGACGTCGGCTGGGCCGGCGACGAACGGCGGTACACCGTCGTGGCCGTCGATACCAACGGAGCGGAGAGCCTGGGTCGCAGCATCGCGCTGCCGCTCGTCGAAGCCCACTATTCGCCGGAGAGCCTGGTGCGGCGGGGCGTGATGAACCGCCTGACCTACACCGTGGAAAACGGCTCCACCGAACGGGTGGAGAACATCCGCCTCAAAGCCGATCTGGCCGGGCACCTGCACACTTCAGACAAGTTTGGTATCGACGCCGGGCAATCGACGGCGGTTCCGATGGTGGTGGGCGGCTTCAGCAATTTGCCCGATCTGGCGTCGGTGAGCACCACAGTCGAAGTGACACCCGGAACCGGCGAAACCGTCCGAATCGTGCGCTCTTCCCAGGTGGACGTGGCCGACGGCATGCTGGCGGTGCAGATCCTGAACGAAGAGTTCACCCGGGGCGCCAGCGGTACGGTACGCTTCACCGTGGAGAACACCGGTGAGGAGGAGATCGAGGTTGTCACTGCCAAAAACTCCGGCAACGCGGCCTCCGACCAGGTGTTAATTTACCTGCTTGACGAGGACCAGAATGTCATCGCCACCAGGGCCTTTAAGCAGGCTGTGGGCGACATGTTGGTGACCCTGTCCAACAAGAACACCGTCGCGCGAATTCCGGCCGGTGCGACCTTCACATCGGCCCCGTTGGGAATCAGTGTGCCGGCCAACGCGCCCGACAACATCACCATTAAGCTTTCGATTGCCAACATTTACTATCACCAGGGTCAGGAAACCCATGTCAAGATGGCAGGACTTGCCACGACCCATCCGGTAACCTTGGTGGACACCACTTATTACGGTGAGATCGTTTCAATCACACCGGAAAGTGCCACAGGCGGTCAGGACATCTCCATCGTAGGCCGCGCCGTGGAGCGCGCCACCGACACGCCTCTGGCCGATGTACCTCTGAATCTGGTGATCACTCTAAACGGCTTCGAGCGCAAGTACGCGGTTTTCGCAGGCATTGACGGCACTTTTGCGCACGTTTTTAAACCACCAGCTGGAGAATCCGGCATCTACAAGGTGCGAGCCGTTCATCCGGATTTGACCGACAAGCCGGTCATGGGCCAATTCGTGATCACCCGGCTCAGCGTGACCCCGACCACGATCAACCTGACTCAGCCCAAGAATTACACGAAAACAATCGGCATCAAGGTGACGACCGGTGAGGGCACCGTGGCCAACAACCTGCACCTGGAGTACAACGCCACCGACCAGCCCGCAGGCGACTATCCCCAGGGGGTGCACCTGACCGTCGGCAGCCCGGTGACTGCCCTTTCGGCCAAGACGACAGCGACCCTGAACTTTACGATCTTTGCCGACAACACTGCCGCTGCGACCGAGACCCTGCAGCTAAAGGTGATCAGCGACGAGGGTAGCTGGGGCACGGTTACGATTAACGCCGGGTTTTCGGATGCCAAACCGGTGCTGTATTTTTCGCCCGACCATGTCGAGACCGGGGTGGCCCGCGACAACACGGTTACCGAAAGTGTGGTTCTCGAAAACCGCGGCTTGGCCGCCATGAACGGCGTCACGCTCAGCCTGGTCAACCCGGACGGCAGTCCGGCACCCGACTGGGTGGTGCTCAATTCGACCGGCAGCCTGGGCGATTTGCAGGTGGGCCAGAAACAGCAGGTAGCCGTGGCCTTCTCACCCACGGCGAGCGTGGCCGAAGGGGTCTATACTTTCAAGCTGCGGGTGACAAGCGCCAACTACCCGGCCCGAGACATCAATCTTTACGTCTCGGTGACTCAGAGCGGGGTCGGAGGTGTGCTCTTCAAGGTCGCCGACATCTACACCGGCACCTTCGATGCCAGCCAGCAGATCGTCCAGGGTCTTGCGGGCGCCAAGGTCCGGCTCCAGAACGAGGCCGTGCTGACAGAGGAGTACAACAAGACCACCGACAGCTTGGGCGAGGCCTTTTTCGAAGAACTGCCCGCCGGCCGTTACAAGGCTCGGGTGACGGCCGTCAACCACCAGGAGGTCATCGGCCGGGTGTGGGTCAAACCGGGGGTGACCGTGGTGGAGGATGTCTTTCTGGACGTCAACCTGGTGACCGTGGAGTGGTCGGTGACCGAGACCACCATACAGGACAAATACGACATCGTCCTGAGCGCAATTTACGAAACCAACGTACCGGCTGCGGTGGTGGCTGTCGAGCCCATCTCGATCGTGCTGCCCAGGATGCGCGCCGGAGACGTGTACAACGGCGAGATCGCCCTGGTCAACTATGGGTTGATCCGGGCTGAAGCCTTGAGTTTCAACCTGCCCGGGAGTGATCGGAACTTCAAGTTCGAGCTTCTGAGCGGCAGCCTGCCCGAGGCCATCGAGGCCAAGGAGCGCATCGTGATTCCCTACCGGGTCACCTGCCTGCAGTCCCTGGACCAGGAGGAGGGCGGCACCGGCGGCGGCTGCAGCCGATACGTGCGCTGCATGACCGTCGATTACGGCTACATGTGCACCAACGGCAAGTGGACCAACTCCAGCGCGCGCCATTGCTGGACTTACAGTTACGGCGATTGTGCCGGCACTGCTGGCGTCACCGTGGCCACAGGTGGCGGTGGTACCTGGAACCTGGGTACCGGCACCGGCGGCGGCAGCACCTCTTCGCCGGCCCCGGCCCCACGCACCATCGAAGGGGTCAAGTGCTTCCCAGAGCCGAAGCGTAAGGAAAGCTTCTGCTCAACATGCTATCTGAAGGGCGAGAGGAAAAACTTCATCCAAAACGTATTCTCCTCGGTCAACCTGGTGATGCGGGAGTACTTCCTGGAGGAGTCCGACCTTGCGGTCAAGGTGCCCGGCGGCTCGATCGAGGCCAAGCGCTGGTATTACGGGGGCCGGTGGCACTGGGAGCACAAACGCCACAATCTTATCTTCAAGCTTGACGCCTTGGGCCAGAGGATAGAGACCATCGACAAGGGCGGGGTGATTTACGAGGCCGTGGCCGCCAATGCCGACGTGTTCACCCACGAGTTCTACCGCATCGTCAGAACAGGAACCGGCTGGCGCTGGGAGCACAAAAACGGCGAATACAAGCTCTTCGACGCCACCGGCCGCCAGACCGAATACGGCAACCGCACCGGTGTCATCGGCAGCCTTCTATATGAACCTGGCGAAAGCGGCAAGTTGATTGGCGTGACCGACCGCGGCGGCAGTCAGGTGCTCTGGTTCGAATACAGCGGCAATCAGATCACAGCGGTTACAGACGCCGTCGGCCGCCGGGTGGAATACGGATACACCGGCAGCCTCCTCACCAGTGTGACCGATGTTGCCGGCGGGATTACCAGGTTTGAGTACGACGGGCAGGGGCGCATCGACAAAAAGATCGATCCGGAGAACTACGCCTCCACCATCACCTATGACAAGTACGCCCACGTGTCGGCGGTGAATGATGCCGCCGGTCTGGGCTATCTTTTCGAGTACGACATGAACGAGGGGACCAAGGAGACCTATGTTCGGATCACCGCGCCGGGGGGCGCGATCCGGGAGATCTGGTATAACCGCGATGGAGAGCCGACCCGCGTGGATTTGAACGGCCGCACCATCGAAAAGATCGCCCGTGACGGCCGGGATCTGATCATCACCGACGAGAAAGGGCGGGTGACCCGTAAAAACTACGACGAGTGGGACAACCTGACCCGGGTGCTTTATCCGGATGGAACCTTTGTCTCTTACGAATACGAGCACACCTTTAGCCGCCGCATCCGCGAGACCGATGAAAATGGGGTTACCACTGCATACGTTTACGATGGGATCGGCAACATGATTCAAAAGATCGATGCGGTGGACACGGCCGATGAGCGCATCACCACCTACACCTACGATGCCGAAGGTAACCCTTTGACCACTGCGCGCCTTGCCGATGCCGACACCCCCACGGCCGAAACCGTGATGGCCTATGACACTCTTGGCAATGTGATATCGATTACCGACCCGGAGGGCGGCGTCACCCGATTCACCTCTCACGATATCATGGGCAACGTCTTGACCAAGGAAGACGCCCGTGGAAAGCTCTGGCAGTACGTCTACGACGCTGCCGGGCGGTTGGAGAAGACAATTGATCCGCTCGGTCAGACCACCCGGTTCTTTTACAACAAGAAGGGCAACAAGGTTCAGGAAGTCGATGCACAAAACCGGGAGGCTCTTTTCGAGTACGACCAGCACGGCAACCTGCTTCGGCGCACGGATTCCCTGGGAAACGCGACGGTGTTCACCTACAATGCAGACGGCAAGCTGCTCAGCCAGACAGATGCCGAAGGCAAGGTGGTGCGCTACGTGTACGATGCCGACGGCCGTCTGGTGAAGACCGTAGACGGCAACGGCAATGAAATTGTGATGGAATACGACGAGGCCACCGGAGCGGGCTGTAGTTCGTGCTCAGGCGGCGGCGCCAAGGACCAGCCGGCGCGGATCATCTATCCGACTTTCGAGAAGCTCTTCTCCTATGACAAGCGTGGCCGCAAGGTGCTCGAGACCGAAGTGGCCGGAGGCGAGAGCTACGTCTCCATATTCGGCTACGATGATGCCGGTAACCTTATGGCCCGAACCGATAAAGAGGAGAAGACAACCGCTTACGTTTATGACGATCTGAACCGGCTCAAGACGGTGACAGATGCCTTGCTTGGGGAGACCGGATACGCGTACGATAGCCGCGACAATCTGAAAGTCTTGACCGATGCTAAGAACCAGACCACCTGGTTCGAGTACGACCGCAACAACCGGCTGCTTAAGGAGATCAGGCCTGAAGGACAGGAGACCACCTACGCATACGATGCGGCCGGAAATCTTGTGCAGAAAATCGATGCCAAGAACCAGAAGACCGTTTATGAATATGACGACGCAGGCCGTCTGGCGGAAATACGCTACTTTACTACCGCCAATGACAACGCCCCGCTTAAGACCGTAACATTCACCTACGATCGGACAGGTGTCCTCACCGGTTACGAAGACGGCACCACCTCGGCGATTTACACCTATGACGATCTGAACCGCAAGATCGGCGAAACGGTCAATTACGGGCCTTTTGCCCTCACAAACAGCTACACGTATTACAATAACGGGCTGAAGGAATCTTTCACCGGACCGGACAGTGTCACTTATAGGTACACCTACGATGCGGCCAACCAACTCACCGGCGTCGAGATCCCGGGCCAGGGCACCATCACCTACAGCTCTTACACCTGGAATCGGCCCGACGAGGTGATTCTGCCCGGCGGCAGCCGGAGGCAGTATGTTTATGATCCGTTGATGCGAGTGAAATCGATCACGGCCAAAGATCCAGGCCAGAACGTGGTCATGAGCTACCAGTATACTTATGATAAAATGGACAACATCACCGCCAAGGCCACCGACCACGGGCCGTATGAATACGGCTACGATGATCTCTATCGGCTGACAAACGCAGATAACCCGGTGCAGGCCGACGAGACATATTCCTACGATGGCGTCGGCAACCGCATCACATCAGCAGACCAAACCGACTGGACTTATAACGATAATAATGAGCTTCAGGGCTACGACGGGGTAACATTCCGGTATGACGCCAACGGTAACACCATCGAGAAGAATGATAACGGTAATATAACAAAATATTTCTATAACATCGAAGATCGATTGATGCGGGTAGAGGACGGTGCCGGCGCCGTGATCGCGACGTACTACTACGATCCGTTTGGGCGAAGGCTGTGGAAAGAGATTGACGCAATTCGGACTTATTTTGTATACTCGAATGAAGGATTG
>Ga0210085_1000114_pt1 | contig 35900 bp, 27 predicted proteins | sample China_Galinas_PW_5_FD_184866 | JGI IMG/M metagenome (GOLD analysis project Ga0210085, IMG submission 184866) | Wetland microbial communities from San Francisco Bay, California, USA, that impact long-term carbon sequestration - China_Galinas_PWC_D1... | ecosystem: Environmental > Aquatic > Marine...
TAAAAACTATCTTTACCGGACCAGTAAGTGTAATATTTTTAATTTGTTCCTCTTCCGAATTAAAATCTACTATAAGTATATCTCCGCCTCTTGTAATTAATTTAATTGGTGCTTTAATTCCTTTTAATTTATTCAATATAATTGCTGTTGCTACGTTACCTGTTCCGCAGGCAAGTGTTTCATCCTCAACACCTCGTTCAAAGGTTCTGATATAAATATTATCATCACTTAACGAAAAAAAGTTTACATTCGTTCCGCCGGGTGAAAATTCCGGCAAATTTCTAATTTCCTTCCCAATTTGAAAAACCGGGACATCATTAATACCAGAAAAACTTCTTATAGGATTAGTTGGGTCTAGCAAAATTTCCTTAACGTCAATAACTACATGAGGTGAGCCCGTATTTACAAAATGAGAAGTTATCAATTGTTCACCGGCTTTAACCTTAAAATTTAACTTTAAGTTTTCGGGCTGTCTGAAATAAACTTTGATTTGACCATCACTTAATACTTCTCCCAAATATTCAATACCATTTGATAAAAACTTTGTTTCTTTTCCTTTTAGTCTTTTGAAAGATTCAGCAAATTTTATTGCACATCTTGCACCATTACCACATAGGCTACCTGTTGAACCATCAGCGTTATAATATTCCATCAGAAAATCATATTCATCCGAGTCTCCAATGGTAATAAGGCCATCGCTGCCAATACCGTTTCTTCTATCGCATATTTGTTTTATATCAGAAGCTGTTAAAACAAGATCTGGATTCAGCCCTTTATCAAGGATAACAAAATCATTACCCGCGCCGCTCATTTTTACGAAAAAAAGTTTTTTCATGACAATGCAATTTAGCTCAATAACTTATAGCTTTCAATAAAATAATTGGCATTGAGGGGATAAAATGAGGATTTTGTAATAAAAAAGGCGGGATTCTACCGCCTTTGATTTCTAAAAAATAAAGAAATTATTTTGTTAATTTGGTACTAAAGAACGGGATATATCACCAGCTGCAATTGCCTTTATGTTCTTATGAACATTTGCATTAGTGATTTGAACGTAATTGTTCTGCGGCGAAAATATCCAGTCTGGAATAGAAAAATTTGAGATCAAATTCGCATATCTCCGTACCATTAAAAGAGCATCAGTAGCATTGATTACGCCGTTTTTGTCGACATCACCTGATTCAATTTGAAGAGACGATAATGTAATTGAGCTTGAAAAATATTTTACTGCAAGAAGAGCATCAGTTGCATTTACACCGCCCCATCCATTTGACTTATCAAATGACAAAGTATAAGTTCCGGCGACCAAATTTGTAAATGAATAATCGCCGTTGTTATCAGTGATAGTAGAATTTTCAAAACCATTAGAATCTTTTAATTTTACACTTACATTTTTTAATGGAGTTGAGGAATCATTATCATAAGTAATTTTTCCGGATAACGCGTAATAAGATGTAGCCAAATTGGTTTCCAGAATTACATTCCCGCCATCCGGTATTACATTTACTCTTACAAAGTTATTACCATTGTTTGTAAACGTGTTAACTTCCTGGTTTGTTGTACCTTGTGTAAATTTAACTGAAGTCCATCCAGACGGTACCTCAATATCAACCGTTAATGGAAAATTAAAAATGCTATCGTCCAATCCATCAGTTACCTGTAGTTCCAGCTTAGTATTTGTTGACACGATAATGCTTGAAGAGAAATTCTCTCTTTCTTTAATATACCGGGTAACATTTGCTACAGTAGAGACCCACACATCATTATCTTGAACTTCTGTGTTCAGATAATTACAAAGCGAATCTAACCATTCTGTAGCCATCGGATACCAGTAATCATGTGTATTTTGGGATGCAGCCGGAATTTCAGAATAAGGGATTACTTCGTGTGCAAAGATGATTCCCCATTTATTATCATTAATTAAATTCTGCGTCCAGTATTTTACATTGTTTAATTCATCAAAGTCATTATAAAAGTTTGATCTTGGAGTATTAAATTGTTCTTCAAGAGCACCTAATTTTTGCCAATCAAGGTTGTAAATTTCCGGAGGGTTTGAAACATCGCCTCCTGCTCTGGAGGATTCATAAAACCTTGCTGCTTCCTGCTGAACAAGGCTATTGTAAGTGTTAAAAGGATAACCAAGCGTAATAACTTTGTGTCCTATTTTTTGTTCAATCAATTGTTTTGATTTATATAACTCATAATCGATTGTACCTTGTGTATATATATCTCCTTTATCTAATTTTGTAAGATTGTTATGAGTCATTGTGTGAGATCCAATTTCATGTCCTTCATCCGCTAATCGCTTAAAACCTTCCCATGTTCCATAACGCCAGATAAGTGCCTGCCCCTGGTCAACTAAAGATCCGGCAATTACATAAAAAGTTGCTTTGAATCCATATTTATCAAGGACGGGTGCTGCATTATCAATCTGTGACTTAAAACCGTCGTCAAATGAAAACGAAAATGCTGATTTCTTATCCCCTGCCCAGGTTTTTACGGAAGTTGAGCCAATATTCTGCGCATTTACGAAAGGAACTAATACTAGAAATAATGTTAAAATCGAAATAATTTGCTTCCTCACTATTTTACTCCATGTCCGATACTCTCGGCAATTATGCATAAAACTGAGATTTCCACTCTAAATTGATACATTAGATATGATCTATTACGGTTCAGAAATGCTTTTTATTCAAAAATTTAAGACAATTCATCAATTTTATTAATCTTTGTTACTATTAGAACACAAAATGTGAACCAAAAAATAAAGCGATTTCGTACAAAAAAGCCCAATTTTAAGAAATTGTAATAACTAGAAATAAATTCGATAAGAAAAGGCGGGATGGAAGACTAATAAAAATTAGAATTTAGAGGACTATCCAAATGAAAGGAAGACCACCAATAAATGAAAACAGAAAACGCTTATTTAAGAAAACGCTTATTTAATAGATTTACTATTGTATAATTCTTACTCCCCATCCAAATAAAGAAAAAGATTAAATATCATTCTTTTATCCCTTCTATCCGAAAACTGTAACAATCAAATTCAAAAAATTTTATTGTGAAACCAGGATCTTAAAACTATTAGGAGGAGTCATGAAAAAGTACCTGTTTGTTCCTTTGGTAATCACTCTCCTGCTGTCTGTTAGTGCTGCTTTTGGAGGTGTAAAAAAATCGGTCAACAAAAATACTATAGTTGACAACTTACATGCCGGATTAATTTCCGACAATTATGGACTAAAAGTCAGTTCTGCTTTTGTATTAGGGCAGCTGATTTCAAATTCCACAATTGAGGCTGATGATGCTTCTAAAACAATAATTCCGCTCCTTAGAATTATGAATTCAGAGGAAAATGATGAAGCAAGAATTGTTGCTGCATTAGCATTATACAAACTAAATAGTGAAAGGGGTATTTCACTGCTAAGATATGCTGCTGAAAAAGATAATAGTGAAAGATTCAGCAGAATAGGTGCTACATTCTACAACGCATATTATCAGGAGACCTTGGGTGAATAGCATTGAAATAAATATTTAACAGGCTACCAACTTTTGTGGTAGCCTGTTATTTTTAAGATTCACTATTAATCTCTATGTACAATATCCGGTGAAAAAGCCGGAAGACAAACTGCAATATATTCTGCTCCTTCAGGCCCCGGAGTGCTGTATTGCACCCACTTTCCTTTTTCTGCAATAACTGCTTCACCAGCTTTAACTTCAAATGATTCGCTTTCGGTTTTTACATTAAGAATTCCATTTAATACAACTGTGTATTCATCAAATTCTGGTTTTTGTCCGGGCTCTACCCAGCCTGATGGACTTGTCATTTTTGCAATGCTTACAGAATCAGTTTTTGTATTTACTCTTCCAATAAATTCTTCAATCTTTTTGGGTTTGTTTCCTGCTGAAGTAATTATTGATGGTTCTTTTATTTTTGTAGCCATAAAACCTCCTTATCAAAATTTTATTTTATTGGTTCTAAGTTCAAATCCTGAAAATCAAAACTGAAATCAGTATCAGGCCTGAATTTTTCCATTTTAATTTTTGCTATTGAGCCATCAGGATTTAATGAAAAAGTAACAAATGCATCACCATGCAAAGTACGGTCATTCCATCTTGCCACAAACGTATCGTATTGCCAGTGTTCAAGTTGGCCTGTTAAATTAGGTGTGTGATCGAAACTCATATAAAGTTTACCGTTTTCTTCTTTTACAGTAACAGTACCGTACCAGGCATCTTTATATTTACCGGCATATTTTTCAAGCGGCAGACTTGGTTTTGAATCTTTATTCCTTAATGAATCCATTTCTGCAACTTTTTTATCTGCCCTGTTTTTCCCCATACTTACCAGCTTACTAAAATTAGTAATCCAGTCTGTATCGTTTGTATTAAAGAGTTCATCAAGTACGTGTAAAGTTACAGCATAAAACGCCGCACTCGATTCCTGATTTGTTAATACAATAACCCCGATTTTCTTATCAGGATCCAGCGTAACCTGTGTAACTGTACCCGGCAGTCCACCAGAATGCCAGATAAGTTTATCGCCGCGATATTCTTTTATAAACCAGCCAAGTCCGTAAGCTGCATAATTAGATTTTAGTGCAGACATTCCCGGCGGAGGTGTTCTAACAGGAATATTTATATGCGGCATCCACATTTGAACTGTTTCTTTTTTATCAAATAATTTGTTACCTGTATCTCCAATTCTTCCCGAATCGAGCTGAGTAATCACCCATTTTGCCAGATCGTTTACTGAAGAAAGAATGCCGCCGGCAGGTGCAGTAGCATCCCAGTTAGTTAACCGAAGGGCAGTTAATTTACCATCGACAATTGTGTGGGGAGTTTCAACATCTGATCTGTCATTTAACAAGGCCAGGCCGGCTCTCGTAGATTTCATTCCGAGTGGATTAAATATTTTTTCAGTTACAAATTCCTCCCACGTTTTTCCTGTAACAGCTTTTATTAGTTCGCCGGCAACCGGGTAAAGAATATTATCATAAGCATAATGACTGCGAAAACTGTTCGTAAGCTTTACATCTCTGAGTCTATATAAAATATCAGCCCGTGAATAATCAGTTGGAGGGAAATAAAGAAGATCTCCCGCGCCGAGACTCAATCCGCTTCTGTGGCAGAGCAGGTCCCTGACCCTCATTTCATTGGTTACGTAGGGATCGGACATTTTGAATCCGGGCAGTTTATCAATTACCCTGTCGTCCCAACTTAGTTTTCCTTCATCCACCAGGATTGCAAGGCAGGCCGCGGTAAATGCCTTAGAATTTGAGGCTATCTGGAAAAGTGTATTTGCGTCGACAGCTTTTCCGGACTCAATACTCCTTACGCCGTATCCTTTTGCAAAAATCAGTTTGCCGTCTTTCACAACACCAACTGCAATTCCGGGGACCTTAAATTCTTTTAAAACTTTGGGGACATAGGAATCCAGGTTTGCTTCGAGTTTATCCTGTGAATAAATATTCTGCGTGTTTATAAGTAAAAGGGTTAATAAAACGAAAAAAGAAGTTGCTATTTTTTTCATTGGGGCCTTCCTGTTATTAGAATTTTTCATCAAGTAAAATGAAAAGTTAGAATAAATCAGGATAAGGTTCAATTTATTTAATTGGGGGATTTAAAATAATAATACCCGGAAATCCGGGTATTATTAAAGGCAGTATTACAGATTAAAGTTTTCCTGAAACCAGAACTTCATATCATCATTGATCGGCATTAATAATAAAGTCGGCCGGTCAACTTTAAAAGCGGTAAGGCTGATATCAAATTTCCCGTCAACTTCAAGGTTTTTGGGTCCCCATTTTTGAATTGCATCAATAGTTATTTCCTTTGTGATTCCGTGAAAAGTCAGCTTGCCCGAAATTTTCAGGCTATCCCCGTTTTGAGTAATCTTATCGCTCAAAAACTTCGCGGCGGGATAGGTTATGGCGTCAATGACTTCCATAGCGTGAGAATCACGGTTTGAATTACCACTGTCAAAAGTTGTCACTCCAACCTGCACAAGTGCCTGCTTAATTTCTCTTTTAGCTGTATCGGCGTCAATCACACAAACCTCGCTCGTACTCGTGGCTTCAACTTCGTGCAATGGGTGTGTCAGTTTATATTTAATAAATGAGCCATTTTTTTCGGCGTAAATACGTTTGACCTGCGCAAATGAAAAAGTGCCTGCTAAAAATACTGCTATCAAAACACACGTTATTTTCTTCATCATTACTCCTTAAAAAGTTAATACAATAACAGACGCCGCAAACACTGCTGTTGTTAAGTATGCCGATACCTGGTGGAAATGTGCCTTGTTTATATCGAGCACATGGTGCTTTACTATCAGGGAACCAAGTATAGGGGTTAGAATCATTCCCGCAAAATGAATCCAGGCCAGTGTTTTATGTATACTGGTTGTACTTTCTTCATTAGCTCTGCGTATTGCAGGCGGCGGCGATAATATCGCGAGTAACCCGGTCACTGCATAAGAGCCTATGGTTAAAGCAACAAAAGTTTTATGAGTACCGGAAAGATCTAAACGTCCGTTCAGAACCCTCTGTCCGAAATAATCGGCAGTAACCATAAAACCAAGCGTTGCCAGCCCGGTAATCTGGTGAACTGACAGCATTGTTCTTCGCGCCTGCAATTCATTTCTCCTGGATTCAGGGCTCAGAGGTCCTGCTATGCCAACCTTTCTCATAAGGCCGTTATCGTTCCACAGAAACTTTTCCATAAAGCTCATTTTATCGGGGAGTAATTTGGGCTTTACTGTCAGATCAAGTGAAGAGAGATCACTTAACCCTGCAGTAGTTGTGGAATCTTCCTGCTTCAATGCATCTGCTTTATCCATACTGCCATTGATTACCGCTGCCGGTGAATTTATAAAGGAAGAGTTTAGTGCTTCAGATTGAAGTTTTAAACTTTGTGCGTTACATAAATTTGATATTAGAAAAATTAATATTACCGAAACAGCTAATTTCCGGATCTGTCTTAAAATGCCGGAATTAGCAGTACCTTTCAAAATTGAATTCATTATTGTAATTCTCCCTGATTGCTGATTAGCTTACTTTAATAATTAATTGGTTCCCGGATACTTGTGTTTGATATTTAGATAGGGGTGTATTAGCAGGGCCCTGTGTAACGTTTCCGTTTATGTCAAACTTCGACCCGTGGCAAGGACAAATAAACTGATTATTTCCTGAATCATATCCGGTAATCTGGCAGGACTGATGTGTGCAAATTGAAGATAAAGCGTTGTAAACATTTGCTGAGGGATGATCAACAAGTATTACTCCGCCCTTGAAATTTACGGTTGCCGCGGTTCCGGTTTTCGCAAGCGGGGATGATGAGTCAATATTTACAGTAACGTTTCCGCCGGATAAAGAACCTGAGACACTTTGAAGTACCTGTGAACCGGTAGGGCCGATTATAGTGCTTTTACAGCTTTCGAGTACTGTGCCAAATACCGTTGGAATTGCGACGACTGCGGCGGTTTGAAGTGTCTTTACAAAAAATTTTCTGCGGGACATTTTCATAATACGATCTCCTGTAATTTTAGAATCAAAAAAGCAACGGCATAAAATTTTGTCTTAGGCTTAGCAAATAACTTTAATCTGAATAATTATGCCTGTAACAATTATCTATAAACGCTGCTCTCCGAATATTCTATAGTGAGATGTATTACTAAAATTTAATCTGTAAAAATGAATTAGGCTTTCGATTGATGTTATAACATCTAAATGCGAACATAAGTTCCCCCCGGGAAAAATGCAATACAAAAAAATAGTGGAATTTTGTTTTTTGAAGACTCAAATTGAAATGATAATCACCGGATGGTAAAAAAATCCCGGGAAAGAGTCCCGGGATTATCACGCATTTATATTCAGAAAAATACTTTTACTGCATAACTGCATTATAAGCATTGACCCTTCCCTTGCCGTAGTAATCATCATTACCCGGTTTACCAAGATCGTCGGAAGATGAGCGCAGTATCGCTTCAACCCTCGATGGACTTAAATGTCCGCCGTGCGACTGCATAATCAGCGCAACTACACCCGCCACGTTAGGCGCTGCCATACTTGTACCATCCGCCCAGGTGTAATTACCGGTTCCATAACTCGGGCTTAATATCATATCATAATACCAGTAGCCATTCGGGTATAACAAATCATTGCCGCCAGGTGCCGCAAAACTGACTAATGACTGGCCATAATTGGTATATTCAGCCGGGTCGTCAAAATTAGTTCCACCGTAGGCGAAACCTGTCGGGCCGGTTGCCGATACACAAATTACGTGCTGTATTTCCGCGGGCTCTGAGACATACATATATGCATGGTCAAAATCGATTGCGTCGTTACCTGCGGCGACTATTACTGTTACTCCCTTTTGATGGGCATAGTTTACAGCCTTTCCAAGAGCAACAATGAGCTTTGCTGCACCATTAGAATTTCTCGGGAACACCGCGCCGAGACTCATATTAATAATATCAGCGTTAGCTTCATTAGCCGCATAAAGAATCGCGGAAATAATTGCATCGAAAGAGCCCGATCCATCATGCAGTGCTTTTATTGCAATTATAGTTGCGTGCGGTGCAATCCCAATTGTACCGATTCCGTTATCTTCTGCGGCAATAATTCCGGCTACGTGTGTTGCATGCCAGAATGTACCGGTATCCTCGTTAAAATTAAATCCGGGCACAAAAGATTTGGAGGCGGCCACATCTATATTGTCTTTTAAATCAACATGATTACTGGCAATTCCGCCGTCAATTACGGCTACTCTTATACCCTGGCCCGTGAATCCGGCGTCCCATGCCTCAGGCGCGTGAATTGCCTGCGGCGCCCACTGGTAGGCCCAGAAAGATTCATCACTGCCTATCGACTGCTGCTCTACAGTATTGCCGGGTTTAACCCACTGCACCATTAAATCGCGGCTGACAGATTTTATTCCCGCCTTCTTCTCAAGCTGTGCGGCAGTTTTATCGGTTAAGCCGCTAACCTTAGCGACCTTGATTTCCGGGTGAACCGCATCCACATTTCCGCCGGCGTCCTTTACGGCATTAGTAAAACCACTCTCATCAGCAGTGTACTGGACGAGGAAGAAGTCGGCCTGCGGGTAATTTACCTTGCTTAGTGAACCTGATGTGTTACTGTCACTTACAGGTGCGCTCACTGGCGCCGCATCCTTACAGCTGTAAAACAAAGACGCAACTAACAGAACAAGGGCTAAACCAAATAGTTTCTTCATAGTTTCTCCAAACTAATGTTAAAAAATATTATTTAGGTGCCTGTCTTCAGGGTTTAAAAATTGAGAAAGAATGGGATAGTAATAGAGAACAGATTTGACCCCCGGAAAATTTTAAGCAACCTCCCTAAAGCAGATTGGCTGTTACGAAAATCAATTTAACAAATAGTGCGTAATATTGTCAAGGAAAATCTACGCCTGAAGGGCCACAATTTAGTTAACGGGCTTTTAGGTGGGGGAACGGTCGCCGAATAGCGTATAGTTTGGTAGCGTACAGAGTTTAGAGTTTAGAAATTAGAAATTAGGGTTTAGGGTTTAAAGCATAACAATTGTTATTCCGAAATTATTGTTGTTGTAATCGGCGTCTTTCGCCAGGAACGGGTATTTATCGATAATGCTCCTGCAGGTGGAATCAAACGCGGAGAATTTTTCTCCAATTATATAATCCTTAATTTTTTTTCTTTCCTGCGGTATTTCATAGATTTTCTTATCGCGCCGCCCAGCACTCCCCCCACACCGTTTGATCCGTAACCGTGAATAATCTTTACATATTTAAAATTACCGCTCCGGGCTTTGTCGAGTTCAGCAATTAATTTCTTCCTCGCTTCCTCAACAGTCGGATTATTTTGTTTAATGTTTATTGTCTTTGAAATGGGCATAAGTTTAGAAGATTGTATGGTAGATTCAAATGTGGAGCTAAGCGGGCTCGAACCGCCAACCTTCTCGTTGCGAACGAGACGCTCTCCCAGTTGAGCTATAGCCCCAGCATAATTATAATTATTCACCTAATAATAGAATATAGCAGAACCTTCGTCAAGTTCCTTTTTAAAAGCGCTTCAGGAACTATTACTTTATGCCAGTATCCGGAAAAATTAAATGCCCGTTTTTACACAGAGTATTTCATCCGGAATAGACAGTCTAGCTATTTGTCCATCTTAAAACCAGTTTAAAATAAACAAATATGCCTCCGCTATATTAAAGATAACTTATGCAAATTCCATTTGAATAAATCACTTAATTTTATATTTTACAATTATTAAGAACAAATAATCTGCTATTTATTGGCTGGTTGTGCAAAAATTGAAAAGAATTAAAATATTACTTATTGAAGATAACAGGCTGCTGCGTGAAGGCCTTACTATTATGCTCAGAAAGCAACAGGATTTTAAGGTTGTTGATACCGTAGGTAATGGCGAAAATATTTTATCTATGATGGAAAAACACAAACCCAATATAATATTACTAGACCTGGGTTTGAGAAACCAAAATAGCCTGCAAATCGTGAAATTAAGTAAACAGCATTTTCCTGAGACCCGAATAATTGTAATGGATCTTATCCCTCTTCAGGCAGATGTGTTTGAATTTGTGCAGGCTGGTGTTTCAGGTTTCATACTTAAAGATGCAAAAGTCACTGATTTTTTTAAGACTATCCGTACAGTTTACAAGGGAGCTAAAGTTCTGCCAGCGCATCTGGCCGGTACTCTTTTTTCTCAGATCGTTGAACACGCAATCAGCGGATCATCTGCATCAGTAATTGATAAATCTGTCCGTATGACAAAACGTGAAAAACAGGTTGTCGAATTAATTGCCGATGGTTTTACAAATAAGGAAATTGCCCAAAAGCTTCATCTCTCTCCTTATACAGTTAAAAGCCACGTACATAACATTCTAGAAAAATTAGCACTTAACACCCGCGTACAGATTGCAAAACACGCACACCTCTCCGATGCTTACAAAATAGCATTAGATTCAACTTCATTGTTTGAAGAATAGTTTTTAGTCTCACCCAAAAGATGTAGTACTTTTTTCATCCCAATGGTCGATTTTCGTAATCGCCTTTCCTGGGTAACTTTCAGGAAATAAAAACAAGGAATAAATTATTTTGAAAAATTATTTGTTATGTGCTGTAGTCTTAAGCCTAATGTTCGTCTTAGCAAAACCAATTGCAGCTCAGGAGCACGGGTTTGGAATGGGTTTAATTTTAGGAGAACCAACCGGCTTGAGTGCAAAACTCTGGACCTCAAAAATAAATGCTTTTGATTTTGGTCTGGGTGTATCGGTAGGTGGTGATCGGATTAAATACAAAGGTAACTATAATAACGGAAGTCGAATTCATTTTCATATGGATTACCTCTGGCACTCATTCGATGTAATAAGTGCGACTGAAAGATTTCCTCTTTACTACGGTTTCGGAGGCAGATTTAATACCAGCGGCGGCTATGATGCATCACTTGGTATAAGAGGCGTTATTGGTATTGCCTGGCTCGCACGTTCAGCACCGATAGATGTTTTTCTAGAACTGGTACCTGTATTCCAGGTTACTCCCCTTACAGGGCTTGGCATTGACGCAGGCTTAGGAATAAGATATTATTTTCAATAATAAAGATTATTTGACTTAGTCTAATAATAAAGGATAAAAGAATGAAAAAGATAAAAGGAATAGTTTTAATTTCAGCTTTAGCCCTCTCTGTTTTTGTTTACGGCTGCGGTGCAAGCAACGCTGTAAAAGGAGGAGTTATTGGCGGAGTTGGCGGTGGCGTTGTTGGCGGAGTAATTGGCCATTATGCCGGTAATACTGTTCTGGGTACAATAATTGGCGCTGCAGTTGGCGGTACTGCCGGAGCTTTGATAGGCAATTATATGGATAAGCAGGCAGAAGAAATGCAGAATGATATTGCTGGCGCAAAAATAGAAAGAGTTGGTGAAGGCATTAAAATCACTTTTGACTCGGGAATTCTTTTTGCGAGTAATTCATCAACGCTGGAGTACCAGGCTAAAACAAACATAAATAAACTTGCAATAATACTTAACAAATACCCGGATACAAACATACTGGTTACAGGACATACAGATTTTGACGGAAGCGATCAGTTCAATCAAACACTATCCGAACAAAGAGCCCGGTCTGTATCAAACTATGCAATGTCGCAGGGAGTAAGTTCCTCAAGACTTTCCACTATTGGATTGGGCGAAAAAGAACCAATTGCATCAAATGAAACTGTCGAAGGAAAAAGACAAAACAGGAGAGTTGAGATTGCAATTTTCGCAAATGATGATCTTAAAAAGGCCGCCGAGAAGGGTAAAATTTAGTATTAGTAATTTGCGCAAATTGGTATAACTTAGGGTAACTAAAAAAAGGGAAATAAAATGAGCAAAGGACAGGACAGCAAAAAGAGTACAAAAAAAGCGCCTGCGAAAACAATGCAGGAAAAAAAAGCCGCTAAAAGAGAAAAGAAGAATGAAAAGAAAAACTTCGGAGAATCAATAAAATAATCAGCCTGCCACTACTCATGAATTCTGTTGTTTTTTATCATAATTATCCGGCGATTGCCGGATAATTACTTCCTTAAAATTATTGCCTCTAAACTAACCTTAAAGATGTAGTCCCCTTTTCATCCTTTTGGCCTATTGAAAATATCTATCAATTAGCTTCAATTGATGCTGTAAATAGGAGAGTCCTCTCTCAAAGGGGTTGAACCTGATAATGCAATAGCATTCCTGATAAAATTTGTTCATTGATAAATATATCGAGATTTCAATAAATCAAATTAAATATGAAGATTAAATTGAGAGAACCAAATGAAAAGAATAAGATTATTACTAATTGAAGATAACCGGCTTCTCCGCGACGGAATATCTTCCATACTAAAACCACACAAAGACATACTTATAATAGCTGCCTCGGGAGACAGTAAAAATACAATCCAAAAAATCAAGCAGCTAAAACCAAATGTTGTTTTACTGGACCTTGGACTGCGCAGTCAGAACAGCCTGCATGTTGTGGAATTAGTGAAAAAAGATTTCCCTGAGGCAAAAATAATTATCATGGACCTCGCACCGGTCCAGGCAGATATTCTGCAATATGTGAAGGCAGGAGCCAGTGGCTTCATTCTAAAGGATGCATCGTTAAATGATTTTTTAATAACGATACGAACCGTTTCAGAGGGGGCTACCGTACTTCCTTCTCTACTGGTCGATTCTCTTTTTTCACAGATTGTAGAACACGCTGTAAGGGAAGGTAAATCAAAACTGAAAGAAGCAGTTAAAATGACCAAGCGCGAACGTGAAGTAGTAACACTGCTTGGTGAAGGCAATAGCAACAAAGATATAGGACAAAAGATGCATATTTCAACTTATACTGTGAAGAGTCACATACATAATATTATGGAAAAACTAGCACTGCACACGCGGCTGGAAATTGCTAACTATTCATATACAGATGAAGCTCTTAGGACAATAACAAAGAGTATTTCTATGGTATAATTATTAAAGACTTCTGAAAAAATAGCAAGCTGCTATTTTTTCAGAAGTCTCTGATAAGCTAAACGTAAACTGCTTATAAAGTATAAGCAGTACTAAATAAGAAAGAAAAAGGACTACTTATGAAAAAGATACAAATAGGAATTTTGAGTTTATTATTCATAATTACACTTGCAAGCTGTGGCACTGAATCAGATCCTGAATTCCGTGTCAGTAATCAAAGGTCTGACAAAGCTAATGTACAGATTCAGACATCAGGAGGTAACACGATTAATATCAACGACGTTACAACCGGCCAGGTAACAGCATTTCAAACAACTGCCGAAGGGAATATTACAGTCACTGCCGTAATACAAAATGAAGCAGTATCTCCAACAATAACTTTCATGGCCAGGAAGGATAAGCAATATACAATCGTCATCCTTACAGGGAACGTACCTTCGCTGCGGGTGGATCAATAAAAATGTAAGGAAGGAAGTTTAGTTAAAAAAATTCGTGAATTATTCTAACAGTTGTTAGAAGAAAAAACGGAATAAGAAAAGGAAAAACAAATGCGTTACTTTTTTGTATTAATGGTAGCATTATTCCTGTCAAGTGCATTAAGCACTTCGAACGCGCAAATTAATCTTAATTTTAATATGGATACCCAACCCGCCTGGGGACCCACGGGGTATGACTATGTTGAAAATTATTACCTCCCGGATCCCGATATTTACTACAATGTGCCCCAGCACCGTTATTACTATTATAACAACGGACGCTGGCGCTATAGTTCAAATTTACCATCCAAGTATCGTTCCTATAACTTCTATAATACATATAAAGTAGTCGTAAATGAAAAAGACCCCTGGAAGCATCATAATAAATACAGAGATGAATATAAAAAATATAAAGGCCAACACAGTCAGGAACCAATCCGGGACAGCCGTGATGCAAAATACCTCCGGAACAAATACCATCCTGAGCATAACAACTGGGTTAAACAACAGAAGCACGATAACGGCAATCATTATGGCAACAACAAAAAGAATAACAAGCAGAAAAGAGATAAAAAATAAACTGACCCAAAATAAATTTAAAACAGGTTTCGTTTGTGTTCTATTCATACTCTCGAAACCGGCATTATAAGGAACAACTATAATGGAAAATCCGGAATTGGTAATAATCATTTTGGGCGGCCTGACTTTAGTGAATATGATTTTAGTTATAAAATTATATCCAGGGTTAAAAGAGTTCATTAAAAAATAGGCCCGAATTCTTAATACAAAATCAACCATTAGAATATTATGTATTATTACCCAAAATAAACCACAAGCATATTTTTAGGCATATGCCTTTAAAATAATACCGGGGTTTTTTGAATGATCCTAATAGAACTTATATATAATCTTACACTTCTTGTAGCCCTGAGTATAATCTCCGGTTTCGTCGAGAAACGATACCCCCGCACTAAACTTTCCGGCCTATTTTTCCAGGGTTTTCTTTTCGGTATTGTAGCTATAATTGGAATGACACGTCCGCTGATTTTCAGCGAAGGTTTAATTTTTGACGGACGCTCAGTTGTATTAAGTTTGGCAGCATTTTTCTTCGGACCTGTTTCCGGAGCAGTTGCAGGAATTTTGGCAATAATTTATCGAATAAGTATGGGAGGTACGGGTTCAGTAGTAGGAACACTGGTTATTACTTCCTCCGTAATCATAGGAATAATTTTCCATTTTCATAGAAAAAAGACGGGTAAAGATTTAACAATTAGCCAATTATTTTATTTTGGTTTTGCAGTTCAAATTGCAATGCTGCTTATGATGTTCTCTCTCCCCTTTTCAACTGCAATTTCTGTAATTCAACGAATTGGAATTTATATAATTATCATCTATCCATTAGCCACAGTTTTAATTGGCAAGATACTTTCGGACCAGGAAGTAAACTCCGAAAATTTTGAAAAGATAAAAGCCAGTGAAGAAAAATATCGATATATGTTTGCCAACAACCCTCAGCCAATGTTTATATACGACCTGGAAACACTGGCCTTTCTAGAAATAAATAATCCCGCTTTAAGAAACTACGGCTTTACAAAAAAAGAATTTCTTTCCATGACCTTAAAAGATATTCATCCTATGGAAGATATTGATGCTCTGCTGAAGGATGTTGAACTGGCACGAAGGGCTGACAATCTTGGAAGTGAATGGCGACACCTGAAGAAGAACGGCGAAATAATTAATGTTGAAATTATTTCTTCAACCGTTTTATTTAATAATCGTAAAGCCAGGCACGTGATGGTAATCGATATCACAAAGCGCAAACGCACGGAAGAAGCACTTCGCAATAATGAAGCACTGTTGCGTACGCTTGTGCAAAATATTCCCGACCTGGTATGGCTTAAAGATACAGACGGCGTATATCTTGCGTGCAACCCTGTGTTTGAACGTCTTTACGGAGCTAAGCAAGCGGACATTATAGGAAAAACAGATTACGACTTTGTAGATAAAGAAATGGCGGAGCATTTCCGTAAACACGACCAAAAAGCGATGGAAGCAGGTAACCCAACCAGTAACGAAGAATGGCTCACCTTTGCAGATGATGGACATATAATTTTTTCAGAAACCATAAAGACTCCGATGTACGATGTAACCGGAAAACTTATCGGGGTGCTGGGTATCGGGCGCGATTTGACTGAACGACAGAAGGCTGAAGAATCACTTTTAAAATTATCCCTTGCCGTTGAACAAAGCCCGGTTTCTGTAATTATAACAAATCCTTCGGGTATTATTGAATATGTCAATAAAAAATTCCACACTGTAACCGGGTATTCAAGAGAGGAAGTAATTGGGAAAAGGCCAAGCATTTTGAAATCAGGTTTACAGGACAGCAACTATTATGAAAGCCTCTGGGATACAATAAAATCCGGCAAAGAATGGAAAGGAGAATTACAGAATAAAAAGAAAAACGGAGAATTGTTCTGGGAATCTGCATTGATCTCTCCCCTTGTGAATAAAACTGGAGATATAACACATTTTATTGCGGTCAAGGAAGACATAACAGAGCAAAAAAATATTCGTGCTTCATTATTAGTAAGTGAAGAAAGATATAAAGCCATTTTTAATAATTCTGTGGAACTGGTTTACATTTTTGATCTGCACGGAAATATGCTTGAAGCAAATAAGAAGGCATTAACTCTTTTTGGATATACGGAAGAGGAAGCTAAAAGTTTAAATATATCTGATATAATAGATCCTGTTGATTTACTTACTGCTAAAATAAATATTGCATATGTAGTGGCAAATGGCGCAAACAAAGATATTCAGACATATCAGATTAGAACAAAAACAGGCGACACAGTTTACGTAGAAACCACCGGGGTAAGACTGGATAAAGACGGCAAACCTTTTGCTATAATGGGTATTGCCAGGGATATCACCAAGAACAGACTGGCCGAAGAGGCTTTAAAAGAAAGTGAAGAAAAGTTCAGAGAACTTTTTGAAAAAATGTTGGATGGAGTTTACAAAAGCACTCACGAAGGGAAGTTCATCCAGGTAAATCAAGCAATGGTTAAATTACTTGGTTATAATAATAAAGAAGAGCTTTACGAATTAAATATTAAAACACAAATATATTTTCAGGAAGGTGATCGCGAGAGTGCTGCACTGGAGGAAAAGTTTGAGGAAATGGCCATTTTCCGTCTTAAGAAAAAAGATGGGTCAGAGGTCTGGGTTGAAGACCATGGACAGCATATAATGGATGACCAGGGCAATGTACTTTATCATGAAGGCATAATGCGGGATGTAACTGAGCGGCTTAGAATAGAAGAAGAATTAATCAAGGCAAAGTATAAAGCAGAAGAAATGAACAGACTAAAGACTAATTTCCTGGCAAATATGAGCCACGAACTAAGGACCCCGCTTATTGGAATTTTAGGCTACGCCGAATTTTTGGAAGACGAGTTAAAAGATAATGAGTTACAGCAAATGGTAACAACCATAAAAGACAGCGGGAAAAGATTAAATACAACCTTGAACAATATACTCGACCTTTCCAGGATCGACTCGGGTAAACAGCAGATTAATTTAAAAGAACAGGATATAATTAAATATTTAATTGAACAGATAGAATTATTTAACATTGTGGCAGAAGGAAAGGGATTAACACTGAATTTTGAAACTAAAGAAAAGATATTAAATGTCTTTACCAATGAAGAAATGTTCGTGTCAATAATTAGTAATCTATTAAATAACGCAATAAAATTTTCGCTAAAAGGGAATGTAATTTTAAGGGCAATGCAGCAGGAAGATAAAGCAGTAATTGAAATAGAAGACCAGGGCATTGGCATACCTGAGAACTACCAGGAAATAATATTTGAACCTTTCAGACAGGCAAGTGATGGATTAAGCAGAAGATTTGAAGGGACAGGACTGGGACTAACTATAGTGAAAAAATATTTAGATTTAATCGGCGGGACAATTACAATGAACAGCAAACCCGGCAAAGGAACTAAGTTTGAATTAAAGTTCCCTCTCCATAAGAATAATGAGAATAAATTGATTATTACAAAGCAAAGGTGAGTCCAATGAATGATAATAAAGAAAACACTAATAGTTTAAAGCAAAGGCTGCTGATCCTTGAAGACGACGTAGTAACAGTGAACGTGTTGCTCAGATTATTAAAAAACCATTATAATATTGATCACACAAATAATGGCGAGGATGCTTTAAAGATGGCAAACGAAAAAGATTATGATGCCTTTTTAGTCGATATTGGACTTCCGGGAAGTATGAACGGGATAGAGGCAACAAAGGAACTGAAGAAAATTAAAGATAACCGGGTAAAACCTTATATAGCTATAACTGCATACGCTTTACCCGGAGACAAGACTCACTTCCTTGCAAATGGATTAACACATTATATATCAAAACCTTTTGAATTCAAAACACTGTTAAAACTAATTGAAAATGCATTAGAAGAGACAAAAAAAACGGATGTTAAAAAATAAGTTGGTTAAAAAATGTAAAGATAATCGGGCAGTATCTCAATTTCATTATATGTCATTCCGAAACTGCCTATGCCGGGAGGCAATTACTCGAGTAAGAAATCTATCTAGATTGAATGAAAAAGATTTCTCCCTTTGGTCGAAATGACAATTATGCAACACCCTGGTAAGCAGGTTTTTACGGGAATTATTATCTAAATATATCGGAAATCCTGTTATTGCAAATCAGCAATTGAAAGCAATGAGGAAATATTATGAAAGTGATAAATAAGAAAGGAAAAATCAATAAGACAAATAATTCTCCCCCGCTAAAAATTCAATTGAAGAGTGTTGATAACAACAGCGAATTTGCTGAGAATATAATCAATACTGTGCGGGAACCTCTGGTCGTTCTCGATCATGAGTTAAAAGTAGTCACAGCAAGCAGTTCATTCTATGAAGTATTTAAAGTAAGTCCTGAAAAAACCTTAGGAATGCTTATTTATGATTTGGGAAATGGTCAGTGGAATATCCCAAAACTGAAAGAACTCCTTGAAAGCATCCTTCCTGAAAAGGCCTCCTTTGATAACTATGAAGTGGAACACGATTTTTCTACGATCGGCAAACGTATTATGTTGTTGAATGCGCGGCAAATAAAGACAGTATTTGGAAAAGAAAAAATAATTCTTCTTGCTATTGAAGATATCACCGACCGTAAGAAGATAGAAGCAGGTCTGGAAAAGACCCGCAAAGAGCTTGTGATAATAAAAAAATTAGCTGATGAAGTTAGTGAATTCGCAGAAAGCGCAATCAATACTGTGCGGGAACCTTTAATTGCCCTGGACCGCGATTTAAGAGTGGTAAATGCAAGCCGCTCATTCTATGAATTATTCAAAGTAAAACCCGATAAAACTATTGGAACACTTATATATGATTTGGGTAATCACCAGTGGAATATTCCTAGATTGAGAGAACTTCTTGAAACAATCCTTCCTGAAAAGGCCTCCTTTGATAACTATGAAGTGGAACACGATTTTTCTACAATCGGCAAACGCGTTATGCTTCTAAATGCCCGGCAAATAAAAAGAGCATTTGGAAAAGAAAAAATAATTCTTCTTGCCATCGAGGATATTACTGAGCGAAGAATGGCAGAAAAAATGTTGAGTGAAAAGAACCGTTTAACCAGTGAATACCTGAACATACTTCTCGACCATGCACATGCGCCCATTATTATCTGGGATTCTTCTATGCTAATTCAACGATTCAATCTCGAATTCGAAAAACTCAGCGGTTATAATTATACCGAAGTGATTGATAAAAATATCGGAATCCTTTTCCCTAAAAATAAAATTGTTTCAACAATGAAGCTGATCAAGAATAATTTATCTCTTGATAACCAGGAAGTTATTGAAATAGATATTTTGACGAAAAATAAAAGCATTAAGACACTTTTATGGAATTCAGCAAATATTTTTGATGAAAAAGGAGCTAATAAAGTCGCAACAATTGCGCAGGATATTACAGAACGAAAAAGAACCGAGCAGGCGCTGAGCAGATCGGAAATACGCTACCGCCGTCTTTTTGAATCAGCAAAGGACGGTATTTTTATCCTCGATGCCAAAACCGGGGAAATTATTGATGTGAACCCGTTTGTAGTTGAACTATTCGGTTATTCCAAAGAAATATTTCTTCAAAAGAAAATCTGGGAAATTGGATTTTTTAAAGATATCGCTGCAAATAAAGATAAATTTCGGAAATTGCAGCTAAAAGAATATGTCCGTTTTGATAATTTGATACTTGAATCATCCACAGGGCAAAAGATTAATGTTGAGTTCATAAGTAATTCTTATTCTGCAAATAGCCACAAAATAATTCAATGTAATATCAGGGACATTACAGAGCGTATACAAACAAGAAAAAGGCATACCCTTACCTCGACTGTTCTTTCAATTTTAAACCGGCAGAATGAATGGACCAAAATGGTAAAACATATTTTAGAAGAAATAAAGAAATTTACAGATTTTGAAGCTGTCGGTATTCGATTAAAGGAAGGGGAAGATTATCCATATTTTGAAACAATTGGATTTCCGGCTGATTTTGTTAAATCGGAAAATTCTCTTTGTTCAGAAGATTTGAACGGAAAAATAATTTGTAATTTTAATGGTAAGCCGTATCTGGAATGCATGTGCGGCAATGTTATTTCAGGCCATACAGATCCGAAATATCCTTTCTTCACAAACGGCGGAAGTTTCTGGACAAATTCTACAACAAAACTGCTTGCATCTACTTCAGAAAAAGATCGTCAAAATCATACCCGCAATCGCTGCAATGCAGCAGGATATGAATCAGTAGCATTAATTCTTCTCCATTCAGGCGATGAAAAAATAGGATTACTTCAACTAAATGATAAACGAAAAAACAAATTAACAATAGAGCTGGTTCAGAATCTGGAAGAAATTGGTTCAACTATTGGAATCGCATTCAAAAGAATGACAATTGAAAAACAAATAAAGGAAAGCGAAGAAAAGTTCCGAAGAATGTCCGAACAGATAAACGAGGTAGTTTTTCTTATAAATTTATCGGGTACCATTAAATTTATATCAAAGGCATCAATAAAAATTTTAGGGTACACTCCTGATGAAGTAACAGGCAAATCTATTTCCGAATATATTCCGGAATATGACCTTCCTAAAGCAATGAAAGCGATAGGGGAAGTAATATTGAATAATGCCGAAATAAGGAATTTAATCTTGCATATCAAGAAAAAAGATGGTTCTCTTATTTCAAGCGAGATTAATAGTTCTGCTATGAAAAAGGATGGTATAATAACAGGAGCATTGGGAGTTTTGAGAGACATTTCAGAACGAATAAAATCCGAAGAAGAAATATTAATACTTGCTCATTCTTTAAGAAGCATAAATGAATGTGTTAGTATTACTGACCTGGATGATGTGATAATTTTCGTAAATGAATCCTTTATTAAGACATATGGATATAACGAAGAAGAACTTATTGGGAAGAATATTAGTATGGTACGCTCATCAAAAAATTTGTCTTCAATTGTGAATACAATTTTACCCACCACTATACGTAAAGATTGGAACGGTGAATTATGGAATAGAAGAAAGGATGGAAGCGAATTCCAGGTTTATCTATCTACAACCTCGGTTAAAGACAATACCGGCAAAATAATAGGACTGATTGGAGTTGCAACTGACATCACCGACCGTAAAAAACTGGAAGCGAGTTTATCAACCGCGGCAGATATTGCAAAGCTTGGTTATTGGGAATATGATGTCGCTTCGGGAGACTTTACTTTTAATGACCAGTATTACAGGCTCATACACGGATCTTCCACCGCAAAACAGGGCGGAAATTTAATGAACGCAGAGGTTTTTGCAAAGAAACTTGTCCACCCGGATGACGCATTTATAGTAGGCAAAAAATTACGGGAAGCAATAGAATCACCGGATCCTGATTATTTTGGAAAGATAGAAGCAAGAGTACTCCGGGAAAATGGGGATATAACCGATGTAAGTGTTCAATTTATGATACAAAAGAATTCAATGGGAAAGACGTATAAAGTCTATGGAATAAACCAGGATATCACTGACAGGAAAATAAAGGAGAAAGAACTAATAGAGGCAAAAGACAAAGCCGAGGAAATGAACAGGCTCAAAACTTCTTTTCTCACTAATATGAGCCACGAACTCAGGACTCCGCTGATTGGGATATTGGGATTTGCCGAATTCCTGGAACTCGAGTTAAAGGATAAAGATTTGATTGAAATGGCTAATACCATAAGAACAAGCGGGCAAAGATTGAATTCAACCATAAACAACATACTTGATATTTCAGAAATAGAATCAAAGAATGTTAAATTAAATATTAAAGAACAGGATTTAATAAAATATTTAGGTGAACAAATAAAATCATTCACTACACCGGCTGATGAAAAAGGTTTAACACTAAATTTTGAACCAAAAGAAGTAAAATTAAATGCATTTATCGATCCCGGGATGTTTGAATCAATAATAAATAATCTTTTACATAACGCCGTTAAGTTTACACAAAAAGGGAAGGTAACTTTAAGGGCGATGAAGCAGGAAAACTTTGCTGTAATTGAAGTAGAAGATACTGGTATAGGCGTGCCCAAAGATCTTCAGGAAATAATATTTGATCCTTTCAGGCAGGCTAGTGAAGGGCATAGCAGAAGTTTTGAAGGGACGGGATTAGGGTTAACTATAGTGAAAAAATATATGAGCTTAATGAACGGAACTATAACATTGAGCAGTAAGAAGGAAGACCTTGTTGCCGGCATTGCAGGCGGAAGCACATTTGTACTAAAATTACCATTAACCGAACATATTGTTGAAAATGTAATAAGGACACACTGGGTGTAATTATTATGCATGATAACAAAGAAAAGAATAACCCAGTAAACCCAAAAAAAATATTTTCGGAATATCCAAAGAAAAATGCAAATACCGTACACCAGCAGGTAGAAGATGAATTAAAAATATCTGCAAAGCAGTTCCGCAATATTGTTGAAGGAACAAAGGCCATTCTCTTCAATGTCAACACACACGGTATATTCACCTACCTTAATGAAGCCGCCTGTAATAAACTTGAAATGACAAATCAGGAATTACTCGGAAAAATATATTTAAGGTTTGTTCATCCGGAAAACCGCGCAAAAGTTCATTCCATTTTCTCTGAGCAGATAAAGAATCCTACGCCTAAGAAAAGCGTTGATGTTCAGGTAATAACAAAATCAGGAAAAGATGGTTGGATTAGTTTTTTAATTAACCCAATTTACAGGGAAGGAAATATTGTAGGTTTATCCAGCGTTGGGCAGGATATTACCGAGCGCAAGCTCGCGGAAGCGGAGCTTAGTGAAAACGAAAGAAAGACAAGAGCACTGCTGGATGCAATTCCCGATATGATATTCAGGATGAACCGTGAAGGGACCTATCTGGACTTCAAAGCGGATAAATCAGATCTTTATGCGCAATCCGAAAAGACAATCATCGGCAAAAAGAATAGAGATATTACACCTCCAGAATTTGCGGATTTGGTTGACCGGTATATTCAGCAAACTCTGGATAGCGGAGAGATTCAGGAATTCGAATACCAAATGTCCACTCCCAAGCGCGGGCTGCGCGATTATGAAGCCCGAATGGTAGTCAGCGGCAAAGACGAAGTCATAGCAGTTGTACGCGATATAACGGATCGCAAACAAGCAGAAGATTCTCTCAGGCTTTTCCGGACACTGATTGATAAGTCGAATGATGCGATTGAGGTAGTTGATACGGAAACAGCTCAGTTTATCGATGTGAATGAACGGGCATGTACCGATCTTGGATACAGCCGGAGTGAGCTTTTGAGCATGAAAATATTTGATATCGATCCGGGTCAGACACCGGAAATCTTCCGATCATTAATGGATAAGTTTCAACTATCCAGTTCAACTATTGTGGAATCTTTGCACCAACGCAAAGATGGCTCTACTTTCCCGGTTGAGATAAATGTTACTATAGTGAAACTTGAAAAAATGTACACCATTTCCATTGTTCGGGATATAACAGAAAGGAAAATGGCAGAAAATAGATTAAGGAGAAGTGAAGAGCAGTTAAAAGAAGCACAGCAAGTAGGCCACATCGGAAGTTGGGAATTGGACGTTGTCAAAAACACAGGTACAATATCGGATGAAATGTATAAAATATTCGACCTTAACAGCTCTATTGACGTAACGATCGATACTTTTTTAGAAACTCCGATTCCGGAAGACCGCGAAAGGGTTCGGGAAATTGTCATGAAGTCAATGGAAACACTTGAGGGGATTGACTTTGATTTCCGTACCATCACACAAAACGGGGAAATCCGTTGGGTTCATGAAAAAAATACGATAGAACTGGACGACAAACGTAATCCGATACGTGTTTTTGGTACGTGTCAGGATATCACAGAAAGTAAACTGTTTGAACTAAAACTTAAAGAAAGCGAAGAGCAGTATCGATCTGTTGCACAATCTGCTAACGACGCTATCATCACATCAAATATTGAAGGAACAATATTAGGCTGGAATAAGGGAGCTGAAAAAATATTTGGCTATACTAAGACGGAGATAACAGGTAAAAATTTAAATATGATAATGCCCCGGGTTTATATTGAACAGCATAATAACGGAATGAAACGAATAGAACAAAACGGTGAACACCATGTTATCGGTAAAACGGTAGAACTGTATGGTTTACATAAAAGCGGAAAAGAATTTCCGCTGGAATTGTCTTTAGCAGAATGGGAATCTTCAAAAGAAAAGTTTTACACCGGAATTATTCGCGATATTACCGAACGGAGGCAGGCTGAAGAAGAGATTAAAGAAAGCAACAATAAACTTATCAAACTCAATGCAGAAAAAGATAAATTCTTTTCTATCATTGCTCACGACCTTAAAAGTCCTTTCAACGGTTTTTTGAATTTAACTGAATTAATGGCCGATAACACCGAAAAGTTTTCACTGGCTGAATTTATTGAAAACAGCAAATTACTTAATGAAGCCGCCCGCCATCTTTATAAGCTTTTAGGAAATTTGCTGGAATGGGCGCAAATGCAAAAGGGTTCAATAAGTTTTGTTCCTGAAAAAATTAATTTATCTACTATCATTTCACAAAATATTGAGATTATTAGTCAAAGAGCTTTACAAAAAGGGATTGCTATTTTAAATGAAGTACCAGCTTCAGAAAGAGTTTATGCAGATAATAAAATGGTTGACACTGTTTTTAGAAACCTTCTATCCAATGCGGTTAAATTCACAAAAAAAGATGGGAAAGTTATAATAAAATCTAAAAAAGCTGCTAATGGAATGGTAGAAGTTTCAGTAAGTGATAACGGTGTAGGAATACCGGAGAAAGATGTTAGGAGGCTGTTCAAGATAGAAGAGAAAGTAAGTTCCAAAGGAACAGAAGGAGAACCAAGTACTGGGCTTGGCCTGCTGCTTTGTAAGGAATTTATTGAGAAAAACGGGGGTAAGATTTGGGTGGAGTGTGAAAAAGGGAAAGGGACTATATTTTATTTTACAATCCCCTCCTTTCCTATCAATATTGCAATTTAAGCCGTAAAATAGCATTTACCTACCCAAAAGGATTAATCCTTTTTCCGTCCATAAGGTTTATTTCCTCCGGCTTTCATATTACTTATCTTCTTCAAGAATAATAAGTTGTGTAAATATTACGGAAGTTAAAATAAAAGTCGGCGGATACTAAATGGTTAAAATGTTAGAAATCGGAATAATTGATCTTGTCTCAAAAAAACCGACAAATAAATTATTTGCGCGGATAATGAATGCAAACTTTGCAAGCATAATGCCGCAGGTAGTTGGCGTTTGGTGCGAAGAGGAAGGACACAATGTAAATTACATTTGCTACACCGGGAAAGAAGATCTAATTACTGCCCTTCCTCTAAATTCAGACCTGGTTTTTATCTGTGCATTCACAGAATCATCGTTGACTGCTTACGCCTTGAGTAATCTCCTGCGTTCTCTGGGTGCGCTAACAATTTTAGGAGGACCGCACGCACGCTGTTATCCGGAGGATGCAGTAAAGTATTTCGATTATGTAGTTGGATTTACAGATAAAAAAGTTATCCAGGAAATTTTATACGACTGTTCTCCCCACCGCCCTATGGGATTATATTTAAACGCTCAAAATCAGCCATTATCACTTCCGGGTGTAAGAGAACGCTGGAAATTTATTGAACCAACGCTAAAAAAATCTCCGTTGATAAAAATGGTTCCTATGCTTGGAAGTTTAGGCTGCCCTTATACATGCAGTTTTTGTATTGATTCCACTGTAGGTTATCAGCCATTGGATTTTGAGGTTATGCAGGAAGATCTGAAATTTCTGCTCACTAAATACAAACGGCCTCTCGTGGGCTGGCACGATCCAAATTTTGGAATCCGGTTTGATGAGTATATGAATACTATTGAAGAAGCAATACCTGAAAACAGCATTGATTTTATCGCCGAGAGCAGTTTATCCTTGTTATCCGAACCGCACGTTAAACGACTGAAAAGAAACGGCTTCGGTGCGATGCTTCCGGGAATAGAGTCGTGGTATGATCTGGGTAACAAATCAAAAACAGGAAGCACTGTCGGTATGGATAAGGTAAAACTTATTGCCGATCAGGTAAATATGATTCTCAGGTATATTCCTTATGTACAGACAAATTTTGTACTGGGACTGGATGCAGACAAAGGAGAAGAACCTTTTGAACTTACAAAGAAATTTGTTGACCTTACCCCCGGTGCATTTCCGGGTTATTCATTGTTATCTGCATTTGGAAGAGCAGCGCCTCTTAACCTTGAATACCAGAAGCTTAACCGCGTATTACCATTTCCTTTTCACTTTCTGGATAATAACCATGCAATGAATATAAAGCCACTTAATTATTCCTGGACTGAATTTTATTCTCATGTTATCAGTCTTGGTGAACATACGTTTGCCTGGAATGCAATTATTAAAAGGCTAATAGCAACAAAATCATTAATACCGCGCTGGATGAATTTTGTCAGGGCAATTTCCTCAGAAGGATTCGGAAGAGTTGCCTATAATAAGGATATTCTAAAGAGGCTCAAATCAGATTTTAGATTCCGCAATTATTTTGAACAGGGTACAACAGAACTACCGGAATTTTATTCCAGCACAATAAAAAAAGAATTAGGCCCTTTATGGAGTCAGCTTCCGGAAGGGGCAATGTTCCACGATGAAAATGCATATCTGAAATCAGAAAGAAAACGAATTGCAGTATAGAAATAGCTATAAATTATTTCCCGGGGAAAAAATGAATATAATTTTGGTTTACCCGAATTACCCAGATACATTCTGGAGTTTTAAACACGCTTTAAAATTTGTTTCAAAAAAAGCAAGTTTTCCTCCACTCGGTCTCTTAACGGTAGCCGCTTTACTGCCCAAAGAATGGGACAAACGATTAATAGATATGAATGCAAACGATTTGAAAGACGAAGATATTCTTTGGGCAGATTATATTTTTATCAGTGCAATGTCAGTTCAAAGCGAGTCCGCCAATGAGATAATACAACGATACAAAAAACTAAATGCTAAAGTTGTAGCCGGGGGACCATTATTTACAAGCAGCCCGGAACTATACCCCGAAATTGATCACCTGATTCTTAACGAGGCGGAAATTACACTTCCAATGTTCCTCAACGATCTTAATGAAGGAAAAGCAAAACGAATTTACACATCTGAGGAATGGGCAGAAATTACTACCACTCCCCTCCCCTTATGGGAACTTGTACCGATGAATAATTATACTTCCATGAACGTTCAGTATTCCCGCGGTTGCCCCTTTGACTGTGACTTTTGCGACATAACTGTACTTTACGGCAGAAGACCCCGTACAAAAACAAAAAAACAGGTGATAGATGAGCTGGATGCTTTATATTTTTCCGGCTGGCGCGGACCCGTTTTTTTTGTGGACGATAATTTCATCGGCAACAAAGCAAAATTGAAAAAAGAAATACTCCCCGCAATTGCTGAGTGGATGGAAAAAAGGAAAAGTCCTTTCTTCCTGAACACCGAAGCGTCAATCAACCTTGCTGACGATGAAAAACTTATGGAGCTTATGGTTAAAGCAGGATTTGAAGCTGTATTCATAGGAATAGAATCACCCAACGATGAGAGCCTTGTAGAGTGTAATAAAATTCAAAACAGAAACCGTGACATGATTTCAAGCGTAAAAAAAATCCAGGATTTCGGCCTGGAAGTTCAGGGCGGCTTTATTGTCGGTTTCGATAATGACCCGCCGGCAATCTTTGAAAAGCTGACAGACTTTATACAGGAAAGCGGTATTGTAACTGCTATGGTTGGGCTGTTAAACGCACCCAGGGGAACAAAGCTGCAGAAAAGACTATCGGACGAAGGAAGAATGCTGAAAGACTTTACCGGGAACAATACAGATTTGTCAATTAATTTTGTTCCGCAAATGAATCACAAAGCACTAATGATGGGGTACAAGAAAATATTAGACACCATCTATTCGCCTAAATATTACTATGAGCGGGTAATGCGTTTCATGAAAGATTTTGAACCTAAGAAGAAAAAAGTATTTCATCTAAATCCGAGCTACGTCCTGGCCCTGTTCAGGTCAATGTTTAAACTGGGTATCATGGGCGGGGAAAGAGTTTATTACTGGAAGTTATTTTTCTGGTCACTATTACGCAAACCACAATTGTTCTCACTGGCAATATTGTTTACTATTTATGGATTCCATTTTAGGAAAGTGTCCAGCAATCTGTCTTAAATCTATAATACAGTTAATAAATGAAGGTAGGCTGCTTATTATTAGGCAAAGTTCGATTGCCACAACTGATTGATTTTCTACGTATATGAATAAAACAACCCAATTCCCCTAATCCATAATCAAGTATTACTCCCTTTTTCATCAGTTTGAACAATTTACTTACCATTCATTTTTTCATAATATTGACTACTAGTTGAGAAGGATGTAATATATGTACTAGATAAATAATAAAGACAATTGGATTGTTCTTAATGAAAGGATAAAATTAACATATCCAATAAAAACAGAAATAGATTTAGAATTAGACAATGGTGACGAACTTAATCTATTAATCAGACTTCAAATTAAATTTTCTAAAGCTAATAAAAATAATTACAATTCTGGATAAGCTGTAATATTCTCGAACCTTTTTACATTAATGAGAACTTATCTCCATAATATGGATATAATATGCAGTCTGCAGAGTTAAAGGAATAACAACAAATGGAAACAGGATATACGGTCAGTTTCGAAGCTGACAAAGATATATTATCTATAAAAAATAGTGGAAGACTAAATTTTCAAAAAGCCAGTCAATACTCAACTGAAGCTACAAAACTTGCCCACCAGAATAATTGCAACAAATATTTAATTGACCATTCAGATACAATGCTTGAACATGGTTTGTATAAATTACATACAGATGGAGCAGCTTTGGAAAGTTTTGGATTTAAAAGCACTGATCGGGTTGCTATTATACTTTCAAGTTCGAGTGAAAGAGAATTATTAAATGACAAGGCCATAAATGCAGCTAAATGGTGCAGCACTAAATATTTTGCTTTATCTAAAGAAGCTGAAGAATGGCTAACGAAAATTATCATTCCCGACGAAAACGAATAATAAAATAATTTGTGCTAGTGAAAGAATAGTACAGCCCGGGAGAACGCGCCGGGTTCAGAAATCCTGAATAAAAAAAAGCCGGAACATAAATCCGGCTTTCATTTTAAGTGGAGGTGGCGGGAGTCGAACCCGCGTCCGAAGTTAAGATCCAAAAGACGTCTACACACATAGTCTGACTTTAATTTTAATTTAATGCTACCTGTCAAACGAGAATCACATTAAACCTGCCTGCTAAAGTTTCGCCTCATCGCCACAGACACTCGAATCGGCTATCGCACCTAAACGTCGCTCACTGAAACCCGGTGCGAACTGAAACAGTGAACGGCTATTTAATTATTACTAATTAAGCAGCTAAGGCGTAATTATATTCGCCAGTTATAGTTTTATTCCCAAATTTTTAACGTGTTTTCGGGGAACACGGTGCGCAGTCTGATGTCTCCTCGACCCCGTCGAAGCCAAAATTCACCCCCTTAAGAATTATAAATGTTAAATGTTGAATTATAAATTTTACATTATACATTCTAAATTTAACTCAGGGTTTCCATTTAGTATCAGGGACTTTAGAAACAAAGTTTTCATAACGTGCAAGAACAAAAAATAAATCCGACAAACGATTCAGAAATATTGAAATACTTTCTCCTGTTTTCATAGTCTTATTTAATTCCACTACAACTCTTTCAGTTCTTCTGCAAATAGTTCTGCAGACGTGCAAATGTGCCGCTCCTTTTGATCCGCCCGGTAAAATAAAATTCTTTAACTCTTCAAGACCTTCTTCAAAATGGTCAATTGCAATCTCTGCTTCAAGGTAATATTCACTGCCAATTCTTTGAATATTTTGCTTTCGCGTTTTTTCATTTTCAGGAGTGGCAAGGTCAGCTCCTACATCAAATAACTGACTCTGAATTTTTTCAAGAACCATTTTTACTTCCGGATCCTTAATTTCAGTGATAGCTAACCCTATGAAGGAATTTAATTCATCAACAGTTCCATAGGCTTCTATCCTTGGTGAACTTTTTGAAACACGATCACCGCCAAATAGTCCGGTATCACCACTATCGCCCGTTTTAGTATAAATTTTCATCTGTTAAAAGGTAAATTATGGACAGTAACCTGAAAGCTATTTCCATTTTCACTCTTTGCGGTCAGATTAGTTCCATCATTAAGATAATTCTTCCTGATCATTGCAAGTCCGATTGATTTATCTATTTTTTCAGAGTAAGTAAGAGATGTAACTACCCCTACCTCTCTGCTGTCTTCATCGTAAAGCAATAATGGCATTTCGATTAATTTTTCTGGTATAGTAATACCTGTAATTTTTTTCTGAACCTTATCATAGGTGTCCAACCGGGCAATTACTTCCTGCCCGATATAACATCCTTTTTCGAAATCGACAAGATTAAGTAAATTAGTTTCGTGCGGATTAAATTTACCGTTTAATTCATTTGGTGCAGAAGTAATTCCCTGTTCAATCCTGTAAAGTTCATATGCTTCGGTGCCAATAAAATTAAAATCAAACGGGCCGTTATAATCTTTGAAATTCTTAATTATATTTTTCCCATTCAAAACATCCGCAAGTATCCAGAATTTATACTTACCATCTTCATTTTTTAATTTTATCAGAAAGAAAACCATTCCATCAGAGCTAATAACCTTAAACTGGTTTTCTTCAATTTCTCTTTCAGCATTTCCACCAATCATTGCTGTAAAAGACTCAGCCTGGGGACCAAGTAATTCTAATAATATAAAACTTTCATTCACGTTAGTGATTTTAACATCATCCATAATCACATATTTTTCAATCCAGCTTTTTACTTTCATCTTATTTGAAGGCGTGGAGATAAGTACCTGGTGATCTTCAAAATTCAGGAGTAATGTAGAATCAATAATTCTACCTTTTTCGGATGTGAAAATTGTGCAGACTGCGCTTTCTTTTGGAAGATTCTTAACAGAATTAGTTGAAATCCTGTGAATAAAATCGAGTACATCATTCCCACGCAATTCAAAAATTCCATAGTTAGAGATGTCCCTCATTCCAACGCCTTCATAAAGCGAATGAAGTTCATCATTTACGGAATTATAAATTTTTATGTGTCCTGTTCCGTTATTGCCTTCTGCATTAAATCCTAAAGATTCAAAAAATTCCAGAAGCGGAGTTCTTTTTGAATCAGTCTCAAACATATAGTCTCCTTTAAATCAGTAAGATTATTAAGTAATAAAAATAGTTTTATTCCACGGGTACATAATATTATAATGTTACCGGAAATTGTAAAGTAAAAAGAGCAGCTTCAAAACCGCTCTTTTACATGAAGATCTTTTAAAGATATGCTTAAAGATAGGGAAAAATTCTAATAAGGACGAGTCTGTCTTTTGTTCCTGGTATTAACATAAAGGCTGTCTTTATTGTCCCACAAAAACGCCACAGAATCAGATTCTACAATCTCTTTACCATTATCGTAGTAGATAAACTCGTAATAATCAGGAAACTGGTCATTATTGATATTAGCCATTGTTCGCTTAAAATTAATACCTTTATAAGTCATTAAAAGGTGAGGTGGTGAAGTAAGACCATTGATCATAAAATAATTGTAATCTAAATGCCCTTTGCCCATGGCATAATGGAATTCGACCCTGATGTAAGGCGTTCCGCGATAAGCCCATTTATACATATGGAACCAGTTTAGCCCGCCATGGTTGGGAATTGGAGCTTCCCAAACAACTGAAATTTCGCCGTTATCACATTGGAATAAAGTAAGATAGAAAAATGCTGTCCCTAATTCTGTACTATCCAGATCAATAAAACTCTGATCGTAGCCAACAATATTTTTAGGCTCAATCAATCTTTCACCCGGTTTTGATCGGGCTACAATTCCAAATATATATTTCTTGCCTGAATTATTATAATAAATAACAGCAGGATTGGGTACGTTATAAGTCAATGTCTTATCGAAATTAACAAGGTAAGAACCTGGCGGGTAGTTATTTAGAACATATCCTACAATATTGAGTGTATCACAAGGAGCGCGTTCTGTTGATTGCCTCTTTTTAACTTCCAGATTATACTGCTGAATACCCTGATCCTTTCGTGGCGAAAACTCAGTCTGCTCATCAGTTGTAGTTGTTGGACCACCCTCGCTTGTATAGCAGGATTTTATCCAGAAAAAACCGACTATTATCAAAATTACAAAAATGACAGTAGGTATAAATCTTTTCATTTTACTTCCGAATGGAATTAACAAAACAATATGTTATAACACAATCGGAATAATTGCAATTTTTATGCCCTAAAAGGCAGAAAAATCTAATTGAGATATTTTGTCAACTAGTTAAAAAAACAGGCTATTATGAGATAATACAGATAAATTACTTTTAGTAAGATTGCTCAAATCAACATTTAGGTCTCAAAATAGTACACTTAAACAGAAAATTCCTGCATAAAGTATGCTGAACTTATAATGCCCAACTGAAAATGTTTCAAGCTAAAATGCTCATTCGGTGAATGAAGATTTTCTGTATTTAATCCCAATCCCATTAGAACAGTAGGAACCTTTAATTTGTTAGTAAACACGGTCACAATCGGAACTGACCCGCCTTCTCTCATATACACAATCTTTTTGCCAAATGCTTTTTCCATTGCTTTGGTTGCAGCCTTTGTTGCAGGACTATCAAGCGGAGCAAGAAACGGGTATCCACCATGAAGGTCATTAATTGTAACCTTTACGTTTTTGGGGGCAATAGCCTTCATGTGCTTTTTAAAAATATTAGCAATCTTTTTCGGATCCTGGTTAGGAACCAATCTCATACTAATTTTAGCTTTTGCTTTTGAAGGTAAAACAGTCTTGGCTCCGTCTCCTGTAAACCCGCCAATAATTCCATTACAATCTAGTGTAGGTCTTGCCCACATTCGTTCCAGCGTGGAATATCCTTTTTCACCTTTTAATTCAGCAACACCAAGCTCCTTAGCCAGTTTTTTATCTGAAAATTTCAGTGCTTTATAATTTTCTCTTTCTTTTTTAGATAACTTCAAAACATCCTGATAAAAACCAGGTATTTGAATTTTACCATCCTTGTTCATCAGTTTTGAAATCATTTCTGACAAAATATTAATAGGATTTGCTACCGCACCTCCGAATGTTCCGGAGTGAAGATCTCTGTTAGGCCCAACAACTTCAATTTCCATATAAGCCAGACCCCGCAGGCCGTATGTGATGGTCGGAATTCCCGGTCCGTATAGCGCAGTATCAGAAACAAGCACAGTATCGCATTTCAGTAAATCCTTATTGTTGTTAATGAAATTTTCAAGACTTTCACTACCAACTTCTTCTTCCCCCTCAATAATAAACTTCACATTTAAAGGCAGGCTTCCATGGGTCTTAAAAAAAGCTTCGACGCTTTTAATATGCATATACATTTGCCCTTTATCATCGGTCGCGCCACGGGCATATATTTTACCATCTTTTATTACAGGCTCAAACGGAGGACTATCCCATAGCTCAATAGGATCAACAGGTTGAACATCGTAATGCCCATAAATTAATACAGTAGGTTTGCCGGGTGCACCAAGCCATTCTCCATATACCAGAGGATGTCCTTCGGTTTTAAAAATCTCCACCCTGCTCATTCCTGCATCTTTTAATTTATTTTTTACAAATTCTGCTGCTTTATTTATATCTGGTTTGTTTTCGGGTGAAGTGCTAATACTGGGAATTCTGAGAAGGTCTTTTAATTCTTCAATATAGTTTTTTTCATTTTTTTTGATGTAATCTATTACAGTCTGCAAAAGTTACTCCTTTTATTTCAAATGAAGAATAAAAAAGCAGGTAAGTTTTGTTGAATCCTGACCTGATTTTCTATTGAAAAGATTAATTTATAATAATGAAATATAACAAAATAAATACAGAATTTTCATGTTACGGGGCTTCAAAAAGTTAATCTTTATACATTACTTTATTATATTGACAGCATGATTTTGTACCGGTACATATTAAAAAACCATTTCGTACCCTTTGTTTTTTCGATAGTTACGCTTATTGGCATTTTTGTACTTCAGTTTATGATGAAATTTGCGGATAGGCTGGTGGGCAAAGGGCTCAGCGTATGGGTAATTATTAAATTGATTACTTATAACCTCGCCTGGATGTTAGTTCTGGTAGTTCCGATGGCTTCGCTAGTTGCTACATTAATGGCGTTTGGAAATATGTCGCAAAATAATGAAGTAACAATACTAAAATCATCAGGAGTCAGCCTCTATAAAATGATGGCAGCCCCGTTGCTTGCCAGCGTAGTTGTCGGATATCTATTATTAATGTTTAATAATGACGTTTTACCCGACGCAAATCATCAGGCAAAAATTTTAATGCAGGATATCTCCAGGCAAAAGCCAACTCTTTCATTAGTGCCGGGTGTTTTTTCGCAGGAGATTTCCAATTATGCAATACTCGCCAGAGGAATCGATCAAAAATCAAATGATTTAACTAATGTAACACTCTATGATTATACAGATCCGACAAAAATTAATATTGTGACAGCTGAAAAAGGGAAAATCTATTTTTCTGCAAATCAATCAAAATTAATTATGGACTTATGGAAAGGAGAAATTCACGAATCAAACTCAGCCCAGACAAATCTTTACAGAAAACTAGAATTTCAAAAACACCGAATCGCAATGCCTGCAGATCAATTTACATTTCAACAGTCTGCACCGGGGCAGCCAAGAGGTGACCGTGAATTAAGTACAGATGCAATGCTCACTATTATTGATAGTCTGAATCTGCTTCATGTAAAATATAGTAATACATTGGCTAAGCAGACAAAAAGATATTTAACACTCGATTCTGCTTCTTATGTTACAGCTTCTGTCCCGAAAAGTAAACAAAAAGATGCGATATATTTATCGGCAATAGAAAAATTAAAGACTATCAAAAACATTATCAGATCTAATACTCAAAGAGTGGAATTTAATCAGGATCAGATTAACAGTTACTGGGTAGAAGTTTATAAAAAATATGCCCTCCCGTTTGCGTGTATTATTTTTGTGCTGATTGGTGCACCGCTTGGAGTTATGGTAAGAAAAGGTGGATTTGGAGTTGCGGCCAGTATCAGCTTGTTTTTCTTTCTGTTATATTGGGCGTTTCTTATAGGAGGAGAAAAACTTGGTAACCGAAACATGTTGCCTCCATTTTTCGGAATGTGGGCGGCAAATATATTGATTGGAATTGCAGGAACTATTCTTACGATTAAAACAGTCCGTGAA
>Ga0210085_1000115_pt1 | contig 35717 bp, 30 predicted proteins | sample China_Galinas_PW_5_FD_184866 | JGI IMG/M metagenome (GOLD analysis project Ga0210085, IMG submission 184866) | Wetland microbial communities from San Francisco Bay, California, USA, that impact long-term carbon sequestration - China_Galinas_PWC_D1... | ecosystem: Environmental > Aquatic > Marine...
CAGAAGTTGCTCGGACATAGCGACGTGCGAACAACCATGATCTATACCCAAACGGTGGCGAGCACGACGCTGAAGGAAGCCAAGAGCCCGCTGGATTTTTGATCGTTCCAGCGTCAGCGGGGTCTGGTCTCACATCGCCCATCGTCTTGACCCCCCAAAAATGACAGCTGACCATGCTTAAGCCGCCCTTCCGGTCAGCATGCTGACCGTCCGCTCCTGGCCGATTCCGGTCTGTCGCCACACCTGAGTCCCGTGGCCGCCGATGGGACAATGCTGGAGGTCGGGACCGGGTGACTGCTCAGCCGCGATTGCCGACGTTACTCTGAATGAACCGGGACACGAATCAGCTCTGCTCGACCCGTCGATCCACCGCGGATAACCGCGCCAACGACGAGTTGGCATTTGCCATCGTTCCCAAGCTCCGCTTGGGAATGCCTGCACAGAAGCTCTGCTTCCCCAAACCCTGCATGCCTGCAACAAGGACGGTAGCCGAGCTTCCCGGCAGCGGCTCCCAAGCAGAGCTTGGGAGCCAGGGAAGCTCAACATCTAATACAATCCGACTGTCGCCAATTTGGCGACAATGATATGTGCTTCTCCGAGCTTACCCGTGAGGACAAAGATGACAACCGCTAGAGCCAGGCAAAACCGTATTGGGGCTCGCGTCCCCCATGAGGTCTACAAGACCCTCTGCCGTGCTGCGAAGCTCACCGGTGCCACGGTAAATCAGTTCCTGGTACCGTCCGCGCTGAAGGAGGCACAGGCCGTTATAGAACGCGAAGAGGTGATCCGCCTGTCTCCCCGGGACTGGGATTGGCTGCTCGACTTGATGGAAAACCCACCTCAGCCCAACGCCAGGTTGGAGGCGGCAACGAAGCATTACCAAAGGGTCAGGCAGGACGATGCGGATACTGCCTTTGACTGGAAGCCATGATCGGTCGGGTTTCGACTGCGGTCACCATGGGCTCGACGATTGGTTGAGAAAGGTAGCAGGGCAACATCAGAAAAAGGGTCTGTCACGAACTTTCGTCGCCATCTTGGAACAGAATCCGGCACGCATCTGCGGCTACTACGCGCTGACCCTGTCGGAGCTGGAGAATCGGCACCTGCCACCGGTCTGGAGCAAGAAGCTGCCACGTCGCATCCCAGGAGTGCGATTGGGCCGCCTCGCCGTCGACCGACGCTTTCAAGGCAGGGGGCTCGGTGAGCTATTGTTGTTGGATGCCCTCAATCGATCGCAACGAATCTACTCTTCTGTTTCATCGACAGGAGCACAAAGTCAATGGAAGCCTACGAGCTCAAAACTCTTGATGACCTCCTGGCAAGCCCCGAGGAGCGCGTCGAGCTGATCGGCGGAGAGATCCTGCGCCGCCCGATGGCGCGCGTCAGGCACTCCCACGCCCAGAGCCAGACCTCCCGCGAGCTGGGGCCCTTCACCCGCGATACGGGTCCCGGCGGCTGGTGGATCCTCACCGAAGTCAGCGTTGCCTACGAGGCACACGAGTGCCCGTCGCACGATATCGCCGGCTGGCGACGGGAACGCCTGCCACACCTGCCCGAGGGTATCGTCGATCTGCCCCCGGATTGGGTCTGCGAGATCGTCTCACCGGGCCATGAGCGCAAGGATACCCTGGTGCTGCCCTTGCTGCTGCAGCGCCACCAGGTACCTTTCTATTGGTTGATCTGGCCCGAGGACCGGGTGCTGATCGCCCAGCGGCTCGACGGCGGTCATTACTGCACCATCATGACACTGAAGGACCAGGCTCGCGCGCGCATCCCGCCCTTCGAGGCCATCGAGCTCGACTTGGTTGATATCTTTGGCGGTGAGTAGGGCTAAGGCGATTGCCGGTCGAGATATCGAAGTCGGCAGCGAATCGGGGGTGAGAACCTGCGCGATCAGCACCGTCATTCGCCTGGCCAGATCCCGTTGCTCGCCTCGGCAGGGTCATCGGTTGGGGCACTCGCTCAGCGTTGTTCGTGGCTCGTGGCTCGTGGCTCGTGGCTCGTGGCTCGTGGCTCGTGGCTCGTGGCTCGTGGATGCAAGATGCCGCAGGACCTGTCCACAAACGTGGACAGCGACTGGTAGAAGACCTCAAGCCGCAATCCCCCGCCCCTGAAGCTCCCGGAGCTTATCGCGCACGGCGGCGGCCTTCTCGAACTCCAGGTCCTTGGCGTAGCGGTACATCTCCTTCTCCAGGGCCTTGAGCTTGCGGGCCATCTGGACCGGGGTCAGGGCGGAGTACTCGGCGATCTCTTCGGCCACCTTGGCGTAGTCCCGTGCCCGTCCCCGGGACCAGCTGGCCGCGCCGGGCACGGCGCCTTCCAGGATGTCCGCTACCGCCTTGCGGATGGTCTGGGGGGTGATGCCGTGCTCCTCGTTGAAGGCGATCTGCTTGGTGCGGCGGCGCTCGGTCTCATCGATAGCGCGGCGCATGGAGCCGGTGATCTCGTCCGCGTAGAGGATGGCCTTACCGTTGGCGTTGCGGGCGGCGCGCCCGATGGTCTGGATCAGGGAGCCCTCGGAGCGCAGGAAGCCCTCCTTGTCCGCGTCCAGGATGGCGACCAGGGACACCTCCGGCATGTCGAGGCCCTCGCGCAGCAGGTTGATCCCCACCAGGACGTCGAACTCCCCCAGGCGCAGGTCGCGGATGATCTCCACCCGCTCGACCGTGTCGATGTCCGAGTGCAGGTAGCGCACCCGCACCCCGTGCTCGTTGAGGTACTCGGTCAGGTCCTCGGCCATGCGCTTGGTCAGGGTGGTGGCCAGGACGCGCTCCCGGTGGGCGACCCGCAGGTTGATCTCCGAGAGCAGGTCGTCGACCTGGGTGAGGGCCGGGCGCACCTCCACCTCGGGGTCAACGAGACCGGTGGGCCGTACCAGCTGCTCCACCACCGCCCCCGAGTGCTGGATCTCGAACTCGCGCGGTGTGGCGGAGACGTAGACGGTCTGGGGCTGAGCGGCCCGAAACTCCTCGAAGCGCAGAGGCCGGTTGTCCAGGGCCGAAGGCAGGCGGAACCCGTACTCCACCAGGTTCTCCTTGCGCGAGCGGTCCCCCCGGTACATGGCCCCGAGCTGAGGAACGGTGACGTGGCTCTCGTCGATCACGACGATGGCGTTGTCGGGCAGATAGTCGTAGAGGGTCGGCGGCGGCTCGCCAGCGTTACGCCCGGAGAGGTAGCGGGAGTAGTTCTCGATCCCGGAGCAGTAGCCGACCTCCAGCATCATCTCCAGGTCGAACAGGGTGCGCTGCTCCAGGCGCTGGGCCTCCACCAGCTTGTCGTGCTCGCGCAGCCAGGTGAGGCGCTCCTTGAGCTCGACCTTGATCTGCTCGATCGCGGTGAGGATGGTCTCTCGGGGCGTCGCATAGTGGGTCTTGGGATAGACGGTGTAGCGCGGGACCTTGTGCAGCACCTCGCCGGTCAGGGGATCGAACAGGGAGATGGTCTCGATCTCCTCGTCGAACAGCTCGACACGTACCGCTTCAGCGTCGGACTCTGCCGGATAGATGTCGATGACGTCGCCGCGAACCCGGTAGGTTCCGCGGTGCAGCTCCACTTCGTTACGCTTGTATTGGAGATTGGCCAGCCTGCGCAGGATGGCCCGCTGGTCGATCAGCTCGCCCCGCGACAGGTGCAGGACCATCTTCAGATAGGCGTCCGGGTCGCCGAGGCCGTAGATCGAGGATACGGTTGCCACGATGATCACGTCCTGACGCTCCAGCAGGGCCTTGGTCGCCGACAGGCGCATCTGCTCGATGTGCTCGTTGATGGAGGCGTCTTTCTCTATGTAGGTATCCGTGGACGGGACGTAGGCCTCGGGCTGGTAGTAATCGTAATAGGAGACGAAGTACTCCACGGCATTGTGGGGAAAGAACTCCCGCATCTCGCCGTAGAGCTGGGCCGCCAGGGTCTTGTTCGGGGCCAGGATCAGGGCCGGGCGCTGCACCCGGGCGATCAGGTTGGCGATGGTGAAGGTCTTGCCCGAGCCCGTCACCCCGAGCAGGGTCATGCCCGCCTCTCCGTTGCTCAGGCCCTCCACGAGCTGGCGGATCGCCTCCGGCTGGTCTCCGGACGGAGCGAAGCTGGATTCGAGCAGGAAGGATCTCGTCATGGATCTCCAACAGGCGGCGTGACTCACGCTCTCGATTCGGCTTCGGCGCGATCCGGCGATGCGGGCGGTGCGCTCGGTTTCAGGGTCCGCAGTCGGCGATTCTCTGCATTTTCCCGATGCCCCGTGCACGGGCTTTGGCTATTATTGGCCGCTTCGGCGCCGAACGCCAGGAAGCCGTCCGGCCACTACGAATCGAGCGAAGAGATCCCCGAGAATGAGCATCAAGCTTTCCACACGTGTACAGGCCGTCAGGCCCTCCGCCACCCTCGCCGTGGATGCCCGCGCCAAGGCGCTCAAGGCAGCTGGCAAGGACGTCATCGGCCTGGGCGGGGGCGAGCCGGACTTCGACACGCCGGATCACATCAAGGAGGCGGCTATCGCCGCCATCAGGAACGGCTTCACCAAGTACACTCCGGTGGCCGGCACGCCGGCGCTCAAAGAGGCGGTCGTCGCCAAGTTTCGGCGCGAGAACGGGCTCGACTACGAGCCGGATCAGATCCTGGTCTCCTGCGGCGGGAAGCAATCCTTCTACAATCTCGCCCAGGCGATCCTCGACCCGGGTGACGAGGTGGTCATCCCCGCCCCCTATTGGGTCTCCTACCCGGACATGGCCTTGCTTGCCGGCGGTGCTCCAGTGCTGGTGCACGCCAGCCCGGAACAGGAGCTCAGAATCACACCGACCCAACTGAAGGCCGCAATGACCGAGCAGACCAGGCTGGTGGTGATCAACAGCCCGTCGAACCCCAGCGGGATGGCCTATACGCGCGATGAGCTCGCGGCCATGGGCGAAGCGCTGAGGGAGTTCCCGCGTGCCCTCATCGCAACCGACGACATCTACGAGCACATCCGTTGGGATAGCGGCCCCTTCGTCAACATCCTCAACGCCTGTCCGGATCTGGCGCCCCGCACCCTGGTTCTCAACGGCGTTTCCAAGACCTACGCCATGACCGGTTGGCGTATCGGCTATGCCGCCGGCCCGAAGGAGATCATCCAGGCGATGACGAAGGTGCAGTCCCAAAGCACCTCCAACCCCACCTCCATCTCCCAGGTGGCGGCACAGGCGGCCCTCGAAGGCCCCCAGGACTGCCTCCGGACCATGGTGGCCGCCTACAAGGAGCGCCGCGACTATGTGGTGGAGCGCCTCGAGCGCATGCCCGGAATCCAGTGCCTGCCTACCCACGGCACCTTCTATGTTTTTCCGGACGTCAAGGGACTCATCGAAACGCTCGGCACGGTGAGCAACGACCTGGATTTGGCGGAGTTCCTGATCGAGCGGATCGGTGTCGCCGTAGTCCCCGGATCAGCCTTCGGCCTCGCCGGACACGTGCGCATCTCCATCGCTACCAGCCGCGAGAACCTCAAGCAAGCCATGGATCGCATCGAAAGCATTCTCTGACCGCAATCGGCCCCGATCCCACCTAGCTCAGCGCATCCCGCCGCCGCAAACGGCGGGATTCTCCCGCCCTACGAGCTCCCCGGTCCACCACGCACCGAAATGGGCTCGAAAAAAAGGGGCGCCGTAGCGCCCCTTCATCGGTCGTTCGAGGTCAGAGGATCAGTTGACTTTCGGATCCAGCTCGCCCTTGGCGTAACGATCGGTCATGACCTCCAGCGACAGCGAGGTGATCTTGGACGCGTTACCCGCGGTGCCGAAGGCCTCGTAGCGCGCCTTGCAGATCTCGTACATGCTCTTGGTGGCGGCGGCGAGATATTTGCGCGGGTCGAACTCGGCCGGCTTGTCGTGCAGGAACTTGCGGATGGCACCGGTGGAGGACATACGCAGGTCGGTATCGATGTTGACCTTGCGCACGCCGTGCTTGATGCCCTCGACGATCTCCTCGACCGGAACGCCGTAGGTCTCGCCCATGTCGCCGCCGTACTGGTTGATGATGGCCAGCCAGTCCTGCGGCACAGACGAAGAGCCATGCATCACCAGGTGGGTGTTGGGGATGCGGGCATGGATCTCCTTGATGCGCTCGATTGCCAGGATGTCGCCGGTCGGCGGACGGGTGAACTTGTAGGCACCGTGGGAGGTTCCGATGGCGATGGCCAGCGCGTCGACGCCGGTCTTCTTGACGAAGTCCGCGGCCTCCTCCGGATCGGTCAGGAGTTGGTCGTGGGAGAGGGTGCCCTCGGCGCCGATGCCGTCCTCTTCACCCGCCTGCCCGGTCTCCAGGGAGCCCAGGCAGCCGAGCTCGCCTTCGACAGAGACGCCGCAGGAGTGGGCCATGTCGACCACCTTTCTGGTGGTTTCCACGTTGTACTCGTAGCTGGTGGGGGTCTTGCCGTCTTCCCCGAGCGATCCGTCCATCATGACGGACGAGAAGCCCAGTTGGATGGAGCGCTGGCATACGGCCGGCGAGGTGCCGTGGTCCTGGTGCATGCACACGGGGATGTGCGGCCATTCCTCGATGGCGGCCAGGATCAAGTGGCGCAGGAAAGGCGCGCCGGCATATTTGCGCGCCCCGGCGGAGGCCTGAACGATGACCGGGGAGTCGGTCTCGTCGGCCGCCTCCATGATCGCACGCATCTGCTCCAGATTGTTGACGTTGAAGGCGGGAACGCCGTAACTGTGCTCGGCGGCATGGTCGAGCAGTTGGCGCATTGAGATCAGGGCCATGATGGGTCTCCTCTCGTCGGTTGGTACAAAAAACTAGCGTTCTGGGGATTGGGGAAAGGGCTCCGAGCGATGCGACCGTCGCCAAAGAATCAGTCCTTGGTCAGGAGCGCGTGCTCGCCGACCCGCATGATCTTCATGATGTTCGTCTGCCCCTCCACGCCGGCGCGATCTCCCTTGGTGATGATCACCAGGTCACCGTTGCGCACGGTACCTCGGCGCAGAAGCTCCTCGATCACATCCCTGTTGACCTCGTGGATGTCCTTGCTCGCCACATCGAAGCTTACCGCATAGACGCCGCGAAAAAGAGTGACTCTTCTGCGGGTATCCGCGGAGCGCGTGACCGCATGGATGGGAATACCGGAGCTCATGCGCGACATCCATTTCACGGTCGAGCCGGTCTCGGTCAAGGCGGCGATCGCAGTTACCCCGAGGTGATTGGCCGTATACATGGCCGCCATGGCGATGGCCTCGTCCACGCGACCGAAGACACTGTCGATGCGGTGCTTGGACTTGCGTGCATGCTTCTCGGCCTCGAGACAGATTCGGTGCAGGGCTTCGACGACCTTTGGCGGATGTTTGCCGATGGAACTCTCGGCCGACAACATCACCGCGTCCGTGCCTTCCACCACCGCATTGGCTACGTCGAAGACCTCGGCCCTGGTGGGGATTGGGCTCTCGAGCATCGACTGCATCATCTGGGTGGCCGTTATGACCACGCAATTTCGTTCCCTTGCCCGGTGGATCAGGGACTTCTGCGCCTCCGGCAGCTTCGCGTCTCCGATCTCCACGCCGAGATCGCCGCGGGCCACCATGATAACGTCCGCGGCGTCGATGATCTCGTCGACCACGTCCAGGGTCTCGTGGCGCTCGATCTTGGCGACGATGCCGCCTCGTCCACCGGCCTCCTGAAACAGCTTACGGGCCAAGTGAACGTCATCAGCGCTGGAGACGAAGGACACCGCCAGGTAGTCCGCACCGATCTCGGCGGCGAAACGGATATCCCTCCTGTCCTTTTCCGTCAGGGCCGGGGCCGACAGCCCCCCGCCCTTTTTGTTGATCCCCTTGTTGCTCGACAAGGTGCCGCCGACTACCACGCTGCAGTGAACGCACGACCCTTCGATCCTGTCCACCAGCAGCTCGATCGCGCCGTCGTCGAGCAGCAGGGTGTGTCCCGCGCTCAGGTCAACGGCCAACTCCGTATAGGTGGTCCCGACGCGCTCCCAGCCCCCGTCCTCCGGCCCGCAGTCGGCGTCGATGGTGAAGCGGTCCCCGACCACGAGCTCGATGGGCCCGTCCCGGAATCGCCCGATCCTTATCTTCGGACCCTGCAGATCGACGAGGACCCCGATCTCGCGGTCTTGCGCCTCGCAGAGCTCGCGGATGCGCTGGGCGCGCTCGCGATGCCGGTCGTGGGAGTCATGCGACAGGTTCAGCCGAACGACGTCGACACCGGCGGCGACGAGCCTGGGCAGGACATCGCCATCCGTGGCCGGTCCGAGGGTCGCGACGATTTTCGTCCGTCTGGGCATCACTCAGGATATCGGCATTCGACCGGGCTCAAAACCGCTGAGCATACCTGAGCTCGATGACAGCTCGACGCTGCGCGCGTCTCCTCGGGACCGTCAGTTGCCCCCCCGTTCCTCCAACATCGCGACGGCCGGGAGGGTCTTGCCTTCCAAATACTCCAGAAAGGCTCCACCCGCGGTGGATATGTAAGAAACCTTATCGTAGATGTCGTATTTCTGGATAGCTGCAATGGTGTCACCGCCGCCGGCCAAGGAGAAGCAATCGGAATTGGCGATCGCCATGGACACGGTCTTGGTGCCCTCGCCGAACTGGTCGAACTCGAACACACCTACGGGGCCGTTCCAGACCACGGTACCTGCCTTGGCGATGATATCTGCCAACTCCTTGGCGGAGTTGGGGCCGATGTCGAAGATCATGTCATCGTCGACCACGTCGCCGGCGTCCTTCAGGGTCGCCTCGGCGGTCTCCGAGAATTCCTTGCCGCAGACTACGTCAGTGGCGATCGGGATGTTGGCGCCGCGCGCCTTCATTTTTTCCACAAGGGCCTTGGCGGTGTCGACCAGATCGTCCTCGCACAGGGACTTGCCGACATTGTTGCCCATGGCTTTGAGGAAAGTGTTGGCAATGCCGCCGCCGACCACCAGCTGATCGACCTTCTCGGACAGGGCCTCGAGCACGGTCAGCTTGGTGGAAACCTTGGAGCCGCCGACGATGGCGACCATGGGGCGGGCCGGAGCGGCCAGGGCCTTGGCGAGGTTGTCCAGCTCATCGGCCAACAGCAAGCCGGCGCAGGCGACCGGGGCGAGCTTGCCGGCGCCGTGGGTGGATGCCTGGGCGCGGTGCGCGGTACCGAAGGCGTCCATGACGAAGACGTCGCACAGGGCGGCGTACTTCTTGGCCAGCTCCTCGTTGTCCTTCTTCTCGCCCTTGTTGAAGCGCACGTTCTCGAAGAGCACCACCTCGCCGTCGGCGACCTCGGGCGCCTTCTCCAGGTAATCCTTGACCAAGCGAACCGGCTTGCCGAGCTTGGTGGACATATCGTCAGCGATGGGCTGCATGGAGTTTTCGGAATCCACCTCGCCCTCGGTGGGACGGCCACGATGGGACATGACCTGCACCTTTGCACCGGCCTTGACGCAGTGCTCGATGGTCGGCATGGAGGCCGTGATGCGGGCGTCGGAGGTCACCTTGCCGTCCTTGACGGGAACATTGAGGTCCGCGCGGATCAGCACGCGCTTGCCGGCGAGGTCGAGATCGGTCAGCTTGATGAATGACATGGGGATCCTCCGCGTTGATTCTGGGGGTCGAAAGCGATTTGGGAAACCCTGGAGGCTTACCGAATGGCTTTCATGAGATGCCTGTTGTGCAGAGAGCACGCACCGGGGAGGAAGACTCCCCGGCGCGCTCGGCTCGTCGGCCCTTACTTCGCTACATGCTCCACGAAGCGCAGCATATTGCAGGTGTAGCCATACTCGTTGTCATACCAGGAGACCACCTTGACGAAGGTGGGGTCCAGCATGATGCCGGCCTCGGCATCGAAGATGGAGGGATTGCCGCAACCGCGGAAATCGGTGGAGACCACCTTCTCATCGGTGTAGGCGAGCACGCCGGCCAGGCTTCCCTGCTCGGAGGCGCCCTTCATGGCCGCACAGATGTTCTCGTAGCTCGTCTCGTTCATCAGCTCGCAGGTCAGATCGACGACGGAGACGTCAGAGGTCGGCACGCGGAAGGCCATACCGGTCAGCTTGCCGTTGAGCTCGGGCAGGACCTTACCGGCCGCCTTGGCGGCACCGGTGGAGGACGGGATGATGTTCTCCAGGATACCGCGACCACCGCGCCAGTCCTTCTGGGAAGGACCGTCGACGGTCTTCTGGGTGGCGGTAGCGGCGTGCACGGTGGTCATCAGGCCGCGCTTGATGCCGAAGTTCTCGTGCAGCACCTTTGCGACCGGGGCCAGGCAGTTGGTGGTACAGGAGGCGGCGGAGACGATGGCCTGACCGGCATAGGTGTGATGGTTGACGCCGTAGACGAACATGGGCGTGTCGTCCTTGGAGGGTGCGGACTGCACCACCTTGGGGGCACCGGCATCCACGTGCTTCTGGCAGGTCTCGCCGGTCAGGAAGAAGCCCGTGCTCTCGATGACCAGGTCGGCGCCGACATCGCCCCACGCGAGGTTGGCGGGATCGCGCTCTGCGGTCAAGCGGATGGACTTACCGTCGATGATCATGCTGCTGCCGTCCACGGCAATCTCACCCGGAAAGTTTCCGTGTACCGAATCATACTTGAGCATGTAGGCCAAGTATTCGGGATCGAGAAGGTCGTTGATGCCGACGACCTCGATGCCCGGAAAGTCCTTGTAGATGGCGCGGAAAGCCATGCGACCGATACGGCCGAACCCATTGATGCCAACTTTGATTACCATGGAATAAACCTCCAGTCTTCTTTACAGGTTTGGTTGTGCTTGATTTGGAAATGTCGGACAGCCGCTCGGTGCTGCACCCCCTCCAGGGAACCGCGAAGCGATTCAGCGATTCCCAGGGGGAAGATCGGTGCTGATCTTGGCCTCGACGGCCAATGATCAGCCCCCTAGAGCTGCTCCTCGACCGCCTTGATCACGTTCTCGGCAGTGACACCGAATTCTTTGTACACATCGCCCGCGGGGGCGGATTCGCCGAATCTGTCGACGCCGATGGCCTTGCCGTGCATGCCGACGTACTTCGGCCAGAGGTTCGTAACGCCCGCCTCGACCGCGACACGCGCCTTCGCCCCTTCGGGCAGCACCGACTCTTTGTAAGCGGCATCCTGAGCATCGAAAACGTCCATCGAGGGCATGGAGACGACGCGCACCCGGCGCCCCTTGGCCGTCAGGTCGTTGTATGCGTCGACCGCCAGCGCGACCTCCGAGCCCGTGCCGATGATAATCGCCTCGGGCTCGCCGTCGCAATCACGCAACACATATGCGCCCTTGGCGATGGCGCGAAGCTGCTCTTCAGTGCGCTCCAGATGGGGCAATGCCTGGCGGGAAAAGATCAGGCTGGTGGGGGCCCCCTCGCGCTCCAGTGCCAGCTTCCAGGCCACGGCGCTCTCCACGGCATCCGCCGGGCGCCAAGTGGACATGCGCGGCGTCAGGCGCAGGATGGAGATCTGCTCCACCGGCTGATGGGTCGGGCCGTCCTCGCCGAGACCGATGGAATCGTGAGTGTAGACGAAGATCGGGTTGATCTTCATCAGGGCAGCCATGCGCAAGGCGTTCTTGGCGTATTCCATGAACATGAGGAAGGTCGCGCCGTAGGGCTTTAAGCCCCCGTGCAGAGTAATCCCGTTCATGACGGCGGACATGCCGAACTCGCGAACGCCGTAGTAGAGGTAGTTCCCGGAGGCGTCGTCCTTGGACACGCCCTTGCTTCCCGACCAGATCGTCAAATTGGAGCCGGCCAGGTCGGCGGATCCACCCAGCAGCTCGGGCAGCAACGGGCCGAAACCGTTGAGGGCGTTCTGAGATGCCTTCCGGGAGGCGATCTTCTCGGCCTTGGCGTCTACGGACTTGACGAAATCCCAGGAATTCTCCTCCCACCCAGCCGGCAGCTCGCCTGCAAGCCGGCGCTTCAGCTCGGACGCCAGCTCCGGGTGCGCGGCCTCGTAAGCGGAGAAGCGCTCGCCCCAAGCCGTCTGGGCGGCGGCACCCTTTTCCTTCGCATCCCAGCCGGCGTAGATGTCGCCGGGGATCTCGAAAGGCGGCTGGCTCCAGCCGATGGTCTCGCGGGTCAGGGCGATCTCGTCGGCGCCCAAGGGGGCACCGTGACACTCTTCCTTACCCTGCTTGTTGGGAGATCCCCAGCCGATGATCGTCTGGCAGCAAATGAGCGACGGCCTGTCGGTGACCGAGCGAGCCTCTTCGATCGCCGCCTTGACGGCGTCCGCACTATGGCCGTCGACCGTGCGGATCACGTGCCACCCATAGGCATCGAAGCGCTTGGGTGTGTCGTCGAGAAACCAGGCAGGAGTAGTACCGTGGCCACGCACCTCGCCGTCGATGGAGATGTTGTTGTCGTCGTAGAAGGCGATCAGCTTGCCCAGCCCCAAGGCGCCGGCAAGGGAGCAGGCCTCGTGGGAGATGCCCTCCATCATGCAGCCGTCGCCCAGGAATACATAGGTGTGGTGATCCACGATCTCGTGGCCTGGCCGGTTGAACTGGCCGCCGAGCACCTTCTCGGCGAGCGCCATGCCCACGGCGTTGGAGATGCCCTGGCCGAGAGGGCCGGTGGTCGTCTCGATGCCCGGGGCATAACCGTACTCGGGGTGACCCGGGGTCCTGGAGTGCAACTGGCGAAACTGCTTCAGGTCCTCGATGCCGAGATCGTAGCCGGTCAGATGCAGCAGCGAATAGATGAGCATGGAGCCGTGTCCGTTGGACAGCACGAAGCGGTCGCGGTCCGCCCACTCGGGATCGGCCGGATTGTGCTTCATGAAGTCGTTCCACAGGACTTCCGCGATATCGGCCATGCCCATCGGCGCACCCGGGTGACCGGAGTTTGCTTTCTGGACCGCATCCATGCTCAGCGCACGGATGGCATTGGCGAGGTCTCTGCGTGAGGGCATCTCGTCTCTCCTCAGATTTAAATATTCAAAAGCCAAAGCTTTCCCCAGCCGCGCCAAAATGCCCTGGCATTCAGCGACGAGCCGATGACCTGGAAAACAGGCGAGTCGTTCCCCGTGCGACCGGCGTCTGAATCTCGTCGCCCCAGCGCTGCCCCTCGGAGGCGGGGTCGAAAACCCGACATTATGGAAGGTCGGCTATTGTGGCCCACGGGGATGGGCCAGGACAAAGAAGCACATCTTATGATGGCAGAAAAAAAATTTTATAAGTTTCTTATATTGCGAATTAGTGTCAGTCGCTCTTCCACTTGATGGAGCATCCCATGCTGGGAACCTGCTCCCTGGGACCTTCGCCGGTCTCGGCGACCTGCCTCATGGCCTCGAACAGGTCTCGGCGCACTCCTTCGGGTGCCGGCTCCTTGCGGCTCGCATCCAGCCGTCCCCGGTATTGCAGATCCGTGTCCGCGCCGTAGCCGAAGAAGTCGGGCGTGCAGACGGAACCATAGGCCTTGGCAACCTCCTGGGTCTCGTCGATCAGGTAGGGAAAGGGAAACTCGTAGTCCTCCGCCACCCGCTTCATGTTCTCGAAGGAGTCCTCCGGATAGTCGCTCGGGTCGTTGGACATGATGGCCACACAGCCGATGCCGTATGAGGCGAGCTCGCGGGCATCGCGCAGGATGCGATCCAGCACCGCCTTCACGTAGGGACAGTGATTGCAGATGAACATGACCAGCAGGCCCTTCTCGCCCTTGCACTGGTCACGGGACCAGGTCCGGCCGTCGACGCCGGGGAGGGAGAAATCGGGGGCGGGTAGGCCGAATTCGCACACGGGGGTTTGAAGTGAAACCATCGGATCGACTCCTGAATCGGCTCGTAAGACGCGACTTGTGCTCAGACCCGACATGGTACCGGAAGTACCGGAAAAGCCAACCCGAGTCCTAGGAATAGAGCGCACGACGGATTATCATATCGTGTTCAACGGACCGGCGAGGCCAGGCGCGGTCCCAGCAAAGTCAATCCGGCAAAGTCGATCAGGCAGACGCAGCGAGCCCCCCACCGATGGCAAGAGATTTCATCTTCACTTCCGAATCCGTCTCCGAGGGCCACCCGGACAAGGTGGCCGACCAGATTTCCGACGCCATGCTGGACGCGATCCTGACCCAGGACCCGCACCCGGAGCGGGCACGCGTCGCTTGCGAGACCATGGTGAAGACCGGGGCGGTCATCATCGGCGGCGAGATCACGACCGACGCCTGGGTAGACCTGGACCAACTGGTCCGCGGCGTGGTGACGGACATCGGCTACACCAGCTCCGACGTCGGCTTCGACGGCTCGACCTGCGCCGTGATGTCGCTGATCGGCAAGCAGTCGGGGGATATCGCGATGGGGGTAAACCATAACGCCCCCGAGGAGCAGGGAGCCGGAGATCAGGGACTGATGTTCGGCTACGCGACGAACGAGACGGACGTGCTCATGCCCGCGCCAATCACCTTCGCCCATCGCCTGGTACAACGCCAGTCGGAGATGCGCCGCGCCCACGTCCTGCCCTGGCTGCGCCCGGATGCCAAGAGTCAGGTCACCATGCGCTATCAGGACGGGAAGGTCTCCGCCGTGGATGCGGTGGTCCTCTCGACCCAGCACGATCCGGACGTGGACTACAGGCATCTGCGCGAGGCGGTGATGGAGAACATCATCCTGCCCGTGCTGCCCGAGGAATGGATCCACGGCGACACCAAGTTCCACATCAACCCGACCGGAAGCTTCATCATCGGTGGCCCCGTCGGGGATTGCGGACTCACCGGGCGCAAGATCATCGTCGATACCTACGGTGGCTCGGCGCGCCACGGAGGCGGCGCATTCTCCGGCAAGGACCCGTCCAAGGTCGACCGCTCCGCCGCTTACGCCGGACGTTACGTGGCCAAGAACATCGTCGCGGCAGGTCTCGCCGAGCGGTGCGAGATCCAGATCTCCTATGCCATCGGCGTGGCCGAGCCCACCTCCATTACGATGGAGACTTTCGGCACCTCCAAGGTCCCGGAAGAGCGCATCGCCGCCCTGGTGCGCGAGCACTTCGACCTGCGGCCATACAGCATCATCCGGCTGCTCGATCTCATCCGCCCCATCTACCGCAAGACCGCCGCGTACGGCCATTTCGGACGCGAGGAACCCGAGTTCAGCTGGGAGCGGACCGATAAGGCGGAGGAGCTGCGCGACGCGGCTGGTTTGTAAAGAATTGGAATTTTCAATAGAACCGCGGAGACGCAGAGATCGAATTTTGCGGGTTGGCATAGAACCCAAGTGAGCCGACTGCTCTCACGAAAAGAAACGGCATCGATACCTCCGCTCCAGAAACTCTGCGTTCTCCGCGTCTCCGCGGCTTAAATGCCTCTCCCGAGGAGCGTTGCAACCCCGGCACCGGGGCCAGGCTCGGACGAGGTGACAACCCAAAACGGCGCTCACTCTGTTAATCACCGGAGTTGACTACCATGAGTGAGTTTTCCGACTACAAGGTCGCCGACCTCTCCCTAGCCGACTGGGGCCGCAAGGAAATGCACATCGCCGAGACCGAGATGCCCGGTCTCATGGCCCTGCGGGCGAAGTACGGTGCCGCCAAACCGCTGACCGGCGCCCGTATCAGCGGCAGCCTGCACATGACCATCCAGACCGCGGTCCTGATCGAGACCCTGGTCGAGCTCGGCGCCCAGGTCCGCTGGGCCTCCTGCAATATTTTCTCGACCCAGGATCACGCCGCCGCGGCCATCGCCGCCGCCGGCATCCCCGTCTATGCCTGGAAGGGCGAGACCCTGGAGGAATATTGGTGGTGCACCGAGCAGGTCCTGAGCTGGCCTGACGGCGGCGGCCCGAACATGATCCTGGACGACGGGGGTGACGCCACCCTTCTGGTCCACAAGGGCGTGGAGTACGAGAAGGCCGGCCAAGTCCCCGAGTCCACCTCCGACGACAACGAGGAGTGGCGTGCGGTGCTCGGCGTCCTCGGGCGCACCTTCGAGCGCGATAGCGGGTACTGGCATCGCATTGCCGAGGGTATCCGGGGCGTCACCGAAGAGACCACCACCGGGGTGCACCGACTCTACGAGAGGGCCAAGGAGGGATCTCTGCTCTTCCCGGCCATGAATGTGAACGACTCGGTGACCAAGTCCAAGTTCGACAACCTCTATGGATGCAGGGAATCCCTGGTGGACGGCATCAAGCGGGCCACCGATGTCATGATTGCGGGCAAGGTCGCCATGGTCTGCGGCTATGGCGACGTCGGCAAGGGATGTGCCCAGTCCTTGCGCGGCCTCGGAGCCATCGTCTGGGTTTCGGAGGTCGATCCCATCTGCGCCCTGCAGGCCGGAATGGAAGGCTACAAGGTCGTCACCATGGAAGAGGCGGCGCCCCTGGCCGACATCTTCGTCAGCGCCACCGGCAACCTCAACGTCATCACCCACGAGCACATGCGGGCCATGAAGGATCAGGCAATCGTCTGCAACATCGGCCACTTCGACAACGAGATCGATGTGGCTTCCCTCGGAAACTACCGGTGGGAGGAGATCAAGCCCCAGGTCGATCACGTGGTCTTTCCGGACGGGCGACGAATCATCCTGCTCGCCAAGGGCCGCCTGGTGAACCTCGGCTGCGCCACCGGTCACCCGAGCTTCGTGATGTCCAACAGCTTCACCAATCAGGTACTGGCGCAGATGGAGATCTTCGAAAACCCCGACCAGTACCCCGTGGACGTCTACGTACTGCCCAAGAAGCTAGACGAGGAGGTGGCCCGTCTGCATCTCGACAGGATCGGGGCACACCTCACGACCCTCACCGAGGAACAAGCGGACTATATCGGCGTAACCGTCGATGGTCCCTACAAGCCGGAGTATTACCGCTACTGATCCCAATGAGAAGCCGAGACACGAACGGGAACAACTACAGCTTCGAGCTCTTTCCGCCGAAGACGGCGGAAGGCATGGAGAAGCTCGTGGACACGGTGGAGCGGCTAAACGCCGTCGGCCCCCGCTATTTCTCCGTCACCTATGGAGCCGGCGGCTCGACCCGCGAGCGCACCTTCGAGACCGTCTCGCTGCTTCGCCGGCAGGGCATCGACACGGCCCCGCATCTCTCCTGCATCGGCTCGAGTCGGACGGAGGTACTGGATATCCTGCGCCATTACCGGGAGCAGGACATCCACCGCATCGTCGCCCTGCGCGGCGATCTGCCTTCGGGCATGGGGGCCGTTACCACCGGGGAGCTGAGATACGCCAACGAGCTTGTAACCTTCATTCGCGAGGAGACCGGCGATGCGTTCCATATCGAGGTGGCCGCCTATCCGGAGGTCCACCCCCAGGCGCCCAGCGCGATGCGTGACCTGGAGAGCTTCAAGCGCAAGGTGGACGCTGGTGCCGACGCGGCCATCACCCAGTATTTCTACAATGCCGATGCCTATTTCTCCTTCCTGGACGCCTGCGAGCGCCTCGACATCCGGATCCCCATCGTCCCCGGGGTGATGCCCATCACCAACTACAGCCGGCTCGCCCGCTTCTCCGACGCCTGCGGTGCAGAGATCCCGCGCTGGGTGCGCAAACGGTTGGAAGGCTACGGGGACGACATCGAGAGCATTCGCGAATTCGGACATCAAGTCGTTCTCGGTCTGTGTCGGCGCCTCATCGATCAGGGTGCCCCCGGAATCCACTTTTACACCATGAATCAGGCCGCGCCGACCCTCCGACTGTGGCGGGATCTGGGCCTGTAGGCCGGCGAGGCAATCCGGTCCTGACGATCCATGACCTGATCTTGCCCCACGACCTCCTGCCGTACTCGAACCGACCCATCGGGCCGCGCTACGATTATCGTATCCCCCGTCCCGACTCGGGACACCTGTAGGCAAGAAGTCGGAGTGCACAGGCTCGATACGGATGTCCTCCTCCCCTTCCGCTCCCCTGTCACGTGACGCCGGCAAGGCATTGGATGCCTGGCTGCGCGGCCTCGCCGCCAAGGTCCGTGCGCCACTCGCTCTGACCGTCACCATCGGCTCCGTCGGCGGCTTGTTGCTCATCGCCCAAGCCTGGCTGCTGGCCTTGGTGATCAACGCCGTCGCCATCGATGCGCGCGGGCTGAGCGACGTCTGGCCTTGGCTGGCGTGGCTGCTGGCCGTGCTCGCCGGGCGCGCCGTCGTCACCATGCTCACCGAGGTCACGGCATTCGAGGCCGCCGCCCGCATCAAGCTCGACATCCGCAAGCGCCTCTACGCCCACATCGAGGCGCTCGGCCCGGCCTGGACCCGCCGGCAGCGCACCGGGTCGATCGCCAACACGCTGATCGACGGCGTCGAAGCGCTGGAGAAGTACTACGCGGGGTACCTGCCACAGACCGTGCTGGCCGCCTTCATTCCCCTCGCGATCCTGATCTTCGTGCTCCCGTCGGACTGGATCTCGGGGCTCATCATGCTGATCACCGCACCGCTGATCCCCTTGTTCATGATCATCATCGGCAAGGGTGCCGAGCGGCTCAACCAGCGCCAGTGGCGCAAGCTGGCGCGCATGAGCGCGCACTTCTTCGACGCCATCGAGGGCCTCACCACCCTCAAGCTGTTCAACGCCAGCCGCCGCGAGGCGAAGGTGGTCGCCCGCATCTCCGACGAGTACCGCCAAAGCACCATGGCGGTGCTACGCGTGGCCTTTCTGTCCTCGCTGGTGCTGGAGTTCATGGCCACCGTCAGCATCGCCATGGTCGCGGTCTTCATCGGTTTTCGCCTGTACTACGGCGAGATGCATTACCTGCCGGGCTTCTTCGTGCTGCTGCTCGCACCCGAGTTTTATCTGCCGCTACGGAACATGGGCACCCAGTACCACGCGCGCATGGAGGCCATCGGCGCCTCGGAGCACATCGTCGAGCTGCTGGATATCGCGCCACCCGCACCCCGCACCGGTCAAAGCAAGCTTCCCACGGACGAGGCGCTGAGCATCCGGTTCGAGAACGTTGGCTTCGCCTACGAGGCCGACCGGCCCGTGCTGCGCGACATCGACTTTTCTCTCGCGCAAGGGGAGCGCGTTGCGCTCGTCGGCCCCAGCGGTGCCGGCAAGACGACCCTGAGCCAGCTCCTGCTCGGTTTCATCCAGCCGCAGGAGGGGCACATCAGCATCAACGGCATCGATCTGCGCGCGCTCGCCGATGATGACTGGCTGGACCATGTCGCCTGGCTGCCGCAGCGCCCGACCCTGTTTCACGGCAGCCTGCTCGACAACATCCGCCTCGGCCGCCCGGACGCCGATCTCGACGCCGTACGGCATGCGGTCGCGCTGGCCAACGCGAGCGAATTCGTAGAGCGCCTGCCGCAGGGCTACGACACCCTGGTCGGCGACCGCGGTCAGGGCCTGTCCGGCGGCGAGATCCAGCGCATCGCCCTGGCCCGCGCCTTCCTCGATGACGCCGAGGTCATCGTCCTGGACGAGGCCAGCGCGAGCCTGGACCCGGAAACCGAGGCCCTGGTCACCGAGTCCATCGAGCGCCTCGCCGAGGGGCGCGCCATGCTGGTCATCGCTCACCGCTTGAGCACCATTCGCCGCGCCGACCGCATCCTGGTGCTGGACGAGGGGCGCATCGTCGAGCAGGGGAGCCACGCCGAGCTGCTGGCACACAACGGCCTCTACGCGCGCCTGTGCTCCCTCTACCAGGGGGCGGCGGCATGAAGAAGGACCTGCTGCGCCTGCTCGGGCTCTTTCGGCCCTACACTCGCTGGATCATCGCCGGCACCCTGCTCACCATCCTGGTCGACCTGGCCAACATCGGCCTGCTCGCACTCTCCGGCTGGTTCATCACCGCCATGGCGCTGGTCGGGCTCGGCGGCGGCCTGATGAACTACTTCACGCCTGCCGCCGGCATCCGCGGGCTCGCAATCCTGCGCACCGGCGGACGCTACATCGAGCGGCTGGTCACACACGAGGCGACCTTCCGTCTGCTTTCGCGATTGCGGGTGTGGTTCTACGAGCACCTCGAGCCGCTGGCCCCCGCCCGACTCCAATACTATCGGGGCGGCGACCTGCTCAGCCGCATCCGCGCCGACATCGACACCCTCGACAATTTCTACCTGCGGGTGCTCGCTCCCACCCTCGCCGCCGCCGTGAGCCTGATCTTGCTCGTCAGCTTCATGACCCTATTCTCCTGCTCCGTCGCGCTGATCGATCTCGCCGGCCTGCTGGGGGCCGGTGTTGCCCTACCTCTGCTGGCCCAGCGTCTCGGCCGGGAGCCGGGACGGCGCGCCGTCGCCGTGCGCGCGGACCTGCGCTCTAGCGTCGCCGACGGCGTGCGCGGCCTGGGGGAGCTGCGCGTCTATCGGGCCGCGCACGCACAAGCGCAAACGATCGAACGGCTCAGTCACGACCTGATCGAGCCCCAACGCCGGCAGGCGCGCATCAACGGCCTCTCGGCCGGGCTCACCGGCCTCGCCGCGCAGCTCACCGTTTGGCTCGCCGTGCTCGTCGCCATCCCCTTGGTGAGGGAGTCGGATCTCGACGGCCCCGATCTGGCCATGATCGCCCTGTTCGTCATGGCCAGCTTCGAGGCGGTCAGCGCGTTGCCACTCGCCTTTCAGACGCTCGGCGAGACGCTGGCCGCCGCCCGCCGCATCTTCGAGATCATCGATACCAAGCCGGTGGTCGAGGAGCCCGCACAAGAGGCCGCCACGCCCGGTCGTTTCGACCTGCGCCTGGAAGGTCTACGCATGCGCTACGGCGAGGGCGCGCCCTGGGCGCTGGACGGTATCGACCTGGAGGTCGCGGAAGGCCGGCGTGTCGGCATCGTCGGGGCCACCGGCTCCGGCAAGACCAGCCTCCTCAATGTCCTGCTGCGGTTCTGGGACTACCAGGAGGGCGAGATCCGGATCGGCGGGGTCCCGCTACGCGAGCTGCGCGGCGAGACCGTGCGCGGCTGGTGTGCCGTCGTCGCCCAGCAGACCCATCTCTTCAACACCAGCGTCCGCCAAAACCTCCTGCTCGCACGCCCAGACGCGAGCGAAGAGGCCCTGGCCAAGGCCCTGCAGCAGGCCAACGTCTTCGATGAGATCATGAGCCTGCCCGAGGGCCTGGATACGATCGTCGGCGAGACCGGCACCCGGCTGTCGGGCGGCCAGGCAAGGCGCGTCGCCATCGCCCGCGCCCTGCTCGATGACGCGCCCATCCTGCTCCTAGACGAGCCGACCGAGGGGTTGGATGCATCGGCCGAGCACGCCGTCCTGCAGGCGCTGGCGGTGCTGATGCGGGACCGCACCACCTTGCTCATCACCCATCGGCCCCAGGCCCTGCGCTACGTCGACGAGGTCTTGGTCCTGAGCCGCGGGCGCATCATCGAGCAAGGCTCTGCGGAGGCATTGATGCGCGAGGGACGCTACCTGCCGGCCTACGCCGGTCCGGACTGAGAGCTTGTGAAAAAATCGGACGCCTACTGCGGACGCCCCTGAACGTCCGTGACTGCGTTGCCGAACGTGAAAATGACGGTCATTTAGTCCACTAAACTCCAGCCATTTTCACGTTCGGCGCCTTGTCTCGAACGCCCAGAGACGCCCTCGCTACAGTGTCCGAATTTTTCACAAGCTCTGAGGCGCAGCAATGGGCTACAGTATGAAGGGATCGGTGACAGATCCAGGAAGAATACTTGGCCGAGCGATACTTGATAATAAGTTTTTTGTAATTTTGTGATTATGCACCGCCGGCTAGGCAAATCCACCGCCATGTCGCCTGCACTTTCCCCCACAATACCTGTAACCGCAAGGCTTCAGAGCTGGCACGACCTCTGCCACCCAGCATACCGGTCGTAGTCAGTGAGCCCGAAAAGGAGATAGCTCGAAATGCTTGAAGACTCGTTGCCGGTGCTGCTCGCCCGACTCGATTTCGCATGGATCACCTCCATGCACATCCTCTACCCGCCGCTCACCATCGGGCTGGCGATCATGCTGTTGTTCTCAGAATGGCGTTGGCTCAAGACCGACGACGAGCATTGGTACCGCTTGACCCGGTTTTTCGAAAAGCTGTTCATCATCAACTTCGGCGCGGGCGTGGCAACCGGCGTCACGATGGAGATGGCCTTCGGTATCCTGTACGGCCCCTTCTCTCAATCAGCAGGCCCCGTCTTCGGCCACATCCTCGGTTTCGAGACCATTACCGCCTTCATGTACGAGGCCGGCTTCGTCGGCTTGATGATCTTCGGGTGGGGCAAGATCAGCAAGGGCATGCACCTGTTCGCCACCTTCAACGTGGCGGTATCGTCCAGTCTCTCCGCCTTCTGGATACTTGCCGCCAACTCCTGGATGCAGACCCCCACCGGCATCGCGCTGGAGAACGGCGTATTCGTCGCCAAGGACTGGCTCTCGGTGATCTTCAACCCGGACTTCCTGTTCGCCTTTCCCCATATGTGGGTGGCATCAATCGAGCTCTCCCTGTTCTTCGTCGCCGGCGTGTCCGCCTGGTATCTGCTGAAGGGCCGCCATGTTCGGATGTTCCAACGTGCGGCCAAATACTCCGTTCTAGCCCTGGTCCTGATTGCGCCGCTGCAGGTCTATCTCGGCGATGGCCTCGGCCTGGTCGTGGCCGAGGCACAGCCGGCAGGGTTGGCGGCGATGGAAGGTCACTTCCACACCAATCACCCCGACGGCAGCCCCATCACCGGCTGGAATTTGCTGGCCTGGCCGAACGACGCCGAGGGCCGCAACGACTGGGCGGTCACGATCCCCCATCTCCTGAGCCTCTTGGAGACCCACACCTTGGACGACCGGGTGCCCGGACTGGATCAATTCCCACCCGATGACCGCCCGCCGGTGCTGATCCCCTTCTACTCCTTCCGCGTGATGGTGGCGATCGGGATGTTCCTAGTCCTGGTCACGTTCTGGGGCCTCTATCTGGCCCTACGCGGCAAGCTCAGCGTCGAGCGGATTACCGGCAACCGGCTGTTTCTGCGCATCCTCGTATTCAGTGCGTTTCTTCCCTATCTGGCCATCTGGACCGGCTGGTGGACGCGCGAGGTCGCCCGCCAGCCCTGGGTCGTCTACGGCATGATGCGCACCTCGGAAGGAGTCAGTAGCATGAGTCTCGGTGCCGAGATCGCCTGGCTCGTGGGGTTCATCGTCTTCGAGCTCACGGTCTGGTGGGGAACCTGGCACTTCTTCGGCAAGGTCATCCGCAAGGGACCCGATCTGGACAGCCCGGTCGTCACCGGCCTGAGTCACGAGCGCCTCGGCCATCTCGCCACCGGCCCGGTCAATGAGGCCCGTCCGGCGTACGAGCAGTCGGCTCACTGACCCCAAAGAAGCGGACTGAGGATCGAAACCATGGACAACATAACCCTCATTCACGACCAACTCTCATTCATCTGGTGGATTGCGCTGGGGCTCTCGTTTCTGCTCTATGTGATCCTGGACGGCGCCGACCTTGGCGCGGGGATCTTCTCGCTCTTCGTCAAGGACGAGGACGAGCGCGGTGCAATCATGGCCTCGATGGCGGGCACCTGGGATGCCAACGAGACCTGGCTGGTCGTCGCGGGCGGTATCCTTTTCGGCGGCTTTCCGATCGTCTACGGCTCTGCCTTCCACTATCTGCTGATTCCTCTGATGGTTGCCTTGTGGAGCATCATGATGCGCGCCGTCTCCCTCGAGTTCCGGGCCCACTCGGACCATAGCAGGCGTTTCTGGGATTGGGCATTCGGGATCGGCAGCTTGACCGCCACCTTCTGTGCCGGCATGGCCCTGGGCGCGATCCTGACAGGTTTCCCGGTGACGGATGTCGTCGAGCTCGTCAACGAGAGCGCGGGCCAGGTGCCCACCTTTACCGGCGGTACGTTCGACTTCTTCAGCCCCTTCAGCATCTGGACAGGGGTGGCCGCGATCATCGCCGCGTCATTGGCCGGAGGGGTCTATCTCGAGGCACGCTTCGAGGTGGATTCCGAGATCCGCGGCCGGGCGTCGGTATGGACGTCGGTGACCTTCTATCTCGCGCTCGTCGCGGTGGTGATCACCCTGGTGTGGAGCTACTTCGAATTCGACTGGGCGGCCGACAAGTGGACCGGACCTTACGGATGGGCCTGGTGGGCTCTCGGAGTGGCGGTGCTCCTCGCGGCATTCAAGATGCGCCTCGCCTCGGTCCGCAACCGTGACCTCGGCGCCATGCTCTGGCTGGCGATCGTGATCGCCCTGATGTGGGGCGGCATGATGGCGACCATGTACCCCTGGCTGGTACCCGGGACCTGGACCATCCACAGCGGCAGTAGCCCCGCGACCACCCTGGAGAGCTTCACCATTGCGATGAGCGGATTCATCCCCGTGATGCTGATGTACAACTGGTACCAAATCTGGGTATTTCGCGCCCGCATCACCAAGCTGGATGCCTACGCACGGTACTGAGCGCTAGGGATCCGAATCAGGGGTAGTACGAGCAGGTACGATCCGAGGTGTCGCCAAGAGCGATCGATTGCGAATTGTCAGTTACAACCATACTTTTGCCGGGTAATTTAAATTCCCGGAACCATCCACTCCTCCTTCCAAGCCGCCCCTTCCTTTGTTCAGGGCGGCTTTTTTCTTTTACCCTAAATTCGACAGTTGGAGCCGCCAAGGCGCAAAGGACGCCGAGAAAAACACCAAGATAGTCGCAGCGGGACTCTCACCCGAAGGGATATCGCCGTATTCAGGAATTTTCCTTGCGTAACTCGGCGATCTTGGTGCCTTGGCGGTTCAACTGCTCTTTTTTAGCTCACAAACTCTGAGCGCCGTAACCCTTTACGTGGCGAGGCCGTATCGTCCAGAATCGGGCCTGGGACAACGCCAGGGAGGTCCCCAGGTATGGAAAAACGGGTCAGCTCACCGAAGGGCTATCGCCGGCATCGGCCGACAGTTGCAGCTCTCTCGCTATTGATCGCGGTGGATGTCGCGACCGCCGTCGCGGACACCGACCTCTACCGCTGTATCGCCCCCGACGGAAAGGTGGAGTTTCGGCAAACCGTCTGCGCCGGGGATGCCGGCCAGGAGGAGGTCCGGGTGAAGGACCGAATGACGGGTTGGGAACCGCCGAAGGTCAAGCTGGAAGAAAGCGAGAAAGGCTCGGAGAGATCCAGCCGGAGTGAAAGTAGCTCGAAGAAGGACGATGCAGACCGGGACCGGCAGGAGAAACAGTGCTGGAAAAAGCGGCAACAGCTCGACGAGGTCAACTGGAAGCTCAGACACGGCTACAAGCCGGCTGCCGGGGTCAAGCTCCGGCGCAGACGTGAGCAATACGAGGATTACATCCGCCGGTTCTGCAAATGAGGTCGAATAGCATCAGGAGCTACCCGACCAAGCGCCGCCAATAGGTCGATCGCCAATAGTAGAGGACCGTCGTATCCGGCCAGGGGTATGAATCGCCGTAGCTGATGCCACGACCCGGTCGCTCCGGATTGTCCCGACCCGGGTCCAGGGGGCGCCAGCCCCGCTCGACCGACTCGCCCTCCACAGGGTCGCGTGTCGTCCCCAGGTTGCGTCGTTCCGACGCGCCGTACCTCCGAAAATTCCGCTGCGCCTCGAATAGGCTGACCACGTTGCTGCTGCCGGGCATGAAGGGAAACCGTAGCTGTGCGAGGTCGTCCTCCCAACCGCAGATCGGGCATACCTGGTGGAATCCCGGCTCCCGATCGAAGACCAGGTGGCCGCAGCAGGGACAGGGAAACTTGGCTTGGTCGTACAGGCCAGTCACAGCCCCATCTTCTCGAAGAAACTCTTGACGCCATCCAGCCATGTCGAGGAGTGGGGGCTGTGATGCTTTCCACCGGCCTGCACCGACTCGTCCAGCTCGCGCAGCAGCTCCTTCTGACGCTCCGTCAGATTCACCGGCGTCTCGACGAGCACGCGGCAAATGAGATCACCCGTCATGCCTCCGCGTACGGGCTTCACGCCCTTGCCGCGCATGCGAAACATCTTCCCGGTCTGGGTCCCGGCAGGAATCTTCAGGACCACCTTGCCGCCAAGCGTCGGGACCTGCAGCTCTCCGCCCAGCGCCGCGGTAACGAAGCCGATCGGAACCTCGCAAAAGAGGTTATTGTCCTCCCGGGTGAAGATCGGGTGCTTCTCGACCATGACCTGGACGTACAGGTCTCCGCTCGGCCCGCCGCGCTCGCCCGGCTCTCCCTCGCCCGCCAACCGGATGCGATCGCCCGTGTCCACGCCGGCCGGCACCTTCACCGACAGGGTCTTTTCCTCCCGTATGCGCCCCGCACCCCGGCAGTGGCTGCAGTGCTCCTCGATGATCGTCCCGGCGCCCCGGCACTGGGGGCAGGTTTGCTGGATCGAGAAGAAGCCCTGCTGCATCCGTACCTGGCCGGCACCATTGCAGGTCGGGCAGGTCTTCGCAGAGGTGCCCGGCTTGGCCCCCGTACCGCCGCAAAACTGGCATTCCACCAGTGACGGAATGCGGATCTTCACCTCCTTGCCCGCGACCGCCTCTTCCAGAGTCAGGGACAGGTCGTAACGGAGATCCGCACCTCTGTGCACCCGCCGACCACCGGCACGGGTGCCACCCCCGAAGATGTCTCCGAACACGTCTCCGAAGATGTCCGAGAAACCTCCGCCGCCGACCCCCCCTGCCCCGCCGAAACCCGCGCTCGCGTCGACTCCGGCATGGCCGAATTGATCGTACGCGGAACGCTTCTTGGGGTCGTTGAGCACCTCGTAGGCCTCCTTGGCCTCCTTGAAGCTCTGCTCCGCTTCCTTCCCCGGGTTTCGATCCGGGTGGTATTTCATGGCGAGACGCCGATAGGCTTTCTTCAGGTCGGAATCACTGGCGTTGCGGCTGACGCCGAGGACCTCGTAGTAATCACGCTTGGACATTGTTTGACGTCTGGCCTTTAGCCTTTAGCTGTTAGCCGTTGGCTTTCCGACACTTGCCACCCGGGCTCTGCGACTGACAATCGCAGCCGATAACAGCAAAACGTGCAGGTACCCCACAGGGCACCTGCACGCATCGAGCGAACAGCTAGTTGCTAACAGCTAATTTCTAACAGCTCATTTCTTGTCGTCCTTGACCTCTTCGAACTCAGCGTCCACGACGTCTTCCTTGCCGCCGCCTTCGCTATGACCCGATTCGGGCCCCGGGCCACCACCGGCGGCGTCCCCCCCTGCACCCTGCTGCTGGGCGTAGAGACGCTCCGCCATCTTGGCGGAGGCATCGCCAAGGGCCTTGGTTTTTGCTTCGATCCCATCCTTGTCTTCGCCTTTCACGGCCTCTTCCAGGCCCTTGATGGCAGACTCGATGGACTCCTTCTCGCCGGACTCCAGCTTGTCCCCCAGCTGCTCCATGGACTTGCGGGTGGCATGGATCATGGTGTCTGCCTGGTTGCGGGCCGCCACCAGCTCGTGGAACCTGCGGTCGTCGTCGGCGTGGGCCTCCGCGTCCTTGACCATACGTTCGATCTCGTCGTCGGCGAGGCCGGAGGAGGCCTTGATGACGATGGACTGCTGCTTGCCGGTCGCCTTGTCCTTGGCCGAGACGTTGAGGATGCCGTTGGCGTCGATATCGAACTTGACCTCGATCTGGGGCACACCGCGGGGGGCTGGCGGGATGTCCGCAAGGTCGAACCGCCCCAGGGACTTGTTGTCGGCCGCGCGCTCGCGTTGACCCTGCAGCACGTGGACCGTTACCGCCGTCTGGTTGTCGTCGGCCGTGGAGAACACCTGTTGGGCTGAAGTGGGGATGGTGGTGTTCTTCTCGATGAGCTTCGTCATGACCCCACCCAGGGTCTCGATGCCGAGGTTCAGAGGGGTAACGTCGAGCAGCAGTACGTCCTTGACCTCGCCGCCGAGCACGCCGCCCTGGATGGCCGCGCCGATGGCCACCGCCTCGTCGGGGTTGACGTCCTTGCGCGGGGTCTTGCCGAAGAAGGACTCGACCTTCTCCTGGACCTTGGGCATGCGGGTCTGGCCGCCCACCAGGATGACCTCATCGATATCACCTGCGGTCACGCCGGCGTCCTTGAGTGCGACGCGGCAGGGCTCGATGGTGCGGTCGACCAAGTCCTCCACGAGGGATTCGAGCTTTGCCCGGGTCAACTTCACGCTCAGGTGCTTGGGGCCCGTCGCGTCCGCCGTGATGTAGGGCAGATTGATGTCGGTCTGCTGGCTGGAGCTGAGCTCGATCTTGGCCTTCTCCGCAGCCTCCTTGAGGCGCTGCAAGGCGAGCGGGTCGTTGTGCAGATCCACGCCCTGCTCCTTTTTGAAGGTCTCCGCCAGAAAATCGATGATGCGCAGATCGAAGTCCTCGCCGCCGAGGAAGGTGTCCCCGTTGGTCGAGAGCACCTCGAACTGGTGCTCGCCCTCGATCTCGGCGATCTCGATGATGGAGATGTCGAAAGTACCGCCACCCAGGTCGAAGACCGCGAGCTTCTGGTCGCCGCGCTTCTTGTCCATGCCGTAGGCGAGTGAGGCGGCGGTGGGCTCGTTGATGATGCGCTTGACGTCCAGACCCGCGATGCGGCCGGCATCCTTGGTCGCTTGGCGCTGGGAGTCGTTGAAATAGGCCGGAACCGTGATGACCGCCTCCCTGACTTCCGTTCCAAAGTAGTCTTCGGCGGTCTTGCGCATCTTCTGCAGGACCTTGGCGGAGATCTCCGGCGGGGCCATCTTCTTGCCGTTGACATCCACCCAGGCATCACCGTTGTCCGCTCTGACTATGCTGTAGGGGACCATGTCCTTGTCCTTCCCGACCACTTGGTCATCGTACCGGCGCCCGATCAGCCGCTTGATCGCGAACAGTGTGTTCTTGGGATTGGTCACCGCCTGACGCTTCGCGGACTGGCCGACCAGGACCTCGCCGTCACTGCTGAAGGCGACGATCGAGGGAGTGGTGCGATCGCCTTCCGCATTCTCGATGACCTTGACCTTGTCGCCCTCCATGACGGCTACGCACGAGTTGGTGGTGCCCAGGTCGATGCCGATGATTTTTCCCATGATTCTCTTTCTCCGAATTGAGCTCTTGGTGCTCGGCGCTCAGGGCGCCTTCTCTGCCGACTCAGTTGGGGCAAAACCCTGAAAGTTTCAAGACTGTTCCGGCCCGGCGCCCGCCGACACGATCACCATCGCCGGGCGCACCAGCCGTCCGTTGAGCAGAAAGCCTTTCTGGACCACGGTGACCACCGTGTTGGGGGGAACATCATCGCGAGGCTGCATGGTCATGGCCTGGTGAAAGTCGGGATTGAAGGGCTCGCCCTCGGGGTCGATCTGCTCGACGCCGAACTTGGCCATGACATCCGTGAGCAGCTTCAGAGTCAGCTCCGTGCCCTCGCGCAGCTTGTCGACGTCGGCGCTCTGGTCCAGGGCGGCATTGTGACCGAGCTCCAGGCTATCGCGTACCTGCAACAGCTCGCGCACGAAACCATCGAGAGCGAACTTGTGGGCCTTCTCCAGCTCGTTGGCATGGCGCCGTTTGAGGTTCTCCATCTCGGCGCGAAGCCGAAGCAGCTGGTCCCAGCTCTCGTCCGCCTTGGCCCGCGCATCCTCCAGCAAGACGGTCAGCCGCTCCGGCGAGACCTCCTCGGGCGCAGTCGCCTCCTGCCCGGCCGGTGTTTCCGCTGCCTCCGACGCCTCGATGCCTTCCTTGATCTCGGCCGCATCCGGCGTGTCCCGTGCCGATGATTCGCCTTGCCATTCCGGCTTCTGCGCAGGCGCTTCTGTCTCTCGCTCCTGTGTCATCTGAGCCTCCGAACTTTGATCCTGAACCCTGGCGCCGACACGAAATCGGCGCTCCGGACTCCGGCGACCATGGTCGCCTCGCATTGCTACTCTTGTTGCTTCAGTGCCGCACTCAGCAAGCGGGCGGTCACGTCCACGATGGGTATGACCCGCGGATAGTCCATCCGCGTCGGCCCGATCACACCCAGCACACCGATCACCTGATCGTCGATGCGATAGGGGGCCGTTACCAGGCTGCAATCGTCCAACAACTCGTAGCCGGACTCATCGCCAACAAAGATCTGCACTCCCTCGGCCTCGATGCAGCGGTCGAGCAGATGCAGGATCTGACTCTTCTCCGTGAAGGCATCGAACAGCTGCTTGAGCCGCTCCATGCTCGCCAGCTCCCTGAGATCCAACAGATTGGTCTGTCCGGCAATAAAACAATCGTCGGTGTCCTCCGCGGCTTCCACCACCTGCTGCGCGATGGCCATTGCGCGAAGCATGATCTGATCCATGTGCTCGTGGGTGCTCTTCAGATCCTCCAGGAGGCGTTTGCGCACATCGTGGATATCCCGTCCGACGAAAACCTCGTTCAAATAGTTTGCCGCCTGCTCGAGCTGCGACGGCGAGTAGGGGCGGTCCGTGTGCACGATCCGGTTGTGCACCTCGCCCTCGCTGGTTACCAGAATCGCCAGCACCCGGTTCGCCGATAGGGGCAGAAACTCGATTTGGCGGAAGGCACTGCGCTCGTGACGAGGCATCATCACGACACCGGCAAGGCATGTCACTCCGGACAGGACCTGGGAGGCACGCTCGATCAGCGTGGAAGCCTCGCCGAAGCTCCCCAGCTGTCGACGCATGGAATCCACCTCCTGCTCGGCCAGCTGCTTGACGGTGAGCAAGGAGTCGATAAAGAGACGATACCCCGAGACCGTGGGTACGCGCCCGGCGGATGTGTGGGGGGAGGACACCAGGCCCATGTCCTCCAGATCGGCCATGATGTTACGCACCGTCGCCGGGCTGAGCTCCAGCCCCGTCTCCTTCGACAGGGTCCGTGAGCCCACGGGCTGACCGTCCCGGATGTAACGCTCGATCAGGACCTTGAGAAAATGCTGGGAGCGCTCGCTGACCCCTTTGTCACCACGGGCGGTATGCGTAGCCAAGGTTCTCTCGCGGGAATTCGAAGACCAACCACAAAAGGCGTTAGCACTCGACAATAACGAGTGCTAACAGCCGCAATTTAGAGTCTGTGCCCAACCCTGTCAACCTGGATGCGTCGCCGCGGGCTGCAAGGACCAATCGAGCGCTTGCGCACCGCCGAGCCTGGTGACTCTATAATCTCGGAAGCCCAACGATCAATACGCTCTGGCTCGCACGGGGGCGGATTCATCGCTCTGAGTCGGTCTTCCGGCACAACCACTTCGTTCCGTTCGGCACCAGATCGACTGCACCGGATTCATCGGCACTGGAGAGGTGAAAACATAATGAAAAGGGGTGAAGCTCCTGCTCGGCAGCGAAAAGGGCTTGGCTCGCGTCTGTTGTACGCCGGCCTCGTCCTCGGGCTCTGGTGTGTGAGGGCGGCTGGAGCCGCCGGCGAACCACAGGGCAGCATGGAGTATCGTGCAGCGGTGTTGGATTCTGCCCGGGTGGTCGTAGACGGCCGAGTCATCCTGGAGGTACGGGGTACATCCGCCTTTCCCGCCTTGCAGCGTGCCGACAAGATCCGAAAGGCGATCATCACCGTCGCGGACGATGACAAACTCCCGCCGGGTGACATCAGGTTCTAGGATAAGGACGGTCGAACCTTCGTCACGGCTCGCGGGCATCATATGTTCACACTCTTCAGCGCGGACGCGGCCTTGGCCGGCATCAGCCGCAAGGTGCTCGCCGAGGCGGTCCAATTGCGCCTCGTGAAGGTCCTCTAGGACTATCGTCTCGACCGCACCCCACGCGCCCTGGTCATCAAGAGCCTCTATGCAGTCGCCGCCACCCTGGTCGCCATCGGGCTGTTTTTCGACTTCCGCATCGGCTTCCGCCGCCTGGATTCCGTCGTCGAGCAACAACTGCGCACCCATCTGAAGGCCCTCGAGGCCCAGTCGGCACGCTTTCTCAAAGCACAGCAGCTGGCTCAGTTCCTGCGCGGTCTCATCAGGGCCCTGCACCTCGTCCTGCAGAAAGCGCTCGGCGACTTCGCCGTGACGCACGAGATCAATGCCTACTGCGCCGACCCGAAAACATGGCACAAATCCAATCGGGCCTGCATCGAAACATCCTCGACATATTCAACGAGTACGGCGTCGCCATCATGACACCGTCCTACGTGGCGAACCCGCCGGAGCCAAAGCTGGTCGCCGAGGACCACTGGTTTGCGGCGCCGGCGACACCGCCTGCTCCATCCGAGTGAGTGAGGCGCAGCGCATCTCGAATCGACTCAGGCTCGAATCGATTCAGGCCGCTACCGGCGCGGGCTCATGGGTCAGGCACTTCTTCGGACAGACCCTCGAGCAGGCCTGACAGCCGATGCAGTCCAAAAGGTCCTTCAGGCTCATGACCATGCTGGTGTCGTCGGAAAAGTCATCGTCATCATCGCCGTAATCGTCGTCATCATCGGCTTCCAGCTCCAGATCCAAGTCCTCCCGGTCGACCAGCTCGAAAACATCCCGAGGACACACCTTGAAGCAGCGACCACAGCCGATGCAGTTGCCTTGATTGAGGTCGGTGATGAACGCCGGCGTCCATTCGACACCACCGCGAGTAAGCCCGGTAATCGTGCTCATTTCTTGCCACTCCTCACTTCAATGGAATTGCCGCCGTCGGAGGATCAGAGTCCCGCGGCCCTCGGGTACTCGCCGACGATCTCCAGGGCAACGGAAAGGATCTTGTCGGCCTCGTCCTTCAACTTGGACAGGGTTGGAAAACTGAAGCGATGGACGTCACGCAGGGTCTTGTCCATGACGACCAGCTTCCCGACCGTGATGAGGGCACGTCCGAATCCCTCGTGGGTCAGATTGATGGTCGGCACTGCCATGAGACCGCACTCCCGCTCGATCATAGCGGCGATGGCGTTGTAGAAGGCATTGACGCGGCTCAAGACCACCTCGTCCGGATCCCCGACGATTGGAATCTGGCGCTTTTGCTCCTTGGTTATGACGAAGGGGGCGAGAATCCGCGCCGCAGGCCAGCCATCGGAAGAGCCGTAGGCGTCCAGGGCTCGCATCTGGCGTACCATCTCGATGGCAAAATCGGTTCCGAGAACCGGGTCATCGGGGGTGATGTTGAGGCTGATCTCTGCCATCGGGCTTACCTCTCGCTGGTGACCAACAGGACAATTCGATGCGCCGTCCACCCGCAGATCAGGACCGGCCATCTTGTTCGTGGCGGACCGACGGCGGGGCGATACATGCGGACGCGTCGGCTCTTCGCAGCAGCAGGGGCCAGTAACCTTCCGGCCCGGGCGCCCCGCCGCTCGAGCGACCGGCGATCCAGATTCCGATAAAAAGACCCAGAATCCCGAGCAGGACACCGGCGCCCTCACCTGCTCCTGCCAATTCGGCGCCACCGGCTGCAAGAATCAAGGTGACCAGGGGGAGCAGGTACGCGAGCAAGGAGGCACGGGTCAGCGCATCCTCCGCGATGCCGATGACCACCTGATCTCCGATCTCGACGCCGATCGCGTCGGCGACCTGAAGGCGATTGGTGCGCGCCGGGAACAGCTTGGAGACCGCCGAGGTCCCGCAACCTTCGGAAGAATGACAGGACCCACAGGCACTGCGTCGGCTCGTCTCCACCCAGGCGAGCCCCGGTGCGACGCTGACGACTCGGGCACCCTCCTCGATCATGGCTCTGGCCTGCGGGGAAGCTTCATTCGATCCATCCTTCCTGCTCCATGTCATCGAATCGCCGCGTGCTGCGTGGCCGTTGCCGCACCATGGTATGCGCCAGCCAACCCTCGGGGCCAACCTGCAGCTCCTCGCGCAGGCTCCCCAGAAGGGCCCCGATCTCCGTGCCTGCCGCGACCCGGACCGCCTCGATGCCCCGGATGCGCAACTGATTGATTGCCGAGGCACCCACCGCTTGGCAATAGACGGCGACGCATCCGCTCAGGGCATCGAACTTCGCTTTGAGCTTGCCCTCGTCATGGCCCGAGAAGTTGGAGGAACGGCCGAGAGGTCCACCCCCCGACAATCTTGCTTCCGGCCCCCCTCCGTTCTCACCTGCCCGCAAGGTGCCGAATTGCATGACCTCCATGAGGGTGGCCCGCTCAGGGCTCAGGGCATAAACGGCAAAGGACTCGGACGTACCGAAGTGCTGGTCCACCCGTTTCATGTCGCTGGTGGCAAAGGCTATCTTCACGACGACTTCCGTTCCGCGACTCTCCGAGCCCGCATCGACCAGCTTCAATCTTCGCTCCAGTGCCATCGCCATCCCTTCCTCACATCAGTCGCGGGCGTTCGTCGTGCGATCTCTTCGATTCGCCCGCCGGCTTTTGGGACAATCGTGACCGATAGGGAAGGATCTCACCCCGTTCCAGAGCGAGCAGGATGTTCGCCAGGTCGAAGAGGGTTTGGCGGGTACCCTGATAACCGATCCAGGTACGCTGGTAACCGCCCACTTGGTCGTAGAGGGGAAAGCCGGCGCGCAGCAAGGGGATTCCGAGACGCTCGGCCGTGTGCACAGCGTGGGAATTGCCGATGAGCACCTCGGCGCCACGCTCGCGGGCGAGCAGCTCGAGATCTTCCAGGTCGCCGATCTTGACCTGGTCGGTGTGGACCCGTTTCAAGGCGGCTGCATTGGAGGACGCAACGGCGGCGACCGTCTCCGCTCCCATCGATGCCACCAAATCGCCGAAAGCAACCAACAGGTCAGGGTCCGCAGCCAAGGCGAAGCGGGACATCCCCAGCATGAAGTGGGAGTCGAGCATAGCGTCCTGGAGCTGAGCACGCTGGCGCTCGATCCTGGGCGGCACCGGCACGGCGGAGATCCTTGCCAGCTCGGTCACCAGCCGGTCTACGGCGTCGAGCCCCATCAGGTGGGGGAAACGCACATCCGGCACGCCGGTGCGCTCCGCCAGCAGGTCTGCAGCAGCATCCAAGGAAGCGCCGACGACGAGGGTCACCGCCGAATCGCCGAGGTGCGCCAGGTCCACGACCCGGGTCCCGCCCAGGGTGAGGGGGCTGAAGTCCTGCTCGTGGAGGCGTCCGTCCAGAGATTCGGACAGATCCGGCAGCAAGATCGGACGCAGGCCGAAGAGTTCGATGAGGTCCCCGAGATGCTCCAGGTCACCGGGTGTCAGGTGCGAGCCCGCCAGGACATTCACCTGCCGGGGTCGCTTGCCGGGGCGCGTACCCGCCTCACCCGCTGCCGGCACCAGGTTCGCGATGATCGCCTCGACCGCCAGCGCGTAGCCGGACTCCATGGAGCCGGTGAAGTCGGGGGTGGAGACCGGCACCACCGGGATCGAGCCATACTCCGGATGCCTCTCCCGAAACATGCGCACGCCCATCCGGGAATCCGCACCCTGGGTCTCGGCCAGTGCCGTCGTGGGCACACCGATCAGCTCCGGATCGTTCTTCGCGCAGATCGTCGCCAGTCCCTCGACCAGGTTCTCGTACCCCCCCATGACGGCGCTTATCTGGTCCATCGCACTGGACTGAAGCGGGATCGGCTCGCGGAAGTGACGAACCAGGAAGACCTTGCCGAACGCCATGCAGCCCTGGGAGCCATGCAACATGGGGATGGATCGGCGAAAGCCGAGGAAGGCCAGGGCCGCGCCGATCGTGGAGCTGGCCTTGAGCGGATTGACCGACAAGGCTTTCTTGCGCTTGACGACCTCAGCCATTGACGACGTCCTTGGGGAGCTCGCCGTAAGGATCGTTCGCGAGGTCCTCCGGCGTCCCTGACGGCCTGACAGCGCCTGCTGCCCAGGGCGCCGGGCGGCGCACCGCCTCCCACACCGGGCTCTCGATGGTCAGACACAGCTGGCGGGCCAGCTCCAGCATGCCCTCGTAGCCCTCGTACGCGAAGTCGCGCTCCTGGTTGATGTCCAGGAAGGGAATCCGTGCCTTGAGGGCCGTGTACATGTTGCGCCCGCCCGCGATGAGCACGTCCACGTCCTGATCGCGCACGATCTGGATCAGGGCACGGGGATTGCCTTCATCGAGCATGACGGCATCCTGCCCCATGAGCTCGCGGAT
>Ga0210085_1000116_pt1 | contig 35578 bp, 34 predicted proteins | sample China_Galinas_PW_5_FD_184866 | JGI IMG/M metagenome (GOLD analysis project Ga0210085, IMG submission 184866) | Wetland microbial communities from San Francisco Bay, California, USA, that impact long-term carbon sequestration - China_Galinas_PWC_D1... | ecosystem: Environmental > Aquatic > Marine...
CAGGACTGATGAAAGCAGCACTTGCTGTTTATCACAAAGTACTTCCACCTACTTTGAAAGTCCATGAACCGGACCCAAAACTGAACATTCATAAAAGCCCCTTTTACCTGAACACCCGCTCCCGACCCTGGTTTTCCAAAAAAGAACACCCGCGCCGGGCTGGTGTCAGTGCATTCGGTTTCGGCGGCAGCAATTTTCATGTGGTAATCGAAGAATACCAACAGCAAAAAGAAAAGATCGCCTGGGACGGATCTAAAGAAATCATTGCGTTCTCCGCCTTGAATCAACATCAACTCAAACAGGATGTTCAACATTTTAAAACCGTTGTCGACAACTTACCCTCGAGTGAAGACATTTCGATAAAGGCCGCAAAGACGAGAAATGATTTTTCGACCAAGAATCCCTATCGGTTCCTGTTGGTCCTCGAACCGTCAAATGACGTCATCGGTCTTTTGGACCGTGCCATCCATGCCCTTGAAGAGAACCCTTCACGGAAAGCATGGCAATTTGAAAATATGTTTTACGGCGGCCCCGAACCATCCGGAAAAATGGCTTTTATCTTCCCCGGCCAGGGGAGTCAATATGTCAATATGGGCCGTGATCTGGTCTGTTTTTTCCCGGACGCAATGAACGTTTTAGAGCGTGCAAACAAAACATTCGAAAGCACCGGCTGTTTGACCGACCATATCTATCCGATTCCATCTCAAAACAAAAAAGACCGACACCTTCAAGAAGACACCTTGAGAAAAACAGATATTGCCCAACCGGCCATTGGCGCCGTCAGCATGGCCATGTTGAAAATTCTTCAGCATTTCGGGCTTCGACCCGACGCTGTCTGCGGTCATAGCTTTGGAGAACTATCAGCCCTTTGTGCCGCCGGCCGGATCGATTTGGAATCATTTCTTTCCCTTGCCATCATCCGAGGCCGTTTAATGGCCCAGTCTGGCAAAAACAATAATCAAAACAATGGAGGCATGCTGGCCGTTAAAGCCCCTCTGGACGAACTCGAAAAGCTCATCAAAGACACAACAACCGATGTTATTTTAGCCAACCGGAACAGTCCCACACAGGGCGTTTTGTCCGGATCGTTGGCCGCTATGGCCGGGGCTGAAGAAAAATGCAAGGGAAAAGGATTCAGAACCGTTCGGCTTCCGGTCTCCGCTGCGTTTCACAGCCCTTTTGTTCAACACGCCCAAAAACCTTTTTCCCAGGCCATAGAAAACATCAGCATCTTGCCGTCTGATATTCCGGTATTTTCCAATACCACGGGTTCCTCCTATCCTGCTGATGCTGAAAAAGCCAGACAATTACTGGGCGATCACCTGTTGTCACCGGTGGATTTTGTCAGCGAAATTAAAAATTTGTTTAATATGGGCGTGCGAACTTTTGTTGAAATTGGGCCCAAATCGGTTCTGACCGGTCTCGTAACATCGATCCTCAAGGGTCAAAATTTTAAAGCGGTCTCTTTAGACAAGGGTTCTGGAAACCCATCGGGAATCACAGATCTTGCCCATACACTCGCTCTTGTTGCATCTCTCGGCCATTTTGTTGACCTAAGCGCCTGGGAACCATGGGATGGAATTGAGACAAAACAGCAGATGAGCATCTTACTCTCCGGCGTCAATTATAAAAATCAGAAGGCAGGGGCCAGGGATCCGGGGCCAGGGATCCGGGGTCAGGGGTCAGAGGTCAGGGATCGGAAGTCAGAAGTCGGAAAACATGAATTAGAAAACAAACTATCGGTTATAAAAACTAAACAGAGCACATCATCGGAGCATCCGGAAATCAGACCGAAACATCGGGAAATTTCCTCTCAAAACATACAAAACAACACAAACACCATGAAAACGAAACAACCACAAAACAATATCATGCTGGATGCATTTCAGGTATTGCAGGACGGTCTGAAATCCATGCAGGCGCTTCAAAAGCAAACCGCCGAAACCCATCAAAAGTTTTTGGAAACCCAAACCCAGGCAACAAAAACCCTTCAACATATGATGGAAAGCACCCAAAGGCTGGTTGAAGGATCTTTGGGAATTCAACCGGATAGAATCACGTCCCGTGTTCCCCTTGAACCCATAAAAGAAAATTTTCATGACGCCAAAGAGTCATCGGATGTTTTTACGGACAAGACCAAAGATACTGTAACTTCCGAAGTTCAAGCCTCTCACCAGAGTACGGCTGATCCTTTCAGTGTGCCCGATATCTCTGACACGTTACCGGCTGAATCCATGGTCGAAACACCCCGCATACAGCCTGCTGCCAAAGACCCTGTGCCAACCCATGACGGTCAAAAAGACATCGAAAATCTCCTGCTGAACACCGTCAGTCAGTTGACCGGATACCCCGTTGAAATGCTCGCTTTGGACATGGATATCGAAGCTGATCTCGGCATCGACTCCATCAAGCGGGTGGAAATCCTTTCGTCACTTGAAGAAAAAATGCCCGACTTGCCCTCCGTCCCTCCCGATGTCATGGGCACCCTCAAAACACTGGGACAGATCGTCAGCTACCTTTCAGACACGCCGGATGATACCGCCGCCGTACCTGCCGAAACAACGGAGGTTGGGCCATCCGCTGACGAACACCGGAAAATAGAGGACAATCTGTTGGACACTGTCAGTCGGCTCACCGGCTATCCTGTTGAAATGCTCGCCTTGGACATGGATATCGAAGCTGATCTCGGCATCGACTCCATCAAGCGGGTGGAGATCCTTTCGTCACTTGAAGAAAAAATGCCCGACCTACCCACCGTCTCTCCCGATGTCATGGGCACCCTTAAAACACTGGGGCAGATCGTCGAATACCTTGCCGGAAACTCAACATCCAAAAAACCGGAAATTGAAATATCTGCTTCACCGTCTGTTTTTAATGGAAAGCCCATCCGGAAACCTTTGGAACCCTCATCACAACAATTTTCTGATTTTTCACCGGAATACCTGGAGAACAACATTGGCAGAAAGGTTGTATCCGCCGCTAAAAAACCGTTCGTTCAAAAGGATTTTTTAGCGCTGCCTCTTGGACGAACCGTTTATGTCACGGATGATAACGCAGGTCTATCACAGGCCATTGTCCATCGATTCAAGTCACAGAACATCTCTGCCGAAATCATACCAAACGATATATTCTTCCAGAGTGTGGACAATGAACCGCGCTTAACAAAAATTGGCGGTCTGATTATTGTGGCACAACTCGAGCCGCAGAATGACAGCCTTTTAAAACATGCATTTTCTCTGTCAAAATCTCTCGGTCCGGATCTTCTTGATTCTGCCGAAAAAGGTGGTGCCCTGTTTGCCACCGTCACACGCCTTGACGGCGCTTTTGGCTTCAAAGGTCTCGGGATCGACCATCCTGTCCAGGGGGGTCTTGCCGGTCTGACAAAGACCGCTGCCATTGAATGGGAAAATGTCCGTTGCCGGGCGTTTGACATCTCGCCTCTTTGGCAGGACCACGCCACCATTGCAAAAAACCTTGTATCCGAACTCTTGTATGCAGATGCGACAGAACCGGTGGAAGTGGGCCTTGATTCGGATTCAAGGTGGATTTTAGAGCTTGAATCCCTGCCCTATCCCCATGGAAAAATCGATCTGAATCCAAAAGATGTCGTCATCGTCACCGGCGGCGCCAGGGGCGTCACCGCTGCTGCGGCTTGCGCCCTGGCAGAACACGCAAAACCGACCCTGGTGCTTTTGGGACGGTCTGCAGCTCCGACGCCGGAACCCGAATGGCTGTTTGGAATCAAGGACACGGCAGCAATTAAAAAGGCCATTCTTGACAACGAATTTGCCGCAAGCAACCCGACACCGGTTCAACTGGAAAAGATCTATAAGACCTACATGGCCCAGCGTGAAATCGAAAAAAATCTCGAAGCCATGAAAAATTTCGGCGCTGATGTGCACTATTATTCGGTGGATGTTCAAGATGCCGACACAATAAACGTGATTTTAAATAATGTTCGAAACACCCTTGGCCCCATAAAAGGGATTATCCATGGTGCGGGACGCCTTGCGGATTGCCGGATTGTCGACAAATCCGTCGAGCAGTTTGAAACGGTTTTTAACACCAAGGTCACGGGGTTAAACGCTCTTCTGGACGCCACAAAAAAAGACCGTCTCAAATACCTGGTGCTGTTCTCGTCGGTCACCGCCCGGGTGGGAAACATCGGTCAGGTAGATTATGCCATGGCCAATGAGGTGTTAAATAAAATGGCCCAAAAAGAATCCGTTCAACGCCCGGATTGCAGGGTCATTTCCATCAATTGGGGACCCTGGGACGGCGGGATGGTCTGTTCGGCGCTTAAACGAAAGTTTGAAACCAGCGGCATTGAACTCATTCCCGTGGACGCCGGCGCCATGTGCATGGTTCATGAAATGAAAGGTCGCGGCAACTTGCCGGTGGAAGTGGTCATCGGCGCCAATATCCTTTCTGGAAAAGAAAAAGATGTTGCCGAAATTGCAGAATCCGCATTGGCACCGCCCGTTGTTCTGAATAAAAAAGAAAATCTTTCTATGACCGTTCAGCGCGAAATCGATGTGGATCGATATCCGATTCTCGGTGCCCATATTCTGGATGGGAAACCCGTGGTGCCCTTTGCCTTGATCGCCGAATGGCTCGGTCACGGCGCCCTGCATGAAAACCCGGGACTTTTGCTTCACGGCCTGGACGATATGCGCATCTTCCAGGGCATCAAGCTCGACAAAAATAAAAAACACATCCGTCTCATGGCCGGTAAAACGAGAAAAAAAGGCGTTTCTTTTGAGGTGGATGTCCAAATCAGAGACGGCATTAAGGATAACATCGAGGTGATCCACTCCGGGGCCACGGCCATTTTAGCCGATCAACTCGAACCGCCCCCCGCTTTTGACTTATCCGCATATATCGGCACCAACGGATATTCAAAAACCATCGATGAAATCTATGAAAATATCCTGTTCCACGGGGTTGAACTTCAAGGCATCCGGGAGATTATCGGGTATTCATCCCAATCCATCACCGCAAGAATTTCTTCCGCGCCATCCCCAGTGAAATGGATGAAGGAACCCTTAAGAAGCCAATGGATCGCCGACCCCCTGGTCCTTGATTCCGCGTGCCAGATGGCGATACTCTGGTGCTTTGAAGAACGGGGCATGGTGTCTTTGCCCAGCTACAGTGCCAGCTATCGTCAGTACCGTGATGCGTTCCCTCAGGACGGGGTGACCGCTGTTCTTGAAATCAAAGAAGCCACCGATCACAAGATAATAGGAGATTTCACATTCTTAGATACCCATGAAGTTGTAGTGGCCCGGATGACCGGCTATGAGGCGGTCATGGATGCATCGTTGTCCAAGGCATTCAAATCCGTACATGCCGCATAAAATCGCAAAATAATTTACGGCTAATCCCGATTTGATTTTTTGATATCGTAACATTTCCCGATCAACCTTTGATGTTCCTCATGGGAATTTTGGTCCATAGACTTTCTGCCGTGACCTTGCCATCGCCTTGAGCACATCCACATGAACATCTACATAATCATAAACCCGGGCTTTTTCTTTACCCGGCGCAGGCCGTAAAACACGACCCAGGTACTGCAATACCCGGCCGCTGAATTTGATGGGGGTTACCAGAAACAGCGGCGACAGATCACTCCGGTCAAAGCCTTCCCCGATCAACTGCCCGGTAGCGATCAACACCCTGACATCTCCCTGATCCAGACGTTCCAGCACCGCCTGCCGCTCAGCGGCGCTGAGATCACCGATCAAGAGCCCGGCGGTAATTTTATACCGGAATCGTAAAATAGACTGCAATGTCTCACAGTGTTTTTTTCGATCTGAAAGCACCAGACAGATCCCCTGGTTATGCTCGACTTCCGCAGCGATATCCGATGCGATGAGGCGGTTTCGCTTGTCGTCCTGGGTCAGCTCCGACATCATTTTACTGTACTCGTTCACCGGATCGTAATAGGGTTTGAATTCCGTCTCCCGAACCATGACCTCGGCAGCTAAAACATCGCCGCTTTGAACCAGCCGGTCCTGATCGATTTTGTGGTGAACGTCCCCCAAATGCCAGAAGATGAGCCGGGACAGATTATCCCTCCGATAAGGTGTTGCCGAAAGCCCCAGCATATACTTGGAATCGAATTCGGTCACCGCCTCGGTAAATGTTCTGCTGGGGCACCGGTGGCATTCATCTACCACCAAAAATCCGATCTCTTTTGAAACCTCTTCAGCATATTTGTACAAAGTCTGAACCAGGGCGACGGTCATCTTCTTACCCATATTGATTTTACCGCCGCCGATAAGCCCCACCGCATCCTTTGGAATCCCCAAGAACTGTTCGATACGTTCCATCCACTGAAACGCCAGATCCTTGGTGTGGACCACAATCAGGGCCGGCTGATTTCGTTGGGCAATGATAAAAAGGGCCATCACGGTTTTTCCACTGCCGGTGGGGGCGCTCAGGGTTCCGAAGTCTTTTGACACCATGGCGTTGACGGCCTTTTGCTGAAACGGCTTTAACTGCCCCTCAAAATGAAAATCCATTGACTTGAAGATCCGGCGCTGATCTTCGATGTCGTATGTTACGCCTTTTCGTCTGCAAAGCAGCAAGAGCTGACGCATATATCCCCTGGGTATCCACAGACTGCCCCCTCGAATTTTGTCATAAAATTTGAGCATTTTAGGGGTGCCCCGGTTCCATCGGCCCATGCGTTCGTTTTCCATCCATTTGGGGTTGGGAAACGTCAGGGTCTTCATCAGCTGGTTCCGGATCTCCGAAGGGATGTTGGAAAGCCGCAGGTTGTTGGTGAGGATAATTTTCAAATCATCTGTCCTTAAAGTTGACTATTGTCCCTCCGGTGAATATCATAATCTTGTTAGGATTGTCCAATTTCATTTATAATAATAGGAATCGACCATGATCAAACCGATTTACTTGGATTACAACGCCACTACCCCCCATGACCCGGAAGTGATCGAGGCCATGCGGCCGTTTCTGGAAACCGAATTCGGCAACCCTTCCAGCTCTCACTGGTACGGCATCAAGCCTAAACAGGCTGTTGAGACCGCCCGCAGACAGGTGGCCGGCATCCTTAACTGCCGCCCAACCGAAGTTTTTTTTACCAGCGGCGGCACGGAATCGAACAACCACGCCATCCGCGGTGTGGCGAGGCGGTTCAGGGAAAAAGGGAATCATATCATCACAAGCAATTTCGAACATCCGGCGGTACTCGAGGTCTGCCGGTATCTCGAAGCAGACGGGTTCGAAACCACATATTTGCCGGTCAGCAAAGACGGCCTGGTGGATCCCGCCGATGTGGAAAGAGCCCTTCGACCCTCGACCATTCTGATCACCGTCATGCATGCCAACAACGAAGTCGGGACCATTCAACCGATTGCCGAAATCAGCCGTATCGCAAAAAAACACGGCATCGCCATGCACACAGACGCCGCTCAATCGACAGGGAAAATCCCCACCGATGTTGAAGACCTGGGGGTGGATTTGCTCTCCGTAGCCGGGCACAAGGTGTATGCACCCAAGGGCATCGGTGCGCTGTATGTGCGTTCGCCGCTTGAACCAGAAAAATTCTGTTTCGGCGCCGGTCAGGAAATGGGCCGGCGGGCCGGGACAGAAAATGTACTGGAAATCGTCGGGCTGGGAAAAGCCTGCGAAATCGCACAACAGAATCTGGAAAAGGATATGGCCCGCATGAAATTTCTGCGTGATCGGCTGCACGAGGGTCTGTTGGGACGGATTTTCGACATTCGCCTTAACGGCCACCTCCAGCACCGACTTCCGAATACGTTGAACATTTCCTTCAAGGATCTGGAAGCCAACCGCATCCTGGAAAACATCGGTCTCGAAGTCGCCGCATCCGCCGGAGCGGCGTGCCACGCCGATTCTGTGGAAATCTCCCATGTCCTGAAAGCCATGAAAATCCCCCTGGAATGGGCCAAAGGAACCCTCCGGTTCAGTGTCGGCAGGATGACCACCGAAGCCGAGATCGATAAAACGATCCGGGTGGTGGCTGACGCAGTCAACAAATTAAAAGCACTTTGCTAGGAATCCGGGAAATGCACGGTTACAAAATAACACATAATGGTCCGATTTCCGGATTCATCCCCTACTGCATCGGTCGTGTATGGATGTGGATATTCGGATGGGATCTTATGGGCCGGGTTCCCCATGGTGGAAAATTCGTCCTTATCGGTGCGCCCCATACCAGTAACTGGGATTTCCCTTTTGCGCTCGCCACATTATACATATTTCGCCTAAAAATCTCCTGGATGGGAAAACACACCCTGTTCAAAAAACCTTTTGGAAAAATCATGAGTTGGTTAGGAGGAATACCTGTTGATCGAAGCAGCGAGCACGGCGTGGTTGATCAGATCATCGAACAATTTAATGAATCCCGGAAACTTGTTGTTACCATAGCGCCTTCAGGAACACGAAAAAAAAGAGCCTATTGGAAATCCGGTTTTTACTGGATTGCATATACTGCACAAGTTCCCATATTATGTGGATATTTGGACTACCGTCGTAAAAAGGCATGTCTTGGACTTTCTTTTTTGCCTACCGGTGATATCAATAAGGATATGGACCGTATTAGAGAGTTTTTCAAAGGTGTCCGGGGGAAAAACCCCGAGCTGACAACACGAATTAGGTTGATGGATGAAACACATTGACAACAGAAAAATGCATACCAAAGAACTGCTTTGCATAGGACACAGAGGCGCGATGGGGCATGCGCCGGAGAACACGCTTTCATCCATTCGAAAGGCGCTGGCATTGGGCACGCCTTGCATGGAAATAGATGTCTACAGCGTTGACGGACATCTCGTTGTTTTTCATGACAGCCGACTCGAACGCACCACCAACGGCACGGGGTACTTGCTCGATCAAAAGTTCGACGACCTGCGAAAGCTGAATGCCGGAAACGGCGAAAAGATTCCGACGCTTAAAGAGGCATTTGAAGCGATTAATTTGAATGCGGGGGTGAATATCGAGTTGAAAGGCCCCGGAACCGCCGGCCCGGTGGCGGAGTTTATCGCCAACATGCGGGAAACAGGTTGGAACGACGATCTTGTTTTGGTATCGTCGTTTAATCATCGGGAACTGTCGCTGGTGAACAAGCTCGATCCGAGAATAAAACTCGGCGCCATGATGGTCGGCCTTCCCTTAGATGATGCGGCATTTGCCGAATCTCTGGGTGCCTACTCGGTTCATCTTTCCATTGAATTTATCGATCGTGGGTTTGTAAAAGATGCCCACGCTCGGGATCTTCGCGTATTTGTGTTTACAGTCGATCACCCGGAGGATATAGATAAGATGAGAGAACTCGGCGTTGACGGCGTTTTCACCAACTACCCGGAGAGAGTGCTTAAAAACAATACGGTCACGTATGCCGTCGGGTGGCCCTGACCGAATTTTGATCGAGAACACATTCAAAATAGTAGATCCTCTCCCGATTAGTTGTAGTCAATTAGGATAAAATAAGTGGGTTATCTCCAAATGAGTCAGTGTGATCCCAAAGGGTCCAAGGGATCAAGGATCCAAGGGGTCAAGTGAAAGGCTAAAAGTTGCTTTACATATCTTATGGTTCTGTTTGTAAGTTGGAAACGCAGATATTATTAGCAGGGGGATTTAGATTTAATCGAAAAAGGTGAATCGTGAATCGCGAAGAAATGCTGGGCAGAATATCGGATCGTACCGACCCGTGGGATATGCTGATTATCGGCGGCGGCGCAACCGGTGTGGGCATTGCGGTGGACGCCGCTTCGAGGGGATATGACGTTCTGCTCCTGGAACAAAACGATTTTGGAAAGGGAACATCCTCCCGAAGTACAAAACTCATTCACGGAGGCGTTCGTTATCTCCAGCAAGGAAACGTCTCTTTGGTCATGGAGGCGCTGAGAGAACGCGGCATCCTGCGAAATAATGCACCCCATCTAGTACACGACCTGGCTTTTATTGTTCCCAACTACGATTGGTGGGAAGCGCCTTTTTACGGCATAGGGCTCAAGGTTTACGACATGCTGGCAGGCCGCTACGGTTTCGGGCCCTCTAAAATTCTCACAAAAGACGAAACGCTGGAACGAATTCCCACAATTAAACGCGACGGCTTGCGTGGCGGAATCATATACTATGACGGTCAGTTTGACGATGCCCGGCTCCTCATCAATCTTGCCCGCACCGCATCGCATCAAGGGGCCGCTTTGTTGAACTACGCCCGTGTTGTTTCGCTGACCAAAGGCGGCGACGGCTTTATAAACGGCGTAATTTTTGAGGATATAGAGGCCGGTACGGAGCACAGGGCGAGATCCAGGGTGGTCATCAACGCAACCGGTCCATTCGCCGATCATATCTGTCAGATGGATGATCCAAACGCGTTGCCCTTGATCTCACCCAGTCAGGGCATTCATCTGGTCTTCGATAAGTCCTTCCTGCCCGGCGGATCCGCCATCATGGTGCCGCATACCAAAGACGGCCGCGTGATGTTTGCCATTCCCTATCTGGGGGTCACGCTGGTGGGCACCACCGATACCCCCATTTTAAACATCGAACTTGAACCTCGTCCCCTGACAGAGGAAATCGATTTCATTCTGGAAACCGCGGGAGAATACCTCGAAAAGGTCCCGTCCCGGAAAGACATTCTGAGTGTATTTACGGGCATACGTCCGCTTATCAAAACCGGTGACGAAAAAAACACTGCTGCTTTGTCCAGGGACCACATCATCCATATCTCCAATTCGGGACTGCTCACCATCGCGGGCGGAAAATGGACCACCTATCGTTTGATGGCGAAACTTTGCGTCAATAATGCGCTCTCTCTCGCGGGCCTCGAATCGAAACCCTGCGTCACCAAACAGCTCAATATTCACGGTTTTCACAAAACTCCGGAAAAATTCGGAGATCTTGCACTATACGGGTCCGATGCGCCGGCCATTCAAGATCTCATACGTACAGATCCAACCCGCAAGAAACGACTGCATCCTGCGTTGCCGGCCTGTGTCGGAGAGGTCATCTGGGCTGTCCGATTCGAAGCGGCACGCACCGTTGACGATGTCCTGGCCCGCCGGACCCGCAGTCTTTTACTGAACGCTCGTGCCGCAAGTGAAACAGCACCCAAAGTCGCTTCGATCATGGCCCAGGAACTGGGACACGATCACAAATGGGAAAAAGAACAAACAGAATCCTTCCGCAGAATCAGCAAACTTTATCTGCCGGAATAGCAGAAATATTGCTCTCGAAATAATCTTTTATTCTGTTTGGGTCTTGTTCGGAGAGGATATGTTTTATCCTAATTGATCGTAAACAAAAAAGGTGAAAAGATGAAAAAAATATTTGACGGTAAAAAACCGGTAAAATTGGGCACCGAAAAGAACCCCGCTGTCGTCCATGTCAAAACAAAAAAAAGAATGAAAGAAGTTGCCAAGATTTTTGAAGAAAACAATTGGGAATATAAAATAGAAATCGGGGCCGACAAGCCGGAGGATATTACCGATTTAGAAATTTTGCTGAATCGGCCGGAACCCAAAGAAGGCGAAAAGAAAGTCGGACGTAACGAACCCTGCCCCTGTGGAAGCGGAAAGAAGTATAAAAAATGCTGCGGCAGATAAGCGGGAAAAGAGAAGGCATTCTAGAATTGACATTTGAGGCCTTCAAACCTATGCTTGTAAGGATAGATATCCAATATCGTCGTTATTAAATAGTGTCCATTATTATCCGAAACCAAGAACACTTAGTGAAGGAGAATATATCATGAAAAAATGGATTTACATTGGGATCGGCGCGATAGTTGTTGTTATCGCTATCATTATTTTCGGGCTTTCAAACTTGGGCCCTATCATAAAACAAGCCGTTAATTCTTACGGACCCAAAATAACAAAAACAAAATTGCATGTGGATGATGTGGGGATTTCTATTTTTTCAGGAGAAGCTAAAATTAAGCAATTTTTTCTCGGCAACCCTGCCGGATTCAAGACTCCGAGCGCCATGAAAGTCGGTTCGGTTCTTGTGAACGTCGACAAGAAATCCTTGACAAGCAACACGATTATTATTGACCGGATCGAGGTAATAACCCCTGAAATTACTTACGAAAAAATCGGGAAAAATGACAATTTCAATGCGATTTTAAAAAATATCACCAAAACCTCAGACTCGCAGAAGCGGTCAAAAGAAACATCAGAAAAAGAAGGGGCCGGAAAAAAACTCATCATTCGAAATTTCATTGTAAAAAACGGAAAAGTTAATCTGGATTTATCGGTATATGGAATCAAAGATAAACAACAAATCAGTGTGCCCTTACCGAACATCCACCTTAAGGATATTGGAACAAAGAAAAATGGTGCATCACCATCTGAAGCGTTTAAAGAAATATTTGCAGCTTTGTATGGAAAAATCACTTCTCCTGCTGTAACAGATGTGTTGAACAAACAGCTCACTTCCATTGGCGTCAATTTAGATTCTCTTGGAGAAAACGCGATAAAAAAATTAGGCGACTCGATCGGTAAAGAAGAAGGCCTCAATGATATCGGCAAAAAAGTCAAAGGAATGTTTGGCAATTAGACAATAACGGGGGAAAAACTGGTATGTGTTACATATCAGACCGGTGCTTATTTTCTCAATCGCTGTTACCTTCTATTTTGAATACGGACAAGTGTTCTTGGCAAATATCCGCCTGTTTTTTTAACGTCTCGATGGCGCTTTGATATTCGGCTTGCTCTACTTCGACCCCGGACATGCTTTCTATGGCAGAAAGCAAGTGATCGTTGTCTCTTTTAAGGGTCATGATGTGGTCAGACAGAGAATCGATCATGTCGTTCACCTGGGCGGCTTCATTTTTAAGAAAATCATATTGCCTCAAATAAATTTTTCGGGTTAAATCACCCTGGGAGATCTTTTTAAAGGTATGTGAAAAGTTGACCAATGGGCCGCAGAATTTATGATTGATGATCATCTGATATATTAAGCTAATCAGAAGCACGGCAATGAGCGCTAAGGACAACCGGTCCAATAAATCAACAAAAAACTTTGCCGAATAGTGTTGAGCATATATATCACCAATCTTAAATATTGCTTGATAGAAAGGATATAACACCGTTCCAATGACGACAGCAAAAACCAGCAACATAAGTGTCAAGTTGGCAAGCATCATTTTGAAATGAATTTTATTGGCGAATAAATAGTTTTTCAACCGTCGCTGATTAGCTGTTCGTCTCATTTTGTCCCGCTTTTTTGTTTTGATCTGGTTCTGAATTTTCTTTTGAAACATCATTCTTCATTTTACGCCACGTTATATGCTCTTGGTGCTTAAATTGAATGGTCCCTCCATTTTCAGGATGATAATAAAAGAATCGGGTGAACGCTAAGCCCTCTTTATTTTTGTAGGTAATGCTATATAAAATACGATTGCCTTCTAAACTTTCTTCTATACTTGAGATAAAGTTGATATCCTCTTTGTCTCCGCCAAGCCCATAAGCAATTGTTTCTTTTGTTATTTCAATAAACCGGTCCTCATACCTGGGTGCCGAGGTTATCCATTTGCCGATCAATTTTTCGGGAATATCCCTGTGTTTTTTGGAGCAGGATATGGTTAATATTGCCGCGACAACGATAAGAACCGGGATGATGATCCACTTAAGTTTCATTATTCTTCCATTTTTTATGCGACATTATACCCTGTTTTTAATGCCGGCTTTATTTTTTCAGGCCTCATAATTTCTAAAAAGGCTTCGACAACATCAGGATCGAACTGATGCCCTGCCTCCTTGGTTATTAAATCGATGGCACGCTCAAGAGCCCATCCTTTTCGATAAGGACGATCAGACTTTACCGCGTCAAAAGTATCGGCCACGGCAAGAATCCTGGCGCCGATGTCTATTTCATCACTTGAAAGGCCGCCGGGATATCCTTTCCCGTCGTATCGTTCATGATGCTGTACAACCATGGGGATAATATCTTTATATGAAACAATCGGTTCGAGAATCCGCGCGCCAATAGCAGGATGCATTTTAATCAGAGCGTATTCGTCATCGTCGAGGGCACCGGGTTTATCGAGAATGGCCGCTGGAACGCCGACTTTCCCGATATCATGAAGCAGGGCGGCACGATGCAGGTCATCCAATTTATTCGGTGGCAGTCTCATAGCGGAGCCGATCCTTAATGCCATTTCCGTGACACGCGTCGAGTGACCGGCGGTCCAGGATGACTTGGCATCGACGGTACGTGCAAGGGCTTTTAATGTCCCCCAGTTCAAACTGCCCAACTCTTCGATGAGTGTTGCATTTGAAAGGGCAACCGCCATCTGATCCGCCATCTGGCGGGCCTGGGTAATGTCTTCGGTGCTAAAGATGTTTGTCCGTGACCTTCCGATGGTAATCACTGCTTTTAACTTATCCTTCAGAAAAACAGGCAGAATAAGAAAAGATTCGAGGCCATGATCTGTTAAAGTCGAGATAAAAGACGACGGGTTTTGGACTGCATCAATGATCAAATATTCCGGGCGGGCATGTAACGCATCAAGATCGGATGGCCCGAACTCAAAGGGTTTTTCGAACAATTCATTTTCCTGATCGCAGGTGTTGAAATATAATCGGCCGGCGTTTTTCTGTGTGACATCCATCAGGGCGATGGCGACACTTTCACAGACAAACCAATCGTACATGCGCTGGATAATGGTTTTAACGATGATTCTGGCATCCAGCGATGACAAAATGGCGCGGTCGATCTCTGCCATGGTCTTCAGGGTGTTGAACTGTCTGTTCAACTGATCGGCCATTTCATTAAAATCCATGGACAGTTCTTCGAATTCATCCCCGCTCTTTATGTTCACCCGAGCGTCAAAGTTTTTCATGGCAATCCGGCGTGTTCCTTTTTTCAGCAACTCGAGCGGGACCAGGCTTTTTCGGATAGAATACATGCTAAAAAGCAATACCACCAACAGGGTCATCAGGGCGATAAGAGGAAATATTGTTTTAAAATGTGACATGGGCATAAGCACATCAGTTTTGGATTGGTTCAAAACCACTGTCCATCCGGGAATCAGAAATCGAGGCTTCATAAATACCGTCCGATAACTTGTCAGATATTTTTGGTTTTCAAAAGGGAACTCAAACTGACCTGAACTAATCTGTTTAAGCTTTGAATACAACTGATGGTAAAATGAATCCGGATATGAAATCGAGCTGAAAAGCACGTTTTCTGATGCATCTAAAATACAAAATTGGGTGTTCGGTGGGAGTGCATTCCCCTGCTCAGTCCCCCACAAATAACCCGTGTTGATTTCACCGATCAAATATCCTACATTGGAATCCCTTGGACCCAACGACATCATCATCAATATACTCGGTGAAACGCCTTCTTGACTCAATACTGAAATGGCCGTGTCGCCATTTTGCATGTGTTCTATCTCTCTTGTTGTGAGCTTTTTGGAGATGTTCATTGTTCTGAAAATGGATCGATACACCTTCCCGGCAGCATCAGCAACTGCAACGGCTTTAAAACGGTTGTTATTTAAGCCTTTAAACCCTTTAAAATGGGCTGGAATGGGTGGTTCTGATGCCTTGTTCAAAGATAACGCAAAAAGCTTCAATTCGGTTTCGAGAAACAGCAATTTTTCATAAATGGACAACCCATACCCTTTAACTGATCGTTGGAGCCGTTTATAGCTTTCCTCATGGAGTTGTTTGGTAACATTTCCATAAGCAATGATTGAAAAACAAACAAGAGGAAGAAGTGCGCAGGAAACAAACATCAAAAAAATCCGCTGGGCGATTTTGCTTTGAAATATTTTTTTATTAAATTTCATTTGGCAAACCTGTGTTAATAATCGGAAGCAAGCCCAACATATCCACCGTCATTGGCACGGACAATATCATCCCGAGCACGCGCTGCTGTGAATGGAGTTTGCGTCCGACCATCTGCTCCCATGCTGTAAAGGTCATAATCGGTATTGACCGGAACCAGAAATTGGTCTTTTCGTGCCTGACCTTTTGCAGACGGAGGACCGCCGTTAATCCTTAAGTACTGATACGGATTTCCCCAAGGATCATTAACAATGCTAATGTTGGTCAGATTGTTGAGGCTGTTTGGGTATTGATCGTTAACAATAACAAAATCGGATATCTGGTTTTCTATCATTCGAATCTCCGTGACAGCCACCGCAAAATTGGCTTTATCTCTATATCGCAAATAATTGGGCAGCGCGATAGCGGATAAGGTGCCGATAATTGCAATGACAATCAATAATTCAATCAGCGTAAAACCTTGATTCCAACTGTTTCGATTTAAACGCTTTAAATACTCGAAATCGTTGAGGCTATTCTCGCAGTTAAAAGACAGATTTTCCATTAGATAATTCATATGTTACTGAAAGCGGCATCATCGGTTGCATATTGCGAGACTTCTGCACAACCTCTCCAAAAAGGTTCAAGATGAACCTTCCTTTCCGAAGTTATGCTTTAAAAACCCATAAAAAAATATTCTTAAAACTGATTTAATTTTTTGATTATAATTCATTATTTAATCATTTTACGCCAATTTCTCCTTAAATCTTACTTCCAGGGAGGAGATTATGGCGTTCAAGAAAAATGCATAACAGCATCGGTTTTCCTGATTTAAGATTTATGCACAACCCGTACCAAAAAGATAAAAATGAGCCCTCTTTTCTGGGGGAATGCTTAAAAACCCATAAAAAAATATTTTTAAAATTGATTTAATCTATTGATTACAATGATTTATTTAATCATTTTATGCCATATTCTTCTTAAATCTTACTTCCTCGGACCTATGGGTCTATATACGCTCAATAGATATATCGGCAGGTTGTATGAAAATATGAGGGGAAAAATAACCCGCGATGCGTTGAGGCTTTGTCGAGATTAAGGGGAGATTAAACCGCCGGATATGTTAAAGCGCTATGGATCTTTCCCGGGGATGCCTTTGTCTCGACGGTACCGTCGGGCAATGGTATCCGGTGATATGCCCATGAAATACGAAACCACAATCAGTTGATGAATCAGCGTGATTTTCAGGATGCCATGGTTCAGCCATCGACGCGGGGACGTGATCGCCGGCTGATGCAATGTCACCACATTTCCTTTTTTCCGCAATCGCCGGATCAATTCAAAATCTTCCATAATCGGTATATTCGGAAACCCGCCCATTTGATGGAAGACTTTTGATAACATAAAAATCGCCTGGTCACCGTAAGGCAAGTTAAGGCATCGGGAGCGCCAGTTTGCCATGCGCTCTATGAACCTAAGGGATGGAACAGAAGAATCGATACGAAGCTCGAATGCGCCGGCAACGACACCCGGCTGATACACCGCCCTTAGGATGTACCGGTCAAAATTTTCAGGCAGCCGTGTATCTGCATGGAGAAAAAGAAGTATTTTATTTGATGCCGCATCGGCGCCTTGGTTCATTTGCCGGGAACGGGGCGGAAAACCTTCAATGACGGTTGCGCCGAACTGTCTTGCGATAGAAACCGTATCGTCTATGCTCCCGCCGTCCACCACAATAATTTCTGTGTTATTTCCATGACCAATGTTTGCCATGGTGTCGGCAATGTGAAGGGCTTCGTTTAGGGCCGGTATGATCACAGAAATCCCGCTGGATGTGACATCACGATGTCCCAAAATCTGAGAGCGTTCCCATATGGAAATATCTTCGGGCCGGTCCACGTCATCCATCTCTTTAAGCAAAGAATAGTTGAGTCCGAGTTGCTTTGAAATGTTTAAGGTTTTTTTCAAAACATCATGTTCTCCCCACTTTATTCCGGCAAACAGATCACCGATAGCCGGTGAAAAGGCATTTTTTTGCAACCCGATTAAATAATAGCCACCGTCTTTGGCCGGACCCAGCACCATTTTTTTTTGTTTCAGAGTGGCAAATGCTTTTGTTATATCCACAGCAGTTAAATCAGGGATATCCGTGCCGATAATGACCACAGTGGCTGCCCCGGATTTAAAGGCATCCTCAAAAGCTTGTTGCATGCGTTCTCCGATGTCTCCGCCTCCCTGTAAAGCATACTCGAATTCGGATCCAAGCCACTGCTTCATCATTTCTTCATTGCCGCCATCATATCGGATCTCAATGGTAACGCCATTTGAGGCGGTCAGCCCCTTCATCCGTAACAGAATATGTTCCGTCATTTTGCGCTGAAGATTTGCTGCACCTTCGGCCCCTAAAAGAGGAATCAGCCTGGTTTTGGTAGATCCTGTTTTTGGGTAACGGGTGAAGATGATGAGACGTTCTTTAGATATCAAGGACATGTTATCATCATTAAAGTCGGTCGAATTGTTATTTTTTCTCTCGAAAGCCGATTATCGGTTTCACTTTGAGGGTTACATCAGAACAGTTGGGATGCGGCCTCTTGATCCAGGAGCCATGTCAATGTGCCCCTTAAGGGCCTTATGTTTTTGGCCGGCAGATCAACGGTGTTGTCTTCAAAAAGGGATTTAACAATCAATGCTTTGTCCTTTCCGGAAACCAGAAACAAGATGTGCCTGGCGCGGTTCAAAACAACATACGTCAATGTCAAACGAAAGACATTCGGATGTCCACCTTTAACGCTGATCACCCATGATTGATTCGAATACGTGAACGCTTGCTCCGGAAATAATGAGGCAGTATGTCCGTCTGTACCGATACCGAGAAGGATGAGGTCGAACACCGGATCATCCTGGCCAATACTTTGAAAGAAGGTTTTAAGTGTCATCTGGTAACGTTCGGCCCCTTCTTTTGGAGGTATCATTACAGGCATGGGGTATATGTGATTAACGGGAATCGGAATTTTTCCCAACAAATCCTTTCGGGCGGTACCGAAGTTGCTGTCCGGATGAGCAAAGTCTACCATTCGTTCATCCACCCAGAAAATATGTGTGTTTTGCCAAAAAGCATCCGAAATATACGGGTCCTGGGACAATCGTCCATGCATGGCTCTGGGCGTGGACCCTCCGGAAACAGCAACCACAAACCGACCGCGATCCGAAATACTTTTTTTTGCGATTTCACAAAACATTTCTGCTCCCTTTTCGGCCAGTTGATTTGAATTCGATACGATGATCCGTTTTATATTATCCGACATATTGCAACCTTTTTTTCTCTTCTTTCACTTGATTTCTATTTTTCGCCTTTAATCTTTTTGAGGATCTTGGGGATGAAAAACGAAAAGATAAAGAGCCCTATTGAGAAGAAAACCTTAAAGGATATCAGTTCTCCCCAATTGCCGGAAACCCACACATCTTTTAGCGTTCCAATGAAAAAGGTGAAGATAAATGTTCCGACAATAATGCCCAATCCGGTTCCGGCAACATAGTCCCGGAATCGAACCTTGGTCAGTCCCATGCCGAAATTCATGGGCGTAAACGGAAAATAAACCAGCCGAAGATATAAAACCGTTGCAAATCCGTTACGTTCGATGGCATCGTCATATTTTTTCAGTTTATTACCGATCAAAGAGGCCGCAAAGTCCCTTCCCAGAGTCCGTCCGATAAAAAAAGCGGCGCTGGCACCCATCATGGCACCGATCCAGACATATAAAAATCCCCAGTAAGCACCGAAGATGGCGGCTCCTAAACCGGTCAGCAGGGTACCGGGCAGAAAAAGGCAAACGCCCACAGCATAGATCATCATATATACCACCGGTGCCCATAAACCGGCTGTTTTGAGAAAACTGCCCAGGGCGTCGGCCGTAAGATAATTTTTGACCGGTGTAAAACGGATTAAGAAAATGGCACCGATAATAAAAACCACGAAAACAATGGCCTTAAATATTGGTTTCGAAGTTTTTTTTGTAGGTTGCTCCAATGTTTTTTCCATTATCTTGTTCCTTTAAATATTCTTAAAGGTTTGGGGTCCCCAACTCCCGGATTCGTAAAATTGAAGCATTTTTGATCGATCGCTGCATGTTTCACATGCATTTAAAATAGGCGTCAAGAACGACCAACAACGCTCGATACTCTCCTGTCGCCAGAAAAGCACCTGGTCCCCCAGCATGCAATCAATGAGAACTTTTTCATAGGCATCCAGAACAGGCCCGGAATAATTTTGATGATACGAAAAATCCATGGTGACGGACCGCAGGCATAACCTCGCTCCCGGATTCTTTGTCTGGAATGTTAGGGTGACTTTCTCATCCGGGTAAATACCGAATGTGAGTCGGTTGGCATCAATGGTCTCATCCAGAGTTTTCCGTAACATGGAATGTGGCACCTCTTTGAACCCGATGACGATTTGTGTGATTTTCTTTGCCAACCGTTTGCCGGATATCAAATAAAACGGAACCCCCTGCCATCGCCAGTTGTCGATAAAAATTTTCATTTTGGCATAAGTCGGCGTCAGAGAGTCAGGGTTGATACCCTGTTCTTCTCGATACGCCGGCACCGGCTTTTTATCAATTTTACCCCGGTCGTATTGACCGAGTACGATGTATTCCTGGAGTTTTTCAATGGGAAAAGGCCTTAAAGAACGAAAAACTTTTAACTTCTCATCCCTGACACGGTCCGATTCAAATTGTGACGGCGCTTCCATGGCCGTATGTGCCAGAAGTTGCATCATATGGTTCTGAAACATATCCCTAATGACACCCGCTTTATCATAATAGCCCGCTCGATGTTCAACACCTAACGTCTCTGAGGCAAGAATATTGACATGATCGATATATCTTCGATTCCAGATGGGCTCAAAGATCGCATTGGCAAAACGAAACATGAGTATGTTCTGGACCGTCTCTTTTGCCAGGTAATGGTCGATTCGGTACACCTGGTGTTCTTTAAAGTACTTCCCGATGCTCTGGTTCAGTTCCTTTGCGGTTTTCAGATCACGACCAAAAGGTTTTTCGATCACCACCCGTGACCAGCCATTATGGTTATCTTTTTCATTGCCCAAGCCCACCTGTCCCAACATTTGAACAACCGGCTGATAAAGGATGGGTGGCAGTGCCAGATAAAAGATTCTGTTGCTTCGAGTGCCGTACCTCTCATCCAAATCTTTCAAAAATTTAGAAAGATTTGAAAAAGAATCCATTTGCTCATAATCGATAGACCGGTATGACAAGGCATCGGCAAAAGCCGGCCATTTGTCATGGTTTAGAATATGGGTGGCATCCAACGCATCTTTCATCCGGTCTATAAACTTCTGTTCGCTCATTTTCGTACGACCGCACCCCACAATCTGAAATGGTTCGGGAAGTCCATCGTTCGCGTACAGGTTGAAAAGAGCGGGGAGCAGTTTTCTGGCGGTTAGATCACCTGTGGCTCCGAAAATAACAATGGTGCAAGGATCACTGTGTTCAACCCCTATGCAGTCCTTGGGATCAAACCCCAGATCCGGCGCCTTGGCATTGATGGTTATGCTTGGAGAATCGGAATTATTTTTATCATGATGGTTCATGGTATTCGCTCTTTTCACTATTTAAAAGGAGCTTCAGGTATGATTAAATTTTTGGCTGAAAGCTGTCTGAGTGGGTTAGGGATCGTTTTGAAAGAACTTTAGGCGACTTAACTTTATGGATAAAACCCCCTATTTAAGCAGAGACCTTAATGAATAGCCCGGACAGGTTCTTTCATTACGAGCCCTTATCCACGAGTTCTTTCAGAAAAAATTTAATTATACCTGAAGCGGTAATGTTTTCAAAAGACTAAAAGTGTTAGCCTTTTCCATTTTTCGGGATTACGGCATGTCCGCCGAATTCCCGCCGAAGGGCCGCCAGAACACGGTCTGAAAAAGGATTATCCTGCCGGGAGCGAAAACGCCGCAACAGAGAAAGGGCGATGACCTGGGCCGGCACACCGGTATCCAGCGCCTGTTGAATGGTCCATCTCCCCTCTCCGGAATCTTCCACATATCCCTTGATATCCGAAAGCTTTTCATCTTTTCTAAAAGCATCTTCAGCAAGTTCCAGCAACCATGAGCGAACGACGCTCCCCTGATTCCATAAATGCGCAATATCGGCATAGTTGAAAGATGTTGCATAGTCCGATGCCTCCAAGATTTCAAACCCTTCGCCATAAGCCTGCATCATCCCGTATTCAATACCGTTATGCACCATTTTAACAAAATGACCGGCACCCGTCGGCCCACAGTAAAGGTAACCTTCTTCAGGAGCCAGGGTTTTAAATGTGGGTTTTAAAAGCTGGAATGTCTCTTTATCTCCTCCGATCATCAAGCAATAGCCGATTTTAAGGCCCCAAATCCCTCCGCTAACCCCAACATCCATGTACCGGATATTTTTATCTTCGAGATATTTTGCTCTGCGAATATCATCTTTATAATACGTATTTCCACCATCGATAACGATATCTCCCGGTGAAAGAAAATCCTCGATCTCTTGAATGTGATCATCCACTGGTTGTCCTGCCGGAAGCATGATCCATACAATTCGGGGCTGAGAAAGTTTATCAGCCACCTCTGAAAGAGAATAGGCACCAATGGCACCGTCTTTAACCAACTGATCTGTTTTTTCTGAAGAACGATTATACGCAACCACCTCATGGCCGCCTTTTAGAAGCCGTTTGGCCATGTTCATTCCCATTCGTCCAAGGCCGATTATCGCGAGTTTCATCTTGAGACCTCCTTACTTACTTTCCATTCAAAGACCAGTCATAATCACTCCTGAATATTTTGCTGTTGTTTTTTTCTGTCGTTTAAAATCTTAAATCCTTACATCAAAAAATTCAGGGGCAGTTGTTCTCCGGTAACGTTATTGACGGAATCGCTTTTTATTTTTAGTCGGTTAGCAGTGACAGAGACCGCCACCAGTCTGAGCACAGCGAAGATGGAATGCGACGGGGCAGGAATGCCTCCGATGCTAACTTGCCGAAAATAAAAATAAAGAAAGCACCGAAGTAAAGGGGGAATGACTGCCCTCCGAACACATATGTTTTATCAATTCATGCCGTAACGATTACCGGAACAGCGCTACCCATTGTTAAGCGTATTGTGTTGGTAAAGAATCGGGTGAGAATCGTATTCTAACGCCGAACCACTTTGGGTTTGAAACCCTCTTTCTGCAAATCTTTGATGATTGTTTCGGCCTCTTTTTCGGTCCAGAAGGCGCCGACCAAGAGCCTGATTTTGTTTTTAGTTGCTCTGTTTGGAAGGCTGTAAGCCGAATATCCTTTTGAAATAAGATCGGCTTTAAGTTTATTCAATGTTTCATTCCCAGAGAAAATTCCGAGTTCCACAGTAAAGGGCGGCCTTACCACAAATGCTTGACGATACTCACGTTTTTTTAATTCTAAAACCGCCTTTTGTGCCTCTTCGGACGTTCGATAAAAACCGACGAGCACACGATACCAGTCTCCCTTTCCGGCAATACGGGCATGAGAAATGCAGACAGCATCGCCTTTATCCCTTAGTATCATGGCTTCCCGAATGGAGTCTTCCTTGCTTTTTAAAGAGCTGACTTGAATCATATAGGGATAAAATTCTTGATCTTTTGCAGGAGCATGCTGTCTGGTTTGCAGTATTGTTTGTGCGTTATCGCTTTTTGTTATTGGGGCCTTTTGAACCGATGGCGTCGGTTTGCCAAGATTTTTGTCCACTTTGCTCCGATGCATCTTTACATCTACGGCTTTCATTTTTTGAAGTTCATCCCAGGCGTGGGCCAGTTCAGCCTCCAATTCTTTTCGTCGTTCGGTGTCAGATTCAATATCCATGGATTGTTTTTGAGCAATTTTCAGAAGCCTGTTCTTTTCTTCAACCATTGATGAACGTTCGGCTTGTAAATCAATAATACGTTCCACCATGGAAACATATAATGTTGCGGTCTCTTTCTCTGCGCGAGATAGCGGTAATTTGAGATAAACTTGCAGCCAATTGAGGGACGCGGCATAATTGATTTTCGGATTGGCCGGATATATGTTTAGCAATGCCGCCTTCCAAATCGCAAGTTTATGGTAACTTGTGGAAGGATAATGCTCGGCCACCATCGCGTATTCCTGGGCGGCTTGGTGATATGCCCCTTCGTTCTCAAGGGTTGCAGCGTGGTCCATGTAATCCTGGGCTTTCAATTCCGCCTCCAATACTTGAACTCTAGACACACAGCTGGTCATGAGGAGGCATAAAATAATAATGATGATATTGCGAATTTTCATGAACACATCCTTAGGTTTGGATTGGTAAGTTTATTGCCGAGCTTTGGATTTCCTCGGGTTCGATCGGCAGTTCAATTGTAAATGTCGAACCACGATCAACAGTACTTTCAGCATAAACCCTGCCACTGTGGCCTTCTACAAATGCCTTGACAAGGGCTAAACCGACGCCGGTTCCCCCGCTTTTTATTCTACTCGAATTTCCGGCTTGATAGAACTTTGTAAATATTTTGGGAAGTTCCTTCTGTGAGATACCGATTCCGGAATCCTGAACTTTCACCTGTGCACCCAGAGCACAGGGGCCGACGTCTACCCTGACCTTTCCGTTGTCATTGGTATATTTAATAGCATTGCTGAGCAGATTGCTCACAACAATTGAAATTTTATTTGAATCCACTCTGACTTTAGGGACAGAAACAAAAGACATTTCTACAGTGATATTCTTAGGCTCGGCAATGAGTTTAGCATCTTTAACAAGCGGCTCAACGATGTGAAGAAGGTCTGTCCATACCATGTGATATTTCATCATGCCGGAGTCAATCTTCGCAAGATCAAGATATTGTCTGCTAAAACTCGACAGTTTAATAATTCCCCGACGAATGGAGTCAAGGATCTGAACCTGTTCCGCATTCAGCAAGTCGGAGCATTGGTTTTTCAAGAGGTCGTGCCCGGATAACATTACCTGTAACGGGGTTTGAAGCTCGTGGGAAATCTGTTGCATCATATGCGTTCTCAATTCAGTTATATTTTTGATTTTGTTGCTCATGTCATTAACGGCGTTAACGAGCAATGCAATTTCATCATTGGAAGAGACTTGAACCTGCTTAAAATTACCACGTGCGATCTGCTGGGTTTCTCGTATCAGGTCGTCGATGGGTCTTGTGATGGTGCGGGCAATAATGAAAGCCGCCGAAACAGCAACCAGCACAGTTCCAATGATCAATAACAATGCTATTTGAGCGGAACGGGTTGTCGTCGCCTTCATCATCGACATGGCATTCTCGATGGATCCCCGATTGATTTTGATAAAATGATCAAGGGATCTGTTCAGGGTTTCCACGGAGTTCACTTTCAAATTGTTACGATCCAAATTGTCTTTTGAATTTTGAAGATTTTTAATGTTCTGCACTCCGGCAACAAACGTCTCATGGGTTCGACGCATATTTTTAATAAGGGAACGCCATGTCTCATCCGATTGTGTATGAAGCAACAAATTTAAATAACTGTCAAACCGACGACTGCTTGCAATGAATAGAGAAAAATAGGTCTCATCATGGGAAATAAGATATTTCTGGGCATCTACGTCTTCCTCGTGGAGAATATCCTGAAGTTGTTTGGCAAGATCCACCGACTTAACATTGGCGGTAAGGGTCGTTTCGGCAGAATTCGACACATCATTCAGCTTGAGCAGAATATAGGTGCTGGCGATGATCATAATAACGATGATGGTACCGAAACCAAGCATCATTTTTTTATAAATCGTCAGCTTCACAAATCTTGATCCCCAAAAAAATCTGCCTTTTATAACCTGAATCAGGTTATGGATTTCAGCGCTTTGCAGTACCACAATCAGAATGACATCTTTCCTGAATCTTGCATGGGCGGCAATCTCAGCATTTGCAAAATTCAGGTCTTTAATCGACTGTTTAATAGTTATCAAAAACAAATCAGACAGTCAATCCGCAAGATTAACAAATTTTTAAAGATCCTGAAGTTTTCGGTTTAGCTTGTTGCGCTGCTGGTACCTGGGTGCTCTGAAGAATGTCATAAACGACGTGGTTCATCAATCACTTCCGGTACATGAAAAGAAAAGTGGGGTAATGCCAATATGTATCAAGCTTTTATCAGTGTGAACAATTGGCTAAAATGGATACTTAATATCCACTCGAATCCAAAAGATACGATTGGCCTGGATATTTAATACCCACTGCTTTAATTTTAGTCATATTCAACAGCCGTATTTATGATGCTACAAAATAAGTTTTTTACCAATTATTAATACTTACAGGATGTTATTTCCAATATATTTTTGAGCCGTTATTGTGGCATACGATTTGCTTTCATAGAACATCAAAACAATGTGAACACAAAAAAAAACCAAGGAGGTACAATAAAATGAAAGGTATCGCAAGCAAAGTACTCGTTGTTCTGACGGTATTTGCAGTTATGGGATTCGGTGTAAATGCATTTGCCGATGGAGAAATGGGTTACGGCAGGCATCACCGCGGAGGAGACGACCAGGGAGCAGGATGGTATCATGGCGGATATGGATGTCCTGGTTATGGGAACGTAATGGGCGATCTGAGCGATGAAGAGATCCAAAAAATGGATGAGCAACGCGAAGCATTCTTTAAATCCACAGAAGACTTGAGGCAGAAAATTTATCAAAAAAGACTTGCCCTTGAAAGTGAATTTGCTAAAAAGAATCCTAACGCTAAAAATGCCGCAAATCTGCAAAAAGAAATATCTGATCTTAGAGCACAAATCGATCAGAAGCGAATTGCACATTTGCTTGAAATGAAAAAAATAAATCCCGGCTTGGGTGCCGGATTTATGGGACGCGGCATGATAGGCCATGGTTACGGTTACGGCAGAGGATATAGCGGGGGCCACATGATGGGATACGGTTCTTCTTCAGGGCATCCCTGCTGGCAATAGATCTGTATCTGTTTCCGACGATTCGAATACATCCGCTAAAGCGGGATGGTTCTCCATATGAGAGAATCATCCCGTATTTGGCTTTTGTCATCTATCGGGATCGTCTGATGTTATGAAGTATGAATCCATAATGCGAATCATCATATGTCTCATCGCTGTACTCGTTATTGTCCTTCCATCGTCATTACATGCCCAAGTCATTTTTGATGTCGGAAAATTTTCGGCTGCCGAACCCGGTAATCAGCTTCCGGTGGGATGGCATCCATTGACATTTAAAAAGATACCCTCCCACACGAAATATACGCTTATCAAAGATGGTAATACCGTTGTCATAAAAGCTGTAAGCCGGGCATCCGCATCCGGATTGATAAGAAAAATCAGGATCGACCCACAAAAGTATCCCTTTATCCGATGGCGATGGAAAATATCCAATGTCTATAAAAACGGGGATGTCACAAAAAAAACAGGAGACGACTATCCCGCCAGAATCTATATTACCTTTGAATATGATCCTGACCGAATAGGGTTTTTGGAAAAGATAAAATACAATTTGGCCAAACAGTTCTATGGTGAATATCCCCCGAGTGCCGCAATTAATTATATATGGGCCAGTCATGCCCCGATAGGAACCATGGTTTCGAATCCCTATTCCGAACGAATTAAGATGATTGTTGTGAAAAGCGGAAAAAAAACTTTAGACACGTGGATGACCGAAAAACGAAATATATACGATGATTATATTCGTGCATTCGGTGAAAAACCACCCATGATATCCGGAATCGCTATTATGACGGACTCGGATAACACAAGAGAGGCTGCTACGGCTTTTTATGGAGATATTCAATTAAGCGGAAATTAACATCCATTTTACGACAAGCAAGAACACATAAACAAAACGAAAAATGTCGAATGATGCATATTTTTGATATCCTAAAAGGTTTGAGAATTATTAATTTTTTTTCACCGGCCAAATCCCAAGATCAGGACGATACCATTTTGCCTGTTACCCGACAGGTCGATTCCTGGCAAAAGGCCAATGAAAAGATGGCCTGGGGTATCCGGGAGGATGAATTCGCTCGGATTAAAACGCCGCCCCGAATAATAGACAAGGACCGGTTCGACGGATTTGTTGATGTCATCCTATCATACGGATTTGGGGATGACGGCCACGGCAATGCCGATTCGGTTCTTTCAGGCAAAGTGGCTTGGGAATATGCCTGTAAACACAGAAAGAGTAAGACATGGCAGTGTGAGCACATTCATTTTGACAGATCCGATCATCTCAGATTGCGTCCTGACGCACCTCTCAGACCCAAAGGATTTTATTTTTCAAAAATTCAGACCGGTGAAAAATACCAAAATTTGAAACTGTCTCAATTATTGATGCGACTCGATCAAGATACCTGCTTTGGGCCGGAAGGGATTCAGTTTCTGTGCATCACCCACACCCATTTTCAAAATTTGATGAACAACAGAAAAATTCCCTTCATGACATTCGGGGATTATGATGTGGCACCCCATGGATTCAACGACTTCTATGATTCATTGCAAATGTTCTGCAGCCAGGGTATCTTAGGGCTGGGTATCGGGAATGTCGATTATAATTACCCTCTTTTTGGAATTCCAACACTTCGGTTCTAACAAAAATATTTCACGCCGGTTCAATGCCGGTTGACATAGGTTGTTTTGTATCTATTTTTAAGTTAATATCTTTAATGGATTCGTATAATTTACCATTCAAAAAAGGAGGCAAGGGTATGGACAAGCAACTTTCAGAAATTATTGATTTGGCGATCCAAAGAGAAGAGGAGGCATACGACTTTTACATGGATATTTTCAACATACTGGAAGATCCGAGCATTAAAGATACGGTGGAGTTCATCGCCAAAGAAGAAAAAAAACACAAAGCATTCCTTGTGAATTACCGTGAAGGGGAATATGGCCCGGATGCGTTGAGGATGACCGATGTTGTGGAATACAAGATCGCTGAATATCTTGAAGAACCCGAAATCACAAAGGAGACGAAAAGAGAGGATGTCTATCTGATCGCCTCTCACAGGGAAGCAAGATCCCACCAGTTTTATACGGAACTGGCCAATATGCATGATGAAAATAATGTCAAAGAAATGCTGCTGAAAATGGCCAATGAGGAATTGAAACATAAGGAAAAAATGGAGTACCTCTATGCCAATACAGCATTTCCACAGACGGCAGGAGGATGATACATCATACAATTGAACTCCTGTCCCAAGTCTGAAAGCGTTTTAAAGGAGGTTCAAAATGAAAGAAAAACGAAACTTGCATCTCAAGGTTCAGGAAATGTGTGACTGTTATGCCACCGGCGATCCGCTTAAAGAGATGTCCATCGTTAAAAACGAAGAAGATAAAGAAGACGCCGCTGTAAAGTGGCTGGCCCTTGCCGCCCTGCACGGCGTCAACAACAATGCCGAAAATATTACCATTACCCGTTCTTCGGAAGGAACTGTGCGCGTCGTTGCCGAATACCGTGAATCCGAACTGCCTTCTCCGGGATCGGAAGTAGGGGGAAAGATCGTGGACACGCTTAGAGAAATTACCCATATCGAAGAAAACAAAGGGAAAACACCGCTGTCCTTGGGTATTCGAAACGACAGCGTCAACCTTCAAATAAAGTTCAAAGCAAAAAACGGCAAAGAAAAGATAACTATCAAATTCCCAGAATAATCCTATGGTTTTCTCTGCTCTTTGCCAGCGGAAAAAAAGAGGGAGCCGTTGATATAACGGCTCCCCTCAATTGGTGCGTTCAAGAAAAAAAATGCTCCGCATAACGAATGAAGACTTTCATTTAACACAATATATCGCGCTATTCCATTGGCATTTGAACGCTTTCACTTCCTGTGCTGTTTCAATCACACCAGGCATTCCATTCTCTAATATTATCCATTGGTTTAGCAGTTCGGCCAATGATTCTTTTTCGTATGAAACCCTATAAATGTTTTTTTCAATCTAAAACGTAAGGAACCGATGATGCAATTCAATAATTTTCTGGCAGATATTTATTTCGGGCATTTGAACAAAGATATATTTCATGGTTACAAAGATGCTAAGGACGATGATCGCACAAATCATTTTATTGAACAGTACCTTGAAATCAGTCAACAATACCCGCCCCGACAACTGGAAGCCGACGAACGTGTGAGTTCTAAGCTTCTGGAAGAATTGAAATCCATCGGTTTTTTCGGTCTGAATATTCCCTCAACCTATGGCGGTGCCGGGTTGAGCCTGCGCCGCTACCTGAAGGTCGTAGAGGTGGTCGCCACCCAAAGTCTGGCTTTAGGATTTACATCTCTTGCCCATCTTTCCATCGGGATGAAGGGAATTGTACTGTTCGGCAATGAGCATCAGAAACAATATTATTTGTCCAAGGCTGCCTCTGGAGAAATGATCTTTTCCTATGCCCTGACCGAGCCGAAACGCGGGTCCGATGCCAAACACATCGAGAGCACGGCAACTTTGTCCGATGACGGCCAATACTATATTCTTAACGGCAGCAAAGCCTATATCACCAACGCCAATTACGCCCAGGCCATGACCGTTTTCGCGCAAATGGATCCCAAGCGCCCGGGATTTATGGGAGCTTTTATCGTTGAAACCGGGTGGGATGGGGTCAAGATCGGAAAAGATATTCCAAAGATGGGGCTAAAAGCCAGTTCTACGGCTGCCGTTCATTTTAAGGATGTTCGGGTTCCAAAACAAAATTTGCTGGGTTCGCCCGGAGACGGTTTCAAAATTGCCATGACCATTCTCAATTACGGACGACTGGCACTGGGAGCCGCCTCCGTAGGAATGCTCAACCAGGCGGTGGAAGATATGCTCAAGCGTTCCAAAAATCGGATACAGTTCGACCGGCCTATTCAGGGCTACGAACTGATTCAGGAAAAAATCGTGACAGCCCGCGTCAATGCGTCGGTGGTCTCGGCAATAACGGCATTTACGGCGGCGATGCTTGAAGAAAACCCTTTGGCGCCGGTGGCCATTGAAAGTTCGCATTGTAAAATGTTCGGCACCACCCGGGCTTGGAATGCCCTTTACGATGCCCAGCAGGTGGCCGGTGGGGCCGGATATCTGAGTACTCAGCCCTATGAAATGCGCATGCGCGATTTTCGGGTCACCACCATTTTTGAAGGTACCACTGAAATTCATTCTATTTATCCGGCACTGTTCGTTATTCGAACCCTGACCAAACAAATTCAAAAATTGTATCCCGCTAAAATCGCTCAGTTTCGTCAACTGCTGAAATCACTTTTCCGTCGAAGCTCCTGGAAAATGAGATTCAGGCATCGCCGCTTGAACCGAGCATCTCGGCTGGCCAGATCACTTGCACGGCGCATTCGTTTTTTGATTCTTGTGGGGCTTATGATTTACGGCCGCAACATCACGGAAAAGCAATTTTTCCTGCGCCGAATTACCTTTTTAAGCGTTTACCTTTACGGCCTGCTGGCCCTATTGGCACGCCTTTCATCGAAGCAAAAGGATGGAAGCGATCTATCGGAAGATATGGATATTTTGGTCTACTTCATGGAAGAGGCCCGTTCCTATCAACGACACAACGGAATTATCCATGGATCCATCAAAGAACGTCTTCACAAACGTGTTTTTCGGCATATTTCGTCGACTTAAAATTTCGTCGGTTACATAGCCTTTGACGTCACAGGCCAAAACAAATCTTTTATGTAAAATGAGTCCGTAAAGGAAGACTGGATTTAAAAGTTGAGTCCTCTATTTAATTTCACACGAGTCGCCGCATTGATTTGTAGAAGGTATGCGTTCCCACTGCAACGTAATGTGATCAATGCCAAACTGGTCATGAAGCTCCTTGCTCGCTTTTTCGATGAGCACATCGTCATCTTCTGGATCCGGTTTAACAAGATGCACTGTCAGAGCAGTTTCCGTAGTGCTCATGGCCCAGATATGCATATCATGAACACCGGTAATACCCGGTAGACCTGAAAGATAGGCCTTCACAGCTTCCGGATCGATATTCCTTGGAACGGCATCCATGGCCATATTGAAGGCATCATGAAACAGTCCCCAGGTCCCGAAAAGTATGACAACGGTAATAACAAGGCTGACCGCCGGGTCGATCCAGAGTCTGCCGGTCATAAGAATGGCAACACCGGCAATGACAACACCCGCTGACACCCCGGCATCGGCAACCATATGAAGAAAAGCGCCTCTGATATTTAAATCGCTTTTTCGGCCGGATAAAAACAAAAGGGCTGTTGCCGTATTGACGACAACGCCGACCAGAGCCACGAAGATGATGGTCTTGCCGGCCACCGGAACAGGGGCGCCCAAACGCTGGATTGCTTCCCAGGCAATGCCGCCAAGCGCAACCAAAAGAATGACGGCGTTTATCAGTGCCGCCAGGATCGATGATTTTCGCCATCCATAAGTTCGACGTTCTGTGGGCTTGCGCCGTACCAGATAATTGGCACCCCACGCCAGCAGCAATCCCAGAACGTCGCTCAGGTTATGACCGGCATCAGCCAGCAAGGCCAGTGATCCGGCCATTATACCATAAGCAGCTTCAACAATGACAAAACCCACATTCAACGCCACGCCAAAGGCAAAAGCACGACTGTAATCTTTAGGACTATGGTCGTGATGATGTGCCATAGAGGTATCCCCGGTTGGAAGGATAATAACAGAATTCGTTTATATCATTTGCAGCGACCGAGACTATTCTAATAGATCTTTTTTCTTGCTGTCAAACTCATCTTTATCGATCTCACCCTTGGCATAGCGTTCCTTCAGGACTTCAAGGGCACGATTACCGCCATTTCCGATCGTTTTATCACGGCCGGTGGACCGAATCAGCCACCTGATAAGAAATACCAATCCCGCCAGAATAAGAATCCAGAACACAACCATAAAAATACTTCCAAACCATCCCATGCCCCAGTTACCCATCATGCCGGACCCCATATTCCATCCGCCATATCGTCCTGTCTGGGCCAAAGCCTGACCACAGGGCCATAAAAACGGAATGATTGGTATTGTAACCTTAAATATGGGCCATAAGGATTTTATTTGTCTCATATTGCACCTCCGGTTTATCCGTATTTCGTAACGTCAATTTATTTTAATATAAAACAGAGCAAGCAGTATGCCAAAAAATAAATTCCGGTGACACGATTCACATAGTCACCTGTTGTCATCATTAATATTGAGATTTCAGACGATTTGAGAAAACTGTAAAAATCTTTGATCTGGTGAAGCGGTGGGTATTCTTTATACACAACACTAATAATATCAGTAAACACGGGTAATAAATATACAACTCTGAATTGGCTAATAATAGATTTTTAAACTCCATTGTTGTCGGTTCTTTTTTTTGTACCGTATTTTCAGAAAGTTATCATTCAATTGTTTTGCTAAAAATCTTCTGGCACGCGCTTTGCTCTACATAGAAACCAAAGCTTTACGAAAGCATTAAATAGATACCGGAGGTGATCATTATGGAAACATCACTGACATCGGTTTTTGCAAGTTTATCCATCGTCTTGGGTTTAATGGTTGGAGTTGGAACATTGTCCGTCGCCAGGGGAGTATTCACTTTTCTGATGTTTATCGGACTGACACTGTCTGTACTTTTAAATACGGAAGGCGTCAATATGATATTATCTTATTTTTTGGGCCAGTTGATTATCATGGGGACATCCTATCTGTTGCTCAAAACACTTTATCCGGATGCACTGGTAAAGGTTAAAAAGGAATTTCAGACAGGTCCGGACAGTTGTCATTGATATATTTAAGGAGGCATTAAAATGAAAAAGATCAATACATATAAATTAGCAGTGGGTTTTATTGTCACGATCGCCCTGATAGCACCCGGATCGGTTATCGCCAAGTCCCACGTAACAACGATTGAGGGAACCATTGAGGGTGCACTTTGCGCTATCGAAGGCGAAGTGTGTCCGCCGGAAGATCTCGGCGTTCACCTTATTACTGAAGTCAACTTCGTCCTACGTGTATCCGCTGACAAGTATTACTACCTGCCCAATTTAAACCGCACAATTAAGGACAGATATGCGGGTAAGAATGTCCGGATCACCGGAAAGGTAAAAGGCGAAAGCATTATCGTGGACACATTGGAGGCCAAAGAAGGCGGAAAATATAAGCTTATATGGTCAAAAGAAAAGCAAAAGCGAGAGTTTATCAACTATTTTGAAACGCTGCCGGCGGGATAATCCAAGTGCTATCGGCGTTAGAAGGGATAAAGATCGAGGAGGTGATAATAATGAAACGTTTCATGACACCAAGGGTAGCGCACTGCAGTAATGGGTGCTTTCTTAAGTCCCGGGCATGACGTTAAACGGCCCTTTTCAAATCAAGAAACAAAAAAAGAATTTTAATGGAAACCAATTAAAAATATAAACGGAGGATATCGTAATGAAAAAGATTATAACAAACAAAGGTCTCATGGTTTTAACCATCGTAGCTGTTCTTGGATTCGGAGCCTATGCGTTTGCCGGCTGGGGTATGGGGCCCGGCATGATGGGCGGATGGGGCAATTATGGCCCTGAATGGCATCACGGAGGTTATGGGTATAACGGCCACGGTAACATGATGGGAAATTTCAGCGATAATGAAATTCAAGAGATGAATTCGCAGCGCAATAAATTCTTTCAGGCAACTGAAGATCTGCGACAAGACCTTTACGCCAGGCAGCTTGAACTGAGAAGTGAACTTGCCAAAGAGAGTCCGGATTCTAAAAAAGCCTCAAGTTTACAAAATGATATATCCAAGCTCCAGGCACAGCTGGATCAAAAACGAATCGATCACATGGTTGAAATGAGAAAGATTAATCCCGACGCCGGAAGAGGTTTTATGGGCAGAGGCGGCATGGGTTATGGCGCCGGCGCGGGTGGTTACTGCTGGAGATAAAGTTTAACCATATAATTTTAGTTTTAAATGTGAGGCAGCTCTCTTGAGGGCTGCCTCTCGATTTTTTTTGTTAACAAGCCTTTACAAAAATCACCTAACTCCCAATTAAGATCTTGCCCCGCATGACGGGATTTGCAGCGAGCGTCTCTAAAATGCCGACATACTCCCATGGATGCCGTGTTTTTTTATCTATTAAAACTGATATGGATGATTTTATCGTAAAAATAAAATATCGAAAAAAGCATCCACATACCGCTCAAAACCCGATCTACCAATATCTGCTGAATGTTTATTATCCATCTGAAGTATATCCCGAACAAAAAATTGTATACTTAATATCCAGTTATTATTGTTTTATCCTAAAAAATCCGAACATTCAAACAATTACTGGACAAAGAATATGCGTTAAATTATATGGTTAAAGAATACTATCACAATGTGGCATAAACATTGCTTTAACTTAGTTTAAGGCAAAAAACCGTTAAGGAGCTCTATCATGAAAAAATCAACATCCCCGAAGCAAATCTTTATTGATCCGGTCTGTTTTATGAAAGTGGCACCGGACAAAAAAGACTTCACATTTACTTATAAGATGCGCACCTACTATTTCTGCGCAGAATCGTGCCGCAAAGCTTTTGAAATAAACCCCGACAAATATCTGGAGTCTAAACCAGCCAAGCGAAAAGGATGGTGGGGTCGATATTTGGAACGGCTGAACAAGATCACCGGTGGTAAACCACCTGAATGTTGCCATTGAAACAAATAAAATTTCAGGAGTTATTAACAACGTATATTAAGATATGAGCGATTCTTTTAAAAATGTTCTTAAAATCGGGCATGTCCTCAACGACAAATGGGTGATCATTGAATTTATCGGTAAAGGCGCTATGGGTGAAGTTTACCGCGCCCAT
>Ga0210085_1000117_pt1 | contig 35494 bp, 36 predicted proteins | sample China_Galinas_PW_5_FD_184866 | JGI IMG/M metagenome (GOLD analysis project Ga0210085, IMG submission 184866) | Wetland microbial communities from San Francisco Bay, California, USA, that impact long-term carbon sequestration - China_Galinas_PWC_D1... | ecosystem: Environmental > Aquatic > Marine...
CGGGACTTTCAGCGAGGTGTCGCGGACCTCGCGCGCCTTCTCCTTGAAGATCGCGCGGATCAGCTTCTCCTCGGCGGTCAGCTCGGTCTCGCCCTTCGGCGTCACCTTGCCGACCAGCAGGTCGCCGGAGACGACCTCGGCCCCGACCCGGACGATCCCGCGCTCGTCGAGGTTGCGCAGGCTCTCCTCGGAGCGGTTGGGGATGTCGCGGGTGATCTCCTCGTCGCCGAGCTTGGTCGTGCGGGCGTCGATCTCGTACTCCTCGATGTGGATCGAGGTGAGTTCGTCGTCCTTGACCAGGCGCTGCGAGAGGATGATCGCGTCCTCGAAGTTGTAGCCCTCCCAGGACATGAAGGCGACCAGGCAATTCTTGCCCAGGGCGATCTCGCCGCCGCTGGTCGAGGCGCCGTCGGCGAGCACGTCGCCCTCCTTCACCTTCTGGCCGCTCTTCACGATCGGCCGCTGGTGGATGATCGTGCCCTGGTTGGAGCGCATGAACTTGTGCATCGGGTACTCGTCCTTGCCCGAGCTGCCGCTGACGACGACGCGGTCGGCGTCGACGTGGCTGACTTCGCCGGCGTTCCGGGCCAGCACGACGTCGCCGGTGTCGGAAGCGGCGCGGCGCTCCATGCCCGTCCCGATCAGCGGCGGGTCGGGTTTCAGCAGCGGCACCGCCTGGCGCTGCATGTTCGAGCCCATCAGCGCCCGGTTGGCGTCGTCGTGCTCGAGGAAGGGGATCAGCGAGGTCGCCACCGACCAGATTTGGGACGGCGAGACGTCCATCAGGTCGACTTCCCTGGGGCTCGCGCTCGCGTACTCCTGCTCGCCCGCCCGGACCAGGACCTGCGGCCCCTTCAGCTTCCGCGTCTTCGAGTCGATCTCGGAGTTCGCCTGCGCGATGACCTTGTCCTCCTCCTGGGTGGCGTCGTAATGGACGATCTCGTCGCTGACGACGCCGTCTTCGACCAGGCGGTAGGGGGTGGTGACGAAGCCGTGCTCGGAAACCTCGGCGTAGGAGGCGAGCGAGCCGATCAGGCCGATGTTCGGCCCCTCCGGCGTCTCGATCGGGCACATCCGGCCGTAGTGGGTCGGGTGCACGTCGCGGACCTCGATCGGGGCCCGCTCACGGGTCAGGCCGCCGGCGCCCAGCGCCGAGAGCCGGCGCCGGTGCGTGAGCCCGGCGAGGCTGTTGGTCTGGTCCATGAACTGCGACAGCTGCGAGGAGCCGAAGAACTCTTTCATCGCCGCCACGACCGGGCGGATGTTGATGATCGTCTGCGGGGTGATCGCGTCGGCGTCCTCGGTGGTGAGGCGCTCGCGGACGACCCGCTCCATCCGGTAGAGGCCGATCCGGAAGGCCTCCTGGATCAGCTCGCCGACGGTGCGCAGGCGGCGGTTGCCGAAGTGCTCGTACTCGTCGAGGTGCTCGTAGACCGGCTCGCGGGGATAGGTGATCGCCTCCGCGGCGTAGTCCTTGATCGGGTTCTCCTCGTCGACCTCCTCGGGGATCCCGAGCAGTTTCGGCAGGGAGATCAGCTCCTTGACCAGGGCGATGATGTCGTCGTGGGTGAGGACCCGCGTTTCGAGATCGATGTCGAGGTCGAGGCGGGCGTTGAGCTTGTAGCGGCCGACCCGGGTGAGGTCGTAGCGCTTGGGGTCGAAGAAGAGCTGCTCGAGCAGGCCGCGGGCGGCGTCGACCGACGGCGGCTCGCCCGGACGCTGCTTTTTGAACAGCTCGATCAGGGCGCCTTCTTCGGTCCGGGTCGCCTCGGTGTCGGCCTCGATCGTGTGCCGCATGTAGATCGAGTTGCCGAACATGTCCAGCAGCTGCTGGTCATCGACGTAGCCCATCGCGCGCAGCAGCACGGTGACCGGCAGTTTCCGCTTGCGGTCGATGCGAACGAAGACTTTGCCTTTTTTGTCGACTTCGAGCTCGAGCCAGGAGCCGCGGGCAGGCATCAGGTTGGCGATGAAGACCTGCTTTTCGGGGTCCTTGGGCGCCATCACGTAGGCGCCCGGCGAACGCACGAGCTGGGTGACGACGACGCGCTCGGTGCCGTTGATGATGAAGGTGCCGCGGTCGGTCATCCACGGGAAGTCGCCCATGAACACCGCCTGCTCACGGATCTCACCCGTGTCCTTGTTCTGGAAGGCGACGACGGCGGTCAGCGGCCGCGAGTACGTCATGTCCTTCTCCCGGCACTCCTCGATCGAGTGCGGTGGCTCCTCGAACTTGAACTCGCCGAAGACGATCTGCAGGTTCCCCGTGTAGTCCTCGATCGGGGAGATGTCGTCGATCGTCTCGCGCAGCCCGCCGCCTTCAGGATCCGTCAGTTCCTTGAAGGAACGACGCTGAATGTCGATCAGGTGCGGGACTTCGAGCGGGTTGTCTAGGCGGGAAAAGCTCCTACGGGTTACGGGGGCAGCGTTCGAACGTGCCAAAGTCGGCGACTCCTCGGGCGGTCAGAGGGACGTAGATAAAGCGCAAATATGGGCAGGGGGACTCAAATGGCGCGCGACCGCGAAAAATAACACACGGCCACACCGGCCCCTGAGATTGGCTCCCAGGCTGGGATCGCGAAGACCGGAACGAGCGTCTTACTTGAGCTCGACGGTGGCGCCGGCCTCCTCGAGGTCGGCCTTGAGCTTGTCGGCCTCGTCGCGCTCGACGCCCTCTTTGATCGCTTTCGGAGCCTCGTCGACCAGGGCCTTGGCCTCTTTCAGGCCGAGCCCGGTGGCGGCGCGGACGACCTTGATCACCGGCACCTTCTGGCCGCCGACCTCGGTCAGGACCACATCGACGGTCGAGGACTCTTCGCCGCCGCCGTCGCCCTCGCCGGCGCCGGCCGCGGCAGCGGCCGGAGCAGCCGCGGCGACCGCGGTCGCGGAGACGCCGAACTCCTCCTCGAGCGCTTTGATCCGCTCGGAGAGTTCCAGAACCGAGATGCCCTTGAGCTCCTCGATCCATTCCTCGGTTGAGGTATTGCTAGCCACCTTGCTCCTCCTTTTGAGTCTGAAGCTGTTGAAGTTGGATCGCCAGGCCCTGGACCATCGACCCGAGGCCGCGGACCAGACCGGTCAGCGGGCTCGCTACCACGCCGGCGAACTGGCCGTAGAGCACGTCGCGCGAGGGCAGCTTCGCGATCGATTCGAAGGCGCCCGCGTCGAGCGAGGTGCCGTCCATGAAGCCGCCCTTGTAGGTGAGCACCTCGTGCTCTTTGTTGAAACTGGTGATCGCCTTCGCCGCCTGGGCGGTGTCGCCGCGGACGAAGGCCAGCGCGGTCGGGCCCTGCAGCAACTCGGCGAGCCGTTCCTCGCCCGCCTGCTCGGCGGCGATTTTCGTCAGCCGGTTCTTGACGACGCGGAAGCTGGCATCGGCTTCGCGCAGCTTGGCGCGCAGCTCGGCCGCCTGGGGGACGCTGATGCCCCGGTAGTTGACCGCGAAGATCGCCTCGGAGGCCTCTATCTGGCCCGCGATCTCCTCAATTGCCTGTGCCTTTTCGTCTCGGTTCATGTCCTCACCTGCACCGGGCTTACAGCCAAGCCAGCCGGTGGTCTGGGGTCAAGCGGCGACGCAGTTTAGGCGGTCGCCGGCTCCTCTGCGGTCTCCCCCGCGCCGACACCCGCCGGCTCGCGGTCGACCTTGGCTCCGGCGTCGACCCGGATCCCGGGCCCCATCGTGGTGGTGAGGGTGCAGGAGACGATGTATTTGCCCTTCGCCGAGGCGGGCTTGGCGCGGACGATCTCGTCGATCACCGCGGTGTAGTTGTCGAGCAGCTTGTCCTCGTCGAAGCTCGCCTTGCCGATCGCCATGTGGACGATCGCCTGGCGATCGGTGCGGTACTCGACCTTGCCGGCCTTCGACTCGGTCACCGCCTTCTCGATGTCGTCGGTGACGGTGCCGACCTTCGGGTTGGGCATCTTGCCCTGCGGGCCGAGCACGCGGCCGAGCTGGCCGACGGCTTTCATCATGTCCGGAGTCGAGATCGCGACGTCGAACTCGGTCCAGCCCTCCTGGACTTTCTCGACCAGGTCCTGGCCGCCGACGACGTCGGCGCCGGCCGCCTCGGCGTCGCGGGCCTGCTGGCCCTGCGCAAAGACGGCGACGGTGACGTCTTTGCCAAGCCCGTGCGGCAGCGCCAGGGTGCCGCGCAGCTGCTCGTCGGCGTGGCGGACGTTGACCCCGAGCAGGACGTGCAGCTCGACGGTCTCGTCGAAGCCGGCGCTCGCCGTCTCCCTGATCAGAGAGATCGCTTCGGCGGGCGGGTAGGCGCGGTCGCGCTGGACTTTGTCGTACTGCTTGCGGTATCGCTTGCCGTGGGCCACGGTAGGTCTCCTACTCGACGTCGACGCCCATCGAGCGGGCGGTGCCGGCGATGATCTTCGAGGCGGCGTCGATGTCGTTGGCATTGAGGTCGGGCATCTTCCGTTCGGCGATCGCCCGGATCTGGTCCTGGGAGATCGTCCCGACTTTGTTGACGTGGGGCTCGCCGGAGCCCTTCGAGATCTTGATCGCCTCCTTGATCAGGATCGCGGCCGGGGGCGTCTTGGTGATGAAGGTGAACGAGCGGTCCTCGTAGACCGTGATCTCGACCGGGATGATCGTCCCGGCGTCGCTCTGCGTCTGCGCGTTGAACGCTTTGCAGAAGTCCATGATGTTGACGCCGTGCTGGCCCAGCGCCGGGCCGACCGGCGGCGCCGGGTTGGCGTTGCCCGCCTGGATCTGCAGCTTGATGAGGGTGAGGACTTTTTTCGCCATAAGGGGTTCGAGAGCATAGCTGGCGCGAGAACCAAGCGATTCCAGGAACTCGCGCTGACGCGCTCGCACCCCGCCTTTGGCGGGGGTCGCTCGCGTGCTTCGCACGTGAGCGACCGAGGACGCCGAAGCGCGCCGGTTATCGCGTCAGCTAGATCTTCTTGACCTGGTCGTAGCCCACCTCGACCGGCGTCTCGCGCCCGAAGATCGAGACCAGCACTTTGAGTTTGGCCGCGTCCTCGTTGATCTCGGCGATCTCGCCGGAGAAGTCGGAGAGCGGGCCGGAGATGACTTTGACCGATTCGCCGATCGAGAACTGGGCTTGGGTGCGGGGCCGCTCGGCGGTCTCGCGGTGCAGGAGTCGGTCGACCTCCGGTTTGGAGAGCGGCACCGGCTTGTTGCGTTCGGCGCCGACGAAGCCGGTCACCCCCGGCGTGTTTTTGACCAGGTTCCAGGAGTCGTCGGTCATCTCCATGTTGACCAGGACGTAGCCGGGCATCGTCCGTTTCTCGGTCTGGACTTTCTGCCCGTCCTTCATTTCGGAGATCTGCTCGGTGGGGACGACGACCTGCCGCACGTTGCGGTTCTGGCTCATCGTCTCGACCCGGTGCTCGAGATTGTGCTTGACCTTGTTCTCGTGACCGGAGTAGGTGTTGATCACATACCAGCGATACAAAGTGGAAACCTTCTTTTCGTCGATCCTGCGGTTACAGGATCTGCTTGATCAGGAAGTTGAAGAGGGCATCGAGCGCGCCGAGGTAAGCGGCAGCGACGGCGACGAAGATAATGGTTACGGCCGTGGCCTGGATCAGCGTCTCGCGATCGGGCCACTGAACCTTCTTCAGCTCGGCCCAGCAGGAGAGCAGGAAACCGATCGCCCCGCCGCGCGTGGCGCGCTCGGCTTTCGCCTGCTTCTGCTTCTTCTCGAGCTGCTGCGCCTCGCGCCGCTTCTGCTCGGCCCGCTGCCGGCGCTCGGCCTCTTTCGCGGCCTTCGCATCGGCGCGGCGCTCGGCGCGTGAGGGCTTGGTGTGCTCGGGCAGCTCGAGCGCCTCCTCGGGGACGCCGGCCGCGATGCCGCGCTCCTCCGCCTCGACGATCGCCTCGTCCCCGGACTTGGGGACCTGGGTGTCGTGCTGGGCGCGCGAGGCGCTGTCGCGCCCGTCTTCGGAGCGTTTGCGTTCCTCAGCTTCCCGAGCCCGGCGCTCGGCCTTGCGCTGTGCGCGCGTCTTGGCCATCGGGAGCTACCGGGTCTCCTTATGGGCGGTGTGGTGGCCGCACCACCGGCAGTACTTGCGCATCTCGATGCGGTCCGGCGTGTTGCGCCTGGACTTATTGGTCTGGTAATTGCGACGCTTGCAGTCTTCGCAAGCCAAAGTCACCGCGATGCGGACGTCTCCGCGAGCCATTTTTCCTCGTTCCCTACTCGTCCGTTACGAACAAAAACCTCGGACCCAAGGCACGAGGCTGTGCGAAGGATAGCGCTACCGGACGCGCAGCAGCCGGCGGACCCGCTGCGGCGAGCCGAGCGGCTGGACGGTCTCGGTCAGCGCCCGGATCCGTCGCTTGCCGACTCGCCTGCGGTCGGCGCCCAGCGGGATCGCCAGGTGCTGGCGGCGCCCGCCGCGAATCGAGAAGGCGATCTCGTGGTCGGCGCCCGCGACGCGCAGCGAGGCGGTTCCCGCGCAGCTCTGGCTGCGGGGCGCGAAGCAGAAGACGAGGATGACGGCCCGGCTGCCGACCAGGCGCGCGTTGGGTCCGGCGAACTTGAGCTTCGTGTGCGGCCCGCCGGACGAGCTCGAAACGGCGCGCGCGCTCGTCGCCGCCGCGGTGGCGAGCAGCAGAGCGACGACCAGGGCGCCGACGACGGCCGCCGGCCGCTTCCGCGGGCGGGTGATGCGTTGCGCGATCGAGCTCACGCCCCGAATGGCACCACAGATGTACGAGAAGCTCACTCGACGATTCGTCCAACCCGCGGCGCAGGGCTAAAGGTCGCCGTTTCGGGCGGCTTCGCGGACGGATGGCGTAGGCGCGGCGCCTACAACCCGAGCGTCTTGGCGATGATGTTGCGCTGGATCTCCGAGGTGCCGCCGTAGATCGTGGAGACCAGGGAGGCGCGCACCAGGCGCTCCATGTCGTACTCGGAGGAGTAGCCGTAGCCGCCCATCATCTGCATGCCCTCGAGGGTCGTGCGCTTGGCGACTTCGGTGACGAAGAGCTTCACCATCGAGGCCTGCTGGGGCAGCATCCGGTCGGGGTCCTCGTCGGTCAGGGTCGCCACCCAGCGGGTCATCAGGCGGGCCGCCTCGAGGTCGGTCGCGAGGTCGGCGATGCGGTGCTGCAGCGCCTGGAAGGAGCCGATCGGCCGGCCGAACTGGCGGCGCTCCTTGACGTAGAGGAGGAGGTCGTCGAAGGCGCGCTGGGCGACGCCGAGCATGGTCGCGGCGAGGATCAGGCGCTCGACGTTGAGGCCCGCCATCAGCTGCATCCAGCCCTGGTCGACCTCGCCGAGCACCGCCCCGTCCGCGGCGGCGCAGTCGGTGAAGTAGAGGTGGTTGGTCTCGCGGCCGCCCATCGTCTCGATCGGGACGACCTCCATCCCCTCGGCCTCGCGGGGAACCCAGATCATCGTCAGCCCGTCGTGCTTGTTCTCGCTGCGGGTCGTGCGGGCGACGACGAGGATGTGGTCGGCGAGGTGGGCGTTGGAGCAGAAGACCTTCTGGCCGTCGATCAGGAAGCCGCCGTCGACCCGGCGGGCCGAGCAGGAGAGGGCGCCGACGTCGGATCCGGCCTCGGGCTCGGTCATCGCGATCGCCTCGACCGCGCCGCCGGCGATGCCGCCGAGGATCTCGTTCTTCTGCTCCTCGGTGCCGAACCGGCCGGTCGCGCCGGCGACGATCAGCGTCGTCGCGTAGCCGCCGATAGGCGCCAGCCCGCGCGAGGTCTCCTCCATGAACAGGCAGGCGTCGAGCATCGTCCCGCCCGAGCCGCCGTACTGCTCCGGGATCGTCACGCCGAGCCAGCCGAGCTCCGCCATCTGGGCGTAGATCTCGCCGTTGTGGTGCTCCCGGTAGCCCTCGGTCAGCCGCTCGCGCTGGTCCTGCGTCCCGCACTCGCGCTCGCAGAAGTCCCGGATCGCGTCGACGAAGTCCTGCTGCTCGTCCGTCAGTGAGAAGTCCACGGGCGGCAGCCTATATATACGTAGGGATTCTTGGCCGGCCAGCCAGGATTCCGGGCGAGGCGCGGCGGCGGCGCCCGGAAAGGGGCTCGACGACTCCAGTAACGTCGGCCGATGCCGATGGGCCCGATGAAGCGCCGCATGCTCAGCGGCGACCTCTACCGAGCCGACGATCCCGAGCTGGTCGCCGACTACTCGCGGGCGCAAGCGCTCCTCGAGCTCTACAACCGCACGCGCCATGACGAGGCGGGCGAGCGGACCCGCCTCCTCGGCGAGCTGCTCGGCGCGGTCGGCGACGGGGTCGCCGTCAAGCCCACGTTCCGCTGCGACTACGGAGCGCCGATCACGATCGGCGCCGGGACCTCGATCAACTACGAGTGCGTCATGCTCGACGTCGCGCCGATCGCGATCGGGTCCAGCTGCCGGTTCGGCCCCGGGGTCCAGCTCCTCAGCGCGACCCATCCGATCGATCCGGAGCTGCGCCGTGCCGGGTGGGAGCGCGGCGAGCCGATCTCGATCGGCGACAACGCCTGGCTCGGCGGCGGCGCGATCGTCTGCCCGGGCGTCACGATCGGAGAGAACACGGTCGTCGGCGCCGGCTCCGTCGTCACGCGGGACCTGCCGGCCGGAGTCGTCGCATTCGGCTCGCCGGCGAGGGTGCAGCGCGAGATATGAAGCCGAGGATGGGACTCGAACCCACGACCCCTTCCTTACCATGGAAGTGCTCTACCAGCTGAGCTACCTCGGCAGGGCGCTTTGTCGATCTTAGGGCAGTGCGACGGGAGTTGCGGGCGGGGCGCCCGCGGACGCGAGGCGAGTTTGTCAACCGGTGGTTTGCGAAGTCGCCTTGGATGCGCGGCGCGAGTGGTGGGAACGGGTGCGGACCACCAGCCTGCGGACGCGGAAGACGGCGCGGGCGGGGCTGGCGTCGCGGTTGCCGGCGGGGTCGACGGCGAAGACGCGGAAGACGTGGCGGCCGAGGCCGACCCGGTGGCGGCGGGGCGAGGCGCAGTCGCCGTAGGGGCGGTGGTCGAGCCGGCAGCGGAAGCGGGAGCCGGCCTCGTCGGCGGCGAAGGCGAAGGCGACCCGGCGCGGTCCGCGGCGGACGGTGAGCAGGTGGGCCGGCCGGTGGGTGATCCGGGTCCGGGGCGGCGTCGTGTCGGGGGGCGGCGGCGCGGGCGGGACGACCAGGGTCGCGTTCTGGAAGTCGTTCGGGTCGGCTTCCTTGACGGTCTCGCATTCGACCGGCGCCGCGTCTCCGTACTGGGGGCGGTCGACGATCGCCACGTCGGCGTCCGCGCCGCAGTCGATCACCGGGTCGGCGTCGCCGGAGTTGGCGAGGATCCGGTCTTCGCCGGCCAGCGCCCGGTAGTCGTCGGGGCCGCCGCGGCCGAGCAGCTGGTTGGGGCCGGCGTCGCCGTAGAGGACGTCGCGCTGACCGGAGCCCTCGAGATCCTCGATTTCGCGCAGCGCGTCCGGCGCCCCCGCCGCGCAGGCCGGCGCGCCCGCGCCCGGTTCGCCGGCCAGGCCGAGGTCGAGCCGCGCTTCGACTCCCTCGGCCGGCAGCCGCGCCCAGGAGGCGTTGTCGCGCCCGGTACCGCCCGCGAGCGTCTCGCCGTCGCAGGCGGAGGTCGAGAGGAAGAGGTCGTTGCCGTCGCCGCCGTCGAGCAGGTCGGGGCCGCCGTTGTGCAGCAGCGCGTCGTCGCCGCCGCCCGCCGCGAGCGTGTCGGCGCCGGGGCCGCGCCCGTCGACCAGGACGTCTTCGCTCGCGTTCCCGCCGCTGAGGCGGTCGGACCCCTCGCCGCCGATCAGCACCACGCCGGTCGAGGCGGGGAAGCCGCTCGCTTCGATCGCGTCGTCGCCGCCCATCCCGGCGAGCAGGACCGAGTCGAGCGGCGCCTTCAGCTCGCAGGTCGCTTCCCGCGCTTCGACTTCTTCGCAGCCCGCCGCTTCGGCTTCGGCGACGTCGAATTCCGATCCTTCGCCGAGCGTGAAGACGACGGCCGTCGCGGAGTAGGTCGCGACGACTTCGTCGGCCCCGTCGCTGCCGACCAGGTAGAGCTGGGCGCCGAGCGACTGGTCCGGGACCATGAAGCCGACGCTGACCCTGGTCGTGTCGCGCGGTTCCTCGGGCGCTTCGCCTTCGATCGCGTCGGCCCCGCCGCCCCCGTAGAACGTCTCCCCCGCCCCGCTGCCGGCGAGGATGTCGGCGAACGGCGTCCCGATCACGTTCTCGAAGGCGCCGGCCTGGACTTCGTCGACGCCGCCGCCGTCGGCGGCGATCCCCTGGAAGGCGTTCAGCCCTTCGGCGTCGAGCAGGAGGCGCAGCCCGCGCTCGCCTTCGGGACCGGGGAATTCCGCTTCTTCGAGCGCTTCCCCGACCGCGCCGCTGAACCCCGGCGTCACCCCGGTCGAGTAGCTGAGCGTGTCGGCATCGCCGGGGCCGCCGCTGTCGCGGATGCGGTCGATCGTGCCGTCGCCGCGGACGTAGTCGCTGCCATCTTCGCCGTCGATCGTGTCGGCGCCAAAGCCGCCCGAGAGCAGGTCGTCGCCCGGGCCGCCCAGCAGCAGGTCGTCGCCGATCCCGCCGTAGAGGCGGTCGTTGCCGGCGCCGCCCTTCAGCGTGTCGTTGCCGCGCTGGCCGTAGACGACGTCGTCGCCCGGGCCGCCTTCGAAGGTCTGGCTGCCGACGTCGAGGAAGACCCCCGGTTCCGATTCGAGCGCGGCGGGGACCGCGGCGGCGACGATCGTGTCGTTCCCGCCGCCGCCGCGGACGGTCGCCACCGTGGGCGGAGCGACGATCACGTCCGCGCAGGGCGTGCCGAGGATCGTGTCCCCCTCGCGAACGGGGCCCTCGGCGCAACTGGGCGACGAGGCCGCCGACGCGCCGCCGGCCGCCACCGGGACGAGCGCCGCCGCCAGCAGGGCCGCGGCGAGGAATGCGAGGGATCTGCTCACCGTTCATAGATACCGGCTGGCCCGGCCCCGTTGCGGTCACCAGGACGAGGTGGGCGCTTCGGTAGCGTCTGCGCCCGTGAAACGGCTCCTTCGCCTCCGGGTCGCGATTCCCATCTGCTGCCTGCTCGCCGCCGCGCTCCTCGCCGGCGGCTGCGGAAGCAGCGGCCAGGCGGAAACGCGGGCGGCGCCGGCCGCCTCCAAGTTCCCCTCCGCCAAGGGCAAGACGATCGAAGAGGTGCTCGAAGGCTCGGGGGCGACGCCGACCGAAGAACTGGTCGTCTCCCCCGCCGGCCAGACCTTCGAGGTCGGCGCCAACCGCTACCCGTTCGGGGTCTTCACCACCGGCGGCAAGCAGGTCGACGACGCCGACGTCGCCCTCTACTTCGCCAAGAGCCCGACCGCCAAGGTCGAGGGGCCGCTGCCCGCCAAGGTCGTCTCGCTCGAAACCAAGCCCGCCTACCGCGCCCAGGGCAGCGCCGGGGACGTGAAGACCGCCTACGTCGTCCCCAAGGTCGAGTTCGACCGCAGCGGGCCGTGGCTGGCGGTCGCGATGGTCAAGGGCGAAAACGGCCTGGAAGCGGCGCGGCTGACCAGCCCCACCGTCGGCCTCTATCCCGACATCCCCGAAGTCGGCGAGAAGGCGCCCGTCGTCCACACCCCGACGCCGGCCGACGTCGGCGGCGACCTCAGCAAGATCGACACCCGGGTGCCGCCCGACCAGATGCACGCCGACTTCGCCGAAGTGGTCGGCAAGAAGCCCGTGATCCTCCTCTTCGCCACCCCGGCCCTCTGCCAGAGCCGCGTCTGCGGCCCGGTCGTCGACATCGCCCAGCAGGTCGCCGACGAGTACAAGGGCGAGGTCGAGTTCATCCACATGGAGGTCTACGAAGACAACGAACCGCCCGAGATCCGGCCGCAGCTGAAGGCGTACGGGCTACAGACCGAGCCGTGGATGTTCGCGATCGACGAGAACGGGGTGATCCGCGAGCGGATCGAGGGCGCCTTCGGCGTTTCCGAACTGGAAGAAGCCGTCCAGTCGATTCTTCCTGGCTAGACGGCCAGGCTGCGTGTAGTCTTTGCCCGTCGCGTCAGAGGGATTACAGGGACCCGACGACGCTCCGTGCCCGCGTGGGAGGCCAGGGCAGCCCAATTTCACGCTGCAAGGAGAGAGATGAAGCACCGGATCGCAGTCTCGGCCCTCGTCCTCGGTCTCTGCCTGGCGCTCGCCGGCCTCGCCGGGCCCGCCCTCGCCAAGTCCAAGGGCGGCGGCAAGAAGAAGCACCAGGCCAAGTCGAAGACCTTCACCGCCTGCAAGCACGGCTGCCGCTACCGCACGATCCAGAAGGCGGTCGACGCGGCGGGCTCCTTCAAGTTCAAGAAGAAGAACCGCAAGGTGCGCACGATCGTGGTCGTCAAGCCGGGCAAGTACGTCGAGGGGGTCGTCGTCGACGGCACCCAGCGGCGCAAGCGCTTCGACGGGCTGACGATCAAGGGCGCGAAGAAGGGCAAGCGCAAGACGATCCTCGAGGGCAAGAACGCCAGGGGCGAGCTCGGGGCGGCGCAGAACGGGATCGAGGGAATCGACGTCGACGGCCTGGTGCTGCGCAACATGTGGGCGCGCAACTACCAGTCCAACGGCTTCTTCGTCCACGCCGACACGGGCAGCGGCCAGACCTGCGACGACTACGTGATGGCCAACCTGCTGGCCTCCTCGAACCGCTCCTACGGCCTCTTCGCCAAGGGCTGCAAGGGCGGCAAGATGGTCAACTCGGCCGGCTTCCACCATGGCGACTCGGCCTTCTACGTCGGCGAAACCCCGTGCGACTCGAAGAGCTGGACCAACCACGGGACCAGCCCCAAGCCCTGCCAGAAGAAGCCGAACTGGACCCTCTTGAAGAACGACAAGAGCTACGAAAACGTGCTCGGGTACTCGGGGACCAACTCCAAGTACGTGAAGATCGTCAAGTCGGCCTTCTACAACAACGGGGCCGGGATCGTGCCCAACACGCTCGACAGCGAGGGCTACGAGCCGAACGGCTGGAACGTGATCGAACGCAACGACGTGTTCTGGAACAACTACGACTACTTCCTCGCCGGCTCGGCCTTCAGCACCGTCTCCGGCGGGCTCGGGGAGCTGGCCGGGGCCACGGTCAACTACCCGACCGGGGTCGGGATCGCCCTCTACGGCAGCGACGGCACGGTGGTAAAGCGCAACAACGTGTTCGGCAACTACAAGTGGGGGATCTCCTCCTTCTCCGGCCCGGGCGAAATCTTCGTCGCCAACGAGGGCGACGACGCCAAGAACATGAACAACCGGATCGTCAACAACACGATGGGCCGCGAAGGGGCCGACCCCAACGGCGAATACGACTTCTGGAACGACGCGACCGGGGGCGGCAACTGCTGGGCCGGCAACTCGGCCCCGTCGGGATTCGCCCCGGGCAACGGCAAGGTGCCGCTGCCCTCGATCTACCCGGCCTGCCCCCAGCCTGAGGTGCTGAGCGACCGGGTCAAGAGCCTCGACCTCTCGGCCGGGCTGCAGATCGATCTCGGCGACGAAGGCAACCCGGCGACGATCCTCGGCTACGCCGGGGCGACGCCGCCGCAGACCCAGGAGTGCAGCTGGGTGCGCAGGGTCGCCTCGCACCCGCCGTTCCGCAAGTACAAGCCCGCAGAGGTCGCCCCGCAGCCGGGCGAACTGGTGTGCTCGTGAGGGGGGCGAGGACGATGCGGACCCTCCGCCTGCTGCTCGTCGCGCTCGCCGCGGTCTCCCTGCTGGGGGCGACCGCGGCGTCGACCGGCGCCAAGCAGAAGCGCAAGCAGAACCACAAGACGAAGAAGGTCACGGTCGCCGACTTCTACTTCAGCCCCAGCAAGGTGAAGATCCGGAAGGGCGACAAGGTGAAGTGGACCTGGTCCTCGGCCAACACCAGCCCGCACGACGTCCACCTGAAGAAGGGCCCGAAGAAGCTGAAGAAGCGGGGGTCCTACTCGACCAAGACGACCGCGGTGACGGGGGCGCGCTTCGTCAAAGCGTTCCCGCGGCCGGGCAAGTACAAGTTCATCTGCACGATCCATCCGACCCAGATGCGGATGACCGTGATCGTCAAGAAGTAGGCGACCGTGGGCTTCGACCCGATTGACAGGCGCAGCTTCCTCGCGCTCGGCGGCAGCGCCCTGCTCTGCACGATCGCCGGCCAGGAAGTCGTCACCGACAAGGGCAAGATCGACGTCGAGGGCCTCTCGGACGCCGTCCCGGTGCCGCCCAAGGTGAAGGCGGCCAACTGGAGCGGCGACCCGGGCGTGAAGCGGCTCGCCTCGCTCGGGCCGGGCGGGCAGGTGCGCGAGTTCTGGATCGCCGCCGAGGAACGGCGGTGGAACATCGTCCCCAGCCACCGAGACCAGATGATGGCCCAGCGGGTGAAGCAGGGCCGGACCACCTTCGGCGCCTACGGCTACCGGGCCTACTCGGCGGGGGTCAAAGAGCCGCTCGGGCCGGCGACCGTGCCGGGTCCGCTGCTCGACGTCGAAGTCGGCGACACGGTCGTCGTCCACTTCCGCAACAAACTGCGGGCGCCGGTGACGATGCACCCGCACGGGCTCTTCTACTCGAACGAGATGGACGGCGCCTACAAGGGCAAGTGGACCGACCCCGGCGGCTTCGTGCAGCCGAAGCGGAGCTTCACCTACGTCTGGGAAGCGACCGAGGGGACGGAAGGAACCTGGCTCTACCACGACCACGGGCCGATGGACCCGCTGCCGGTCTTCAAGGGCCTGTTCGGGCCGCTGGTGATCCGCAAGCGGGGCGAGGCGCGGCCCGACAAGGAGTTCTTCCTCGCCTTCCACACCTGGGACCCGAGCATCACCGGGCTGAAGGGGGTCTACTACTGCATCAACGGCAAGGCCTACGCCGGCAACACGCCGACCCTGCGCGGCAACGTCGGCGACCGCGTCGCCTTCCACGTCTACGGCGTCGACAACCTCTTCCACACCTTCCACCTGCACGGCCACCGCTGGAAGGAGCCCGACGGGACGATCGTCGACAACAAGACCTTCGGCCCGGCGGACTCGTTCAAGCTCGAATTCGTCGAGGACAACCCCGGCCGCTGGTTCTACCACTGCCACGTCTTCCAGCACCTGCACCAGGGGATGAACGGTTGGTACCTCGTCTCCTGAGCACCGCCGGCGGTCGCACTTCTGCCCGCCTAGCGGTCGGAAGTGCGACCGCGATGCTGGCCGCGGCCGTGGCGGTGCTGCTCGCCTTCGCGCCGCCCGCCTCGGCGGCCAACACCCGGGTCTCGCTGTTCGACTACGCCTGGCATCCCAGCGTGGTCGAAATCGACCTCGGCGAGACGGTGACCTGGGACTGGCTCGGCCCCGACCTGGCCCACTCCGTGACCGGGGTCTCGCCGAACGCGGCGGGCTGGGACTCCGACCCGGGCACCGACGCGCCGCGCCACCAGCCCGGCGACAGCTTCACGGTGAAGTTCGACCAGCCCGGCGTCTACCTCTTCCAGTGCAAGCTGCACGCGGCGGTGCGCGGCGAGGTGATCGTCTCCCCGACTCCGGGCGACCCCAGCTCCGACCCGGGGCCGCAGCCGCCGATCAACGTCGACGTGAAGAAGCCGACCCTGGGCGGGGTGCGGCTGGCGCGGAAGCGGACCGGGGGGACCAGGGGAGTCGGCTTCAGGGCCAACGTCAACGAGCGCGGCAGGCTCGACGCCGAGTACTACCGCCTCAACCGGAAGGGCAAGCGCCGCTACAACGGCTACCGCGTCTGGAAGACCTTCATCGGCATCAACCACCTCAAGCTCGGCGCCCGCTGGAAGCACTTCAAGGCGCGCCCGGGGCGCTACGAAGTGGTGCTGCGCGCCACCGACCGGGCGAACAACGCCTCGCGGCCGGTCCGCAAGCGCTTCCGGATCCTCGGCTGAAGCATTTCGGTGCCCATGGGCACCACGATGCTCCAGTCGCTCAGCGTTTGCGGCGGGGGCGGCGGCGCGGCCTGGCCGGCGGCTCGCCGGCCTCCTGCAGGGTTCGTTCGCCCGCCTTCTCGGTCGCCTCGCCCATCGTGATCTGGAACATCGCCAGCAGCGCTTCGGAGGCGAGCGGCCGCAGCCGTTCGAGCGCCTCGCCCATCTTCGGCCAGTCCTCCTCGGGACGGCCGGCGCGGTCGAAGGGCTCCCAGACCTGCTTGACGAAGAGGTCGATGAAGGCGCGCGAGGCCCCCTCGGCGCTCTCGCGCAGCTTCTCCGCGGTGGCGACGCCGGCCTCCGGCGTGACGCCGAGCTCGATCAGCGCCGTCGCCATCCTCTGCAGGCGGGGGCTGAGGACTTCGATCTTGCCGTCGGGCAGCTGGCGCATCACGCCGAGCTTCTCGCTGCGCCGGATCAGCTTCGGGTCGACCTCGTCCATCCCCCAGCTGGCCGCGAGGTCGGCCGGCTCGTAGATCTCCGGCGTCTCGTCCTCGAACGGGGCGCGCACGGCGCGGGCGAAGTCGACGATCTCCTGCGAGGAGCCGCCGGTGGTCTCCAGCACCCGCCGGATCGCCTCCAGGTTGAGCCCCTCGGCCTGCATGTCCCGGGTCAGCTCGATCCGGGCGACGTGGTCCTCGTCGTAATAGCCGGTGCGGCCGCGCACGACGGGTGGCGGCAGCAGGCCGCGGGTCTGGTGGGCGCGGATGTTGCGGATCGTCATCCCGGTCCGCCGCGCCAGCTCGCCGATCGTCATCTCCCCGGGCTCGGGGCCGTTGGCCTTCGTTGCGGCTTTCGGCTGCTCAGACATTGGTGTTTCTCGATTTCATCGACGGATCGTAAGCGGCAGGCGCTGACCGTTCATCTCCGCCGCCGCGTCGGAGCAGAGGAAGGCGATCGCGTCGGCGAGATGCTCGGCCGGGGTGAAGGTCGGGAACTCCTCGCCGGGGTTCTCCTCACGCATGCGCGGGGTGAGGATCGCGTCGACGACGACGATGTTGGCGGTCGCGCCGCCGGGCTCGAAGCCGTCGGCGAGGGCCAGCGTCCAGGCCTCCGCGGCCGCCTTCGCGGCGGCGTAGGCGGCGTTCGCGTTGCCGGGCTCCTGGGCCTGCTTGGCGGAGACGAGGACGAAGCGGCCGTGATCGCTGGCGGCGAGCTGGTCGTGGAAGGCGCGGGTGGTGTGCTGGACGGTGCGGATCAGCAGGTCGTGCAGCAGGTCCCAGTCGGCCAGCGGCGCCTCGTGCAGCGGTTGCCCCCCGCGCCAGCCGCCGACCAGGTGGACGAGGCCGTCGACCCGGCCGAAGCGCTCGACCAGGGCCGCGCACCATTCCCGCGTCGCCTCCTCGTCGAGCAGGTCGGCGGTGCGACCGTCCCACCGCTCGGGGCCGACGCCGAGCTTCTCGCCGAGGGCGTCGAGCGCGGCCTGGTCGCGGTCGGTGCCGGCGACCGTGGCCCCGGCGGCGGCGAGGTTGCCGGCGACCAGCGGTCCGAGGCCGCCGCCGACTCCGGCGATCGCAACCACGCGGTCGGCGAGATGCACCATTCCCCCGCAGCATAGTGCGCTCGGAGCAGGGATGGGAGGGCTCAGGAGCGCGGCGGGCGCAGCGCGTAGCCGACCCCGCGGATCGTCTGGATCATCCGCGGCCGCCCCCCGGCCTCGAGCTTGCGGCGCAGGTAGCCGACGTAGATGCCCAGCGCGTTGGACCCCGAGCCCAGGTCGCAGCCCCAGACGCGTTCGTTGATCTCACCCCGCCGCAGCACGCAGCCCGGGTGGCGCATCAGCAGCTCGAGCAGCGAGAACTCCGTCCGGGTCAGCTCGACCGACTCGCCGCCGAAGGTGACTTCGTAGCGACGGACGTCCATGCACAGGGGGCCGAACTCGAGAACCTCGTCCGCGGCGATCAGGGACTCCACACGCGGCAGGAAATCGGGAATCCCTTAAGGCAGTCTGCCCGAACCCTGAGAATCCCCTGAGAGTGCCGGCGGCTGCTGCGCTCGGGCGCCCGCGTAGGCTTCGTCCCAGGCCAGCTTGGCGCCCGTGTGGCCGGCCCTGATCACCCAGACCAGGGCGAGCGCGGCGACGAGGACGGTGCCGACGCGGACGATCTTGTCGATGGTCGGGTGCCGCAGCAGCCCGGCCAGCTGCACCAGTCGCGCCGGCCCCTCGCCCCGGCGGGAGACGGTGTCGAGGATGACGATGCCGATCAGCCCGCCGGTGAAGGCGAACATGATGTTGCGCAGCCCCTCGCCGAGCTCGGCGTGTTCGTTGAGCGCCGCGTCGCCGCCGGGGATGCCGGCGAAGGCCGCGAAGCGCGCCTCGCGGAGCGCGTCGCCGGCGCCGGCGGCGAGAACGGTCGCGGCGAGCGAGGCGAGCGCCAGCACGGCGAGCACGACGCCGTGGCGCTCGCGCCAGTCCGGGCGCACCATCAGCGCCACCGTGGCGGCCGCGAGGATCGGGATCAGGACCACCGGCGCGTGCAGCAGCAGCGGGTGGGCCGGCAGCCCGAAGAGCCGGTCGAGCTGGAGCGGGAGGAGGAAGATGCAGAGGACGAAGCCGGCCGGCAGCCCGACCAGGATCGGGTCGATCGAGCGCTTCTCGGCTGCGGGCGTGGTGTTTTCGGCGTGTGCCTCCATTGCGGCGCGCATCCTCGCCGCCCCGGCTAAAGCGATCCTCAGCCGCGGCTATGAATCTCGTATGAGAGGGCTTCCGGAGATCGGACCTGAGCAGCGGTCCTGAGATCCTCCTCTTGTGTCGTCGCTTGAGTGATATTTAAAGTAGCGTAATCGAGACATTAAAGTAGATAAGGATTTGAAAACGAGACATTAGTGTGATTGGATGAAGCTGTGGCCAAGAAAGACTCAGCAAGACGATCCATTTCTGCAAAGCCCCTGCCGCCAGCTATCCGCCGGGCAAATCGGCAGCTTGCCGCAGATCTCAAAACCTGGCGCAAGCTGCGAGGTCTCACTCAGACCCAGCTCGCCGACCGTGCCGGCATCAGCCGCGCTGCTCTGAGCAGACTCGAACACGGCGAAGAGGGCGTGTCCCTCGAGAGCTTCATGAGAGTGCTCCGTGCTCTGGGCATCCTGGAGACTCTTACCAGGGCCCTTGACCCTTACGAGTCTGACGTCGGACGCCTTCGGTCAGACGAAGAGCTGCCAAAGCGCATCCGCCCCTCCGAGCTGACGTCCTAGCCTGATGACTCCCCGAGAGGTCGAGGTCTTCGTTCAGATCGCCGGCGAGGATGTCTTCGCCGGCCGCCTCTGGCCCCATCGACGTCAGCGGACGGAGTCGGAGACCTTTGCCTATTCGCCGTCCTATCTGGCGCGGAAAGACGCCTATGCGCTTGATCCCGTCCTGTCGCTCGTATCGGGGCAGCTCCAGACTCCTCTGGACCGAGCAATGTTCGGGGCATTTTCCGATTGCGCTCCAGACCGATGGGGGCGGATGCTCATCCACCGCCGCGCCCGACGAGCAGGCCGCGGAGGCGGCGACACCGCAGAGGAGAGTTTCGGCGAGATCGACTACTTGCTTGGCGTCCGCGACGATCTCCGCCAGGGCGCTCTCCGCTTCCGCGACCCAGAGTCGGAGGAGTTCCTGGCAACCGAGACCTCCGGGGTTCCGCATCTTGTTGATCTGCCACGGCTACTCGACCTCTCCGATCGCGCCGAACGCGATGTCGCGAGTCAGGACGAGCTCGAGATTCTCCTAAAGGGCGGCAGCTCTTTGGGCGGCGCTCGCCCGAAGGCCCACGTGATAGATCAATCTGGGCGGATCGCGATCGCGAAGTTTCCGCGTCCCGAGGGGGACGAGTGGGATGTCACGGCCTGGGAGGCCGTGACGCTGAAGCTCGCGCGCAACGCCGGCCTGAGCGTCGCCAACTCAGACTTGATGGATATCGGGGGGCGATCGGTGCTGATCGTCGACCGTTTCGACAGACGCGGAGACCAGCGAGTCGGCTACGTCAGTGCGATGACGATGCTCGAGGCGACCGATGGCGAACGTAGGACCTACCTGGACCTGGTCGAAGTGATTGAAGAGGAATCGGATCGGGCCACCGATGACCTCCGCGAACTTTGGCGCCGGATCGGCTTCTCGCGCCTCATAAGCAACACGGACGACCATCTGCGGAACCACGGATTCCTGCGAGCGACGAGTGGCGGCTGGGCGCTTTCGCCTGCCTTCGACCTCAATCCGAACCCCGAGCCCGGTGCGAAGCGGTTCGCGACGATCATCGACGAAGGGGCAGACGACGACGGCCTCGAAGAGCTTCTCGAAGTCGCCGAGCTATTTCGGCTCGATCGGCGGGAAGCAGAAGCGGTGATCGTGGAGGTGAGCGGCGCAACCAGCCGCTGGCGCGAGGTGGCGCAACTGGAGGGATTGAACGCCGGCGCGATAGCTCAGATGGAGCCCGCCTTTGAGCATCCGACGGCTGCATTGGCCCGAGAGATTGCCGCGGTCGCCCACTGAAAGCGATGCGGCGAACCAACAGGCCGACTCCGTTCGGGCGATCGATGGGGGAGACAGGATTCGAACCTGTGTAGGCAGAGCCAACTGGTTTACAGCCAGTCCCCTTTAACCACTCGGGCACTCCCCCGGAACAGGGCGACCGAGTTTACTTGGAGCCGGACCCGAGCCGCGCCGACATCTCCTCGTTGAACCGCGTTATCGCGGAGAGGGGGCGCATGAAGACGGTCAGCTCGGCGACCTTGCCGTCCTCGTCGAGCTCGAGGAAGTCGATGCCCTCCAGCTCGCGGTCCTCGACGTTGGCCTTGAAGCGGAGAGCGACGGTGTTGCCCTCGTGCAGCTCGTCGGTGTAGCGCAGGCCCTCGAGGGTGGCGGCGACCTCGGTCAGCACCGCGGTGACCACGTCGCGTCCCTCGAAGCCGCGGAAGAGGATCGGGCTGTGCAGGACGACGTCCTCGCGCAGGGTCTCGGTGAGCAGCGCCAGGTTCTTCTGCTCGGCGGCGAGGCGGAACGGGTGCGGCTCGGCCATGCGTCGACTCTAACCGTCGCGCGGTTCGTTATCCACGAAATCGGTGAAAAGGGAACCGCAACATGGATCGGTGGTGGGATACTGGCGCGGATGAGAGTGCTCAGCGACAACTTCATCTCGCGCTTCTCGTCCTCGCTGGGGGCGCGGGGGCTGCGCTGGGCCGGGAAGCTGAACGTGCCGATGTACAGGCTCTCCCGGGGGCGGATCGGCGGCCGGATCGGCGAGGCGCCGGTGCTGCTGCTGACCACGACCGGGCGCAGGTCGGGCCAGCAGCGGACGGCGCCGGTCGTCTACCTGGCCGAGGGCGAGCGCTACGTCGTGATCGGTTCCAACGCCGGCAACGACAAGGTTCCGGCCTGGGCGCTCAACCTGAAGGCGAAGCCGGAGGCCGAGATCGAGGTCGGGCCGCGGCGGATCGCCGTCCGGGCCCGCGTCGCCGAGGGCGAGGAGCGGGCCGAGCTTTGGCGCAAGTCCAACGAGCAGTACGCCGGCTTCGACGACTACGCGTCCCGCACCGGCCGCGACATCGCCCTCTTCGTCCTCGATCCGCGCTGAGCGCGGCCGGTGGGCGCAACCGCTGCCGGCAACCGCCCGTCGCGAATACATAATCTGGGGAGTCGATGGACACCAGAGTGCGATGACCGCCAGCCGACCCGAGCCTCCCTCCCGCCGCGACCCGCTCAGCCCGGTCCTGCTGCTGGCAGCGCTGGTGACGATCGGGGTCGGCCTGGTCGCGCCGCTGCTGCTCGGCTCCTTCTCGCAGACCCAGGCGCTGATCCTCGCCCTGGTGGAGGCCGCCTGCCTGGTCGCCGTCGCCGGCGGGATCGTGATCCTGGTGCGGCGGCTGCGGGCAAGCCACGACGCGCTCTGGGCGCTCGCCCGTCGCGACGAGCTGACCGGGGTCGGCAACTACCGCGCCCTGCACGAGCGGCTCGGCGCCGAAATCGCGCGCCACGAACGACGCCGGCGCCAGTTCGCCCTGGTCCTCCTCGACCTCGACGGCTTCAAGCAGGTCAACGAGCGCTTCGGCCACCTCGAAGGCGACCGCCTCCTGGCCGAGATCGGCGCCGCGCTGCGGGAGGAGGTTCGCGGCGAAGACTCGGTATTCCGCCAGGGCGGCGACGAGTTCGCGGTGATTGTCCCCGAGGCCGGCGGCGGCCAGGCGGCCGAGGTCTCCAAGCGGCTGCGCGACCGGGTCGCCAGCCGCGGCTTCGGCAGCGACGACAGCCGTCCGATCACGGCCGCCACCGGGTTCGCCACCTACCCGGCCGACGGGACCACGGTCGAGGACCTGCTCGGCTTCGCCGACCTCGACCTCTTCTCGGTCAAGCACAACGGCCGCACGAGCGGCGACGGGCGCCCCGCGGACGGCAGCCCCGCCTAGTCCTGGCGAGTTCCTCAACCGGTGGTTGAGGAACTCGCCGAGGAGGTCGGGGGCGCCTGCATCAGCTCGACCCGGTGGCCGCCGGGAGCGGTGGCGAGGGCGCGGGGCGCGCCCCAGTGGGGACGGCGCGCCTCGACCGCGAAGCCGCGGGCGCGCAGGCGCTCGACGGCGGCGTCGAAGTCCGGGGCGACGACGGCGAGGTGGCCGCGCGGCGGCGCCACCGGGCGCTCCTCGTGCATCAGGTGCACCTGCGTCCCCTCCCGCTCCAGCCAGGTGAAGTCCTCGGACAGGGCGGGCGGCGGCTCGACCCGCTCGAATCCGAGCAGCTCGAACAGCTCGGCGGCGCGCTCGACGTCCGCGGGGGCGACCTCGATTCCGACGTGGTGGATCACTGCGAGGGAGCGTACGGGGCGGCGCCGGGAATTGACGAAGTTGGCACAAACATGTGAGTTTTTGTCTGCTACGGTGAGCCCATGGCAGCGGCGCGGGAAGCATGGACGGACGAGCGGCTCGACGACATGAGCCGGCGGATGGACGCCGGGTTCGCCCGGGTCGACGCGGAGCTTCGCCAGGTGAACGCCCGGGTCGACGGGCTCCACCAGACGATGGTTCACGGATTCGCCGCGATGACCGTCGCGATGATCACGGGCTTCGTCGGCCTGGCCGGCCTGATCGTCTCCCAAACCTGACGGCAGCGCGGGCGCACCGCTGAGCGAGCCTCACACCAGCAGCGACCCCACCGCGGCGAGGACGACGATCGCGGTCGACCAGGCGATCGCCTCGGCGACGATCCGGTTGTCGAGGCCGTAGGCATGGGAGACGATCATGCCGTTGAGGCCGCTGGGCATCGCCGCCATCAACCGGTAGGCGGACGGCAGGTCGATCAGCGGCGCCGCCAGCAGCATCAGCAGGGCCGGAACCATGACGAGGCGACCGACGAGGCTGAGCGCGACGGGCCGGTTCAGCGGCGGCGGCAGCGGCAGCTCCCCCTGCTCGGCGCCCTCGGCGAGGGTCGCGCCGACCGCGAAGAACCCGATCGGCAGGATCGCGATGACCAGAGCCTGCGAGACGTCGACGAGGGCGGCGGGGGCGAGCGCGGCGGGGGCGAGCAGGCCGAGGATCGCCGCATAGAGCGGCGGGTTGCGGGTGAAGAAGGCGCGCATTCGCTGGCGCGGCGTGTCCCCCGCCCTGGTCCCGAAGGCGGCACCCACCCCGAAGGCGCCGAGCAGCAGCGAGGGGCCGGTGACGAGGACGTCGTAGAGGACCGCGTCGGAGAGGTGGTCGCGGCCGAGCAGGGCGACGGTCAGCGGGTACCCGAGGTACCCGGAGTTGACGGTCAGCACGCAGACCAGCACGGCGCCGGTCTGGGACGGAGCCAGCCGCAGGACCCGGCTCGAGACCCACCAGACGCCGAGCGCGACGATCGCCACCGCCAGCCAGGCGAGCACCAGGCCGACCCCGTGGTCGAGGTCGACGTGGGCCGCGGCGAGGTTGAAGAAGATGACCGGCGGCAGCAGGACGTAGAGGATCAGCGACATCGCCCGGCGCGCCGCGTTGCCGGCGCCCCGGGGCCAGCGCTTCTCCGCCGCGATTCCGACCGCGACCGAGAGCACGATCGCTGCGGTCGTGATCAGGACGCCCATGTGCGGCGCCCCACGCTACCCGGCAATCAGAACGGGAGGGCGGAGCCGGCCCGTTCGGCGAACTCGACCAGCGGCTGCGGGATCACGCCGAAGAAGACGGTCGCGGCGGCGGCGAGCAGGGCCGGACCGGCCAGGTTCCAGCGCCTCCCGGCCTCGGCGTCGACCGGGTCGGCCTCCGGCGAAGCGCCGGCGATCGCCGGCGTGCCGGCCGGCGAGGAGCTCTCGCCGCGCATCCACATCGCCGCGATCACGGGCAGGTAGTAGGCCAGCGAGATCATCGTGCCGACCGCGATGAAGACCGCCAGCCAGGTGTAGTCGCCCTCGACCAGCGCCTCGATCAGGTACAGCTTGCCAATGAACCCGGCGGTCGCCGGCAGCCCGGCCAGGGCCAGCATCGAGATCGTCAGCGGCCAGGCCAGCAGCGGCCGCTCGGCGCCGAGTCCGCGCATGGCGCGGATCGAGTCGCCGTAGGGCGTCTCCCGCTCGCGGGCGACGATCACGGCGAAGGCGGCGAGGTTCATCAAGGCGTAGGCGGCGAGGTAGAAGACCAGCGACTCGACGCCCGACTGCGAGGCGACGACGACGCCGCCCAGCATGTAACCGGCCTGCGCGATCCCCGAGTACCCGAGCATCCGCTTCAGCGAGGACTGGCCGAGCGCGCCGACGTTGCCGACCACGATCGAGATCGCCGCCAGGGTGGCGAGCGCCGGCTGCCAGTCGCTCACCTCCGGCCCGAGGGCGACGTAGAAGAAGCGCAGGAAGACGGCGAAGGCGGCGGCCTTGGTGGCGACCGCCATGAAGCCGGTGATCGGCGTCGGCGCCCCCTCGTAGACGTCCGGCGTCCACTGGTGGAAGGGCGCGATCGAGGTCTTGAAGGCGAGCCCGACCGCGGCCATCGCGATCCCGATCAGGACCAGCGGGTCGCCGAGCAGCCCTTCGTGGGCGACGCCTTTGGCGATCCCGGCGAAGTCGGTCGAGCCGCTGCCGCCGTAGATGAAGGCCATCCCGTAGAGCAGGGTCGCCGAGCCGAGCGAGCCGACGATCAGGTACTTCAGCCCCGACTCCAGCGAGCCCTCGCGGCGCAGGTTGGTGGCGCAGAGGATGTAGAGCGGGATCGAGAGGATCTCGATCGCGACGAAGAAGCTGACCAGGTTCTCGGCCTGGGCGAGCAGGGTCATGCCCAGCACCGAGCCGAGCAGGAGGGCGTGGTACTCGCCCGAGCCCGCTTCCGCGACCGCCCGCTCGCCGATCGAGAGCAGGACGCAGAAGGCGGCGGTGAGGATCGCGATCAGCGAGATCGCGATCGCCAGGTCGTCGAGGCGCAGCGAGCCGGAGACCAGCTCGAGGTTTTCGCCCCACTGCCAGATCAGCAGGCCGGCGGCGGTCGCCAGGGTGACCATGGTCAGCGCCGGCGCCCAGCGGCGCAGCGGGCTGACGGCGCTGAGCAGGACGACGCAGAGCCCCGCGGTGAGCGCGATCAGCGGCGAGATGCCGGCGTAGTCGATGGTCGGCTCGTGGAAGGTCATTTCTTCACCAGCGTCACGTTCCAGTCCTGCGCCCGGCCCTCGGCCAGCCGCGCGTTCGGCGCGTCGCCGCGCTTCAGCGCCGCGACGGTCTGCTGCACGGTCGGGTTGGTCCGCTTCAGGATCAGCTGCGGGTAGAAGGCGAGGGCGACGATGCAGAGCACCAGCGGCGCCAGCACGAGCCCGTCGCGCAGCGAGAGCTCACGCGAGGCGTACTTCTCCGGCTTGCGGTTGTGCATCGTCGCCTGGTACATGCGCAGCGCGTAGTACGCGGACATCGCGACGCCGCTGATGGCGATGCAGGCGTAGACGATCTTCGCCTGGAAGAGCCCGTTGAGGATGTAGAACTCGCCGATGAAGTTGGCCGAGCCCGGGATCGCCAGGGTGGCCATCGCGACGACCAGGAAGAGCGCCGCCAGCACCGGTGCCTTGGTCGCGATCCCGCCCATCTCACGGATGTCCTCGGTCCCGGTCCGCTCGTAGAGGATCGCGACGATGACGAAGATCGGGGCGACGACGAGGCCGTGGTTGACCATCTGCAGGATCGCCCCGTCGGCGCCGTCGGCGCGCAGGGCGAAGATCCCGAGCGTGATGAAGCCGAGCTGGGCGACCGAGGAGTAGCCGGCGATCAGCCGGATGTTGGTCTGGGTGAAGGCCATCACCGAGCCGTAGAGGACCGAGGCGAGGGCGATCACCAGGATCACCTCCTGGAACTGGACCGTGGCGTCGGGGAAGAGCGGCAGCACGACGCGCAGGAAGCCGTAGGCGCCGACCTTCGCCAGCACGCCCGAGAAGACCGCCAGCGCCGGCAGCGGCGCCGCCCGGTAGGCGTCCGGCATCCAGCCGTGCAGCATGAAGGCGGGCATCTTGACCAGGAAGGCGACGGCGAAGAACCAGAAGATCCAGCGCTGGCTGTCGACCCCGATCCCCCTCTGCTGCAGCTCGGCGATCGAGAAGGTGATGTGGCCGCCGTCGGCGGCGATGATCGCCGTAGCGATCGCCGCGACCAGCATCAGCAGCGAGCCGATCAGCGTGTAGACGATCATCTTCAGCGTCGCCGCCGGCGCGGTCAGGCCGCCTTCGTCGCTGCGGTCCCTCCCCCACGCTCCGAACAAAAAGTAGAACGGGACCAGCATGAAGTCGAAGAAGAGGACGAAGAGCAGCAGATCCTGTGCGAGGAAGGCGCCGATCGTCGCCGTCTCGGCGACCAGCATCAGGAAGAAGAAGAGCTGCGCTCGCTCCTGCCCGCGGAAGGCGGCGAAGGCGACGCCGCCGGTCCAAAGCACCCCGGTGAGGATGACGAGGAAGAGGTTGAGCCCGTCGATCCCGAGGCTGTAGTCGACGCCGAGGCCGGAGATCCAGGTGACGTCGACGGTGTGCTGCAGCCCGGAGCTGCCGGTTTCGAAGTCGAAGGCCAGCCCGACCGCGATCGCCAGGGTCGCGACCGTGCCCAGGGTCGCCCACCAGCCGGTCGCCCGCTTCGGCAGGAAGAGGCCGACGATCCCGAAGGCCAGCGGAGTCCAGAGCAGGGAGTTGATCATGAGCTGGTGATCAGGAAGTAGAGGGCCAACCCGGCGAAGCCGGCGATCAGGAGCAGCGCGTAGCTGCGGACGAAGCCGTTCTGCACGGCGCGGACCACGCCGCCGGCGCCGCGCACCGTCTCCTCGGTGCCGGTCACCGCGCCGTCGACGACGTAGCGCTCGAAGAAGCGGTTGGCGAAGCGGCCGATCGCCAGCGCCGGGCGCACGACGAGGAGGTCGATCGCCTCGTCGAAGTACCACTTGTTGAGGCAGAGCAGGTAGACCGGGCGCAGCCGCTCACGGAAGAGCGCCGGCAGCTCCGGCTTCTTCACCCAGAGCACCCAGGAGACGACGATGCCGAGAATCGCGACCACCGCGCCGACCGCGAGGCCGCGCCACTCGGCGCCGACGCTCGGCTCGATCGCCGCCAGCGGCGAGTTCTCGAAGCTCGGCTCGAGGAAGCTGAACAGCATGTGGGTGACGCCCGGGATCTGGACCACGCCGGCGAACAGGGCGCCGAAGCCGAGCACCGCCATCCCGACCGCCATCGGCTTCGACTGCTCGGCGATGTGGTGCTCGGGGCCGGGGAAGCCGACCTCGGTGTCCTCCGGTTCCAGCGTGTGCGGGTTCTGGTGCGGCCCGTGGAAGAGGTGGCCGGTGTCGATCAGCTCCTGGGCCTCCGCGCACGGCTTGCCGGGCAGCACGCGGAAGATCAGCCGGAAGGTGTAGAGCGCGGTGAGGAAGGCGCCGACGTAGCCGCCGATCGCCATCCAGGTGTACATGCCGCCGCGCGCCTCGGCGTAGGAGAGGATCGAGTCCTTGGAGAAGAAGCCCGAGGTGCCGGGGAAGGCGGCCAGCGCCAGGCCGCCGACCAGCAGCATGATCGAGGTGAACCGCATCGCCTTCCAGAAGCCGCTCATCTTGTCGATGTTCTGCATGTTCGCCATCGCCGAGATGATCGAGCCGGCGGCCATGAAGAGCAGCGCCTTGAAGAAGGCGTGGGTCATCAGGTGGAAGAGGCCGGCGCTGTAGGCGCCGATCGAGACGCCCATGATCATGTAGCCGATCTGGCTCATCGTCGAGTAGGCGATCACCCGCTTCATGTCGGTCTGGGCGATCGCGATCGTGCCCGCGATCAGCAGCGTCGCCAGGCCGACGAAGGCGGCGATGTCGGCCGCGGTCGGCGCCAGCTCGAAGAGCACGTGGGTGCGGGCGATCAGGTAGACGCCGGCGGTGACCATGGTCGCGGCGTGGATCAGCGAGGAGACCGGGGTCGGGCCCTCCATCGCGTCCGGGAGCCAGGTGTGGAACGGGATCTGAGCCGACTTGGCGAAGGCGCCGACCATCAGCAGCAGGCAGATCGCGGTGATCGTCCAGCTGCCCGTGTTGAAGACCTCCGGCGCCTTCTCGAAGACGGTGCCGTAGTCGAAGGAGCCGACCTCGCGCACGATCAGGAAGGCGGCGAGGACGAGGCCGATGTCGCCGACCACGTTGATCACGAAGGCCTTCATGCCGGCCGCGGTCGCGGTCTTGCGCCGGTACCAGAAGCTGACCAGCGCGTAGGAGGCGAAGCCGACGAAGGCCCAGCCGACGATCAGCAGGACGAAGTTCCCGGCCAGGACCAGCAGCAGCATCGAGAAGACGAAGAAGTTGAGGTAGCTGAAGAAGCGCCGGAACCCCTCGTCGGACTGCATGTAGCCGTAGGAGTAGACGTGGATCATCGAGGAGACCCCGGTGACGACCAGCATCATGAAGGTGGAGAGCGGGTCGACGTAGATGCCGAGCTGGATGTCGAGCCCGGCGACGTTCGCGTATTCCCACAGCGAGGAGGCGTGGTGGCGCGCCTCGGGGTCTTCGCCCAGCAGGGTGATCAGCACGGCGACGGCGCTGGCGAAGGCGAGGCCGACCGCGGCGCAGCCGATGATCCCGGCGACGCGCCAGGGCAGCAGCCGGAAGCCGAGCGCGATGCTCAGCGAGCCGACCAGGGGAAGGAGCAGGACCAGCCAGGCCCAGGCGGTTGCGCTCACCTAGCCCCTCAGCTCCCTCAGGTCATCGACGTCGAGCGGCAGCTTGCGGCGGAAGATCGCGACGATCAGGCCGAGCCCGACGACGACCTCGCAGGCGGCGACGACCATCACCACGAGGGCGAAGATCTGCCCCTCTTCGTTGCCGACCATGCGGCTGAAGGCGACCAGCGCCAGGTTGCCGGCGTTGAGCATCAGCTCGAGGCAGAGCAGGATCACGATCGGGCTGCGGCGCAGCAGGATCCCGGCGGCGCCGGTGGCGAAGAGCAGCGAGGAAAGGACGATGTACCACTCGATGTTCACGAGGCCGCCTCGCTCTCGCGCCGCTTGCCGGCGAGGACGACCGCGCCGATCGCCGCCAGCAGCAGCAGGATCGAGGCCGCCTCGAAGGGCAGCAGGAACTTCTCCAGCAGCAGGGTGCCGACCTCCGACGGGTTGCCGAAGCCGGCGCCGACGTCCGGTCCCTCGCCGCCGAGCGCCAGCAGCGAGGAGGCGAGCACCGCGACCGAGAGCTCGACGAAGAGGGCGATCGCCAGCAGCGGCGCCAGGAAGCGCTGGCCGGGGATCGACTCCCAGGCCGGCTCTCCCCCGCCGCCGACGTAGGCGACGACGAAGACGTAGAGGACCATCACCGCGCCGGCGTAGACGACCACCTGGGCGGCGGCGACGAAGGCCGCGGTGAGCAGCAGGAAGAGCGCGGCCAGCGAGAACAGGTGGACGATCAGCGCCAGCACGCTGAAGAAGGGGTTGCGCAGGGCGACGACGCCGATCGCGCCGCCGAGCGCCCCGATCGCGGAGACGAAGAACAGGACCTCTTCCATCGCCTAGTCGTCCTCGCTTTTCAGCGGCGTGCGCTCGACCGGCTCGGCGAGCAGCATCTCCTTGGTGAAGATCAGGTCGTCGCGGTCGTAGTCGGCCATCTCGTAGTCGTGGCCCATCGTGATCGCGTCGAAGGGGCAGGCGATCTCGCAGTAGCCGCAGAAGATGCAGCGCGAGAGGTTGATCTCGTAGACGGCGGCGTAGCGCTCGCCGGAGGAGACCCGGTCGCCGGGGATGTTCTCGGCGGCGACGACGCGGATGCAGTCGGCCGGGCAGGCGGCGGCGCAGAGCGAGCAGCCGACGCATTTCTCCAGCCCGGTGTCCTCGAAGCGATGCAGCTTGTGGCGGCCGCGGAAGCGCGGGTAGACCGGCGTCTTCTCCTCCGGGTACTGGATCGTCAGCGGTCCCTCGATCAGGCGCGACATCGTCGTCTTCAGGCCGCGCAGGGTCTCGCCGAAGGAGCGGTAGGCGCCGCCGAGCCCGCCCGGCTCGGGCCCCCGCTGCACCTCGACCACCTCGATCGAGTCGAGGTAGGAGGCGGACTTGGGATCGAAGGTCATCGGGTCACCCTCCAAGGCGGCTTTGCAAACCACTGGTTGACAAACTCGCCTTGCCTCACGTGACCACCACCAGGATCGCGGTGACGAGGACGTTGAGGGTGGCGAGCGGGAGCAGGATCTTCCAGCCGAGGTTCATCAGCTGGTCATATCGCAGCCGCGGCAGCGTCGCCCTCACCCAGATGAAGACGAAGACCAGCGCGAGCATCTTCAGCAGCATCCAGATCGGGTCGAGGAAGCCGGGGCCGGGTCCCATCCAGCCGCCGAGGAACATCGCCGCGGCGATCCCGGAGACGACCAGGATCTCCATGTATTCCACCAGCAGGAAGGAGCCGAAGCGCATCCCGCCGTACTCGGTCATGAAGCCCTGGACCAGCTCGGCGTCGGCCTCGGGCATGTCGAAGGGGGTGCGGTTGGTCTCGGCGAAGCCGGCCAGCATGAAGATCAGGAAGCCGACGATCTGGGGGACGATGTACCAGACCTGGCCCTGGGCGTGGACGACGTCGACCAGCGAGAGCGAGCCGGCCATCATGATCGCGCCCAGCAGGGCGAGGCCCATCGAGACCTCGTAGGAGATCAGCTGAGCGGCGGAGCGCATCGCCCCGAGCAGGCTGTATTTCGAGCCCGAGGCCCAGCCGCCGAGGACGAGGCCGTAGAAGGCGATCGAGCCGACCGCGAAGAAGTAGAGGATCCCGATCGGGACGTCGATCCCGTAGAAGCCGACCCCGTCCTTGACGTCGCCCCAGGGGATGATCGCGAGGGCGAGGACGCCGGAGAGGACCGGCAGCAGCGGGCCGAGGATGAACAGGGTCGAGACCGCGTTGGCGGGCCGGAAGGACTCCTTGGAGATCAGCTTGCCGACGTCGGCAAGCGGCTGCAGGATCCCGAACGGGCCGACCCGGTTGGGGCCGTAGCGGTGCTGGAAGCGGCCGATCAGCTTGCGCTCGACCACGGTCAGCACCGGCAGGATTCCGAAAATGACCGCGAAGATCACCAGCGACTTGACGACCATGATCCAGGTCGCTTCCGCGAACCCGACCTCGGCGACGGGAAGGGTCATACCTCGACGCGCTCCAGCTTCGAGACCTCAACACTCACCGGCTCGCCGTTCAGCAAAGCGTTTGCGTTCCCGTCAGCCACACCCTCGCTGAGGAAGCACACCCCGACCGGGACCCGCTCCTTGACCTGCACCTCGGCCTCGACGCCAGCCGCGCCCTGACCAACGCTCACAACGTCCCCAGTCTTCACCTTGAGCCGCTCGGCGTCGTCGAGGGACAGCTCCAGCTTCTGGCGCGGCGCGAGGAACTTCAGCGGCGGGTTCAGCTCGGTCAGCGGCCCGGCCCACAGGTCGCGGTACGTGCCCAACGCCAGCTTCAGGCCGCCGGCCTCCGTCCCGGAAAGGGCGGTCGGGGTCGGCTCGGCGGACACTCTGCGCGAGGCGCCATCGGGCTCGCCCTCGGCCGCAGGCGCTCCTCGCCGAGTCGCGTCCGACGAGTCGACCCCGACCGCCCCAGGCGCCGGGGCGTTCGCCGCACTCGGCCCTTCCTGCCAGCGGATTCCTCGGCCACCGATGTCGGCGTCGCTGATGCCGTTGTAGAAGGGCACCGCGGTGGTCAGGGCGGCGAAGGCCGTCGGTTGGGAGGTGATGCCGGTGTCGAGGCCGAGGGCCAGGGCCAGCTCGCCGAGGACCTGGATGTTGGAGCGGACGTCGGCGGGGCGGGTGGCGCTGGGGCGGACTCGCTGGAGGCGGCCGTCGGGGTGGGTGACGGTGCCGTCTTTCTCGGCGTGGGTCTCGAGCGGGAGGACGACGTCGGCCTTGGCGGTGGTGGCGGTCTCGAACATCGAGAAGCTGACGACGTCCGCGGCGGTGAGGGCGGCGTCCCAGGCTTGCGTGTCCGGGAAGTCGCGCAGGGGGTCGACGCCGAAGAGGACGACGGCGTCGAGCTCGCCGGACTCGAGGGCGGCGCGGATCTGCTCGGTGCCGCGGCCGCCGGCGACCTCGGTGAGGCCGGGGCCGGCGTCGGGCAGGCAGCCCGCCTCGCGCAGGCCGCGGGCGTTGGCGAAGTCGGGTACCTCGAGCAGGCCCGAGCCCTCGGTCTCGGCCAGCTTCAGGGTGGCGGCGAGGTCGAGCAGGGCGCCGTCGCCGTTCTCCTCGCGCAGCACCCGGTCGCCCCAGATCACGACCACGCTCTCGGCGTCGCGGAGCACGTCGGCGACCGGCGACTCGGGGCTCTCGCCGCCGTCGCGCAGCGCCGCGGCGAGGCCGAAGAGGAAGCCGGTGGCGCCGCCGGGCCGGTAGCGGACCGCGGCCTCGGCGCCGCCGTCGAGCGCGGTCGGGCGCTCGGTGGCGACCGCCAGCCGGGCGCCGTTGCGGCGGATCGCCTTGCGGATCCGCAGGTCGAGGATCGGCGAGCTGTGCAGCGGGTCGGTGCCGAGCAGGAGGATCGCGTCGGCATCGTCGATGTCGCGCACCTTGGAGCTCAGCGACGGCGCGGCGAGCCGGGTCAGCGCGTCGCGGTCGGCGCCGCGCGAGGGGCGGGAGTCGACGTCGGCGGAGCCGAGCGCCTCGCGCAGGATCCGCTGCACGAGGAAGGCCTCCTCGTTGGAGGCGTCGCCGACGATCGCGGCGACGCGGCGGCCGCGCAGGACGTCGGCGGCGCGCCCGACCGCGGCCTCCCACTCGGTGGCGGCGCCGCCGCGCAGCCGCGGCCCCTCGACCCGGCGCTCGCTTTCGAACATCTCGAAGCCGTAGCGGCCGCGGTCGCAGAGCCAGCCGTCGTCGACCTCGGCGTTGTCGCGGCCCAGCACCCGCTTCACCCGCTCGTCGCGGACCGTGAAGCTGACGTTGCACTGGCTCGGGCAGAGCGTGCAGACCGAGCCCGCCTGCTCGATGTCCCAGGGACGGGCGCGGAAGCGGTAGGTGTAGCTGGTCAGCGCACCGACCGGGCAGAGCTCGGTGATGTTGCCGTGGAAGGGGGCGATGTAGGGCCGGTCGTCGAAGGTGCCGACGAAGGTGCGGTCGCCGCGCTCGAGCAGCTGCAGCTCGGCGTCTTCGGAGACCTCCTGGCTGAAGCGCACGCAGCGGTAGCAGAGGATGCAGCGCTCGCGGTCGATCCCGATCAGCGGCGAGAGCTCGATCGGCTTCTCGAAGTGGCGCTTTTCGTCGATCACCCGCGATTTGCCCGGGCCCCAGCCCATCGAGATGTCCTGCAGCGGGCACTCGCCGCCCTTGTCGCAAACGGGGCAGTCGAGCGGGTGGTTGACGAGCAGGAACTCGACCACGGCGCTCTGCGCCTCCTTGACCTGGTCGGTGCGGGTGTGGACGACCATGCCCTCGCGGACCGGGGTCGAGCAGGAGGTCTGCAGTTTCGGGATCCCCTCGATCTCGACCAGGCACATGCGGCAGGCGCCGACCGGGTCGCCGAGCTTCGGCTCGTAGCAGAAGACCGGGATCTCGACGTCGCCCTCGCGGGCCGCGTCGTGCAGCATCTGCCCCTCGCGGGCGACGATCTCGCGGCCGTCGATCGTCAGGCTGATCTCGCGCGGCTCGCGACTCATACGCTCGCTCCCAGGGCCTCGGGCGGGGCGTCGACGACGGTGTGCGGGTCGATCCCGACGGCGCTCGCCATCACCTGCTCGAACTCCGGGCGGAACTTGCGCACCATCGCCCCCACCGGCATCGCCATCGAGTCGCCGAGCACGCAGAGGCAGTGGCCGATGATGTTCTGCTGGACCGAGGCGATGATGTCGAGGTCCATCGGGGTCGCCTCGCCGGCGACCATCCGTTCGAGCATCTTCACCGTCCAGTTGGTGCCCTCGCGGCAGGGAGTGCACTTGCCGCAGGACTCGTGGTGGTAGAAGCGCGCCGTGCGCAGCGCCAGGTGCGGGATCGAGACCCGGTCGTCGGCGACGATGATCGAGCCGGAGCCGAGCATCGAGCCCGCTTCCGCCATCGCCTCGAAGCTGTAGGGCAGGTCGAGACCTTCCGCCGCGGTCAGCACCGGCGAGGAGGAGCCGCCCGGGAAGAAGGCCTTCACCTCGTGACCGGGGAGCGGGCCGCCGGCGAGGCCGTAGATCAGCTCGCGGGTCGGGGTTCCCAACTCGACCTCGTAGTTGCCGGGGCGGCGGACGCCGCCGGAGATCGAGACCACCTTGGTGCCGGGCGACTGCTCGGTGCCGAAGCCGCGGAACCACTCGGCGCCGCGGGCGACGATCCGGGGCACGTTGGAGAGGGTCTCGACGTTGTTGATCAGGGTCGGCCCGCCGTAGAGGCCCTGCACGGCCGGGAAGGGGGGCTTCAGGCGCGGGTTGCCGCGCTTGCCCTCGAGCGCGTCGAGCAGCGCCGTCTCCTCGCCGCAGATGTAGGCGCCGGCGCCGCGGTGGACGACCAGCTCGAGGTCGCGGTGGGTGCCGAGGATGTTCTTCCCCAGGTAGCCCGCCTCGTAGGCTTCGGCGACCGCCGCGTCGAGGATGTTCGCCTGGTCGTTGTACTCGCCGCGGATGAAGATGAAGGCGTGGCCGGCGTCGGCGGCGAGGGCGGCGATCGCGATCCCCTCGATCAGCTGGTGCGGGTTGCGCTGCATCAGCTCGCGGTCCTTGAAGGCGCCCGGCTCGGACTCGTCGGCGTTGCAGCAGAGGTACTTCTGCATCTCCCCGCGCGGCAGGAAGGACGCCTTTTTGCCCATCGAGAAGCCGGCGCCGCCGCGGCCCCGCAGGCCGGAGTCTTCGAGCTCCTTGAGCACCTCGTCCTGCTCCATCGTGCGGTAGGCGCTCTCCATGCTCGAGTAGCCGCCGACCAGGCGCTTGTAGCCGTCGAGGGTGCGCAGCGCCGGGTCCTCGGCGTGGTCGAGCAGGACGCGGGTCTCGCGCGGGTCAGGCACGCGGCTCACCCCCCGGGGCGGGCGTGTCGCCGGCCAGCGGCCGCTGCAGCTGCACCTTGTCGGGCAGCACCTCGGCGCCGGCCCGCAGCTGCTCGATCGCGACCCCCGCCTCGGCCGCTTCCAGCGGCCCGTAGTAGCGCTGGTCGATCGAGGCCATCGGGGCGATGTCGCAGGCGCCCAGGCACTCGAACCCGGTCACGTAGAAGTCCGCCTCCTCGCCCTCGCAGGCCGACCTGAACGCCTCCAGCAACTGGTCGGCGCCGCGCATCCAGCAACTGATGTTGGTGC
>Ga0210085_1000118_pt1 | contig 35260 bp, 35 predicted proteins | sample China_Galinas_PW_5_FD_184866 | JGI IMG/M metagenome (GOLD analysis project Ga0210085, IMG submission 184866) | Wetland microbial communities from San Francisco Bay, California, USA, that impact long-term carbon sequestration - China_Galinas_PWC_D1... | ecosystem: Environmental > Aquatic > Marine...
CACATTGTCTTGGCTGTTTGTCGCTTCAAAAAAACAGTGACATTCCACACAGCCAGGACAGAATCGATTTCAAACCATCTTCTAATGAAATTGCCGGCGTCGCACTTTGTCATATCAAGCGGGTTAAGCAAAGTGTTGTGAGCTTTGGCCAGGGATGTGAAGGAGATCCGCTGCTGGCGGCCGATGTCATCGAGCCCGCCATAAAAGAGATACGATCCAAAACCCGGCAAGGCACCATCAACATGAACACCAACGGTAGCAAACCTGAAATTTTAAAAAAGTTGATCGCCGCAGGTCTCGACAGCATCCGAATCAGTCTCAACAGTGTCAGAAAAAACTGCTATGATGCCTATTTTCGACCCTCAGGATATGCATTTGTCGATGTCATAAAAAGTATTGAGATCGCACTTAAAAAGAAAATTTTCGTGTCCATAAATTATCTCAACTGCCCCGGGTTCACGGACACGCCGGAAGAAGTGAAAGCTTTTATAAATTTTATTAACCGATACCCCGTCAATATGATCCAATGGCGAAATCTGAACTTTGACCCGCTAAGGTATTGGAAGGTTATGTCTGCCGTCATTGAGCCTGGAACGCCGGTGGGAATGCATCGTGTTGTCCGTCAGGTGAAAGAATCTTTTCCGGACATCAAACACGGCTACTTTAATCCGCCAAAGGAAAAATTTTAATTTATGAAATGGATCGAAGCAAAAGTCATTTTTGATTTCAAGGACAAACCACTGGCTGTTGATCTCATATCCAATCTGTTTTACGATCTTGATCTTAAAGGCGTGGTTATCGAAACACCGGAGATTGAATCTTTTCAAGATTGGGGAAGCGACCCCGTCATACCCGAAGAAGATGCGGTCATCGGTTATCTCCCCTGCGATGACCAATTAGAAAAAAAACAAAAATTCGTTGAACAACATTTATCACGACTCGAAAAAACAAAGGGTATTAAATACAAAATTATCTACTCTGATATAAATGAAGAAGATTGGACTCAAACATGGAAAACCTATTTTCAGCCTGAAAAAATTACAGGAAATATCGTCGTAAAACCCACATGGCGGGAATATATCCGAGAGCATGATGAAATCGTACTCGAAATCGATCCGGGAATGGCCTTTGGGACCGGCACCCATCCCACAACCTCTATGTGCATCAGAATGATTGAAAAATATCTGAAAAGAAACAGTGCGTTTCTGGATATAGGAACCGGTTCGGGCATCCTTATGATTGCCGCCGCAAAGCTTGGCGCAATCAAGGTTTGGGGAACGGACAACGACCCTGTCGCTGTGGATATTGCCTGCAAAAACTTGATACAAAACAGAATATCAGAATCGAGTTTCAACATTTTAGATGCCGATCTTGTAGATCAGATAACGGAACGGTTTGATCTTGTTGCGGCAAATCTAACAACCAAAACGATTTTAATCCTTCTTGAGAATGTCAATAGGGTACTGGTTCAAGACGGCATCCTTGTCTGTTCCGGGATCCTTGAAACAGATAAGGATGAAGTTTTAAAGAAAATGCAAGATCTCGATTTTGAGTGCGTTGACATCCTGACCAAAGATGAATGGATTTCAATCGCTTGCCGTTTATCATGAACCTATGTCGAAGATAAGATTAGGGTTCAAAAATAGCAAGTTGAGCTCTTCGAAATCCCGAGAATCGGGGGCGCGAAACGGTGAAAAAGCGGAGCAAACACGTAGTATGTGAGCATGTTGAACCGTTTTGCAACACAGCCATGGGCACTTAGATTGTTTTTGAGATAGGTTCATGTCATAATTTGAAACGCTTGGTTAGGAAACGATAAAATGAAACCCGAATATCCCGAAAAAGTGCAGGTCGTGATCATCGGCAGCGGCATTATCGGTGCCGTCATCGCCTATTACCTGACCCGAAAGGGGGTCAGCGATGTGCTCGTTCTGGAGCAGGGTGACATCGGTTCTCAAGGCGCCACTTCCGCCTGCCTGGGGGGGGTGAGAACCCAGTTTTCTACGGCCGTGAACATCCGGTTCTCATTAATTTCACGCAACGTGTATCAACGGTTCAAAAAAGATTTCGGAGTTGACCCCGGCTTCAAACCTTACGGCTACCTGTTCTTGGCAACAACCGCAAAACAGTGGAAGATTTTTAAAAACACGTCGCGTTTGATGACGGTGCTTGATGTTCCCGTCGAATCACTTTCACCTCAAGAGGTTTCCCGGCGCTGGCCGTTTATTCGGGTCGATGATCTTTCAGGCGGATCTTATACCAAAGAAGACGGTTTTTTTAGTCCCATAGAAATCCTTCAGACCTACGTCAAAAAGGCCCGCCAGGGCGGCACTGTTTTTATGGAAAAGGTTGAGGTCACCGGCATCTCGATCAAAAACAACAGGGTTGTTTGCCTGCAAACAAAAGATGGACACAAAATCAAAGCGGATAGTGTTGTGAACGCAGCAGGTCCCTGGGCCGGTCGAGTGGCCTCCATGGCCGGCCTGAAGTTACCCGTAGGTCCTTTAAAGCGCCATCTCTTTTTTACGGATATCTTTTATGAAATTCCGGATATCTTTCCTATGGTGATCGATATTGATTCCGGATGGTACATGAAGCGGGAGGGTCGAGGACTGATTTTGGGCGGACCCACGGGCGAAAAATCCTTGAGCCAACATGTCGATTTCGATGCCGAGGAATGGACCGCCAGAAAGTCGATACAACGCATTCCTGTTCTTGAGCGCGCAAAAATTATACGGGGCTGGGTGGGACATTATGAAATGACACCGGATCATCATGCAGTCATCGGTTCATTTCCGGAACTTCCAAATTTTATTTGTACCGCCGGTTTTTCCGGCCACGGATTCCAGCACGCGCCCGCAACCGGCATGATCGTTGCCGAACTCATTGCCAACGGCAAGTCCGAAATCGAAGATATTTACCCTTTACGACCGACCCGTTTTAGAGAAAACGACCTGATCTTCGAACCGATGACGGCATTCCGAGACTAAAACTTATTTCAAAAACGATCCAATGAAATATCACCAGAATCTTGCACGAGCTGGAGGCTTTCATAGTTTAGATTCTGATATTAGTCTTCTCTGAGCAAATGCACATCCCCGATACGAACATTTTTCAAACCTGCTTTTTCAGCAATTGCCTATCACCGCAGGGCATAAAATACGGCTAAATTTTTATAACCGTATTCAAGGCCTTTGGTAGCGGCATATCTGGGATATCCGCAACTCGTACCTCCCGGGCAGACATTGTTGAAATGCGCCCGGATACAGCCGGCGCGAAAACCCCACGAAGTATTATCTTGTTGGTGCACATTACGATTCGGTGGCCGGAACCGTGGGTGCTGACGACAACGCCAGTGCCATTGCAGTTCAACTGGAGACGGCCCGTCATTTGATGATGCAAAAAGATCACCTTGAGCTGAATCTGGCAGTAAAGTTTGTCTCGTTCCCTCTCGAAGAACCGCCGACGTTCGGTACCCCGCACATGGGGAGCAGTGTTTACGCCCACAATGCCTGGAAAACAAACGAACAGATCGACGGCATGATCTGCCTGGAGATGGTCGGTTATACCTGCCATGATGAGGGATGCCAGGATTATCCGTTTCCGTTGATGTTTTTCGACTACCCCAAACAGGGAAACTTTATCGGCATTGTCGGCAATTTTAAATCCAGAAAATTTACAAATGATTTATTTGAAGCGTTTGGCAAAAATCCGAATCTTCCCGCAGCCAAACTTACAGTTCCGGTTGGAGGATTCCTGCTTCCTTCTGTTCGACTCAGCGATCATTCTTCATTCTGGCATAGAGACTACAAGGTCGTCATGGTGACCGATACGGCCTTTTATCGAAACCCCCATTATCACCGGATCTCGGACACTGTGGAAAAGCTGGACTATGCCTTCATGGCAGAACTGGTAAAGAGTTTGCTTCTCTATTTTTGTTCCCATTCAAAGTCGTAAAATATAATATCTGAATCTATCATGAAAATTGATGTTTCTTTTTTTCATCCATCTTCACTCCAAAGGGCGCATCGGAGACTTTCGTATTATCGATTTAAGCAGTATTTTTGAGTTGCGCTTGTCCGCCTCTGGTGGACCTTCACGGACCTTACATATGAAAACCCCCGACTCGTGCGAGGTTCAGGTAAAAAAATGATCATTCTTAGGCATTGTATGCCTCAATTACTGCCAGATGGAAGCATTTTTTTAAGTTTTTACTATAAATACTGCAATAAATGCGTTTTATGTATTGACTTTCTGTTTTTGTTGCTGCATCTTCAAATAAAATAAGGGTTATTAGGCATGAACAATGACAAACAAAGGGAGGGAACACATGACAAAAGCTGAATTGGTCGAAAAGATGGCTAACGATGCAGGTATTTCAAAGGTCGCGGCTAAAGCGGCATTGGAATCATTTCTTGACGGGATTATAAAAGGCCTGAAGAAAAGAAACAGCAGGGTAACTTTAGTCGGTTTCGGATCATTCAAAAAGGTCTATCGAAAAACCCGAATGGGACGAAATCCACAGACAGGTGAAAAGATCAAGATTAAAGGCAGAAATACTGTCACTTTTAAAGCAGGGAAAAATCTTCAATAAAAAAATCTTGTAAAGTATTTTTATTGTTTTCTGCAGGGCAAATCCATATCACAGGGTTTGCCCTTTTTTATCGGTCTTTGGATGTGATATACTGATCCTTAAATTGTCTGGAGCTTTTCAACATTTTTGATTGCAGCCGGTATGCACATTGATCGTTAGAGTTTTTAAAATAGGATCTTTTCAAAAACGGTTGGTAGTCCTGAAAGGATTCAAAGGCACAGAGCTTAAGGTTGAAAGGTTAAAATCGATCGACATCGAACACAATATTGATCAGGGCCCGGGATCTCCGCCAACATAGTGGGGAAAAGGCTTTATAGACAGATCAAAGCAGGATCTATTTAAGTTCTTAAACGTCATCTTAAAATCTTCCAGCGATTGATTTTTGCGTTTTTGCCCAAAAGCACTTAGCCGAAGTCCGGCCCAGAGGGGATTTAATCCCATGTATATCGGGATAAATTGTGTGAGCTTCGCACTTTGCAAACAGCTCAACCCGATGAATAGGAGGTTTAGATAAAGCTTCTAAACAAAATTCCGAATGAAGATTTCCGTTCTTACTCTGATTCGTTTAATAATCTCTTAACGCAGTCTTTGAGTTCTGTGATCTTTATCGGTTTGGCGAAAAAGTCGTCCGCACTTTTTCGAAACGCTTCGATGGACGTATCCATACTTGCAAAGGCGGTAATCATGATCACTTTGGTTCCCGGAGCTTCTTTTTTTATTGTTCTCAAAACCTCCATACCGTCAATATCTTTCATTTTCAAATCGGTAATGACCACACCGAATTTTTCTTCTTTTAAACGTTCAAATGCGGGCTTTGCATGCAAAAAGGTCTCTACGCTATAGCCGTCCCGTTCAAAAGTTGCTTTTATCATCTTTCCCACAATGTTTTCATCATCAATCACCATGATTTTGTGACCACTCATCTGTATCCTCCTTTGATGTATAAATAGGTAATTCTATAATGAAAGTTGTTCCGACTCCCACGTTGCTTTTTACCTCTATTTTTCCATTATGCCTTTTTATAATACCGTAACTGATAGACAAACCAAGTCCGGTCCCCAGGGTCCCTTTGGTGCTGAAAAAAGGATCAAAAACATTGGATAAATGCTCAGGAGAAATTCCTATGCCGGTATCCTCGATTTCTATGATAATATGATCCGGATTGTCTTTAAATTCCGTCCGGATGAAAAGGGTGCCTCCGGGAGACATGGCCTGAACGGCGTTGGTTACCAAATTCACCAGTACGCCCTGAATCTTATCCTCATCAATGAAAACCGGAGGAAGCCCTTCTTGAAGGTTTAATTGCGCCTCAATTCCGGAAACATGAAGCACATTCTGGACCAGTCTGAGGGAACTTTTTATCAGAGAGTTGATATCGGAAATTTTGAAATCTGCATTCTTGGGTTTCGAAAAATTCAAAAGGTTTTGAACAATATTCTTTATTCTCTGGGTTTCTTCCAGCACGGTTTTCATATAATCCATTCTTTCTTTCTTGCCGAGGTGGTCGTACAGTTCGCCATATGCCTGGGCAACCATGGATATGTTGTTCAGCGGATTGCCGAGCTCATGGGCAACGCCCGCCGTAAGAATTCCCAATGACGACAGTTTTTTGGATTGGACAAGCTGCTCATGCCTGGTCTTAAGTTCTTCACACATGGAGTTGATCGCCTGCATTGCGGAACCCAATTCATCGTTGGATATCTTACATTCTGTCTCAAAGAAGTTTCCTTCAGATATGGAAAGTGCTGTTTTTTCTATTTGTCGAAGAGACTTGAACATTTTTGAAAAAAATAAATACGTGCTGGTTATGGCCACAAAAATAACCAGGCAGAAAAAATACAATAATCCCTTGATTGAAGCAGAAATGATTTCATTAACCTTTCTTCTCTCAAGTTTGACCATGCTCTCGGAAAACAGTTTTAATTCACGGCCGGCCTCTCTTATATTTAATTCCATCTTCGCGGTATCTTGTCCGAGCGTACTGATTTTTTCAATTTCCTCCTTATATTTTTTGAGGCTCAAGTTGAGTTTCTTAAAATTTTCATTTCCGATAGCTAAAAGTATATTCTCCTTTGTGTGTTCAATCGTTTGTTCGCTCTCATTTAATTCCTTTTTGATCAGCTGAAAATCCGTCGTATTCTGATATAAAAAGTAGTTTTTTTCCGAAAGTCTCATTCTCAGCAAAGATGCATTGAGACTATCCGCTATTTCAACAAAGCGCAATTTGGCCTGAATAAGTTTAAATTCATGATACGAAAATGTAGATATCAGGACGATGGTAATAATGCCGAGCGCATTGCCAAGTATGATTTTATACACCAGCTTCATAACGGTTCCGAATAAAGATATTTCTCCAATTTAATTGGAGAAGAGAGTCCAAGGATCCAAAGGCTCAAGGCTTACTGCAATATAGCAAGCTTGGCTCCTTGTAACCTTTGCGATAACACCTGCACAATTTAAAATGACAGACTTATTTTAACCTAATTATTTTCAACTAATCAGGATCAGTAAACGGGTATGATGTCCACACGAACATCTTTTACATCGTGCATATCCATTAATATGTCTCGGATGTCTTCGGTGATAGCTTCTTCTTGCTTTAAACTCCGCTGAATGTGGACAACGACCGTATGATCCTCAACGGTAACCTCGACGTCATGGTAAAAATTCATCAAATCCGACTTTACCTTTGCAGCCAGGCTTTCGTTCATAAGATGTTGGCGCAATTCTGGGGTCATTTGAAAAGAGGGGAGCTTCACGGCATTCAGAATTTTTGTAACGGCGTCATCTATAGTCAGCCTGCCAATAACCGCGCCAAAATCATACATACTGAGATCCCAGGGATCCTTGCCATGGAAATACATGGCCCATTTTTTCCGTTCTTTGTCGAATTTTTCTATGACTTTCAGTGCTTCCTTTTCCGATACATTTTCCCGTCTCATTAAGACCTTCACCCGTTCCTCGGGCGTTGCGGAAATCATAACTCTAAGAATGTTGGGTATGCCTAAGAGCAAAAAATGCCCCGCAAGTCCATGATAAACCAGATTATCTTCCACCACATATTCCAAAAGCGCAGAACGGATGTACGCGACGTATTTTTTTTTTGCAAAGCTGAACCGGTCTAAGATCGAAGGCGCCTTTTCAATCGCCTGCCTCAGGTAATTTTCCGGAATGTCAAATTCTTGTGAAGCAAGACTGATCACCTCTTTAGAGACACACCGATAGTTCAGTTCCTGCGCGACCCTTTCCGCAATCTCCGCACCATGACTATAAGAAGCTCTGGAGATGACGATGATAGCCATTGGTAACCTCCTTTGTCTAAACACCAAAAAAAATGGATGAAATGCCGATGCAAAACCTTCAGCTTCATATGCAGTTCATCTTTTCACTTAGGCATGGGCGCCAACCCCAATACGCCAATCATAACGACAATACAACCCACCATGGCCAATGATCCATAGAGCCACTCCTTTTCCCTGAACAAAGCCACAGAGGAAAGAAAAAGCGCCGGAGCCACAGAAAATACACCCAAAGAAATTCCAAAGGCGCTCAAACCATCTCCTGTTGTGAGTTGGGAAAGATACCAGTGGCCATTCGGCAGCGCACCGGTTGCACCCGACCAAGTCTGTAAAACGGTTTCACCTTTCCAAATCGAAGATATCCAATAAGAGACGGGCACATAATTATCTCCCAAGAAAGCCAGCACCGAACCGACAATTACGATCAAGGAGCCCGCTAAAACCCCCCAGTAAACGATTTCTCCGTATATTATCCCTGCAATCGGCGGTTTGGGTTTGTTCTCTATCATAACTCCCTCCTATATAATGGGTATATTGATCCCAAATGCTTCTTCCACCCCGCGTATGATGAGTTTAATTGATGAAACAACTAGAATGACAATCAAAACTTTCCGAACAAAGCCGGCCCTGATTCGGATTAAAAGATGCGCCCCTAAAATTCCGCCGACAACCTGCCCCAGCATCCACGGGGCTGCAAAGATGGCAATCATGGCGCCATAGGTGATGTAAGTCCAAATGGCAGTGGCGTTGCTGATGGCCAGCAGAACCCCGCTGCATGCAGCCGCAATCTTGACCGGCGCCATCATGATAAGGTTCAGCGTCGCAGTTAGGAACGCTCCTCCTCCCAGGCCGAAGAAGCCGCCTATAAATCCGAGAGCTATAAAAACAATTCCACCGATAAGGGCTCTTGTCAACTGGTAATGAACCACTTTTCCCAGCGATTCTTCCCAATAAGAACCGTTCAGCCCTAACATAACGGAAAGTTTATCGATGTTTTTGGGTTCCGGATATTCAGTTTTACCACCTCCGGTGAATAAAAACCATGCCACAACCAGCATGAGAATCCCGAGCGACAGGCGGACAAGGCCGTCGCCAAACTCACCCAGACCCTCGTGAAAATAAATGGCACTGACACTCCCCGCAAGTGCGCCGACGGTGATGGGGACTCCACAGTAAAAGACCAGCTTTATGTCAGCCAGTTTGGTCTTCATAAAAGGTCCTGTGGAAACCAACCCGCTGAACATGGCCACCACCAGCCCGGTTGCGCGTATTACCAGGCTGTCCAGGGAGGTAAAACCCAACATGATGGGTGTAAAGATAACTCCGCCGCCAATGCCGCCGATAACCGCCAGCGTCGCTATGGCGGTGCTGATCAGGAAAGACCCGACGATGATCAGCCATACTGATGATGCGCTGAGGACCTCGGTGCTTTCCACTTTTGAAAATACTCCCATGAGAATATAGGCGCCAACAATCAGCATGATCAGTATGCTCAACTCCGGAACATTGGTCACTAAAGACCAAAACCTGTTTTTACGCGTACGTTTTCTTTTTTTCTTCGCACCCTTCTTATCTTTGGCAAGGGGAACCGGCTGTGTGGAAGATTCAGAACGGGCAGTTGCTGATGATCTAAGATTCATCTTTAATTCCTCTTTAGAAAAACGTCTTTAGATTTTTTTGTATAGTTTGAATAAATAATAATAGTAAAAAGTTTGCCACCGGCTGCAAAATGTCATGGGGATCAATCGGTGTCTGCCTGATATTCTTGAATTCTCTTGGTATGAATGAATTTGACTGGATTTTATTTAAGAGCAATAGACTTCATTGAACAATCCAGCACAGAATTTAATCGCAGAACGGAGCCCATAGAGGTTGTAGCCGGATAGCATTCCTGCCACATGTTTTAAACGTGGTTCAAATTATCAGCCGGGACACTTCCGGCGGGAAGTGGAAGATTTTCAGTGCTAAGGACCGCACTATTAAGACTGGGTTTTCTTTGGGGGCCGACGACGTTAGAGACACGCCAGCGTCATTCATCTCGAACTCTTCAGGTGGATCGCCTGTATCGATGTCGGTATCCAAGTTGATATCCTCCGTTACAACATCACTGGAAATGGACGGTTGGATGTCAACATCTGGAGACAGGAAGGTTATATCTGCAATATTGCTTTCCACAGACCCGGGCGCACTCTGAAGGCTGCATTCTAAATCCGAATGATTGATGCCAAATTCAGGTATGACCGTGAAAACGCCAGCCACAGAATGAGAGATCCAAAGAAAACTTAAGATAAGAATGGGGAGCTGAAGTTTTTTCATATGTGTTTCTGCTTAAAAGCCAACGGAGATAGAACCTACTCCGTTATCAACATTTTCGATTCGATAACATTAATAAGTCAAACATAATTAAAGCAATTGTATCTATTTGTCAAGTTCAAGATATCCTGAAATTTAAAAAACGCTTTTTGTTTACGATCAATTAGGGTATTATTTAACCATGACGGAATCTGATCTAACCCAATTAAAAATCGGTAAACACAAAGTTGGCTTTGTGGGTCTTAAAGAAACCTTTAAGGACATAGCAGAATTATATTCTAACAACCTGATGATGTGGTTGGCGAAAAATTATTAAACCGGCTTTCAAAAAAGCTCAGGAGGAAAAATGGACAAACCAGCACTTATAAAAAACATTTCATTCTCAGAACCCCATCATCTCGACGAATTGGTTGCATATGAAGAGGGACGGGTCGTAAGCAGGACATTTTCACAAAATTCATCCCTTAGTTTAACTCTGTTTTCATTTGACGAGGGGGAGGGGGTCAGCACTCATACGGCGCCGGGTGATGCAATGGTGCAAATCTTGGATGGTGAAGCGCTCGTTAATATTGATGGAAAAGAAATGATCGTTAGTAAAGGACAGATCGTGGTTATGCCGGCGGACATTCCCCATTCTGTCACTGCTGTAAAACGGTTTAAGATGCTTTTGACCGTGGTGAAAAGGCCTAAAAATATCGAATCCAAACCTGCCATCCATTGAGCAATCTCGTTCTCTTTGAATGGTGTCGAATTTTTGATTTTCGCTTTAAACAAATTTTCTGATCTTTAATTTTCAAGGATAAAATACGATACCTTGAATATATTTCATAAAAAAGCGGTGTAATATGTTTTAAATTGCACTTCTATTTGCTTAGAAGGAGAATGATAAAATGTCACGAATATCCCCAAAATCCCGCACAGAAATTGAGCGCGCCGAAGAAAAGTTCAAAAAGAAACTTGAAATGGAAGAAAAGCTGGGACACAAGGAGGGTATGGCGGATGCCTGCGGTAATCTTGCAACTATTTATCTGACACTTGGTCATCTGAATCAAGCCGAAGAGATGTTTAACAAATGCTTACTATTGAAAGAAACGCTGGGTGATAAAGAGGGTATGGCATCAGATTACGGATATTTGGGCACTATTTATCAAGCACGCAGCGAATTGAAACAAGCTGAAATCATGTACAAAAAAAGTCTTGATATTAATAAAGAGTTGGGCCGAAAGCAGGGTATGGCAACGATATATGGCAAACTTGGTGAAATTTACTACACCCGTCGTGATTTGGATCAAGCCGAAGCCATGTTTAAAAAGAGCTTAGAAGTGGAAGAAACGCCTGACAACAAAGGGGTTATGGCGACTGCTTACGGATATTTAGGAGATATTTGCCGTCTTAGAAATAATTTGAACCAAGCCGAAGACCTGTACAATAAAGGGTTGAACCTTTTTGAGGCCATCGGATCTGAGCATATGATTGAGATAATGAGGACAATGCTGACAAACTTAAAAATGAAGAAAAAACAGGGTTAATAACCAAAACAGAAAGCCGCCACAATGTGGCATATAACCACCTGAATTGATTTACAATAATGTGTAAACAATGTAATAGTTCTTTGTGTAATTTACCCCACAATTACATAGTTTTTTATGTGATTTAGGCAGGCTGCATTTTCTCTCTAATTGATGTAACCGTTCAGTATCTTTAACATATCTATTTTTTTAAACATAATCATCCTATATAGCATAATTTTTGCATAAAGCTAAATAATTAGGCTTATCAAAAGTACAAAAACCAAATCCCAAGCGATTGAATGACGGAAAGCTACAGGTTGAAGGGGTAAATTATGATTAAGTTGGGGCCGACGTCCGGAGAAATGAGAGCAATGTCAGATGACGACATTTTTTTATCACGCTTGAAACTTCTTATTATCATGGCCAGGGCTTATTTAAAAGATTGTCCCATTGGAAAGTATCGAAAATCCGCCATCATCGAAAATGCTCACCACGTTTTTTATCGTTCCCTAATAATGGCCAGCAAAACAGCCCTTTTCAAGGACCAAGATGTTAAAAAGCACTTGAGTATTACTTCCGAGGGTGAGACAGAAGAAGAGTATGTGTTTCATCAAAGAGTACAGCTTCTTTCGGTTATGGCAAAAGCTCTGGCTGAAAATCGCCTGACAGGAAATTTCAGGAAAAAGGCCCTTCAAGATAATTTGGACAGAATCTGCGAGACACTGTTATTCAGCTTTCACGTTAAAGATGTGGACTTTCTTAAAGTGGCTTGAGCAATATACAATTCTTTTTTTCGAACAATAGCAGGCGTTACACCTCAGAAAACACCTTCATCCACATTTTCCATCAGATATTGAAAACACAATTCCAACCTATACTTTTACTTTATAAATGCTAATCGGTTCATTGATACCCTTAACGGTCACCGGGGGCAGGGCTTCAACATCTATTTTATCCGAAAGCTTTTGAAACGTCATCTGGCTAATAAGAATTTCGCCGCTGTTTGCGATGCCCTGGAGTCTTGCGGCGATATTGACCGGCATACCTACGGAGGTATACTCTTTGATTCTCAATGAACCTAAAATGCCTGAAAATACCTTCCCCGTTGATACGCCGATACCGATTTTAAGCCTCAGGCCATTTTTTTCATGAAGTCTCTTATCAATTTCCATTGCTTTTCTCTGCATGGCCATGGCCGTTTTCACCGCATGAATTGCATGATCATCATGCGCAGCAGGGGCGCCGAAAACCACCATAATGCTGTCACCGATATGCTTGTCAACGACACCATTATACTTATAGACAATCTCTCCCAAAGGCGCGAAATAGTCATTGTTTAAAAAAGACGCGAGTTTGTCCGGTGGAACATGCTGGGACATCCGGGTAAAACCACGAATATCGGAAAAAAGGATCGACACCTCATGAAATGACGGTTTCAGAACGCCCTGTTCCTTTTCAATCTTTTTGTAAACCTGCTCGGACACAAACTGTTTTAAACGCTTTCGCACATTGATGGTACGAATTTTGGCTCTGAGTTCCACATTGTCAAAGGGTTTGGTCAAAAAACCGTCAATTCCGTCATTGGTCGCCTGAATTGCCGCTTCCATGGTCGTATATCCGGTAAGTATGATTCGAGTAATCTCGGGATTCATGGACCCAATCTCGGAAAGCGTTTCAAGGCCATTCAATCCGGGCATCTTATAATCTGAAATGACCGTTGTAACTTCAAAAAGATTTGTTTTAACGAACGCTATACCGTCATCACCGTTCTCAGCGGTATAGGTTTCATAAGGTTCATTTTTTAGGGCGCGAACTACGGAACGGCGGATGCCTTCTTCGTCATCAATAAAAAGTAATTTGTCCATGATTATCCTTTTGCAACATAAGGGTTCACCTTGTATGCATCAAGATTCATGCCAAATTCCGCTGATTCGACATCCAGTGAAATTGTTGAGAAAATTTTTTGTAAATCGCACTCGAACACCCTTGTTTCATGGACATTTGCAATCATTATTATTTTAACCTTAAGAATTTTAATTCCGGAATGAGATCAAATGATAAGATCTAAAATGCAGCATGCACAAAAAACAGGGCATACATGCACATATTTTTGTGCATGTTAGAGAGAAAATTTTGATTTTTGTAGGAGAAAGAATGTTGTGATATTCATTTCTTTGTGGTATCTAAAAACAAATGGTTATAAACACGCTCGCTGATCCTTGCATTTAAAATTTAATGACCATATCATGCACATATCCAAGTCCAATCCAATCATCCAACATCATTCTCATACAAATCAAGGAAATAAAAATGTCCGGTCATATCTTGGAGTCCATCCATCGATTGGCACACATTGCCGCTAACGTGTATCTGAAAAAAGCGCATTTAATCCTTTAACCATTTAATAAGATTGATGCTTTCAGATACAGAAAGGAGAAATGTCATGTCGCCACAGATTTCCTTTACAAAGTACGAAAATGAAGTCCTTCCCGATTTCAGGAAAAAACTCAACCTTGCGGAATCCACTGAAGATGTCATCAATTTTTTTGGCCAAACCATCACGGAATTATGTAACAGTATTTTTGAGGGTAAAATCGATATCGATTATGAAGATATCACCCTTATTTTGGACCACGAACCCCATTATAAGATAAACAAAAGACTATCCAATTCAGATGAATTCGCCTCTGTTTGGAATGCTTCAGATCTATCCAGGGTCATTGGTCGCTTTGCAAAATCTGCAATGAACCGCTACAAACGCCTTGAAAAATATTCAGAAAAAACCGACACAAAAATAAGAAAATGAGTTCTTGATACTTTATTGGTCATCCAGAAAGGGTAGATTTAGGTTCCCCGATTAAGACCTCGGGATCTCCGACAGGCCTGGGCCGATGGAACATCCCGAGTTCCCTATCGGGGAAGATGCCATTTATGGATGGCCAATAGGCAACTCCACCGCATAAAGATCCAGCTGCGGAATTTTCTTGATCAAGCCTTGTTTTTTAAGGAATTTTGCAAAGCGCTGATACCGGGCCTGATCCAGTGCGCCCGGGCGAAGGGCAAAGCGAAAAAGTGTATCCCGCCACGCCAGACGATTCAACTGGCTATCCAGATCCTTTCGTCCCCGTATAAATAGTTCCCAGCTTTCGTCCGGATGATTGACCAGAAACTGCACGCCTTCTTCCAACGCATCGACAAACTTTCTGAATTTTAACGATTTGATATCATCACGACGGGCAACCAGTATCAATTCATCGTAAGAAGGAATGCCGTATTCCTCGACATAAAAGGCCCGGCCCGGCCGTCCTTCTATGTCCATCTGGTTCAGTTCGAAATTTCGAAAAGCACCGATAACCGCGTCTGTGCTTTTCGAAAAAAGAGATGGAGACAACGAAAAATTGACATTGACCAGTTTTACAGCATCCAGTGACAGGCCCTGGCTTTCGAGCATGACCTTGAGAATAACGGTTTCAAATCCACCGATTGAATACCCCACGGTTTTACCTTTCAATTGAGCAAGATTTTTTATGTCACTATCTGCCAGCACGACCAGCGTATTTAAAGGAGTTGCAACAAGGGTTGCAATTCGTACCAATGGTAATCCCTGATCCACATAAAGATAATGCTGGGGCTGGTAGGACACCGCAATATCTGCGCTTTTTGCGGCAACAAGCTTGGGAGGGTCATTCGGATTTGAAGGAACCTGGAATCTGACATCCAGCCCGCGCCTGCTGAAAAATCCTTTTTCCAGAGCGATAAAGAGCGGCCCATGATCCGGATTGATGAACCAATCGAGTACAACTGTCATTTTCTCTGATGCGGCTAAAGCATTTGAAGCTCCACCCAACAAGGCTGTCACGATGAAAAATACGATAAGATATTTATGTTTCATAAATGACTTTCCTCCTTTTTATTTCCTTCTTTCTGCCAGTAAACAATTTTGATCATTGTCCTGTCGACTAAAAAATAGAGCGTCAGAGAAACGATACACAAAAGAGAAAGTGCCGCAAACATGATATCGATTTGCATGCGGGCATTGGCGTGAAGCATATAAAACCCGAGACCTTTACTGGACCCGACCCATTCACCCACAACTGCGCCAATGGGTGCTACGGCAGTCGCAACGCGCAAACCCGAAGCAAACGCCGGAAGCGCCGCAGGGATCCTGATCTGCCGGATAATTGCCATTGGTTTCGCGTTCATCACTTGTGCAAGTTCCAGCCATTCGGGCTCGGTGCTGCGCATTCCATCGTAAAACGCTGCGGTCACCGGAAAAAAAATAATCAGAACAGCCATTGCAATCTTTGAGCTCATACCGTAACCCAGCCAAAGGACAAGAAGGGGTGCCAGAGCAAATACCGGAATCGCCTGACTGATTACAAGAACAGGTAACAGCCAACGTTTTAAAGATCGAGAAGCAATCATAACAAGCGCATTTAATGCACCCAACAGTGTTCCAATCAGCAATCCGGCAATAATTTCCAACAACGTTGTCATGGCATGTTCACATAAAGGGCCTGCGTGAGATAACGCAGCTTCAGCAACGCTTATGGGTCCGGGCAATATATAGGCGGGCACTCCGGTAACGAGAACAATCGTCTGCCATATCAGCACCAATCCGAACAAAATAACTATGGGACGGATAATGATCATGCGTTGTCTCTGCCCTCCAGCCGCGCTAACAATGTTGCCTGCATGGAAATAATGGCTGAATCGCCGGGATTACGTGGCGGAGAACCTGGCGGAATTAATGCATCGCTCAGTTTTGCAGGTCTGCCCGTCATCACATATATTCTGTGACCGAGACGGAGTGCCTCGAGGGGATCATGGGTCACCATCAACACGGTGGCGCCTTCAACCAGCCTTGCTGCCAAGTCCTGAAGTTTGAGTCTTGTCAATGCATCAAGTGCTGAAAACGGCTCATCCATGAGGATGACCGAACGTTCTTCCATAAGTGTTCGCAACAGCGCCACACGTTGACGCATGCCGCCGGAAAGTGATGAAGGAAGTACGTCGGCATATTCACCCAATCCTGCATCTTCGAGCAACGACATCGCCATTGAACGCTTCCTGGCGGTCATTTCACCCCGTAAACGTGCTCCCAGACAGACATTATCCACGACGCTCAACCAGGGAAGCAACAGATCTTTTTGAGACATCCAGGCAGTAAGTCCTTTATGATTGTTGCCGTTACTAAAATTAATTTGTCCGGAAAGTCCCTCTTGAAGGATTCCTGAAATCAATCTGAGTAATGTAGACTTTCCACAACCACTGGCACCGATAAGGCATGTCCACTGACCGCTTTGTACTGTAAAATTTAAGGAACGAAAAATCTGCTCGTCGGGATATGCAAAGGACACCTGTTCCAATGTAACATTCGGGGCAGCCGGATGTCCCTCAAATCTTGTGCCGATTTTAGTGCTGTTATGCATGGTTCACCGGTAATACTACCGTAACTTTGGCTTGATTAAAATTGGTGTTGAATGCCGGTGAGCAGGAAGAAACGCAATGGGATGGTATCAACTTCCCTACGCCGGCATGATCCGGATCAGGTTCCAGGAGTCGAGGCTTATAGCCTCCTCTCAGCCGATTTGCACCAGCTCCCCCAGTGACGTATTATTTGATTGCTAACACGAGCAGTCTCGTTTGTCAAACAACGACTCCTCCTCAGGGCAAACACATTTGAATACCAATGTGGGGAAAACGCTCCACGACGGTGCAATCAAATGCGTCTACCCTGCTCTCCTTTGCGATTAATATTAAACTTGCAATTTTTCATTCAGGCTGGTAGATGTATGATTTATTTCCGGCTGGGGGTGTTCTGATTTTATCACAGAACTGAGAGCATACCCTTTGAACCTGATACAGTTAGTACTGTCGTAGGGAAATCGGAGAACTTTGCTAACATTTTTTATCACTCCATTTTCTTCATCGTTCTTCAATTTTCCATCGATATTTAAAATTATACCCTTAAGTAGAGTTCTTTATAGACAACAAGAAACCATCAACAAAAACACAACATATTAAACGCATCGTAATACTTTAGTCCTCTGGAACTAACCGACTTCAGAGGAGCTTAAGGTGTGATTAAATTTTTGACTGGAAGCTGTTTGAATGGATTAGGAATCGTTTTGAAAGAACCACAGGCGATTTAACTTGATGGATTAAACCTCTCGTTAAAACAGAGATTTTTATGAATAGTCCGGGCCGGTTCTTTCATTACGAGCCCTTATCCACGAGTTCTTTCAGCAAAAATTTAATTATACCTTAAGCGGTAATGTGTTCGAAGGCCAAGGTCTTACAACACACGAAATATTGAAATGTTTTCGTGACAATTTTTTTGATTCAATCGTTCAGGAGGTCTTTCATGCGAGTCGCACTTACCATTGCGGGTTCGGATTCATCCGGCGGTGCAGGAATTCAGGCTGATCTAAAAACATTTCAGGCCCATGGCGTTTTCGGTATGAGTGCCGTTACAGCGGTAACCGTCCAGAATACACAAAAAGTTTATGACATCCAGGAGATGCACCCAAACATTGTCCATGATCAGATTACCTGTCTTTTTGACGATATTGACATTCATGCCGTAAAAATTGGAATGGTCTCCAGTATCGTGCTGATTCAAGCCATTGCAAAAGCCTTAAAAACCGTAAAGCCGCCACCGGTTGTTCTTGACCCGGTAATGATTTCCAAAAGTGGCTATCGCCTGCTTAACCAGGATGCTCAGGATGCCTTAATACAATACCTTTTCCCGTTGGCGGAAGTCATCACACCCAATATTTATGAGGCTCAAGCGCTCATTAACAGAAAAATTAAGAGCATAGATGATATGAAAAGTGCTGCGCTTGACATCTTGAAGCTTGGAGCAAAAAAGGTGGTCATCAAAGGGGGCCATCTTAAAGAAGACCTTGCCACTGACATTCTCTTCGACGGCCGGGAATTTAAAAGGCTTCAAAGTCGCTGGGTGGAAACAAAAAATACCCACGGCACCGGCTGCACATTTTCTTCGGCCATTGCTGCCAATATTGCTTTAGGTAATAATTTCTTTGAAGCTGTTACCCTTGCCAAGGCATATATCACCGGCACCATCGAACATGCGTTGTCCATAGGTAAAGGCCATGGGCCCACCCATCATTTTTTTGATTTATATGCCAGGGCAGGATTAATCTGAATTTTTCGTAACTCTTTAGCTTTTTAAAAACATTACCGCTTAAAGTATAATTAAATTTTTGCTGAAAGAAAGGATCTTATATGCCCTCCGATAACCGGTCAAAACATCTCGAAAAGTCAGGTTTTCACAGATTTTTCAGCCAAATGGGACCGGCTTGGATTATTAGCGCGGTCGCTTGTGGACCGGCCACCATGGCCAGCGTATCCATTGCCGGCGCTCATTACGGATTCCAGTTGTTATGGGTAGTGGTTTTAAGCGCCCTTTTCGCCTTTGTGATTCAATTCATGGCAGCCAAAGTTGGAATAATTGGTGGCAAAGGAATTATTGCTCTGGTGGAGGAAAGCTGGGGCAACGTTTGGGCCTGGATCTTGATGATCGATGCACTTTTGGCGACATGGCTGGCCGCTGCCGTTTTGATGAAGGCCCTGGTGGGCACCACCGGTCTTGTAACGGGCGTGTCCACACGCTGGTGGTCCCTGGTTTACGCGGTTCTTATCTTTGTCCTGGTTGGCGTAGGTGGATATCGTTGGGTGGAAAGGGTCTGCAAAGTGCTGGTAGCTATTGTGGTGTGCTGTTTTATTGTCACCGTGATCATGATTAAGCCGGATCTGAGCGGAATGGCCAGAGGACTTATCCCAACATTTATCGGTGGTTCACGAGAAGCACTGATGATGGCTGGAATTATGGGTGGCGCTGTTCACATTACTATCATCGCCATGCATACGTATAATGTAAACGCCCGAAACTGGGGAACAGACGACATCGGTCTCGCTTGGACAGACACATTTCTGTCTATGTTCATCGCCTTCGGTATTTACAGTGTTACTATTTTCATAGCGGCAGCCGCGGTTTTGCACCCTAACGGCATCGAAGTTAGAACAGCCTTTGACCTTGCCAGACCCCTCAAACCGGTTTTGGGCGTTTATGCCCATGGGATTTTCCTGGGTGGGTTCTGGGCTGCGGTTTTCTCGACGATCACGCCAACTTATCTGGCTGCCGGTTATTTTATCGCCGATAAAATGAAATGGGAAATCAGCGTTCGTGATACCCGGTTTAAAGTCGTCGTTCTTTTGGGATGCCTGATTAGCCTTATCGGTCCGTTGGTAAAGGGCAGTTTTTTGATCTTGCTGGTGGTCATGCTGGCGCTCGGGCTCTGCGGTACACCCTTAGTGGTATTTATTCTACTCTTTTTCCTCAATCAGAAGAGCTGGGCCAAAGAGCATCGCAACGGTTGGTTGCTCAATCTACTCGGTAGTGTGGCTCTATTTATCACTACGTTTTTGGCTGTTCGCTTTATTTTGACAAAAACCGGCATATAGTCAGGGTAATGGGTGATTGAGCTAAAGTTATGGAATCGCTTCGCTCTCTCCGAGCTGTAGGTTATACGAGCCGGCAGCCGGTGATTTTATATAATTGACAGAATACCTTAACTTCCCCGATGAATACGGGATAAATAAGCACCCTAAACTTTTACATTCTTAAAATGAATAAACCAAAAGATAAATACATCACCGCATTTAAGAATACGTGTACTAAGGAACAGCTATGAACAGCATGGAAAAACTGGAAGAACTTAGGCGATTTGCCGAAGAGCTTGGGGCTGACCGGGCTTTGGTTATACCGACATCAGACTTGGTGATCCGAACCACTGCTTGGGCCAAATGCTTTGTCCCGGCATGCAAATTTTATGGCAGTAGTATTATGTGTCCACCTCATAATCCTTTGACTCCCGACGTCACGGCACGAATTGTCTCGGAATTCCGCCATGGAATTTTGCTACAACTCGATGCCGAGGTTGATGACTTCGTTGGAGACCAATGGCGTAAAAAACATGTGACCACTGAACTAAAACATAAAGAAATTGTCGCCAAACTGGAAAGTCGTGCTTTTTATATGGGGTTTCCTCTGGCCATGGGATTCGCAGCCGGAGAATGTTCCCTGTGTCTGCCCCATACCACCTGTTCTGTGCTCAATGGTCAGGACTGCTCCCATCCCCTTCAAGCTCGGCCGGCTATGGAAGCGTGCGGTTTCGACGTTTTCAGTATCGCACGACGGGTCGGATGGGCGGTTGTTCCCATCGGACATGAATCCAAACAAGATGCCGTTCCATGCGCCAGCCTTATCGGCTTGGTGCTTGTGGTTTGAGAATATGGATAACATCAATCACTACATGAACCGGCGAACCATCATCATTGGAGACGTCAACTCAGGTAAGACTTCTCAAACATTAAATATTCTTAAACTTTTTTTAAAGGCGGGTCATGCAAACAAGATAGCCATTCTCGACCTGGCACCCGGAAATATCCAGGGAATCGGTGGAAAGATGGAGCCACCGCCGGATGAACCTTTGCTCTATCTAACCACATCCATCCTTGCGCCTCGTCTTACGGGCAAAGACACATATCACATCCTGAAGTTGGCAGAGAAAAATGCTACCGCTATAGAAAAACTCTTTTCGAAATTTTATCGACAAGAAAGAGAAATCCTATTTGTAAATGACGTAACGCTTTACTTTCAGGCCGGCAACCTTAAACGTTTAAAAAAAATCCTTGATACAACTTCCACCCATATTATTAACGCTTATTACGGGCATACCTTTTCCGATTCCGAACTCACGCGGCGTGAAAAAAACTTGACGGAAACGTTAATGAAACTTTGTGACCAAATCATCGAAATGCCATTATAAAATTTCTAATTTTTGTCACACAATTCGACGATATTTGTCACACCATATTAATCAAACGACTTCGACAGTTGAGCTAACCATTCATAATTAAAAAAGATTTTATTTATTATCCACCTGGTTCGATTCTTGCATCTAATTAAATTGGTTTAAAATTATAAATGGAGTATACATATGAACAACCGTGTTTTAAAAAGAGTGATACTTCTTTTAAGTATTGTTTTCTTTATATTTTCTTTAAGTGCATGTGAGACGATGAAAGCAGGGATAACTTTAAAATGGGGCAAAAGAACAGAATATGAGCGTCATTTTGAAGCAAAAACGCCCAAAAAGGAATATCCCTCAACTTATACGAAGGCCCATGGTAATGAGCAAACAAAAAATGTTGCTACAAGCCATCTCAATAACACATCTAACGCCCAATTACAGCGTTGCGGGCCTGTTTAAGAATTGAGACCGAATTTTTCCTTTAATTTCTGGTTGACAATAGGCGGCACCATGTTGTTGATATCACCACCAAACTGTGCTGCCTCTTTGATTATGGAAGAACTGGTAAAGATCCATCGTAGACTGGTCATTAAAAAGACGGTCTGAACTTCTCTTTTTAATCTTCGGTTCATGAGTGCCAGCTGAAATTCATATTCAAAATCCGAAACCGCGCGCATCCCCCGAAGTATGGCAATAGAACCTTTCTTTGACGCATATTCCACAAGTAGCCCGTCAAAAGTTTCAACCTCAATATTCGGATAGGCTTCGAAACTTGATTCAAGCATCTCTACCCGTTCTTTAACGGAAAACAGAAATTTCTTTACCGGGTTATGCAGTATGGCTACGATGATTTTATCAAAAATTTTAAGCCCTCTTTGTGCAATATCAACATGACCGTTTGTCACCGGATCAAAGGATCCTGGATATATGGCTATTTTTTGCATTTACTAACCATCCTTTTTTGATTTTTATATTTTTTCCCAAATAAAATGGGGAATTCAAATTTAACAAAAACGTATTCATATCACATAGTTTAAGAATGAAACAAGCGTTTTTCCATATTTTCTCTGATCTAAAAGTTCAAATGCAAAAAGATCTGTTGGAATCGGCTCAAAAAGAGAGTGTTCAATCACAATACAAGCGCCTTTTTTCAAAGAATGACTTTTGTCAAGATTGGACAATGTCGGTTTTATCAAGTTATTGTCGTACGGAGGATCTAAAAATATAAGATCAAAATGGTGTTTTTGTGATTTTATGCAATTTAAGTTTTGTCTAATATTCCATTTGACAATATTGGCCTTTTGATCAAGCATGCATGAATTAATGTTTCTCTTTAATACAGATAAGGCCTCTTTTCTATTATCTATAAATACAACCGATTCAGCGCCTCTGCTTAGGGCTTCAATACCCAACGCGCCTGTCCCTGCAAACAGATCCAACACCACTGCATCCAGAACACGTTGGGATAGAATATTAAACATTGATTCTCGTAATTTGTCGGCAGTCGGACGAATCGACATATTACGGACCGAATACAACCTTTTACCTTTCAGAGCGCCAGCGATGATTCTCAAGCCCATAATTATTGATTTAGGATGTTGCACTCAAAACATCGGTAAGATTTAGTTTTTTAAGCTTCTTATACAGATGACTCCGTTGAACCCCGATGGCTTCAGCAGTTTTAGTAACATTGTTGTTGTGTTGAATCAGTTTTCTTTTGATAAATTCTTTTTCAAATATCTCCCTGGCTTCCTTTATGGAATTGCTCAAAAAAAGCTGGGCTTCAACCGAGGCAATATCATCTTTTGCTTTCGGATGATAGGGCGACGGCAAATCATGTTCATCAATAACATCTTTATCTGTCATGATCGTCAGCCGCTCAACCAGATTTTTCAGTTCCCTGACATTTCCTGGCCACGAATAATTTAATAGAAGATCGAAAACATTCTGGGTTACGACTTTTTTTTTGCTCCGATTTTGTTTGGCACATTCATCGAAAAATATTTCCATAAGCTGTGGAATGTCTTCGACACGGTTTCTTAAGGGGGGAACTTCAATGGGTATGACATTCAATCTGTAGTAGATATCTTCTCTGAAAGTGCCCTTTTCAATCTCTTTTTCAAGGTCTTTATTGCTGGATGCGATGACCCGCACATTGATACTTAATGTTCTGCTTCCCCCAACCCTCTGAAATTGCTGTTCTTGTAGGACTCGAAGTATCTTAGACTGAGACTTTAAACTCATATCGCCGATTTCATCCAGAAAAAGGGTGCCTTTATTCGCCAATTCGAATTTTCCTATTTTTTTCGCGCTTGATTCTGCAAAGGCACCCTTTTCTTGCCCGAACAGTTCGATTTCAATGAGCTCTTCGGGAATAGACGCGCAGTGAACGTCTATCAGCGGATAATCCACCCTTGAGCTGAGCTGGTGTATGGTGCGTGCAACCAGTTCTTTTCCTGTGCCATTCTCTCCGGTAATCAGCACCCATGCCTCTGTGGGAGCTGTTACGGCAATCTGTTTTTTCAGTTCTTGAATTAAAGGGCTGTTTCCGGTGATGGAGTGTTTTTCTAAAGTTTTTTTACGCAAATATTTATTTTCTTCTTCAAGCCTCCTGAAATTCAATGCATTGTTAATTGCCACGATAACCTTATCAATCGAAAGCGGTTTTTCGATTAAATCGAATGCACCGAGTTTTGTGGCCTTTACAGCAGTCTCTATGGTCCCGTGCCCAGATATGATGATGACCTGAATGTGGGGATTGTCTTTCTTTATTTCCTTTAATGTTTCGATACCGTCGATGCCCGGCATCCAGATATCGAGCAATACAAGATCCGGCGATTCGGTATCAACGATTTTTAGTGCCTCATATCCATTGGCAGCAGTTGTGACTTCAAAACCTTCATCTGAAAGGAGTCCGCCTAAAGACTGAAGTATGGAAGGTTCATCATCTACAATTAAAATAGAAGGATACATGGTATAAACTCCTTTTTGATCCAAAACGAATTAACCTCGATTCAACATATTTTCAATGCGTTCTTTATCACACCGGTAGTTCGATAACAAATTTAGCGCCCTTAGGTTTATTGTCCTGAACGCGTATCATGCCGTTATGGTCAGCGATAATGGTGCTCACAATGGTAAGCCCTAAACCCATACCGGTCTTTTTGGTCGAAAAATAGGGTTCAAAAAGACGCGTTTTACCTTCATCGGAAATACCCACCCCATTATCAGCAATCTCAATTCGTACGATTTTAAGAATTGGATCATGGGCCAAAGATATCACGATGCGGCCTTCATTTCTTATGGAACCGATGGCATTATCCACAAGATTAATCATCGCCTGCTTTATCTGCTGCCGATCTAAATCAAGAACAGGAATATCATCTGTAACATTAAACTCAAAATTAATTCGAGGATGTCCTTCCTTATACAGTGCCAGGGTTTCTTCAATAATGGGCGGCAGATCATCGGGTTTCGGATTTGCTGTGGGGAATCTTGCAAAAGAAGAAAACTCGTCCACAAGATTTCGAATCAGTTCAACGTGATCGATGATGGTTTGGGTACACTCATCAAAGACAGGCTCTTTGATGTAATCTGAATATTTCCGTTTAAGGCGTTGAGCCGAAAGCGATATGGGGGTTAGTGGATTTTTGACTTCATGGGCAATTCGCCGGGCAACTTCACGCCAGGCAGCCATACGCTGGGCTTTCTCGAGTTCGGTCAAATCATCAAATACCATAACCATGCCCATATGCTGATCTGCATCGTCTTTCAGGGCATTTACATGCATGATAAAACTCATCGGTCTTCCGTCTATGGCCAGCTTTAACGGCAATTCTGCGGCATCATTTCGTGAAGATTTAAGATTTTCCATGACATCTTCGGCAAGTTCTAAAAGTTTTCCATCGAGAAGTTTTTTATAGCTTTTCTGAAGGATATGTTCCGATTTAAGATTCAGCATCTTTTCAGCCGATTTGTTCATGGTGGTAATAAATCCGCCGGCATCGAGTGTGATGACACCGGCAGAGACATTTTTCAAAACAATTTCCATGTATTGTCTTCTTTTTTCTATTTCAACATTCTGTTCTCGAAGCAAACGGGCAGAAAGTTCGAGTTGATCCCTTCCAATACGCAAATCCCTTGTCATTTTATTGAACGAATCCACAAGCGTTCCAATTTCATCATCAGCCACCATGGCGATATTAACACTTAAATCCCCTTCTTTGACTCTAAGGATTCCTTCAGCAAGTACCCTGATGGGTATGGAAATTGTTTTGGCCATGTAGAAGCCAAACCATACCGAACAAAACACCACCAATAAGGCAACAATTGATAGCGTGATGTAGTAGGTCACCTGAATCGGTTTTTTAAGAAGCTTTATCTGCTGATATTCCTCAAAGCCCCTTGAAATTGATGACATTTTTTTGGCAAGCTCCGGAGGCATCAGTCTGGCTATCACAATAAAGGCCTGGGCATTGGCGGGCTTTGAGGCAAAAGGAATCGTACCGATGGTTCTGATAAGTTCACCGGAGGGAATTTTTTCAGAAATCGTCCTGACACCTGTTGACGGTATTTCTTTTTGAAGATTATCTGCAGAAATAACGTCAAAAGGCTTGTCTTCCAGTTCCGGAGCGAGGGCGAATGTAATACGTGTTGCATTGTCTGCATAAATTTCTATGGCATTAAAATCAAACTCACGCTGGACGACCTGTACATAACGGAAAAGTGCTTTTTTGTTGTTCATATCCAAAAGTTTTTTTGTTGTTATCTGATACGAGATTCTTTCCATAAAAAAACGGCTTCTTTCTTCAGTATGCCAATATAAGCTTCTCCCGACGTCTAATGAATTTTCAAGGGCCTGTTCAACGGGAACGTTAAACCAGAACTCAATGCTCGTTGTGATGAAGTTAATGGAAAAGAAAAAAAGTACAATGGTCGGTAAAAGTGAAAGGGCTATGAAAGCGGCCACAAGTCTTGTTCGCAGCCGGGTTCCCATGACTTTTCGTTTTCTATCATAAAGCAGCTTTACCAGGTTTCTGAAAACAAGAAATATTAACAAGAGAAGTAATAATAAATTGATATTTATCAATATAAACATCAAGATGGTATTGGAAACAGGGATGTCGGCACCAAAATGAATAACTCTGTTTTCAACAAACGTCAGCAGGGCAACCACAGCAATGATGACAATGCTAATAATGATTTCCCGCTTTCGCCTTTTTATCTCTTGTTCTGAAATAAAAGATGCTGTCTTTTTTTTTCGTCTATTATTCATTCCAACTATTTGTTTTAATAAATGAAATCTACGGTATACCAATCGGTTTCAAAATCCCACAGAGAAACAAAAAACAAGACATAATGCAGATAAAAAGGAAGGGTAACTTTGCTAAGTTCCGCCTTTGCTCTTAATTGATAATGCGCACCTTTTTCCAGTTGTTTCAAAGGGACAATTTTTAAACTGTCAATTTCGCTCATCAGCTTTTGGGCTTCATCGAAAGATTTTGTCACATGCGGCCCGCTTTTTTCCCAAGAGCGTGTTACAATATACTCTTCTTTCAGATTATTGTATTTAATCGTATTTGTAACTTTTATATCCTCTATATTATTGTCAAACCATAGATTGCGAACTTTATAAAAGCTTAAGTAATATGAAAAGGTCGTGGAAACACCACTTGAAATCGCCTTTTTCATCTTTTCTGTAAAAGCACCTTCAACATTAAGATAAACCAAAAGATCATCCCGTGTGTTAGTAACAATGATATTTGTTAACGTTGCATTCTGGGCAAACGCCAAATTCTGAAAACAAAAAATGAGGCAAAAAAACAAGACAAATGATTTTCGATTCATAAATGTTATCATATCTATCCGCTAAATACGTATAGTTTATTGCTTACAAGGATCAGTCCCACAACAATCAAAACCACGCCGGCCATCACATTGACGTATTTCAAAACTTTTGAAGCTTTTTTAATGAAAGTTAACAGGAAATTGATAAAAATAGAAATAATAATAAAAGGTGTGGCCAGTCCTGCTGAATAGATGCCAAGAAGTATAACGCCCTGCCACACCGTTTCCTGGCTGCCGGCAATAATGAGGATTGAGCCGAGTAAAGGCCCGATACATGGGCTCCAGCCGGCACCAAAGGCCATTCCGATGATCAGCGTTCCCAAGAAATGCAAGGGCTTCTTTTTCAGAGTAATCCGCTTTTCAAAATCAAGCCCGGGGATACGAATGATGCCGGTTAAATGAATTCCTAAGATAATAATTAAAATACCACCGATGATCCTTATTAATTTTTTATACGTATACATCAAGCCGCCAAGATAGGAGGCTGAAGCACCCATCAAAATAAAAATCAGAGAAAACCCCAAAACAAACAGAAAGGTTGAAAGAAATACTTTTTTCCTGATTTCTGAATTATATTTTTCTGTCAACTCCTCTATTGAAAATCCCGTAATAAAGGTAAAGTATGCGGGTATCAGAGGCAGCACACAAGGGGAAAAAAAAGATAGAAGCCCGGCAACAAAGGCGGCCGGAAATGAAACGGTTTGAGTTAACATTAGCCTCCTGCAATCAGGGAAATGAGAAACACCTCTGAGTTATCGGAGATCAGCGTCTTTTCAAAATAATGCCTGGAAACATATTTATCGTTAATGCGTATCACCGCATAGTGATGCGAATCTTCAAGATCCGCAAGCAGATCTTTAACGGTCATTCCTTCATACCATAACTGTTGTTTGCCGTTAACCCTTATCATCATCTAATTTCGTATTAAGCAGTTCCAAAACCTCAGGGAAATCGATACCCAGGCGCGTCACGGTGTCAATGGTCGGAATCCCGTTTGAAGTCCATCCCCGACGTTTATACACCGCATCCTTGAGTTGTTCATACAGTGCCTCACGAAATTTACGCAGGGTCCTGATTTTATCTTCCGTGCTCATGTCTGTAATATCGACATGATGCTTCTCAACCAGTTCTTTGTCATAACGTTCGCGTCGTGATTCATATTCAACCGGTTTGACAGGCCCCACTGCACGATAGGGAATATTGTCATGTTTGCGTGTTCCGAAACCCATTTTAAGATTGAATATACGCTGGAAATTGTAAACCGCTTCGCTCATTCGAATAAGACCGTCGGGAGTCGTATGTCTTCCGGTAACCGCCGTGTAATATTCAGCATACCATTTGACGTGCTTCACGACCTTTGCCGGCTCCTGGGTATCTTTATTGTCTTCAGGGACAATATCGTTCCATGGAAGTTTGCACAGTCCGCACAGACCAAACCATGTTCTAAACATTGGAAACCAATGAAGCGCCTCTGCTTTTTGCTCAAAGGAAGGCATAAAATTATGTACCATATCGAGAAAAATCAACCAAGCTTCATCATGTTGTGGCCCCTTGAGTGCAAGACCATATCCCCCTTGTTGGGCAAGCGATTCTTTGGTCATATATTCGGAAAACTCCAAACCCTTTGCTTCCATTCCGATATCTTGCATGATATTTAGATCAGCCTTATAATCTTGCGCAAAAATCGACTTCATTGCGCGAACCCCTCGCCCCACGACATGGCCAAAACCATCACCTTGAGCCATTTGGTGAACCATCTCCAGTGCAGCCGCCCGATTGCCAAAGGAAAGATTTATTCCGCCGGTATGGGTTTTGTTAATCAAATCCATTGCAAAGCATTCCATTGCAAATGCAATACTTGTCCCCACAGAAATCGTGTCAAGGCCATAGGCATCACAGTAAAAATTCATCTCAATTACGGTATGGGGATCAAAGATACCCAGATTAGAACCACAGCCGGCAATGGTTTCATATTCGGGACCGTCCACAAAAACTTTTTGTCCACTGTAAGGTCCCGTCAATGGTACAAAGTCCTTGACACCATGAGAGCAGGCCACCGTGCATCCCATCCAGCATCCATCATAGCCCGTATTAAAGATACGTCTGTACACCTCTTGACCGACATTAACGGCTTCCGGGTGCTGCCCATATTGAAAATTATGGGTGGGCAGCAAATCGAAATCATTCATAATCGTGACCAGATGGGTGGTGCCGATTTTAGCCATTTCATTTTGTTTGGGATCAAGATCCACAATTTCCCTGGAGTGTTTTTTCCCAACTTCTTTTAATGTAATCTTATCTGAAGGATTATTCGTATCTGCTGTAACCTTATCCCATCGTGCCACAACGGCTTTAATACACTTATCTGCAAAGACACTGCCAATGCCGCCGCGACCGGCCTGTTTGTATCGTGCTCGCTTTCGCTTTAAATCATACCATGTAAAATTCAGACAGCCCATGAGCGTGTGCTTCGCGCCCGGTCCGGTGGAAACAACAGAAATATGCCGGGGCTTTCCCTGGGCAAAATGTTCTGTTAATATGGATGAAAGCGCATATGAATCATCCGGTAATCCGGATGTTTCAAAAATTTGTATTTTTTCATCAACTCCGTCGATGAGAACAACAACATCCGTTTTGGCCTTTCCTCTGATTTGAAGCGCATCAAATCCGGAAAATTTAAGATAAGGACCAAAATATCCACCCACATTGGAATCAATAACGCTTCCGGTCAATGGCGAAATCGTGGTGACAACACTTTTGCCCGAGCCCGGATATACGGGAGTTCCACCCATGGGACCCGAAGCAATACATATTGCATTATCAGGATCAGACCATGTCGTTGTCCCTTTGACAGCATTCCATAGCAGCCAGAGATCAAATCCCTTGCCGCCAATAAATACTGTCTTCATTTTTTCGGTCACCGGATGAATGGAAATATCCGAATTTGTTATGTCAACCAAAAGGGTTTGATTGACATAACCTTTATCAATAACCGGCCTGTTGTAATCAAATGTCTTTATCGCTTCAATTTTATATTTCGCCATCATATCAATCCTGATTTTTAACAGCCGTTATTGGCAAAATTCCGTGTAACAATTTCCCCCAGTTCTTTGGATCGCTGGGTAGCCACTTCCACTGCATTGATGAGGGTGGTTCGAAGTCCTCCTTTTTCAAGCGTATGAATTCCGGCGATGGCCGTTCCACCCGGTGATGTAACCATATCCTTTAGCCTGCCCGGATGTTCTTTGGTCTCCATCAACAATTTTGCAGCCCCCAAAATCGTTTGGGTTGAAAGAAAAAGCGAATCTTCCCTTGACAGTCCCACCTTGACACCGGCATCAGCCAACGCATCGACAATTAAAAAGATATATGCAGGTCCGCTTCCACTCAAGCCCGTAATAGCATCCATAAGGATATTTTCCTTTAGAAAAATGCTTTTGCCCATGGAATCGAAAATCGCCATAGAAAGATCAATGTCTTCCTTGGTGGCATTTGAGCCGGCGGCAATCACCGACGCGCTCTCTTTTACAAATGCGGCAATGTTGGGCATAACACGAATAAGACGTAATTCTTTTTTAAGACACGATTCGATGGCCGCCAGAGGCACACCTGCAGCAATGGAAATGATGAGCTTGGACATGTCCAGACAAGATGCTGTTTCTTTTAATACCGATGCGATAATTTGGGGTTTAACTGCATATATAATAATATCAGAAAATTCTACAGCTTTGATGTTTTCGGTCAGTGTAACCACACCATATTTTTTTGCAACGGATTCCAGCTTGTTCATCCGAATATCTGTGCAAATGATGTTTTCTGGCTTGGATGATCCCGAAGTAATGAGTCCGCTGACAAGGGCTTCTCCCATATTTCCGGATCCGATGATGCTGATTTTTTTATCTTTTAACATGAATTTTATTCCCCCTTTAATGTGTTAGTCTCTAAGAAAATAATTTTTTTAATACTATGGCATAATAATTGCTTTCTTAAAATGAGTTCGGTTGAAATACAAAAGGATTTAAAAGCAAGCGGATTAAGGGTTGTGCCGGCTGTGGCAAAATTGCCCAAATCTTATAAAGCTAAAAAATCACAATATACTTTTATCGTTAGATTATTTGGTGTGTCAACGATTTTGCCTGAAATATCTTGACTTATGGCTAATATATCATTTATTTTCTAAAACAATATCTGATTTCAGAGAAACTAAAATTTATAATTTTTTAAAAGAGTCAAAAAAATGACTGGATAAGAGACCTTCGTGTTTCTTAATCCCATGAATCAAAAGAACGAAAGCACATTGTTGATATGTTTATCATTGGTAATTTTATAAAGGCTGTTGCAATAATTCTCCATTATGTTCTTACCTTTTATATGTGGATCGTGATCGCCCGGGCGATACTTTCCTGGGTAAATCCAGATCCTTATAATCCAATTGTCCGCTTTATCCACAATGTAACCGAACCGGTGCTGTATCGAATCCGAGCAAAAATCCCCGTCAACTTCGGCGGGATCGATTTTTCACCAATCATCGTTATTTTAGGTGTGATATTTTTACAAAATTTTGTCGTAAACAGTCTGTTGAGGCTGTCCATAACTTTTATGTAGCAAAAAAGGAGGGTGATCTCTGATGAAAATGACACCCCTTGATATTCAACAACAGCAGTTTAAAATGAAGTTTAGAGGCTTTGATGTACGGGAGGTCGATACATTTCTTGAACAAATGGCAGATGCCTTCGAATCACTTCAAAGTGAAAATAGCCGCTTAAATCAAGAAATCAAACGGCTTCAGCTCGAGGCTCAGGGATATAGAGAGCGCGAAGACAGTTTTAAACATGCCATGCTGAATTCTCAAAAAGTTTTGGAACAAATGAAGGAAAATGCCAGAAAATCAGCGGAATTGGTTGTCGCTGAAGCAGAGGTTAAAGCAGAAAAAATTCTAAGTAGAGCGCAAAACAGACTTTCACAACTTCATGAAGATATAGCAGAGTTGAGGCGACAACGATCGCAGATTGAGGTTCAAATCCGATCCGTTATCGAGGGTCATTCCAAACTCCTTGAAATTGGAAAAGAGGAGTCCAGAATCAGGGAAGAAGAAGATGGCAAACTAAAAATTTTTAGGCAGTCTGAATAAACAGGTAGATTGATATGGCAAAAATTGATGCGTTTTTCAAATTGATGCACGAGCAGGGAGCCTCTGATCTCCATCTTGTGTCCGGACAACCACCCGCACTTCGTATCAGGGGTGACATGGAAAGGATCAAATATAAAGTCCTTGATAATGACGAACTGAAAGCGATGCTTTATGAAATTGCACCCGATACTAAAATCAAGAAGTTTGAAGAGGACGGTGATATCGACTTTGGCTATGAAATACCCGGAGTCGCCAGGTACCGGTCAAATTTCTTTATGCAAAAGAATGGTTGTGCCGCCGTTTTCAGGCAAATTCCTGAAGAAATCATGACCGCTGAACAACTGGGCCTTCCGGATGTAATATCCAAACTGGCTTCACTTCCCAGGGGACTGGTTCTGGTCACCGGACCTACAGGAAGCGGCAAATCGACGACGCTGGCCGCCATTGTCGATGTTGCCAACCGAACCCGAAAAGACCATATCATCACTGTCGAAGATCCCATCGAATTTGTACACCAAAGTAAAGGGTGTATCATAAACCATCGTGAGGTGGGTATCCATACCAAATCATTTAGTGCAGCATTAAGGGGTGCCTTAAGAGAAGACCCGGATATCATTCTGGTGGGGGAAATGCGGGACCTTGAAACCATATCGCTCGCCATAGAAGCTGCATCTACCGGACACCTTGTTTTTGGCACGTTGCATACCATGAGTGCACCGAAAACCATTGATCGTATCATCGAGGTTTTTCCTGCCACCGAACAGGCACAGATCCGTTCAACCCTATCTGATGGAATTCGGGCGGTTATCTCACAAGTTTTGTTTAAAAGAATCGATAAAAAAGCCCTTTGTGTTGCCTTGGAAATATTGATTGCGACACCGGCAGCCCGAAATCTAATCCGTGAAGGAAAAACACATCAGATTCCTTCGGTCATTCAAACAGGGAAAAAATACGGTATGGTGCTCTTGGATGATGCCATTATGGAATTGTATCAAAAAGGTTGGATAACTGCCGATGATGCCTACCTTAAAGCCAATGACAAGGGAAAATTCAGAAATTTTATAAAAAATCCGCCGGCCGATTTTACCGAGGCCTAGCACATCGTGAGGTTATATTTTGAAAAAACAAGAAATTGATCATCTACTTGCGAGAATGCTGGATTCACATGACAACGTTTCCGATCTGAATATTACCGTTGGAAAACCATTTCAGGTTGAAACTTCGGGCGTTCTCGCTAATGTGGATCTTGAGCCTAAGTTTGATGAAATCACCCCTTTTCAATCTGAAATTTTCGCTCTCAACCTGATCAACCAGAGCCAGAGGCTCACCGAAACGCTTTTGCTTGAAGGATCGTGCGACTCATCCTATGAACTTCCCGGAAAGGCACGCTTTAGAGTCAATATTTTTTCCCAGCGGGGTAATTATTCTGTTGTCTTGCGTAAGCTTTCCCCCAAAATACCCACCTGCCAGGAATTGGGTCTTCCTGATGCCTTTTTTGAAATGGCTAAAGAACAAAACGGTTTTATCTTGGTTACCGGTGCCACGGGCAGCGGAAAATCGACTTCGCTGGCTGCCATACTCAATGAAATTAATGATGTTAGATCGGTTCATATCGTCACCCTTGAAGACCCGGTGGAATACGATCACCCACATAAAAAAGCCACGTTTAACCAGCGGGAACTGGGAGAGGATTTCAACTCTTTTTCCATTGGCTTAAGAGCAGCCCTTCGACAGGCGCCCAAAGTGATATTGGTGGGTGAGATGCGCGACAGAGAATCACTGGAAATCGGTATGAGTGCGGCTGAGACCGGCCATCTGGTTTTAAGTACGTTACATACCCTGGATGCCGGACAGACCATCAACAGAATCCTCGGTATGTTTCCCACAGAAGAAGAAAATCAGATACGCACTCGAATCGCCGATTCAATCCGATGGATCGTGTGCCAGAGGCTTCTTCCCAAAGTAGGTGGCGGACGGGTTGCCGTTTTTGAAATTTTGCGTACCAGTCTTCGTGTTAAAGATTCGATTTTACATGGAGAATCAGAGGGTAAAACATTTTATGAAATTATCCAGGCTGGAAAAGCGTTCGGCATGGTAACCTTTGACGATTATATCTTGGGACTGTATGAAAAAGGCATCATTACCCAGGAAACCGCAATGGCTTATGCATCTCGAAAGGACGTACTGGGCCGAGGCATTGACACCATCAAAACTACCCGGGGAGAAACCACAACGGACATCGAGGATTTAAAGGTTGATCATGAATATGGCAAGACTTCGCGTTAATCGAGTCCTGCTGATTTTTTATCCGTAACGTATCGATAAAGGCAAAAATAATGAACATTTCATGCGAAAACTGCCGGAGTAAGTTTAAAATACCGGACGAAAAGATTCCTAAAGGACAAATGTTTTCAATTACTTGTCCGCAGTGTGACACCAAGGTCGTTGTCGATGCACGCTCTGACAAGGTCTCTTCATCAGATACCCATTCGAAACCATTAGACAACCCCAAGCCGGAAAAGGAAAAAACGATTATTGATGAAGTTGACGCCGATACCTACGATGCTTCGGACAAACCTTTTGACTTCGTGGAAGAGGGTGTGAAAACCGCCCTCTTGTGCGAGCCCGATACTGCCTTACAAACGAAGATCAAAACGGCCTTGTATAATATGGACTATCATATCACCACCCCCCAGTTGCCCAAAGATGCGCTAAAGCAAATG